>Ga0299912_10000963_pt1 | contig 23391 bp, 17 predicted proteins | sample RVTome_2_FD_207667 | JGI IMG/M metagenome (GOLD analysis project Ga0299912, IMG submission 207667) | Soil microbial communities from uranium-contaminated site in the Upper Colorado River Basin, Wyoming, United States - RVT95D214 (version 2) ... | reverse complement strand
TGACAATCCCCACCCACACATAGCGCAGGACGGTGGACACCCCTAGCCAGAAGTATCTCAGTACGGTGACAATGCCGACCCACACATAGCCCAGGACGGTGGAGACCCCTAACCAGAAGTATCGAACAACCGTGGATGTCCCCAGCCAAAGCAAACGAAAGATGGTGGCAACGCCGGCCCACACGTATCGAAAAAAGGAGGAGATCCCCAGCCATAGATAGCGCAGTATGGCGAAGATCGCCATCCCTAGATACCGGAGTACAGGGCAAATGCGTAGCCAGAAGTATCTAAGGAGGAAGGTGACCCCCGTCCAAGAATAACTAAAGACGGTAGACAGACCCAGCCAGAGAAAGCGAAGGGCCGTCGAGGCCGGCAACCAGATAAGCCGCCAAACATAGCGAAGGATCGTGGAAAGGCCGTTCAATAGGAATCTTAGCATATCAGCCAGGTAAGCGCGGAGAGTCAAGAAGGCGGCGGACAACCCCATTCGCGAGCGTGTAAGAGCGGAGGTCAGCGCCTTGTCTAGGTAGATGATGAAAGGCCTAGTTGGCGCCCAATGGTACGAGCCCCAGGCGACCACCAGAGATGTGGCAACCAGGCCCCGGGCGACCCAGAGCCATGCCCGCCAGGCACAAACAAAGCCGATTGCCATTCCGCCCAAGGCCAGATGAGCGATGGTACCGGGGAGAGTGAGCGTAGCCGCCTCTTCTATGATCTTCTGCTTGAGAAGCCATTCAATGATGTTATCGCTTGCAACCCAGGCCCGCCACGAGACAATGAGGAGAAGCAACGCCAACCAGCTCCCCGCACCTGGAAACTGCGAGAACCGCCTCTTGGTTCTTGGCCACCAGTCTTTCCACCCTAGCGATAGGTCTCCCGTTGCCAACAGTTCTTGTGTCCTTCTCATCACCCACCTCTTGAGGATGGCCATCCTCACTTAGGCACACGCACGGAGTTCGACACGTTAGCTGAGGCGTTGGTCAGGGCCGCGGTCCCATCAGTCAGTTTGCTTCTCTGTTACAATACTACTCCTCTTACTAGCTGAAATCAATCGACCACAACCGGCCCTGACCACTCATCTCAAGAGCCTTCCTTCAACGCATTCGGTGGCCGCCCCGGACCCAGTTCCGTGCGAAGTGCCGCCAACTCTTGTTCTGCGGCTTCTTGTCCCGCCAGCATCGTCAGCTCCCGCTCCACTAGGTCTCCGGTGCCGCCGCCAGGCGGGGCGAGGACGCCACTGTCTATCAGGGCGTCAACGGCGGAGGCCCGAGCTAGCATACGGTCGATCTTCTCCTCTGCCCGTCCCAGGGCTATGCCGAGGTCGGCGAAGTCTCCCGACACCCCGCTCAGCGACTCGTTCACACGCACCTGGGCCTCGGCTGCTGTATAGCGGGCTGCGAGTGCCTGGCGACGCATACGGAACTGCTCAATGCGCGCGCCCAGTTGCTGCTCGGCCGTAGTTAGTCTCTGTTCTTCTGCGCCCACCTCCGCTGCCTGCGCCTCCAGTCCGGTCAACTCGGCGAGGGCAGTCTGTTTGCGCTCGAGGGCGATCCGCGCCAGATCTTCGCGTCCCGCAGCTAGGGCCCGCCTCGCCTGGTCCTCCAATTGGGGCACCCTGGCGCCGAGCTTCTCGAGTTGCTGTTGAAGTTGGCGCTTGGAGATGGCCACCTCGATGAGGCCCTGCTTCACCTTCCGCAGGAGCTCCTGGAGCTGTTCGTCGGCGTAGTTCAGCATCTCTCGCGGGTCCTCAGCCCGGTCTAGGGCCGCACCGCCCTTGACTTTGAGGATGAGACGGATTCGTGACCAAAGACTCATGCGATACCTCCCTATTTCAGTTCTGTCTAGTCTTCTTAATTTTGCAACGCCTGTCTAAAACTGGTCTCATACAAACACCTGCCTTTTGACTCTTAGACCGCGGTTTCACCTCCTTTATCCTCTTGCCTCCTTGGCCAAGGATACCGCAAGCGAGGTGCCAAAGACTGTCAGAAACTGCCGAATTTGCAGCACATCACCACGGAATAGCCTGGATGAACCAAGGAAGATGGCTGTCACCCAGGCTGCGACGAGGTCTAGGGGCGTCCTTAGCACGGCCCCCAGACCACTTACGTGCCCCCATCCTCAGGGTGAGGAGGATTCTCGAGCAAAGACTCATGTCATCCCTCCCGGCGCGCTCAACTGCCGGATTCTGGCCTCGCAGAGCCGGGCTTGTCCGGCTCTGCGAGGGTTCTCCCCAGAATCAACGCCTCCGGCAGCAGGTTTATGCTCACTCTTGCCCGACAAGGCTCGCGACGGATACGGCGAGCACGATCAGGCGTGTTGTCTGGTTAGTGCCAGCATTGTCGTCGCTCTGGAGTATCAGCGCCCGCCGTCCTCCACTAAGGTATGGGCCGAGGGTCATCCCTTCGAAGTTGTCGAGCAAAGCGTTCGGCTGCGTAGCGCCCGGTGGGATTGTGGCGCCGCTGGGCGGACAGCCTGCCAAGTCGACTAGCAGCGTCTTAGCGAGCGGGACAAGGCCGGGCGCCGCCAGACTGAGCTCACCGGAGACGTCCGCAGCACCCTTAACCGAAACACGGAATACTCGCACCGTGTTCCCTTGTCCGGCCACAAAGCCACGCTCCAGAACGAGCAGATCCGCCTCCGAGAGCGCGATCATGTCGGCCACGCCAAGGTCGCCAACGGTACGACCGGGCTCGGTCAGGTAGTAGAACTGCTCAGCGGGCACGAACCCCCCCGGCCCGCGGTCCTCATAGCGCAAGATACGAATTCGGCTTTCGAGGTCAGCGGTCCTCCCGTCAGCCGCAAGGGGCGCTTCGTTGGCCGTGAACAGGCTGCGGCCGTCGGGGCTAAGCGCCAGGCTCTCGAACGACAGGTTATTGGTGCCGATAAGGAAACGTGAAGGCACCTCCAGCGATTCGAGTTCAGCTCCCTCCGATGAGAAGCGGCGAATCTCGGGTTGCTGGCCTACCGCTGACCCGCTCTCGGAAGCGACAAGGAGCCCCTTGTTGCGGGTGATTGCTATGCCCTCGCCATCGAAAGTGAAGCCGTTGTAGGCGACCCCGACGTCGTTGTTCAGGACTCCAGCATCGAGGACGGTTGGTACACCGAGCGCGTCGCTGCCCACCGGGATGTCGAGCGTGAAGAAATGGGTCTGAATAGCCCCAGCTCTGTCAGCAATGCTGTAGTAGACCCCGCGGTGTTGGTCGTACGTGATGGCCGAAAGCTCATTGACGCCGAACTCCCCGAAGTTGGTCTTGTTTAGCACATCGCTGAAGCCGATGAACTGCACCTCTAGCGTGCAGAGTGCGAGGCTGTCGCCGGGCTGTTCAGCGCTTGCTGTAGGAACCGTTGGCAATGACGACGCTGTCACGAGTGCTACGAGCACTAGAGACACCGCGACCAGCAGAATTGTCCTCGTTGCCAGGTGAACTTGTAACCTTCTTTTCATTGTCCTTTCCTCCTATCTGAGATTGCTTTTCTTGGGCCTACAGTATCAGATTCTCCTCAAGCCAGTAGTCCGCTCAATTCGGGCAGTTAAACAGCACCCTCACAATCCGAGGAGGCGTCAATTGCCACCCTGGCGAGGGACTGGGCTGGGTTGGGACTGCGCCCGGCCGATCGCGCCACCTGCCACTCCCGATAGTCAGAGTTGCAGACGACATAGGTCATCGCGATTTGGTCATGCAAGCCCTGTTTCCGGTCATCCAGTCCGGCCATAATGAACCCTATTCCGAAGAATAGACTGGCTGCTAGTTTCCCCACGGTCTCCCGAAGGGCAGCGCGCCCCAAGCCCGGCACCTTGCCCTCTTCGTCCAGCACCCGGATGCCGAGCAGCATCTTGCCCGGCGTGCGGCCCGATAGGCCGACGAAGGCCGCATTATAGATGACGCCCACGACCCAAGCTTCCAGCGACCACGCCCAGTCCGGGTTTGCGCCTATTACTGCGTCTACTGCGGCTTCGTCTGCGCCAAGCACACCAAGCACGAGACCGAGCAAAAAACCGACCCAAACACTACAGAAGATCCAGCAAACGCTACAGACAACGTAGTCAACTGCGAAGGCCACTAGACGCCTCCAGAAGCCGACGTATCTCAGCTCGACGCCGTTGGACGCAGTGGCGCGGAACGAAGACCAGTCGATCTCCGGCCGGGAGACGCCGTGATGGCCTAGGCTCTGGAGCGTCTCTGTGTTCGCTTCCACCTTGGGCGCCACAGTTGTTACCATGGCGGGGGGCAAGGCGAAGCCACAGCCGTCATGGAGTTCAGATCTCATTCCCGTTCTCCTTTCTTAGTCTCGAAGTTCCTGTCAAAACCGGATCACATAGAAGCGTCTTGTCTTTTGGCTCTTAGATCACGGTTGCACCCCCTTCTCTTCTGGCCTCCCTGACCAAGCATCCCGCCAGGAACGTGGCGAAGATTGTCACAAACCGCCATTTGAGCCACATCACCACAAGCTGCATGTCATGGGGCCTGGGCAAACTGCAGTTCGGCAATCTTCCAGGGTCCCCCTTGCTTGACAAGTATGGCCCTGAATGTGCCTTTACGCCTATCCGAGTAGATCACTCGCCTTCAAGTTCTAAGGTCTTTTCACGGTTGGTGTTATCGTGGTTCCAAGAGTAGTTCCAAGTGTGGTACCAGGAAATGGTCTCAGCGCGCAGAAAACCATCGAAGTAGTAGCGCTCCTGCAAGAGGCTCTGTGCCTGGCTGCGCGCTAGCTGGGGATCGGCACTCATCGCGAGCATTCCTTCCAGGTCCGAGTCGCGGCCTTTCTCCATGAATTCCGTGACCACCGCTGCCCCCTCGCCGCCGAATGCTAGCCCGCCGAGCAATTTCGACAGGTATCGACTTCCTCCCGTGCTAAATGCCAAGGCCCCCAATAAGAAGATGGCAGCTATGGCAACTACCACCAACGGTCGTCGCCGCACTCGAACACTCCGTGCCGCCCGTGACTGTGGCCGCTCATAATCCTGTTCGTGCCTGTTCGTGCCCATCGACGCACCTCCCTTGCGTTTTCATCGCTGTTCGTCCAAAAGGTTTCCCACACGATGAGGGCCCAGAGTGGCCCCCAACCCCTAGGTTGCCCCCACTTGAGGCAACACTCCGTTCGCATTCCGTTCCCGAATGGTCATCGCTCCGAGCCCTGCCGAAAAGCCGGAATAGGTTGAGGAAGAGGTTCAGGATGTCGAGGTAGACGTTCACAGCCAAGAGGACCTCCTCGCCGTCCCTGACATCCCTGGCCTTGGCGACCCGGTTGAGGTCGTAGACGATGTACCCGGTGAACACCGCCGTTGAGACGGCGGAGATGGCAGACACGAGCCCAGAGGAACCGAGGAAGATGGCTGTGACCCAGATTGCAGTCAGGCCGAGCAACGTCGAACGCAGCACGCTTCGCAGGCCCATCAGGTCCTTCTTTGTGTTGGCTCCATAGGTACCGGTGGCCAGGGTCACAGCGGCGGTGGCGGCCGTCGCCTGGAGCACACCTCCGGCTAGCCCTTTCGCGAGGTAGATGTCAAGGAGCGGTCCGAAGGCGATTCCCTCGCACGTGGCAAAGGCGTACACGAGCCCCAGGTTCAAGGGCGATCGCGCCTTCAAGCACAGCAACGCAATCAGTGTGGCGAAACTACCTACAGCAGCGAAGGGGAACACGTCGGGGCCAAGAGCGCCCCCGACGAGGACGCCTCCGGCGGTCAAGAGGAAGGCGAAGCCCACCAGCCTAAGCACTCTCCCCATAACCGCCCGTCTCTCTCGCAGTCGCCCATCGATCCAGACTCTCCCGTTCATCGTTTACCCCTCCTTCCACCCTTGCTGAAGTCATTCTAAGGGGCCGTTACTGCCAAGAACTGTTCTGGCGCTACCAAAAACTGCCGAGTTTGCGGAAAAAGTCGAACATGATCCTGAGGGCATGGACACACAACGTAGGTGTGAAGAAAGATCAGCACCGACGGAGCGGAGGGCAGGTGCAAGAGAAGGTGAGCACCACGGGTGCAAGTGGTCCAGGTGAGCAAGACGTTCTATGGCGGCAAGACTCGCACGAGTCTCAATGGCGAGAGTGGGCTAGTCACAGCGATGGTGGCGGAAAAGATTGAGCAAGCAGGCACATAGGTCAAGGTCCAGAGAAGGAACAAAGCCTATGGCGAGGGGGACAACCGCCGGATGCTCTCCTCTCGAGGCAAAGCTCGACTCCTCGTTTGAACGACTGCCGCCGGCGGCTTGACATTTACCCCTGAGGGCCAGAGCCATATCCATATCCTCGGCGTCGCCATTGACGCTTGAGCCAACATGGGATAGACTTGACCCGATAGTGCTTATAAAAGCCACCCATAGATATAAAAAGGGAGGTGACTGATCATGGTCAACAAAAGTAAAGAGGAATGGAAAAGAACGATCCTGCAGCCCATCCTCCAACGCTTCCCAGAGCGCAAAGAACGGTTTGAGACAACATCTGGCATTGAAGTTGATACTGTATATGCGCCGGAGGACATCCAATCTCTGGATTATGATGAATCCCTTAGCTATCCGGGGGAATATCCCTTTACCCGCGGCGTTCAGCCCACCATGTATCGAGGCAGACTGTGGACCATGCGCCAATACGCCGGCTTCGCTTCCGCCGAGGAGTCCAACCGGCGTTATCGTTATCTCCTGGAGCAGGGACAAACCGGGCTGAGCGTGGCATTCGATCTGCCCACGCAGATCGGCTATGATTCAGATTATCCCCTCTGCGAGGGTGAAGTAGGCAAGGTGGGCGTCCCCATCGACACTTTGCAGGATATGGAGGCCCTTTTTCGGGATATACCTCTTGACCGCGTCAGCACATCCATGACCATCAATGCCACCGCCTCCGTCCTGTTAGCCATGTACATCGCAGTGGCCAAGAAACAAGGCGTCGATCCCACAAAGTTGGATGGCACTATCCAAAACGACATTCTGAAGGAGTATGTAGCGAGGGGCACCCAAATCTTCCCACCTCATCCCTCCATGCGCCTCATCACCGATACCTTCAAGTATTGCGGCGAGCATGTCCCCCGCTGGAACACCATCAGCATCAGCGGCTACCATATGCGAGAGGCCGGGGCCACCGCCACCCAAGAGCTGGCCTTCACCCTGGCCAACGCCATTGCCTACGTCCAGGCGGCGGTGGACGCCGGGCTGGATATAGATGCCTTTGCCGGGCGGCTCTCTTTCTTCTTCGCCAGCCACAACAACCTCTTCGAGGAGGTGGCGAAATTCCGGGCCGCCCGCCGTCTCTGGGCTAAGATCATGAGCCAACGCTTCGCGGCGAAGGACCCGCGCTCGTGTATGCTTCGCTTCCATACGCAGACGGCGGGGTCAACCTTAACCGCCCAACAGCCGGAGAACAACACCGTGCGGACGGCCATCCAGGCCCTGGCCGCCGTGCTGGGGGGGACTCAGTCCCTGCACACCAACTCCTGGGATGAGGCTCTCGCCCTACCCAGCGAGGGGGCAGTTCAGATCGCCCTCCGCACGCAGCAAATCGTGGCCTACGAAAGCGGTGTCGCCGATTGCGTGGATCCCCTGGGCGGCTCTTACTTCGTGGAATCATTAACCAATGCCATCGAGGAGGGAGCTAAGCATTACCTCGACGAGATCGACCGGCTGGGGGGAGCCCTAGCCGCCATCGAACGGGGTTACATGCAGCGCCAGATTCAAGAAAGCTCCTACCAATACCAGAAGGAGATAGAGGAGAACAAGCGAGCCGTTATCGGGGTCAACATGTTCCCTTCATCGTATCCAAAAGTAGAGGGATTGCTCCGTGTCGACCCAGCAGAGGCGGAGAAGCAGAAACAGCGCCTTGCTGCCGTCAAGAGCAGCCGCGACAACGCTAAGGTGGCGGCTCTCCTCCAAAACTTGGAAGAGGTAGCTCGCAGCACGGAGAATACCATGCCCATCATCCTGGAGTGCGTGGAGGCATACGCTACCCTGGGCGAAATCTGTAATGTGCTGCGCCGCGTTTTCGGCGAGCAAAAGGAAGTGCTGGTTTTCTAAAAGTGAAAATAGCTGAACAAAAAAGGAGGGAACAGTGATAAAGAGGATCGACCATGTAGGACTGGCGGTGAGGAATACTGAAGAGGCACTACGTCTATATAGAGACGTGTTGGGGCTCACGGTCAAGCGTTCCGAAGATGTGCTCGATCAAGGCGTAAAAGCTACCCTTATCAAGGTGGGCGATACCGAGATCGAGCTCCTGGAGCCTATCGATCCCCAGGGTGGAGTGGCCAGATTCCTGGAGCGCAGTGGCGAGGGCATCCACCACATCTGCTTAGAGGTGGACGACGTTGATGCCGAGCTCAAGTCGCTAGAGGAAAAGGGCATTCAGTTGGTGGATAAACAGGGGAGAGCAGGCTTAGCCGGGAAGATCGGCTTTCTGCATCCCCGCTCCTTAAAGGGCGTCCTGGTGGAATTGGCCCAAAAAGTGTAGCTAAATGGGGGTTGTCTTATGACGGAGAGAAAGATACGCGTCTTGATAGCCAAGCCGGGCCTTGACGGCCACGACCGCGGGGCCAAGGTAGTGGCCAGAGCCTTGCGCGACGCGGGCATGGAGGTGATCTACACCGGCATTCGCCAAACCCCAGAGATGATCGTGGAGACCGCCCTTCAGGAAGATGTGGATGCCGTTGGCCTGAGCATCCTCTCTGGAGCTCATATGGAGCTCTTCCCCCGTGTGGTGGAAAAGCTGAGAGAGCGAGGCAAAGGCGAGGTTATACTCATGGCTGGCGGCATCATCCCCGAGGAGGATATACCAGCGCTACAGCAGATGGGGATAAAGGGCATTTTCGGGCCTGGAGCCACCACCCAAGAGATCATCGATTTCGTCAGAGCGTCTGTACTGGCGAAGGGGTAGGCTAGATTAAGATGGGCAAAATTTCCTGAAAAGGTTACGATACATATGAGACAAGGGGGAATTGCGGAGAAAGTTAAGTAATGTAGTATATAGAGTTCCCAAACTGTCGAGGAGAGGCTATGGTAGTCTCATGCAAACTCCGAGTCCTCCGAGTCGCGACGACTACGGAGTCTCGACCTACGGAGTCGGGACACTTGAGACTATCTTAGGCTTCGACACTTCAGATAAGGCCAAATTCAGATTCCACGTCCTCTCTGTATTCTATGAGTCAGGTTGGAAAGTAAGTAAGCTTGCCTTCCCCAAGCTCTCAAGGGCCACTCTTTACCGCTGGAAGAAGCAGTATGAGGCTTCGGGTAAACGCCTCAACTCCTTGGTGCCTAAATCTACTCGTCCCCACCATACCAGGGTAATGCAAACACCCCTCGTAGTCCTAGAGTTGATCAAGAGCCTCAGGGAGGAGTATCCCCGACTAGGTAAGAACAAGATCAAGCCCTTTGTTGATGCTCGGTGTCAGGCAGAGGGTATATCTAGCCTTAAGCAAAGTACGATTGGTAAGGTAATTAAGAGAAACAACCTATTTTTTGCCGGTAAAAGCAGAGGCAGAAGGGTAAGAGGCCATGAGCTAAAGCGGCAAAGGCAGAGGATCAAGCTATGCCCCAAAGTGAAAGGCTTTCCGCCAGGATATATCCAGTTGGATGGCTTCAGATTCTACTACATAGATAAATATTGCTACTTCCTAACCGCCGTTGATATTGTCTCCAAACAAGCTTGGGTAGTCTTAGTCCCCCGAATAAATAGTCACTATGCTCGAGAGTTTCTAAAGCAGATCTTAACCAACTCCTACTACCCGGTTCATAGCATTCAAACAGATAATGGCTCAGAGTTCAAGCTCCACTTTGAGGAGGCAGCTAAGGAGGCTAATCTAAGGCAGCTCTTTAGTTATCCCAGGCATCCCAAGACTAATGGTTATGTGGAGAGATTCAACTGGACAGTACAGGATGAATTCTTGTTTAATAGTGAGGATTTGCTCCTCTATCCCGAGGAGTTCGCAAAGGAGCTGGATAGGTGGTTGGCCTGGTATAATAAGACAAGACCCCACCAGTCCTTAGGCTACCTTTCGCCCTATCAACACTATCAGAAAGGAGAGGCTTGTCTCAAATGTATGTAACCAGGACATTTCCTTGACGGAACGGGTGTCCTGGGTTAAAATAGGACGCCTGAGGTGATTGATGTTTGAGACCCTTTCGGATAAGCTCCAAAACGTATTCAAGAAGCTGAGTGGCAAGGGAAGCCTTACGGAAAAGGATGTGGATGAGGCCTTACGTGAGGTTAGATTGGCCCTCCTGGAGGCCGATGTCAACTTCAAGGTTGTGAGGACGTTCATTGCTAACGTTCGCGAGCGCGCTCTCGGCAGCGGTGTGCTGCAAAGCCTAACCCCAGCTCAGCAGGTCATAAAGATCGTCAATGAAGAGCTCGTCAGCATCCTGGGCGGTGGCGAAAGCAAGCTTTCTCAGGTCAGCCAACCTCCTACGGTGGTAATGTTGGTGGGCTTGCAAGGATCGGGCAAGACCACCACCGCCGCCAAGTTGGCTCTGCACCTGCGGCGCAAAGGCCAGCGCGCCCTATTGGTGGCAGCGGACCTCCGCCGTCCGGCGGCTGTGGCGCAACTGGTTACCCTGGGCAAGCAACTGGACATCCCAGTTTACAGCGAAGGAACGCCAGCGAAACCGCTCACCGTCTGCTTGGATTCCCTGAAGCGAGCGCGGGAACTCGCCGTTAGCTGGCTGATAGTTGACACCGGTGGACGACTCCATATAGACGAGGCCATGATGGAGGAGTTGGTAGAGCTGAAGGGGGCACTCTCTCCGGCGGAGGTCTTGCTGGTGGCCGATGCCATGACCGGTCAAGATGCAGTGCGGGCAGCCGAGGAGTTCAATGCCCGCGTTGGACTGACCGGGCTTATCTTGACCAAAATGGACGGCGACGCTCGCGGTGGTGCCGCCCTTTCCATAAAGTCTGTCACCGGTGTGCCCATCAAATTCATCGGCATCGGCGAGAAGCTAGATGCTTTGGAGCCCTTCTACCCCGATCGCCTGGCATCGCGAATCCTGGGTATGGGTGACATGCTGACCCTGATCGAAAAGGCGGAAGAGACATTCGATAAGGAGAAGGCTAAGGAGCTAGAGAAAAAGGTGCGTGCCGCTACCTTCGATCTCGAGGACTTTTTGGAACAACTGCATCAGGTCAAGAACATGGGGCCTCTCAGTCAAATCATAGATATGATACCCGGGCTGTCCAGCCTCGGCCAGAAGTTGCCGGCTGCTGCTCTGGATGACAGACAGCTCAAAAAGGTAGAAGGCATAATCCTCTCCATGACCCCGCAGGAGCGCCACAATCCTCACATTATCGACGGTAGCCGTCGCCGGCGCATCGCTCGCGGCAGTGGTACCGCGCCGCAAGATGTGAACCGACTCTTAAAGCAGTTCTCCGAGATGCAAAAGATGATGAAAGCCATGGCCGGCGGCCGCGGCCAACGACTGCTGGCCAGGTTTGGACGATTTTAAGGAGGTGATTGTAAACCGTGGTGAAAATTAGATTACGGCGGACAGGAGCCAAGAAGAAACCAAGCTATAGGGTAGTGGTGGCCCATTCTCCCGCACCCCGCGATGGGGCTTTTATCGAAACAATTGGCTACTATAATCCCCTGACGGAGCCAGCCACCATCGTTATAGACGAGGAAAAAGCTTTGAAGTGGCTGGGACAAGGGGCTCAACCTACCGAGACGACAGCGAAGTTGCTGACCAAACTTGGCATATTGGAGAAGTTTGCATCGGCTAAAGGAAAGAAGGATTCTAACTGAAGACTTGCTGTCCATTCAATGATCTCTAGTTTGATCAAGACAAAGGACCCTTTCCGCTAAAGTCATTTCAGGGGTAAGAATGAAGGAATTGATAGAGTACGTTGCCAAATCCATTGTGGATCAACCAGAAGAGGTATATGTTAGCGAGGAAACCGATCAAGGTAAACTCATTCTTAGGTTACGCGTTGCCGAAGGGGATATAGGAAAGGTCATCGGCAGACAGGGACGTATTATTCGAGCCTTGCGCACTCTGCTAAAAGTAGCCTCGATCAAAGAAGGCTCCCAAACGGTGCTCGAGATAGAAGGAAGCAAGGTAGATCACGAAGGATATGCCCAAGACAAACAACGCCGTTGATTCAGAGTTCGTCTCCGTTGGTCGAATATTGGCCCCCTGGGGGACGAAAGGCGATCTTAAGATAGAGGTTATGACTGACTTCCCCGAACGTTTTGCCTCCGGGCGAAAAGTCTATCTGGATAATGAACCGCTGACCATCGAAAGGAGCCACCTGCACAAGGATAGCCTCATAGTCAAACTGGCCACCATTGATAGCCGCGAGGCCGCTGAGAAACTTCGCGGTCGCCTTTTGGAAATCCCCCAAGCTGAGGTATGCCCTCTACCAGAAGGGGAATATTACCGCTTCGAGCTGATAGGGCTGGAGGTGCAAACCACAGAAGGGGAATCCTTGGGGGAGATTGCTGAAATTCTGGTCACCGGCAGCAATGATGTCTTTGTTGTACGCAAAGACGCAAATGAGGTGCTTATTCCAGCCATAGACGATGTCATTAAGTTTGTGGATATTGAAAAGAGGCGCATAACCATTGAACTTATCAATGGGCTCTTGTAGAGCTAAATCTAGAACGGGAGGATCTAGTGAAAAAGACACGGATTTGTGACCTTTTAGGCATCGAGTATCCCATAATCCAGGGAGGCATGACCTTGATTGCCGGAGCCGAGCTTGCTGCCGCCGTCTCCAATGCGGGCGCGCTGGGCATACTCAGCCCCAATGCGGGAGCAGACCCTAACCTGAGCCAAGCAGAGAATCTGCGAAACCTGATTAGAAAGGCGAAAACCCTGACCTCTAAGCCTTTTGGCGTTAATGTGCCCTTGGCAGGTGGCGGGGCGGAACTGATTGAGGTGGTCATCGAGGAAGGGGTCAGAATAGTCACAACCTCCATGGGCAGCCCTGCGCCGGTAGCAAAGCGCTTGAAGGAGGCGGGGGTGAAGATGCTCCATTTGGTAGCCTCAGCGCGACACGCCAGAAGAGCGGAAGCGGAAGGGGTGGATGCCGTCATCGCGGAAGGTTATGAGGCCGGTGGCCATAACGGCCTCGATGAGTTGCCCACCTTCGTTTTGGTTCCTCAAGTGGTGGACGCCGTGCAAATACCGGTGGTTGCAGCAGGAGGCATCGCCGATGCCAGAGGGATAGTAGCAGCCTTGGCCTTGGGGGCAGAGGGAGTTCAAATAGGTACTCGCTTCATTGCCACCCATGAATCTCTGGCCCACTCGCACTTCAAAGAGGCGGTGGTGAGAGCCGCCGATACTGACACCACCATAACTGGCCGCAAGATCGGGCCGACCCGGATGCTCAAGAACGAACTATCGCAGCAGATCCTGGAAATGGAGAATAGGGGAGCGTCTCGGGAGGAGCTTCAAGCCTTCATCGGCGCTGGTCAGAAGACACGGCAAGGACAGATCGAAGGAGACATGACCCTGGGTGAGGCCTATTGTGGTGCTGTAGCCGGTCTCATAAGGGAGATCGTGAGCGCTGGTGAGGTGGTGCGCAGCATCGTGGAGGGAGTGCCCGTCGTTATCGCTGGTCTTCAGTAAGACGAGCTTCTTTATGAATCTGACCAGCTTCCAGCTCATCCGTGAGGGTTCGCACCTGTACTATTGCGCCCGCTTTTAGATAGACCCTGGGCACACGAGGCGAAATAGCGCACAGTATCTCATAGTTGATGGTGCCCGCCAAGTCGGCTAGTTCTTCAACGGCGATCTGTCCTCCCCATTGTTTACCGATGACTACTACCTCGTCGCCTAAAGCTACCCCTGGGATATGCCCTACGTCTACCACACATTGATCCATGCAGATTCGGCCCACAATAGGGGCCCGGCTACCGCGTATTAGCATCGAGCCCTTGTTTGAGAGAATGCGAGGCAAGCCATCTGCATAGCCACATGGCACCAGGGCAATGCGCGTTGGTTTCTGGGCCATCCAGGTACCGCCGTAACTCACGGTCTCACCTGGAGCGAGGTCATGGAGGCGGACGATGCGGCTTTTGAGGCTGAGAGCCGGCCTGAGCTGTACGCTGTTACTTACTTGGGAGGAAGGATAGCACCCATAAATGCTGATTCCCGGACGCACCATATCAAGACACATCCCCGGTTCATCTAAAACCGCAGCGCTATTGGCAACATGGCGGCAGGGTACCCAGGGCAGGCGCTCGGCGGTGGAAAGAAAGAGCTTAAACTGCTGTCGGGTGAAGGTCTTGTCCTCCTCATCGGCCGCAGCAAAATGGGTATATAGACCCTCAACCTCTAGACCCGGCAGTGTGCAAAGGAACTGAGCAAAATCCACCACCTCATTGGGCGTCAAACCAAAACGATTCGTCCCCGTCTCTACCTTCAAATGAACAGGGGTAACGATGCCGCGCTCGGTAGAGAACCTGGCCACCGCCAAAGCAAGTTGTCTGGTATCGATGGTCGGTGTGACTTTGTATTCCACTAGCCTTTCTGCTTCCCAAACAGGGGTATGGCCCAGGATGAGAATAGGCGCACTTATGCCAGCGGTTCTCAACTGGACGGCCTCATCTAAGCATGCCACTCCCAGTCGCTGCGCTCCCGCTTCTAAGGCTGTCTTCGCCACCGGCACCGCTCCATGGCCATAGCCGTTAGCCTTGACTACCGCCAAAAGCTCAGTGCGGTCGCCAATCCTCCGCCTCAATCCAGCGATATTGCCCGCGATGGCATCCAAGTCGATCTCAGCCCAAAGGGGCCTCCCCAGCCACTTATCCAACTATAACACCACCTGCTCTATAAATTCGTGGTACCGCAGGAACCTGCCGATAGCCTTTGCCGCCGCCTCTATGGTAGAGAAAACCGCTAACCCGCCCGCCAGGCACTTCTGCTGCGCCTCCATAACCGCAGCCACCGTCTCCAGTCGCCCACCAGGGTAGAAAACCACCGCCAATGGCTTAGTCAAGGTCTTGGAAAGACGGATCAACACCTCGGCTGCCTCCAGCAGTTGGTCGTGCATGGCTGGCCCATAACCGCCATAAACATCCACACCTATATGTGTAAGGATAAAATCGATCCCCGGATCGGCACAGACGATCTTGAGGCCCTCCTCATAAAAGCTAGCCGCGGCTCGCAACCCCAGAGCAGTTTCCACCGGATTCCTGACGCTAGCCCCTGCTTCAGGGATGAGCTTCTCCAACTGGCCTCTGGTCTCAACAGTATACGGAGGCACGCGCAACCCCGCTCGCTCACAGACATCGGTGGCGATAACCCCTAACCCTCCACCTCGTCCAACTATACCAACTCTACGGCCTTGCGGGCGCGAGAAATTCAAGAAGGTTATTGCCATATCAATTATGTCTTCCAGGGATTCCACCGCAATGGCCCCGGTTTGTTTGAAAAAAGCGTCCCAAACGGCAGCGGAGCCACTAAGAGCGGCGGTGTGGGAGGCAGCCGCTCCCGATCCACCTTCTGTCAGGCCCGCCTTCAGAATAACGACCGGCTTCGCCTTTGCACATTTTGCTACCGATTCCAGGAGATAGCGTCCATCCTTTACCCCTTCGATATAAGACGCGACGAACTTCGTCTCATCATCCGTGGCTAGATAGTCCAGAAAATCGGGGGCATCCAAATCTATGGCATTGCCGTAGCTGATCACCTTGCTGAAACGCAAGCCTCTTGAGCTCGCGAGACCAACCAAGCGGCTGGAGCCCGCCCCCGTCTGAGCGACAAACGCTATCGGCCCCGGCTCCCTGGGGAAGCCGGGAGAAAAGGTCAAACCTACCGCCGGGTAGTAGACCCCCATGCAGTTTGGGCCAATGACCCGAATATCAGCCTCCCGCGCGATACGCTCTATATCCATTTGAAGCGCTTTGCCTCTCTCTGAACCCGTCTCGCTAAAGCCAGCGGTGAAAATATGAACCGCCTTCACCCTCTTGGCAGCACAATCCTCCATAATGGGCGGGACTAGGGAGGCAGGGACGGCGAAAATGGCATAATCAACTGGGCCAGGTATTTCCCTCACGTTAGGATAGGCCTTCAGACCAGCTATCTCTGTTGCCCGAGGGTTGATAGGATAAATCTGGCCCGAGAACCCGAAATCCAGAAGCCGAGCCACCCAACCACCACTTCCTCTAGTTTCGTTGGCCGAGGCCCCCACAACAGCGACAGAACGAGGATGAAGAATGTCGTGCAATGAGTATTTCTGTGCCTTTGAAGACAATGCAAGCCCTTCTTACAAGATGAGTTGATACTGTATCTAAGGCAGTGTAACATCGCGAATTGGGGGTTGTCAATTGAAAGGGGGCCATAGCATAAGGATATTACGGTTGCTTTTGGCGAGTTTGCGGCAGATCGGTGACGCCAAGGGCCTCTGGGCCTTGGCGGAGGGCATTCGCGGCCAGGGCGGTGGGCGCAGCCAGATGCCGAGGGGAGGGCAGCTTCTTACCGGCCGGCCAATACCTGATGTGCCTTTCAGTGCATCGGACAGTCTGAGCGAGTTGCTTCGCGGTAGGGCACCGAATAGTGCCCTAGTTCGCTGCCAGTCCTCAGGTTTTCGGCGGTAATGAGGTTTCATCGGGTGAAGCGACACACCGGCTGGGAGGTTGACTATCTCGTCTTCCCACTTACGAGACCTTTCTCCAGCATCTGGAGCTCCTTGCTCTCTTTGCCAGTCCACTTGATCTCGGTACTATACCGTGCAGGGGCTCCAAGAGGCCTACGGTATGCTGATGGCCCCAAGTTGCTAGTGGTCCAGCAAACCCTATTATCTCAATAGACAGTCACGTTAGTCTTCTGGATCTGGTCGAACCAGGCAACGCCTTCCTTGACCATCCGATGGCGCAGCACATAGCTCCCCGCCACTCCGGGGGCCGTCACCGTCACCGGCAAGGTTACCGACACACCCGGGGCCACGTCGCCGGGCAGTTCGAAGCGCTGATCCGTGGCCCAGCCCACTCCCCAGCCATCGTTGTCGCTGCCGAAGTGGATGCCCAGGCGCACGTTGTTGGGCCCGCTGGCATTCCAGGTCTGCGAGCCAGTGTTGGTCACTACCACGGAGTAGCTCTGGGATTGGTTAACAGCCCAGCTAGTGGGCGGGGACACTGAGTAGCTGGCAGAAAGGGCCACATAGATTACACTGACGTTAGTCTTCTGGATCTGGTCGAACCAGGCAATGCCTTCCTTCACCATCCGATGGCGCAGCACATAGCTCCCCGCTGCCCCGGGGGCTGTCACCGTCACCGGCAAGGTGACCGAACCACCCGGAGCCACGTCGCCGGGCAGTTCGAAGCGCTGGTCCGTGGCCCAGCCCACTCCCCAGCCATCGTTATCGGTGCCAAAGTGGATGCCCAGACGCACGTTGTTGGGCCCGCTGGCATTCCAGGTCTGCAAGCCAGTGTTGGTCACTACCACGGAGTAGCTCTGCGATTGGTTAGCAGTCCAACTGGTGGGCGGTGAAGACGAGTAACTCGCAGAAAGGGCGGGTACGACAGTCACGTTAGTCTTCTGGATCTGATCGAACCAGGCAATGCCTTCCTTCACCATCCGATGGCGCAGCACATAGCTCCCCACCACTCCGGGGGCCGTCACCGTCACCGGCAAGGTGACCGAACCACCCGGAGCCACGTCGCCGGGCAGTTCGAAGCGCTGATCTGTGGCCCAGCCCACCCCCCAGCCATCGTTGTCGGTGCCGAAGTGGATGCCCAGGCGCACGTTGTTGGGCCCGCTGGCATTCCAGGTCTGCGAGCCAGTGTTGGTCACTACCACGGAATAGCTCTGGGATTGATTGGCAGTCCAGTTGGTGGGCGGTGAAGACGAGTAACTCGCAGAAAGGGCTGGAGGGGCCGTGCCCAGAACGACAGTGAAGGTGGTGCTCTTGGAATCGGTGTTAGAATCCCAGCGAATCGAACCGATGAAAGTGTAGGTTCCGGGTGACAGATCTGTGGGGATAGTTGGGCCCCAGCCGGCTCCCGACAAGCCGGGGTTCATCGTCCAGGGCCAGTCGTCGTACGACAGAGCCGGGACCTTAGTACCGGACGAGTTGTAGACACCCCAGGACCAGTAGGTAGAGATGGGATTGCTGGTGTGGTTGGTGCCTGCGATCCCCATGCAGATCTTCTCTCCTGGGCGAAAGACCTCTGTCTCCTGAGCGGCGGAGGCCGGAAGCACTTCTTCCTGCGAAACGGCGCCAGGACCTTCACCTCCAAGAGAGCTGGTGGCCGTCTGGGTGCAGTGAGACACGGACACCCTATCCACGGTAACGGCCTGACAGGCGTAGGTGGCCGCGCTGGCGGTGTTGCTAGGGTTGGACTCGATGCTGCCCCGGAAGGCTTTGACGTAGTAGGAGTAAGTTGTGTTTTCACCAAGGCCAGTGTCCTGGTAACTGATAGCATTCGCTCCCACCTGGCCGAGGTAGGAGCCATTGCGATAAATCCTGTAACCCTCTTCATTGCCCGAGTTGTCGGTCCAGTTGAGGTTGATCTGGCTACAGGAGGCAGTCTGAGCGCTCAGGTTGGACGGCGCAGCCGGCTTGACCGTAAACGTCCAGGTAGCGCTCCACGGGCTTTCACCAGCCCCGTTGCGGGCCTTGACGTGCCAGGAGTAGGTGTAACCTGCCCATTGGGGGCCGATGTCCTTGGACGTCCCACTTTGCCAGCCAAAAGTGAGAGTGCCCCCAGGCCCGCCCCAGACTTCGCCGTAGTATTCGTTGCCGGTAGCAGACCAGGAAAGCGTAATACCTTGACCTTCGTCGAACGCGCTGCCGTTACCAGGGCTTTGCAGGGTGGGCGCTGGAGGGGTCGTGTTCGGCACGACGGTGACATCGATGAACATGTAGGGCCCGAAAGTCTGATCCCCGTGCTTAAGCATCCACGCGGTCCTATAGGGGCCCGGCGTGGAGGGGGCGGTCATGGGGATGTCCCAACGTTTTGTCGCCCCAGGAGGTACATCCGTGCCTATCTCCCGACGGGGCCATGCACCCAGCGGCTGGCCATTAACATTCTCCAGCCCATAACCATCGCCGTCCCGCCACGTGGTGTTGCCCGTGTTTCTGACCTCGAAGTAGATGGAGAATTGCTGCCCCGCTTCAACCGTCGGGTATTCCGACTGACCGACGAACTCAGCTGCGTCTTGCACGCAATCACTGAGCTTTTCCCAGTCGAGGCCGATACCAGCCCAGCCAGCGTTCTCGTAGTGATCCACGCGTATGGTGTGATTGCCAGCAGTGAGGTCCACATCGGCGTAATAGTCGCTCCGCCCATCCTGCCAATGGTCCAGACCAGGCACAAGATTGCCATCGATATAGACCCTGGCTCCGTCGTCCTGGAAGACATGGAAGCGGTAGCGGCCGCAGGCGAAGTTGACGGTCTTCTCGAAACGGGTGCTGAAGTGATCCTCGGGCAAGCCCCAACCTGGGCTATTGCCATACCAATCATGTGAGAAGAACTCCCCGCTCTCATTCTGTCGAGCGACGGAGTCCCACCATGAGTCCTGGTTGGGCCAGTATTGAGCGTACCACCTAGCCGAGTCCTGTGCCTCTCTCGGGATAGAGAACCCCGGGCCCCACCAGAAGGCAGTGAGGCGGGCAAGACCTACAGTATCCGCGAACTCAACGATGACATTATAGTCCCCTTCGCTCAAGCTACACGACTCGTAGTGCTGGCCAGCTCCTTGCCAGTTGTTCACCACCGTATCTGAGCCAACCTTGACCCGACCCCAGTCGTCAGAGCCAAGACCGAAGGTATACAGGCCAGACTGGAAGTGAACGCGGCGGGTGAAACGGGCACTCCAGTTGTCGGACGGACACCCTCCGCTGGGGCCCGACTCTCCCCAGTTTTTGAAGATGTAGGTGCCGGATTCATCAGCCGTGGCACAGCGGCTACCCAGATTCGTGTCGCTGAAGTACTCTACATTGACCGGCACACAGCAACTAGACCCCTCGGGCGAGCACTGGTCGCTCCCAGCTCCACTCACCCTGACGCACTGGCAGTTTTGACATTCAAGGTGGGTTTCTGACGGGCACGTGTAACTCTTCGTGATGTGATAATTGGGGTAATGTTGCGAATAATAATAGGGATTGCCAGCGTTGTCCCAGGCTTCCAAGCCTAGTTCAACGTCCCCGTTGGGTACGTCTGAACCATACTCGTCCCAATTACACCAATCCCAATCATAAGCGTAGGGGGCCGAATACTCCGTGGCGACACTGTGCCAGCTTCCACCCCAGGCTGCGCTAAAGCTGACGCGATTAACGCCGCTTGAATCATCTGATGCATTGGCCTCCAAATGCACGGTACTTGAGGTTATAGTCTGGCCGTTTGATGGGCTGGCCCAACTAGCCGTCGGGGGGGTGGTGTCGGTGCCTCCACTAGGGGGAAAGGGATCTAACCAGTGTAGGTGTCCTGGATCGTTATAATTGGCGTAGTTCACATCGAAGCCCAAGAGTGGGCTTGGATCGCGACTGCTGGGATAAAATGAGTCCGTATAGCTGGTGCTAACCTGAAAATGCAGATGAGTCAGAACGTCGTCTTCGGCACCTATCTGTTTGTTACCTTGTCTCCCGAGATAGGTGCCCTTTGGATAGAATTGACCAACTACAAGATTAGGGTTAACGTACGTTTCGCATTGGTCATTTCTCGACATGTGAAGATACTGGGTGTAAACTGGATCAGGGGCGCCAGGCACACCATGATGCTCCATCATGATGATAGTAGCCCTACAATCATCTGCAAGCACAGGTTCCCAGTGTTCTACTTTGGCCCAGATGGCCTTGATCGTGCCGTCGTAAACCGAGTACACATTGTTTCCCGGGGGGGGACTACTTCTGCTTTGTGTTGTCCATATGTCGATACCGGCGTGGCAATCACCCGGGGTATTCGGATTGCATAGCTGACCGGTGCTGTAGGATTGGGTATATTGATAGCCAATATATCCCGATGAAGGGGTACCAAACACGCCGTCACCTGCTTCCGCGTTTGGAGAGTCGTAGGAGGTGCCAACAATGAGTGCAACAACTGCTAAGACCAAGAAGACTGCGCGTTTAATTGTATTTCGTCCCATATTCTTGCCTGATCTTAGCGGCGGGAGATCTCTGGCGCGATGAGTTGTCAAAGGTAAGCCGCTAGCGGCAACGGGGATGGCTCCAACCGACAGCAGCCGACCGAGGCTAGCGATAATGCTCTTCATAATGCCTCCTTGTGGTAATCCCCTGCCTGGCAATGCCTAGGCCCAATACCTACGTTGCCGCCGCAGCATTGAGTCCCTGCCAGGAAATACTGGCTGCAGAACTGCACAGCCCTCGGAAAAACAAAAACCGACTCCGTAACGGAGTCGGTCGGCTTGTTGGCTATAGCTTGGTGTGAAGACTGCCCGCAGCGCCCTGCGCATCTGCCCCCTTTGACAGTGCCTCCTAGCCCACTGTGATGGTGGCTGCTACCAAGCTGCCGGTGCCATCACACGTTCACGCCCCCACCGGCAGCACTATACCACAGCAGTCCGAATCCGTCAAGCCGCTATACTCGTTCAATGCGCATGAGACAGCGGGGCTAGTGCGGTCGCAAATCTGAAGGCCTCGTTCCTTCTTGGAGTCAGGCTTCGGCAAATCCATCGGGGAAGGGTAACCGTACAGCGGTTGCGGTCGGCGTCAAATCCGCTTGGGGGCAGCACAAGGGGCACGCGCCTCATAGGCTTCGGGGGTTTGGTTTGCCGGCAGGTGCGGGCATGAGAGATAAGACAATTCGAGTGCACCAACTAACCAAGTGGGCGCAGCCAGATGCCGAGGGGAGGGCAGCTTCTTACCGGCCGGCCAATACCTGATGTGCCTTTCAGTGCATCGGGCAGTCTGAGCGAGTTACTTCGCGGTAGGGCACCGAATAGTGTCCTAGTTCGCTGCCAGTCCTCAGGTTTTCGGCGGTAATGAGGTTTCATCGGGTGAAGCGAGGCACCGGCTGGGAGGTTGGCTATCTGGTCTTCCTACTCTACTAGACCTGTCTCCAGCATCTGCAGCTCGTTGCTCTCTTTGCCAGTGCACTTGATCTCGGCAGCTATGCCGTACAGGGGCTCCAAGAGGCCTACGGTATGCTGGTGGCCCCAAGTTGCTAGTGGTCCAGCAAACCCTATTATCTCAATAGACAGTCACGCTAGTCTTGTGGATCTGGTCGAACCAGGCAACGCCTTCCTTCACCATCCGATGGCGCAGCACATAGCTCCCCACCATTCCGGGGGCTGTCACCGTCACCGGCAAGGTGACCGAACCACCCGGAGCCACGTCGCCGGGCAGTTCGAAGCGCTGATCCGTGGCCCAGCCCACTCCCCAGCCATCGTTGTCGCTGCCAAAGTGGATGCCCAGGCGCACGTTGTTGGGCCCGCTGGCATTCCAGGTCTGCGAGCCAGTGTTGGTCACCACCACGGAGTAGCTCTGCGATTGGTTGGCAGCCCAGTTGGTGGGCGGTGAAGACGAGTAGCTGGCAGAAAGGGCTGGTACGACATTGACGTTAGTCTTCTGGATCTGATTGAACCAGGCAACGCCTTCCTTGACCATCCGATGGCGCAGCACATAGCTCCCCACCACTCCCGGGGCTGTCACCGTCACCGGCAAGGTTACCGACACACCCGGAGCCACGTCGTAGGGCAGTTCGAAGCGCTGATCCGTGGCCCAGCCCACTCCCCAGCCATCGTTATCGGTGCCGAAGTGGATGCCCAGGCGCACGTTGTTGGGCCCGCTGGCATTCCAGGTCTGCGAGCCAGTGTTGGTCACTACCACGGAATAGCTCTGGGATTGGTTGGCAGCCCAGCTAGTGGGCGGTGAAGACGAGTAACTCGCAGATCGGGCCACATAGATTACATTGACGTTAGTCTTCTGGATCTGATCGAACCAGGCAATGCCTTCCTTCACCATCCGATGGCGTAGCACATAGCTCCCCGCTGCCCCCGGGGCTGTCACCGTCACCGGCAAGGTGACCGACACACCCGGGGCCACGTCGTAGGGCAGTTCGAAGCGCTGATCCGTGGCCCAGCCCACTCCCCAGCCATCGTTGTCGCTGCCAAAGTGGATGCCCAGACGCACGTTGTTGGGCCCGCTGGCATTCCAGGTCTGCGAGCCAGTGTTGGTCACTACCACGGAGTAGCTCTGCGATTGGTTAGCAGTCCAACTGGTGGGCGGTGAAGACGAGTAACTCGCAGAAAGGGCCACATAGATTACACTGACGTTAGTCTTCTGGATCTGGTCGAACCAGGCAATGCCTTCCTTCACCATCCGATGGCGCAGCACATAGCTCCCCACCACTCCAGGGGCTGTCACCGTCACCGGCAAGGTGACCGAACCACCCGGGGCCACGTCGCCGGGCAGTTCGAAGCGCTGGTCCGTGGCCCAGCCCACTCCCCAGCCATCGTTGTCGCTGCCAAAGTGGATGCCCAGACGCACGTTGTTGGGCCCGCTGGCATTCCA
>Ga0299912_10000962_pt1 | contig 23392 bp, 21 predicted proteins | sample RVTome_2_FD_207667 | JGI IMG/M metagenome (GOLD analysis project Ga0299912, IMG submission 207667) | Soil microbial communities from uranium-contaminated site in the Upper Colorado River Basin, Wyoming, United States - RVT95D214 (version 2) ... | reverse complement strand
GAACCAGGACCCCACGATCGACCCGGACAAGTGCAAGCCCGGCCATCCGAATAGGGATTGCACGCCGACTCCATAGCAGCGCCCCGCAAGCAGCCCCGGGCGCTGGCCGCCTTTTCTTCTTTCCGACCGTTGCTCAAATCACAAACCGGGGTTAACGTAGTGCTGAGTAGGGAGGAGGAAGGCCGGCCTATGCTGCAGACGCACACCATCGATCGGAAGCGCATCGACAAGCTGCTGGTCGCCACCTCGCGCACCTTTGCCTTATGCATACCCATGCTGCCTGGGCCGTTGCGCGATTCCCTGGGCATCGGCTACCTGCTGCTGCGCAACGCCGATTCGATCGAGGATGCCTACCGCTGGCCCAAGGAAAGGCGCATTGCGCTGCTGCAGGAGTACTCGATGCTGTTGCTGCACGGCAGCCCGCAGCAGGCCAGGCAGTTCGCCGAATCGCTGGAAGCGGAGGCCGGCATCCAGGACCAGAACCACCTGGCACTGCTGAAGGCCTCGCCCTTCCTATTGGAGCAAATGAACCTGCTGCCGGACCCCTATGTGCAGGTGATCACCTCCCACATCTGCCGGGTCGTCCAGCGCATGCAGGGTTGGGTGGCCAGCCATGATGAGAAGAATCGGCTGCAGCTGTCGCGCCTCAACCAACTGGACGACTACTGCTACGCCGTGGCGGGCATCGTGGGAGAGCTGGTGACGAGCCTGATCACCCTCTACCGTCCGACCCTGGGCCGAACCCGCTTGCTGCTGCTGCGCTCGCTGGAGACGGCCTGCGGGGCCGGGCTGCAGCTCACCAACATACTCAAAGACGTCTTCCGGGACCACCTGGAGGGGCGTTACTACATCCCGCAGGAATACCTGCCTTTCGAGGACGGCCGCACCCCGGAGGGGTTGAAACCGATCTTCGCCCACGCGTACCGAAACCTGTGCCTGGGGATGGAATACGCCTGCGTGCTGCCGGAAGACGAGGTCAAGCTGCGCAAATCGATCCTGGTGCCCATGCTGCTCGCGGTTGCGACCTTGCGGGTGTTGCTCGAGCAGATCGAAGCGCTGCTGGCCGGCGCGGAGGTCAAGATCTCCCGGGCCAAGGTGGCGGAGATCCTGCTGCTGGCCGACCGCATCGCCGGGGAGAACCGGGCCGTCGAGAAGGCCTGGCACGACCTCAGCGGCCCGCTGCTGACGCTCAACAGCCACACGATGCTCCAGGGGATGCCCGCCGGCTGAGCCGAGGCTGGGTCCTCCGGCGGCAGCTCGGCGCGCGCTACAGCAGCGACAGCAGGACCAGAGCCAGCAAGCCCGCTCCGATCGTCAACCAGGTGCTTCGCGTCCGCCAGGCCACCAGCGCCGCCACCAACCCGGCGAGCAGCCGGTGGTTATCGAGCGAAAGGGCCAAGGCTCCATCCCTGAGCAGCAACTCCGGGAGTACGATCGCGGAGAGCACGGCGGGCGGGATGAAGCGAAGGCCCTCACGGAACTGCGCCGGCAGCCTCTCGTGGGGGATCAGGGCAATGAACGAGAGCCGGATCAGATAGGTCGCCAGACCCCCCAATACCACCACGATCCAGATTGACGCTTCAGACATCCCGGCCCGCCTCCCGCTGGGATGACAGCTGCTGAACCGCCAGACCGATCCCCACTGCGGTCAGCGAGGCCAGCACCAGGCCGAGCTTGAAGGGGAGTCCAGCCAGAAGCACGGCCAGCAGGCCGCCGGCCGCCGCGGCTGCCCAGGAGGGTGCATCAACCAGGTTGGGCCTCAGCAAAGCAAGAAAGGTCAGCGGCAGGGCGAAGTCCAGCGGCAGATCCTCGGGCAGGCGTGCCCCCAACGCGATCCCCAGGCTGGTGCTGACCTGCCAGGAGGCCCACAGGGTCATGCCGGTTCCCAGCAGGTACCAGTGTGCCTGGCCGAGTTCGCCCCGGCGATAGCGGGCGGAAGCGATGGCGAAGGCCTCGTCGGTCAACAGCCAACTCAGCGCCAGCTTCCAGCGCCGTGGAAGGTGTGCCAGGTGCGGGGCCAGGCTGGCGCTGTAGAGGGCGTGGCGCAAGTTGACGATCAGAATGGTGAACACGATCACGCCGGGCAGAGCGCCGCTGCCGACCATGGTCGCGGCGATGAACTGGGCGCTGCCGGCGAAGATGACCAGCGAGAACCCCTGCGCGGCCAGCGGAGGCACGCCAGCGGAGACCGCCAGGGCACCGAAGATCAGGCCGAACGGGACCACACCCAGCAGCAGCGGAAGCTGGTCCCGCATTCCGGCCAGGAGTTCCCTATGGGGCGGAGATGCAGTCACGATGGCCTCGGCTGATGCCCCCGCGGGGGTCTCGACGGGAACTTCTCCCCGGGATGGGGCGTCTCCTGCTTAGAAATGGTACCGGAGGAAAAGCCATGGGCGCTCGAAAGTTGACCCCGTATGTAGTCCTGTTGCTCGGACTCTTGCTCTCTGCTTGCGGTGTGGCACAGCCCGAGCCGCCGACGCAACCCCCAGATCCCGTTCAGGCGGAGACACCCTTGCCCGACGACCCCGTCGATAGCTCGCCCTCGTCCACTCCGGCGCCGACCACGGGCGGGGCCATGCGGCAGGGGCCGATCTACGTGGATGAGGTGGAGCTGGTGATGATGGAGAGCTTCCCGGTTCAAGTGCGCCTCATTCTGCGCGGGTCGCTCCCCAATCCGTGCTCGAGCTTCGCCTGGGAGGTGGAGGAGCCGGATTCGCAAGGGCGCATCGCCGTGCAGGCCTACTCCCTGCAGGAAACCGACCTGGCCTGCATCCAGGTCTTGGAGCCGATGGAGGAGAGCATCCCCCTGGGAGCGTTCACCCAGGGGAACTTCAGCGTCTGGCTCAACGGCGAGCAGGTGGCCGAGTTCGAACTGTGAGCGGCCGCCGGGGCCCCATCCGCCTCTCCGTCTTGGGTTAACATCAGCGGGGGCGCTCCAGGGAGCGCCCCCGCCTTTCAATCCAAAGATCGGGTCGCTCAATGCACCAGGATCTGCGACAGGAACAGCTTGGTCCGGTCCTCCCGAGGTTGCTCGAAGATCTCGTTGGGGGTCCCGCTCTCAATCACCAGCCCCTCATCGAAGAAGTACATCCGATCCGCCACCGCCCGGGCGAACCCCATCTCATGGGTGACCACCAGCATGGTCATCCCCGACTTGGCCAGCTCGATCATCACGTCCAGTACCTCTTTAATCATCTCCGGGTCCAACGCCGATGTCGGCTCGTCAAACAGCATGATCTTGGGCTGCATCGCCAGGGCCCGGGCGATGGCCACCCGCTGCTGCTGGCCGCCGGAGAGGTGTCCCGGGTACTTGTCCGACTGTTCCGGAATGCCGACCCGCACCAGCAGCTGCTTGGCGATCTCCTCGGCCTTCTCCTTGGGCCACTTGCGCACCCAGATGGGCGCCAGAGTGATGTTCTGGCTGACCGTCAGGTGCGGGAAGAGGTTGAAGGACTGGAACACCATTCCGATCTCGCTGCGGACGGCGGAGATATTGCGCACGTCGTGGGTGAGCTCGATCCCGTCCACCACGATGGTCCCGCGCTGGTGTTCCTCCAGCCGGTTGATGGTGCGAATGAAGGTGGATTTTCCCGAGCCGGAGGGCCCGAAGATCACGATGACCTCACCCCTGGCCACATCCATGTTGATCCCGCGCAGCGCGTGGAAGTGGCCGTACCACTTATGCACATTGTCGCAATGGATGATCGTGTCCGCCATGTCAGGTCGCTCGCTCCTCAACCCCCAGCCGCTTCTCCAGCCGCCGGCTGGCGCGGGACATCGTGTAGCTGATGACGAAATAAAAGACCGCGCTGACCAAGTATACCTCCCGCACCAGCCCAAGGAATTCGCGCTGCTTGATCACGCTCTGCGCCACAGCCAACAGATCCAGCAGTCCGGCGAATGTGACCAGGGTGGTGTCCTTGAAGATGCTCACGAACTGCCCCATGATGGGCGGGATCACCGTGCGCAGAGCCTGTGGCAGGATGATCAGCCCGGTCACCAGAAGCTCATTCAGCCCCAGTGCCCGGGCCGCCTCGTACTGCTCGCGGTGGATAGCCTGGAACCCACCCCGCACGATCTCGGCCAGGTAGGCGGCGGTGAACAGGGTCAACCCGGCCATGGCCCGCACCACCCGGTCCAGGGTCAACTCCAGCGGCAGGAAGAACGGAAGCATCACCTGCGCCATGAACAGGATGGTGATGAGCGGGACGCCGCGGACCAGCTCGATGAAGCCCACGCAGATCCACTTGACCATCGGGAGCTCACTGCGGCGGCCGAGCGCCAGCAGCACCCCGATGGGAAAGGAGGCCAGGATGCTCACCGTGGCCAACACCAGGGTCAAGAGCACGCCGCCCCAGAGAGTTGGCTCAACCAGCAGCAGCACTTCGGAGGGGGCCACGCTGTCCACGCCCACATCGAAGCCGGTGAGCAGCAACACCAGCAGCGGCGGCATGAGCAGCCAGGCAGGCAGCATCGACTGGCGCAGTCCACCCACGCCGGACAAGCTTCGCCCTACGGAACGCCCCGCCGGCAGAGCCACCGCCAGCAGAACCAGCAGTCTCAACATGCGGGGCAGCTCCAGACCGGGAAGCAGCTCCTCCGGCTGAAGGCCCAGCGGCAGCAGCAGACCGACCACCGCCAGCGCCGCCAGCCCGCTCAGAATGCGGCGCCGCCGGTCGGCGTACATACTCCAGGTCAGCCCCACCAGCGCCCCTACGATGACGACCGCGACAGGCGCCCTCCACTCCTGCTCCAGGAGCGGCAACAGCTCCGGGCGGTACAGGTAGTAGCCCAGGCTGTTGACCACGGTGGCCGCGGTGGGCAACTTCAGCCCGCGCAGCAGCACCCCCAGCACTAGCGGCGAGAGCAGCCAGCCCGTCAGGGACAGGCGGCGTAGCCGGGCGCCCGCCGGGAGGCGGCTGACTCGCCACGAGAGCACCGAGAGGATCACGATGACCCCCAGGGCCAGGCCCAGCCGCCAGGCCTGGTCGACCGGATAACGGCCCCAACTGAGCAGCTCCAGGTTGCTGCTGACCACGCGCCAATTCGCCTCTCCGAAGATCCACGGGATGACCCCTCGCCCCAGGCCGTAGAGCACAACCGCCAGCAAGAGAGTGAGGCTGGCGTTCAGCCAGCTGTTGAAGAGATTCTGGCGCAGCCAGCCCAGAGGCCCGACTTCCGTCAGCGGGGGCCGCTCCATGGCGGCCTGGGAAGGAGCCGCGCTGGCCATCGTCACTTTTCCACGATGCGCAGGCGAGCGTTCAGGGCGTTCATCACCACCGAGATCAGCAGGCTGAGCAGCAGGTAGGTGGCCATCATCAGGGCAATCATCTGCACCGCCTGACCGGACTGGTTGAAGATCGTCTGCGACACGGCATACAGGTCCGGATAGCCGACGCCGATGGCCAGGCTGGAGTTCTTGGCCAGGTTGAGATACTGATTGGTCGTAGGCGGGATAATCACTCGCAGTGCCTGCGGCAGGACCACCAGCCGCAGGGTCTGACCGCGGGTGAGCCCGGTCGCCAGAGCGGCCTCCCGCTGGCCGTATGGGACGGCCATGATGCCGGCCCGCACGATGTCGGCCAGAAAGGCGGCCGTGTAGATCACCAGGCCCAGCAGGATCCCGGCGAACTCCGGACTGAGCCGGGTGCCCCCGGCCATGTTGAGACCCTCCAACCGCGGGATTCCCAGGCTGAACGGCTGACTGGGCAAGATCACCCACCCCAGCCAGGGCAGGGCGAGCAGCGGCAGGGCCGCCCACCGAGTCGGGTGGGTCTCCCGCCCACGGCTGATCCTCAGGCCGAGCAGCCTGCGGTAAGTCACCACCGCCAGCACCACTCCGGCCAGGCCGAAGAGCAGCCAGGCCCCGGCGCCTGCCTGTGGGAGGATGGCCGGGATGAACAGGCCGCGGTTGCTCAGGGCCACCGGCCCCAGAATGAGGCGGTCTTCCAAGGAGGGGAGCTTCAGGATAATGGCGAAATACAGGAAGAAGAGCTGGACCAGCAGCGGGGTATTCCGCATGATTTCAACGTAGGTACGGAAGATCGTCCGCAGCAACCAGTTGGAGGACAGCAGCGCCACGCCCGCCACAGCCCCCAACCCGGTGGTCAGGATGAGCCCCAGCACCACCACCTGGAGCGAATTGACCAGCCCGACCAGGAAGGCGAAACGAAAGGTGTCGGTGCGCCCCATCGAAAGGGCCTCATCGGCTACTCTGAACCCGGCAGTGCGGTTCAAGAAGCCGAAGCTCAGGTCCAGGCCGCGGGCTTCGAGGTTGGTCAGCAGATTGCCCACCAGCCAGCGCCCGACAAGGAAGAGCAGGACCAGGAACACCACCTGGGCCAGCGCCTGCAGGAAGCGCAGGTCGCGCCACAGTGCCAGGAAGGACCTGGGAAGGGAAACTCGGGTCGCGGTGGTCTCAGTCAAAGCAAGGGTCCGGTGCGGAGTGCGGCCCGGCCACTGGCCGGGCCGCACAATCGCTGGTCGCTAGGAAGGCACGCGTGCAGCCTACCTCCAGGGCGGGGCGTAGAGCAGGCCGCCCCGGGTCCACAGCGCATTCAGGCTGCCGTCGCGCGGGATGTCGGTCCCCTCCGGGCCGAGGTGGCGATCGTAGATCTCGCCGTAGTTCCCGACCTCCCGGATCACGTTGACCAGGAAGTCCGGGGCCAGGCCGAGCAGGTTGCCGAACTCACCCTCCAGCCCCAGCAGCCGGCTGACTTCAGGATCGGCAGGCGGGCTGGCCACCATCTGGTCCACGTTGGCCGAGGTGATGCCTTTCTCCTCGGCGATGATGATCCCGTTCACCACCCAGCGCACCACGTCGCCCCACTGCTGGTCACCCTGGGCCCACACTGGTCCCAACGGCTCCTTGGACATGGTATCGGGCAGGATCATGTGGTCTGCCGGGGTCGTGGTTTGCGTACGCAGGCCGGCCAGCTGCGATTTGTCCGAGGTGAGGCCGTCGCACCGGCCTTCATTGTAGGCGGCGACCGTCTCATCACCGGTCTCGAACACCAGCGGTTCATAGGTCAGATTGCGGGCGGTGAACGCATCCGCCAGATTGAGCTCGGTGGTCGTGCCCGCCAGCACGCAGACTGTGGCCCCGCCCATGTTGTCCAGCGAGCTGAAGCCGCTGTCGCGCCGCACCATCATCCCTTGCCCATCGTAGAAGGTGGTGGGCCCAAAGTCGGTGCCCAACTCCACATCCCGGCTGATGGTCCAGGTGGTGTTGCGGATCAGCACGTCGATCTCGTTGGTCTGCAGGGCGGTGAAGCGCTCGGCTGCAGTGACGGGTCGGAATTCCACCGCGGCCGGGTCATTGAAGATCGCCACGGCCATGGCCCGGCAGAAGTCGATATCGAAACCGGTGAACGAATCCCCGCTGAGGAAGCCGAAGCCCGGGACACTCGAGTTCACGCCGCAGCGCACATTCCCGCGGTCCTTGACCGTCTGCAGCCGGGCCGACTCCATGACGAATGACACCGGGACATTGACCTGGACTTCCTGGGTCTGCACGACCTCCACTTGTTGGGTCTCGACGACCCGTACTTCTCGGATCTCCGGCTCGACCGGCTGGCAGGCTCCCAACACCAACACCAGGCCGAGCAGCGCGGCGAACGCCAATGGCAGGACTGTCTTTCGAAGCATCACGATTTCTCCTCCTTGGGTCATTGCCTGGAACAGGGACAGACTGATGAGTCGTTCTTCAGATGATTCTGTGCGGCACCTCCTTGGGGAACAGCGCAGGGAGATAGGGGCTATCGGGCCGCCGCCCCCGCTCCTTGAGGTGTCTGATCTTGAAAGAGCACGTCTGAAGTGTGAGCCGATCTCGAGGAACGCTGAGGTAATCCTAGGGCATTCAGCGGGTTTCGTCAAGGCGCTCAGACCTCTTTCCCCCTTCCTATCCGCCTTCGCTATGGTAGGCTTGTGAGGCATGCCTCCGAGACGGATCGGGCCGCCACCCACAGAAAAGCCGGTATGGCCGGACTAGCTGGACAAACGCTGGACCACTACAAGCTGGTCGAGCAAGTCGGCCAGGGCGGCATGGCCACCGTCTTCCGGGCGATCGACACGCGTAGCCAGGCTGAGGTGGCGATCAAGGTGCTGTCCCCCACCATCACCGGGGACAAGCGCTTCGTAAAGCGCTTCCGTCGCGAGGCGGAAATCGTCAAGCAGCACCTGAAACACCCCCACATCGTGCCGGTGATTGCCTACGGACAGACCCAGGGCATGGTCTACCTGGTCATGCCGTTCATCCGCGGTGAAACCCTCTCCGACCGACTCATTCGGGCCGGTCTCACCGAGCGCGAAGCCGCACTGTGGATCGGCCAGATCGCGGATGCCCTGCAGTTCGCCCACCGCAAGGGTGTTATCCATCGCGACATCAAGCCCGCCAACATCATCCTGACCGACTCCGGCGAGGCCATGCTTAGTGACTTCGGCCTGGCCCGCGAGGTGGAGGGCTCGGGGACGCTCACCGGCTCGATGCTGATGGGCACGCCCGCCTTTGTCTCACCGGAGCAAGCCAAGGGCGAGAAGTTGGACCGGCGCTCGGATCAATACTCGCTGGGTGTGATCCTATATTTGATCTCCACCGGCCGCCTGCCTTTCGACTCCGACTCGCCCATGACGCTGGTGCTGATGCATATCCAGAACCGGGTGCCGCCGCCTCGGCAGCACAATCCCCGGTTGCAGCCGGCCGTCGAGCGCGTGATCCTGAAGTGCCTGGCCAAGAGCCCCGACGAGCGTTTCGAGGACGTGGCCAGCATGGCCAAGGCCTACCAGGCCGCCATCGCCGGCGATCCACTCAAGTGGGTGGAGGCCCCGTCCGAGATCGTGCCGGGGGATGTGGGCGCCTCGTCGGGCTTCCGGCCAATGCAGTCCGCCGAGGCACCGGCGGCCCGATCGGGCATCCCCGGGTGGGTGCTGCCGGTCACCATCGTGCCTCTGATCGCCATTGTGGCCCTGCTGGCCCTGAGGCCGGGAGCGGGCGGATCGGGTACGGAGGGGGACCCTATTGTGCTCCCCCCGACGCAGCCCCAGGCCCAGACCACCTCCACCCCGGCTCCGCCGACGCCGACGAGCATCCCGCCAACCAACGTGGCCTCCGACAGCTGCCCCGGTCTCGAACTTCTGGCGTTTCGGATTGGCGACAATGAGGTCTCCTGGACGATGTCCAATGGGACGGGCCAGGAATACCGGCTATTCAACCTGGGCTTCGGGAGGCCGGAGGGGAACCCCGTTACAGAGGTCTTGTTGGGCGGCGAAGCGTGGCTGAATGAACAGCAAGTCATCGCGCTAGAAACCTCTCAAACCCCCGAGGTCCCTGAGGACGTGCGCACGGTGCTGGCGCCGGGAGCAGCCCGGACGGTGGCCATCCGCTATCGGTTTGGACCCGTCCCGCAGACCGGGGACCTGTTCCTACAGCTCGGCTTCGAGTCGCCCACCTCCCAGTGCGTATTGGAATCCAAATGGTAGGCCCTTCCCAGCCGCCCGGCTTGACCGCACTCCTCCCCCTGCACTAGACTGAGCCAACCGCGGGCCCGACCGGCCGAGGAACATGAGCTCCGTGCACCTGGCGGTGGATGGCTGGAGTCTGATCGAACGCCCGTGGTCGGCCGAGGCCCTTCATCTGACCGAGTGGCTGGGGGCCATGGCCGCGGCCGATCCCGACCTGCACCTCAGCCTGCTACACCCGGAAGGCCAGCCGCCCCTGCTGCCCGAGGGAATTCACCTCCAACCGGCAGCAGTGAAGCTCTCGGCTTGGGGAGCGCTGCGCTACGAACAGCGCGAGCTGCCTCGCCTGGCCCGCGCCCTGGGCGCCGATCTGCTGTTCATTCCCCGGCCATCTGCCCCGCTGGCCTCGCCGGTCCCAGTGGCCGCCCTGTTGCACGGCTCTCCCGGGCGCCGGCCGGCTTCCGCGCTGGAGCGGCTGCGCCGGGCGCTGGGAGCAGCCGGCGCAGCCGGCGCCGCTTCCCGGCTCGTCCTGGCCGACCTGCCGGCAGCCGGCCCAGGAGCGCGGGTCGTGGCCAGCGTCCCGCCCTTTGTCGGAGCGGGTTTCCGGCCCCCGGGCGGGTCCGGCGCTTCCGCTCCGGAGCGATCTGGGTTGGTGCCCGGATATGTCCTGTGCTGTGGGTCACAGGCGGAGCAGCTGCCCCTGCTGCTGGCGGCCTGGACCTGGGTGGAAGGATCGGTCGGAGATGCAGCCCAGCTGGTCCTGGCGGGGCTGGACCCCTCGGCCGAGCAAGGCGCCCGGGCGCAGGCCAGGGAGCTGGGGATCGCGGCCTCGCTGAAGATCCTGCCGCCGGCCGCCCTGGCTGACCTACCGGACCTATACCGCGGGGCCACCGCCTACCTGAGCCTGGGCCCGGTCTCAAACGGCCAGCCGCTGCGCTGGGCGCTAAGCTGTGGGGTCCCGGTGGCCGGGCTGAATTCCCCCGAGACCGACGCGGTCCTGGGTGAGGCCGCCTATCTGGTGCCGCCCGGGGAGGCCCGCAGGCTGGGTGCGGCCTGCCTGACCCTGCTGGTGGAGGAGCAGGTCGCAACCGCCTTGGCCCAGAAAGGGCTGGGACGGGCGACTGCCTACCATGGCCCCGGCCCGTTGGAGGCCTGGATGCGGGTTTTCCGCAGCGCAGCATCGTGAGAAACTTGCGCAATCGCATCGAAGGAGGCCCGCCGTGGAGCAGGGCTCAACGCAGGAGGTAATTGTTGTGGGTGCTGGGGCCTTTGGCGCCTCCGCCGCCCTCGAGTTGCGCCGGCGTGGCCACCGGGTGACCCTGATCGATCCGGGACCGCTGCCCCACTCGTTGGCCGCCTCCACCGACATCAGCAAGGTCATCCGCATGGACTACGGCGCCGACGAGTTCTACATGGAGCTGGTGGAGCAGGCCCTGCAGGGCTGGGACGCCTGGAACCAGGCCTGGGAGCAGCCGCTCTATCACCAGTCCGGTGTGCTGATCCTGGCGGCCGGAGGGCTGGCGCCAGGTCAGTTTGAAGGCGACAGCCACGCGCTGCTGCAGCGCCGCGGCCACGCGCCCGAGCGCATCACGGCCGAAACCCTGGCCAGCCGGTTCCCCGCCTGGAACGCGCAGGCCTACCCGGACGGCTACTTCAATCCCCGGGGAGGGTGGGCCGAAAGCGGTGAGGTCGTAGCCCACCTGATCTCCGAGGCCAAGCTCCTGGGGGTTACAGTGCGCGCCGGGGAGCCGGTGACCGAGCTGGTCGAGCAAGGCGGACGGACAGTCGGGGTGCGGACGGGAGGCGGGAGGGAATACCGGGCCGACTGGGTAGTGGCGGCCGCGGGGGCCTGGTCACCCTATTTGGTCCCCGAGCTGACCGAATTCATGGGGGTGGTGGGCCAACCGGTCTTCCACTTCCAGGTCGATGATCCGGCGGCCTACCAGCCGCCGCACTTCGCGGTGTGGACCGCCGACGTGGCCAATACCGGCTGGTACGGCTTTCCGGCACTCTCCGACGGCACACTCAAGATCGCCAACCACGGGCCGGGCAAGCCCATCCACCCGGACGCGCCGCGCCAGGTTGCGCCCGAGGAGGAGGGTCGCTTTCGCAGCTTCCTGCACCATGCCCTGCCTGACCTGGCGGAGGCGCCGGTGATCGCCACCCGCATGTGCCTGTACTGCGACACCTGGGACGGAGATTTCTGGATCGATCGACACCCTCAGCGGCCTGGGCTGGTGGTGGCCACCGGGGGCAGCGGCCACGGGTTCAAGTTCACCCCGGTGCTGGGGCTGATCATTGCGGATGTGGTGGAGGGCAAGCCCAACCGCTTCGCGGCCCGATTTGCCTGGAGGGCGCGCGGAGAGACCAAGACCGAGGATGCCCGCCACAGCTGAGGGGTGCAACCAGCTCGACTGCGCGGGCGTGCCGCCGGCTGGCTAGCCGTCGAGCAGCGGAATGGGCTTCAACAGCGTCCGATCCAGGGAGGGCATCCCCTCCGGACCGGCCGCCTCCAGCGCCTGCCAGAATGCCTGCACCTGAGTCTTCAGCCGGGCGAGATCCACCCCGCGGCACTTGTCCGGCAGCGGTTCCAGCCACTGCTGCAGGCGCAGCATCATCTTCACCGCCCCGCGGAAGTTGCCCCGCTCGACGTGCAGGTAGGCCACGGCGACCTGCAGCAGCGCCCGATACAGGTAGCCCTCCAACTCGGGAGCCTCCAGGAAGGCATGCTCCAACGCCTCGTGCGCCTCGAAGAACTCGCCGGCGCTGAGCAGCTCCACCCCCTGCCGGGCCAGCGGGCTGAGCGCACCCTGACAGGCCTGGCGCAGTCCCTGCTCGTCGTCCACCCTGGCCCATTCCCGGATTAGCTCCGCCAACGACCCCAGCAGCTGCCCGCGCGGTAGGGCCTGGTCGGCTCCGGCCGATCGGGCTGCCTGCAACGCCTGCTCCTCGACATGCGGGCCGAAGGCCAGAATGGGGATGCGGCGGGTGGCCGCCGAGGTCTTGAGCACCTGCACCCAGCGCCTCCACGGGATGGTTTGGGAGTCCAGGTCGACCAGCAATAGCGACGGCCGCAAATCCACCACCTTGCGCAGAAAGGCCGCATCGGGGCCTTCCAGTGGCTCGGTCAGAGGAATGCTGCGCTGGGAGGGGGCACCCGCCGCGCCCAGCGTAAGCGGACTGTCGGCGATCAACACGTTGAAGCCGGCCTTTCGGCCGACGTCCTGCAGCCGAGGGACGATGAAAAGGTCGGAAGTCAGCGCCAGGATCACGCCCCGGGCGGGCGTGTCGCTCACCCGCCTGGCCTCAGGGGAGCAGGCGGTCGACCGCCTGGCTGAGCTGGCGGAGGTTGGAGACCTGGAAGACCGAGTCCATGATCGGCAGGTAGCTGAGCATGTCGCTGTCGTCGGTTCCCCACAGGTAGGGCGGTTCGGGGTTGAACCAGACGCTGCGTCCAGCCCGGCGGGCCAGCGACTCCAGCAGCTCTGCCCGGGCAGGATTGTAGTTGTTGCGGCCGTCGCCGCACAGGATCAAGGTGGTGCGGTGGTCCAGCGCCTCCAGATGCCGGGCGCTGAACTGGGACAGGCAGGAGCCCAGGTCGGTGTTGTAGTAGCCGGGCGGCAGCTTCCGCAGCACGATGGGAACGGCCACCTCCGGGCGATACTGTCTGAAGGGATCGCTGATCTCTTCCAGGTGATCGATGAAGGCAAAGGAGCGCGTCCGGCCGACCTGGTCTTGGATGTAGTAGAGCAGCAACAACAAGAACTCCACCATCGGCCGCATCGAGGTGGACACGTCGCAGATCAGGGTGAACTTGGCCTTGCGGCGTCGCCGGCGGGTAATGATCTCGAACGGCACGCCGCCATGTCGTAGGATGGCCCGCAAGGTGGCCTTGGAGTCCAGCCGGGGGCCGTCCCCCCGCTGTTGGCGCAGCGCCGCCCGGGTGCGCAGCCTGGCCGCCAGGCGGGCCACTTCCTGGCGCAGCCCGGTCTGCTCGGCCTGGCTGAGACCGCGGAAGGGGCGATCCATCAAGTTGGGCGGAGGCGCTCCCGCCGGCGTCCGCCGCGGGCGCCGGCGTAGCGCCTCGCCGGCCCGCTGCGCGGCTTGCTGCTGCATGACCTCCAGGTTGAGCTGGAGCAGCAGCTCCAGCTTCTCGAGGCTAGCCGCTCCCATCCCCAATCTTGTCAGTTCTTCCAGCAGGGCCTCGATCTGCCGGCGCAGCTCGGCGAGATCGAAGAGGCCCGGGAATGGACTTTGGCCCGGGGGTGTGCCATTCGGAGCTGGGCTGTACGCTCCATTCTCCCCGGACGGATCGCCCTCCTGCTGTCCCTCGCCTAACGGCTCGCCCCCTTCCAACAGGCTGCGCAGCAGCCCGCGCAGCTCCTCGGCCAGGGACTCCAACGCCTGCCGCAGCAGGTCCATGTCTTCAGACGATAGCTCACCGGCGGCATTCAGCATGGGTGGGGCGCCGGCCCGGAAATACTGGGGGAACAACCTGTCGAATATGGGCTGGTCGGTACGCTGCTTGACCAGCGCCGCTCGCAGCGCGGCCCGAAAGGCCTCCCGGTCGAGCATTCCCAGCGACTGGGTGGCAAAGAACGCATCCTGGCTCTCGGCCAGCGAGATGCGTAGCCCGTCGGCGCGCAGCGCCTGCACAAAGCTGACGATTCGAGCATCTACCGAGCTCAGTGTTCCCACCTCGGTGGCTCGCCCGGCTCGACGTCCTGAACCACGCCCAGCGCCTCCCGGGCCAGGCTGAGACGAGCCCGCTGGACATCGCGTTCGTGCTTGAGCAGCACGCTCAGGGTGTTTTCCAGCGTATCCGGGTCGATGGCCTCGGCGTTCAGCAGCAGCAGGGCCCGGGCCCAATCCAGCGTCTCGCTGATCCCGGGGTTCTTGCGCAGGTCCATCCGCCGCAGGCGTTGTACGAGCTCGACTGCCTGCCGGCCCACCGCGGCGGGCAGTTCCGGCACCCTCAGCCGCACGATCTCCAGTTCCATCTGTGGGTCGGGGTAGTCGATGAAGAGGTACAGACAGCGACGCTTGAGCGCTTCGGAGAGCTCCCGGGTGTTGTTGCTGGAGAGCACCACCAGCGGCTGGTGCACGGCCCGCAGGGTTCCCAACTCCGGGATGCTGATCTGAAAGTCGCTGAGCACCTCCAGCAGGAAGGCCTCGAATTCGGCGTCGGCGCGGTCGATCTCGTCGATGAGCAGCAGGCTGGGCTGCTCGGACAGGATCGCCTGCAGCAGCGGGCGCTGCAGCAGGAATCGCATGGAGAAGAAGACGTCCTCCTCGGCCGCCAGCCGATCGGCCGCTTCGCCCAGCGAGTTGGCCTGCGCCAGCACCTGCTGCAGCTTGTCGCGCAGCAGTTGGGTGTACAGCATCTGCTTGGCGTACTCCCACTCGTACAGGGCTTTGGTCTCGTCCAGCCCCTCGTAGCACTGCAGCCGGATCAGATTCCGCCCCGCCGCGCCTGCCCAGGCTTTGCCCAGCTCGGTCTTGCCCACCCCCGCCGGCCCCTCGGCCAGAACCGGCTTGCCCAGCTGCTGCGCCAGGTAGAGCACGGTCGCCACCTCGTCGCTGGCGATGTAGCCCTGCTGGCGCAGTCCATCCTTGACCCGGCCCGGACTATCCAGGTTGCCCGGTTCCATGTGTCGTGTGCCCTCGGACAGGATAACCATGATCAACTATACCGTATTTGGGAACCGGAGCGCCGAACGCCGTGGGGAAGCAGGATTCCGGGGCAGCCCGGTGCTGCGCCCTGGGCAGCCTAGATGCGGGGGAGCTCGATCTGGCTCTGCTTCTGGTACTTGCCCTGCTTGTCCGCGTAGGAGATGCGGCAGACCTCATCAGCCTCGAAGAACAGCACCTGGGCGATGCCTTCGTTGGCGTAGATCTTGGCCGGCAAGGGGGTGGTGTTGGAGATCTCCAGGGTGACGAACCCCTCCCACTCGGGCTCGAAGGGGGTGACGTTCACAATGATCCCGCAGCGGGCGTAGGTCGACTTGCCCAGGCAGACCGTCAGCACGCTGCGCGGGATACGGAAGTACTCGATGGTGCGAGCCAGGGCAAAGGAATTGGGAGGGATGATGCACACCTCACCTTTGAAGTCGATCATGGAAGCCGGGTCAAAGTGCTTGGGGTCCACGATGGCGGAATGCACGTTGGTGAAGATCTTGAACTCGTCCGCCACCCGGATGTCGTAGCCGTAGGAGGATACGCCGTAGGAGATGGCACCCTCGCGCACCTGTTGCTCGACGAAGGGCTCGATCATGCGATGCTCGCGGGCCATGCGCACGATCCAATGGTCAGGCTTGAGACCCATCCCTGGCCTCCTCGGGTTTACTGCCCCGGCGCGGCGAGAGCCTGCACCGGGTGGGTGATCTGGCCGATGCCTTCGACCTCGGCCGTGACCTGATCTCCGGCCAGCAGCGGGCCGACCCCGGCGGGGGTCCCGGTCAGGATCAGATCCCCGGGCTCCAGGGTCATCACGGAGGAGATGAAGGCGACCAGCTCCGGTACCGAGAACACCATGTCGCGGGTGGAGGCCATCTGGCGGAGTTGGCCGTTGACCGTGCAGGTCACCATCGCATCTGCCGGATCCAATTCGGTCTCGATCCAGGGCCCCAGCGGACAGAAGCTATCGAAGCCCTTGGCGCGGGTCCATTGACCGTCGCTGCGCTGCAGATCGCGGGCGGTGATATCCAGCGCCACCGTATAGCCCAGGATGAACTCGCCGGCCTGCTGGGCGCTGATCCAGCGCCCGCGTTGGCCGATGACCACGGCCAGCTCCGCTTCGTGCTCGACTTCCTTGGACTGCGGCGGAAGTTGGATGGCCTCACCGGGAGCGATGATCGAGCTGGGCGGCTTCATGAACAGCAGCGGCAGCTCCGGTACTTCGGAACCGTGCTCGGCGGCATGTGCGGCGTAATTCTTGCCCACGCACACGATCTTGCCTGGAACCACCGGCGCCAGCAGCCGGACCTGCTGCAGTGGCAGAGTGGCCGCACCGCGGCGGAACTCGGTGAAGGGCGACCCCTCCAAGGGTCCGACCTTGTCCTCTGCCAGCCATCCCCACCTGGGTTCGGCTTCGGATGGAGTGTGAAAGCGCAGGATGCGCATGCCGCCTCCGTCGCAGCTCAGTTCCAGGGCCTGTGGGCCCAGGCAAGATCGTAATCCATTTGCCAGGGGAGCACATCAGAGGGCTGGAATCCGGCCTGCACCAGCAACCTGGCGAACAGATCGCGCTTGACGGTCTTCCCGAACAGGAGCGGGGCCTCCCAGCCAATCCGATTGGTGATTAGCAGGATACCACCGCGGCGCAGCACCCGGCGCATTTCCGCCAGGGTCTGCAAGGGATCCGGGGTAAATTCGAGCATCTCCAGCGATACGACCAGATCGAAGCTCCCACTGCTGAACGGAAGCGGCACCGCCCAGCCCCGGACCCAACTTACGCCCGGGCCGACCAGCCGTTTGCCGATGCCGAGCATTCTCTGCGACGGCTCCAGGTTCACCACCGTCCAGGGAGGGGGTCCGCCCTGGGCGGCCAACAGGGAACGAGCCGTGCGGCCGGTCCCGGCACCAACGTCCAGCACCCGGGCATCCGGCAGGCCGCCCAGCACGGCTGCCAGCGGTTCACCCAGGAATCGCCGCTCCCAATCCGGATCGAAGCGCTTGATGCCCTCGTAGCGGCCGGCCGCCACGTCGTACATCCACACCACGAAGCGCCGGCCGAGGTGGGTCCCCTCACAGATCCACAGCTCCCAGGCGGCCAGCAGCACGATCACGACGGACAGGGCAATCGCAGTGAGCATGGGTCTGAGTCTAGGGCGCCTGAACCGGGGGCCAGGCGGCTGCGGCCGGGCGAGGATCAGGCTCTGGGGGCGAAGCGTTCAGGTCTGATCGCCCGAGAGGCGGCGGGTGATGGCGTTCACTTTCTCGTTGGTCTTGGCAAATCGTCCGGGCCGCGCATGGCTGAGGGTCCGGGCCAGCGCTTGCACCAGGGCCTGCACCACCACCAGCCGCACGCCGGGGTCCGGGTGTGCATGGCCGGACAGCACCAGCTCGGCATGTGCGGCCACCGGCGATGAGGGCACCGCGACCAGGGCGGCCGTGCGCATCCCGGCTCGGCGGGCCTCGCCCAGCGCCCGTGCCAGGATGGGCGATTGCTCGGCCACCTCTACCGCCAGCACCAGATCGCCTTTGCGTGCGCCCACCAATGCGCTGGCCAGATCGGAGGGGCTTTCTCCGGTGAGGTGGACCGTGTAGCCAGCGCTCTCCAGCCAGTGCGCCAGGCTGAGCGCGGGGGAGGTCGCCAGACCCTCCGCCATGAGCACTACCCGTTCGGCCTGATCCAGCACACGGATCCAGGCCTCGGCAGCTTCCTGGGGAAAGCTGCGCCGGGTGTGGGCCAACGCCAATTCGACCTCCACCAGGGCCGCGTCAGCGGCTCCCGCGGGCGTGTCCGCCTCGGGCGGATGCTGGGTCAACAGCTCTTCCTCCACCCGCTGGCGAATTTCCCGCTGCAGCTCGGGGTAGCCTGAGTAGTCCAGCCGCTGGGCAAACCGTACCACCGTGGCTGGGTCCAGATCGAGCGCGTGGGCCAGTTCGGTGGCATTGAGAAAAGCCGCCCGAGAGTAGGAATCCAAGAGGAAGTCCGCCAATACCAGGAAGCTGGGGGAGAGTTGCGACCGAATGGCTCGGATGCGCTCCGCGAATGTAGCCATTTCTGTTCGTCAGGCCGGGAAGGCTCGGGACAACAGGGCGTGGACTATAGCATAGGCACCGGCCAGAGGCAACAAATCTTGCAGAGGCCCGCTGTATAATCCCGTTGGGCGGATAGCTCAGCTGGTTAGAGCACTTCTCTTACACAGAAGGGGTCGCAGGTTCGAGTCCTGTTCCGCCCACAGGCGGCGTCCTTGAGGACGCCCTGTTGTTTCTTACCTATGGCTGCCTCCCGGCCCGCGTTGCTCCCGGTCCTGCTGGTGGCCGCTCTGCTGGGAGCCTGCCGCCCGGCCGCGGCCGAGCCAACCGCGGTGCCGTCGCCTCCGGCGGCGAGCTCGACACCCCGGCCCCTCCCGCCAGTCCTCACCCCCACCCCGACCTCGCCTCCGCCCGTCTTCGAGCTCAGCGCGACGCCGGCGGCCGACCTGCTCGATCTGCAGCGGCAGAGCCGTGCGATGCGGCCCGGGTTCGCCGAAGACCCGCAGTCGCTGGAGGCTGCCACCCGCTATTGGATCGACCTGAGCGTGGAGCTCGACCCGGTGAAGCAGGTCGCCGTGCTGGACGGGACCGTCCGGCTCCGCTTCGTCAACCCGATGGCGGTGGCGCTGCCGGATCTGGTGCTGTACCTGTGGCCCAACGATCGCCAGTACCGTTCCAGCATGCAGGTCGGGACGGCGCTGGTGAATGGCCAGCCCCTGGAAGGGCGGGCCGCCCTGGGCCAGTTGGCGCTGCGCTATACGCTGCCCGACACGCTGGGCCCGGGAGAGACGCTGGATGTCACCCTTCCGTTCCAGGTGCAGGCCACGGGACCCATTGGGGAGTCCATCCCCCGCCGCTTCGGCATCAGCCAGGGGGTGCTGTTCGCGCCGACCTTCTATCCACTCGTGGCGCGGCTGGTCGACGGCGAGTGGGAGCTCAAACCCGCTCCTCCGGGCGGCGACACCACCAATTCGGAGATCGCCTTCTACGAAGTCCGCATCAGCGCGCCTGCCGGGCTGGCGCTGGCTGCCACCGGGGTGGAGGTGGAGCGGCAGGAACTGGACGGCCGGCAGCAGGTCGGCTTCGTGAGCGGCCCGACCCGCGATTTCGCCTTCGCGCTGGGCCCGCTGTTGACCGAGACCCGCCAGGTGGGCGAGGTTACCGTGCGCGCCTGGGGGCTGGCCCATCACGAGCAGGACATGGCCACCATGCTGGAGGCGGGCGCCCGGCAGGTGCAGATCCTGAGCGATTTGGTGGGGCCCTACCCGTATCTGGAACTCGACCTGGTGGATGTGCCCGGGGCGTTTGGCGGGATCGAGTACCCCGGCCTGGTGACCGTGGGCACCCTGGGGACCCATCAGATCATCGATCCCACCGTCCACGAAGTGGGGCATCAGTGGTTCTACGGCCTGGTGGGCGGCGACCAACTGGCGGAGCCCTGGTTGGATGAAGCCGCCGCCACCTATACGGAGGTGTTGTATTACGAGGAGTCCCAGGGGACCGGACGCGCCACTGGACTGCTCAGCGCCTTCCGAGAACTGTTGCGTTCACACCCCGAGCCGGAGAAACCCATCGGCCTGCCGGTGGGCAGCTATGGCAGCATCGATGACTACGGGCTTATCGTCTATCTCAAGGGAGCGCTGTTTTTCGACGCGCTGCGCTCCCGCCTGGGCGACGACCTGTTCTTTGAGTTCCTGCGAGCCTACTTCGAGGCCTTCCGCTATGGCACGGCCAGCGGCGAGGGTTTCCAATCCCTCGCCGAACAGACCTGCAGCTGCGACCTTGGGCAGCTCTTCGACTTGTGGGTCTGGCGAGGCGGCGATATTCCCGGGCTCTAGCCTCGGCGGGGGCCAGAGCCTCCCTTGCTTGACCGACCTACTCCCCAGGCTTACAATCCGGTTGTCCGACATATGCCCCCCATGCTGCCGGGTCCCCGGCATTCCCCCGGAGCTTGCCCATGCCCGACTTTCTCTTCCGCGGCGATCTTGCCGAGCTCGACCCCGAAGTACACCAGCTCACACAGGTCGAGGCGGAACGGCAGTACCGCCGGCTGATCCTGATCCCCTCCGAGAGCACCGCCCCGGCCGCCGTGCGGCAGGCACTGGCCTCCGCATTCACCAACATTTACGCGGAAGGCTATCCCGAAGATCTCACTCGCCAGCAGAGCCAGGAGCAGCTGCTGGACTATGCCTCCCAGTTGGGCAGCTACCGGCGCTACTCCGACCCGCGCTACTACAAGGGTGTGGAGTACGCCGATATCGCCGAGGCGCTGGCCCGCCGCCGCTGCGCCGAGCTGTTCGCTACCAACGGCGTCTCGGCGGATGAACTATATGTCAACGTGCAGCCCTTATCCGGCGCGCCGGCCAACAACGCTGTCTATCACGCCTTGCTGGATCCGGGGCAGGTGATCCTGGGTATGAACCTGCTGCACGGCGGGCACCTCACCCACGGGGCGCCGGTGAACCGCTCCGGCAAGCTGTATCGGGCGGTCTACTACGGCGTCGATTCGGCAACCGAGCGCATCGACTACGATGCGGTGGAGGCGCTGGCCAAAGAGCATCGCCCCCGCCTGATCATCGCCGGCTACTCCTCCTACCCGTGGTCGGTGGATTGGGCCCGTTTCCGAAAGATCGCCGATGGGGTCGGGGCCTACCTGATGGCGGACATCGCCCACGTGGCCGGCCCCATCGCTGCCGGCGTGGCTCCCTCCCCGGTTGGATTCGCCGACGTCATTACCTTTACTACTCACAAGTCGCTGTGCGGACCGCGCGGGGCAGTGATCCTGACCGGATCCCCGGAGCTGGCCCGGCGCATCGATCGGGCGGTGTTTCCCGGCGAGCAGGGCGGTCCGCACGTCAACACCATTGTGGCCCAGGCGGTCGCCTTCAAGCTGGCCCGCAGCCAGGCCTTCCGCGAGTTGCAGCGCAGCATCCTGCAGAACTGTGTGGCGTTGACCGATGAGCTGCAGCGAGCCGGCCTGCGCATCCCCTACGGCGGGACGGATACTCATCTCACCAATCTGGATTGCTCCAGCGTCAAGGGACCCGATGGCACGGCTCTCTCCGGCGATCAGGCGGCCCGCATTCTCGATCTGGCCGGGATCGTGGCCAATCGCAACACCATCCCCGGCGATCTCTCGGCCGCCAGCCCCTCCGGGATTCGCCTGGGGACCACCTGGGTGACCCAGCGCGGGTTCGGCGAGCAGGAGACCCGGGAGGTGGCGCGGCTGATTGCCGGGCTGCTGCAGGCCTGCACCCCGTACAGCCAGGCCGGACGCAAAGGCCCGCAACGCCGGGCCAAGGTGGACTACGGAAAGCTGACGGAGACCCAGTGTCGCGTGCGCGATTTGGCCGCTGGGGCAGGGATCGACTTCGAGCCTCCCAGCCACGGGTATCCGCACTTCTACTACATCGATGATGCCCCACCCCCAGGCAAGTACGCCGAGATCTCCCTGCGCGGCCCGGAGGCGGCGGCGCTGTTGCGCTGGACCACTGGCGCCCGACCGATGGAGATTGCGCCCGGCGAGAGTGTACAGACCGGCCTGCACCTGCCCGGCGAGGCCGTGCAGGTGACCCTGCGCCGCGAGCATGACGGCGGGTGGAGCATTGCGGCGGAGGCCGAGGCTGCCCCCCGCCTGCTCTCCTGGCTGCGCGCCCTCTCCGACGGATTCGTGTGTTTCGATCCGGAGGATCCGCACCGCAAAGCGCCGGGACCGGTGGAAGTCCGGTTGGTGGGAGGGCTGGAAGCCCTGCCCAAGGCCGCCGCCAAGGCGGACGGACTGGACAAACCCTGGTTCTATGGCGCCGACCACGGCAAGGGCAAGCCGCTGCCGCTCTTCGAATGGAATCCGCCGGAGGAGGCGGAGCCGCGCAAGACTGCCCTGAACGCCGTGCACCGCAGCCTGGGCGCCAAGATGGTCCCCTTTGCCGGCTGGGACATGCCGGTCTGGTATAGCTCCGTTCTGGAGGAACATCTGGCTACCCGCCAGGCAGCCGGGCTCTTCGATGTGAGCCATATGGGGGTCTATCAGGTCGAGGGCGAACAGGCCTGCGCCTTTCTGGACGGGGTGGTAACCAACGATGTGGCCTCTTTGCAGGTCGGGGAATCGCTGTACACCCAGTTCCTGGATCCGGAGGCCGCGGTCATCGACGACACCATGGTGTATCGCCGTAAGGACCAGGCCTACCTGGTGGTGGTGAACGCCTCCAACGACGACAAGGATTGGGCCTGGCTGAATGCGGTGCGCGCCGGGGAGGTGCGGGTGGACAACCAGCGTCCCTGGGCCCGTTCGATCGGCCGCGGCTGCCGGCTGCGCAATCTGCGCGACCCGCGGGAGGGGGCGGACATGCGCGTCGATCTGGCCATCCAGGGCCCGCGCAGCCGAGAGGTGCTGCTGGCTCTAGGATGCAGCCCGTACGACGCTGGCCGACTGGTGGGATTGAAGTGGGCCGGCGTGATGGAAGGCCGCTTCGGTGATTTCAATCTGGTGGTCAGCCGCACCGGCTACACCGGCGAGCGGGTGGCCTTTGAATTGTTCGTGCACCCTGACCAGATCGTTGCGCTCTGGCAGGCCTTGTTGGAGACCGGGGCATCGCTGGGGCTGAAGCCGGTCGGACTGGGAGCGCGCGATTCGCTGCGCACCGAGGCAGGGCTTCCGCTCTACGGACATGAGATGGCCGGCGATCTGGGTCTGGGGGTGGGCGAGGCCGGCTTCGCCGCCTACGTCAAACCCCACAAGCCCTGGTTCATCGGCCGGGCGGCTTACTTGCGGGGCGAGGCCATGCGCAAGGGGGAGGTGGTGCGTTTCCGCTTCAACGAGAAAGGTGTGCGGATGGCCCACAGCGGCGATCCGGTAGTGGACCGACGCGGCCGGGTGGTCGGCCGGGTGACATCCTGCGCGGTGGACAGCGAGGGCTTCCTGCTCGGCCAAGCCTTCCTGGAACGCGCCTACATCCAGCCCGGGACTCCCGTCGCCATCTTCCAGAGCGCCCCACAGAAAGCCGACAAGGCGCCGGCCTCGCTGCAGGTGGGCGACCGGGTGGCGATACCTACCCCGGCCACGGTGTTGACCCGTTTCCCGCAGTAGCCCAGTCCCGCCCAAGCCCTTGGATCGAGGGCGGCTGATGAAAAGGAAGAGCCCGGTCGTGGTGACCGGGCTCTCGCTTTGTTATGCATTGAAGTACCCGGATGAAATCCTCCCTATGGATATGGACTAGATGTTGCTGACGATATT
>Ga0299912_10000961_pt1 | contig 23410 bp, 39 predicted proteins | sample RVTome_2_FD_207667 | JGI IMG/M metagenome (GOLD analysis project Ga0299912, IMG submission 207667) | Soil microbial communities from uranium-contaminated site in the Upper Colorado River Basin, Wyoming, United States - RVT95D214 (version 2) ... | reverse complement strand
TGCATAATTTCTCCTCCCCCATTTATTTATTGTCGCATTCCCACCGGCAACGATAAATGACATGTTTCAAAAACGCGATTTGCTCTTTGTTTGCCTCTGCTCTATCCGAGTGGATGGTTGGCATAACGGAGGCAATACTAGCCGCTTCTCTATTTGCCTTATTGACTTGGAAAACCACAAACCCTGTTACGATGAGAAGCAATGCAACCATGATTAATATGAACCCTTTATTCTCTTTCATTTTACTACCTCCATGTGCGTATGGCCGCCGCCGATTTTATTTACAATGGGTAACGAGTTGGATATACTGCCGGTAGTTCTGATCTGGAGAGGCAGTTACAAACTTTGCAACAACTTCATCATAGGTTTGTAACTTCGGTTTGGTATTATACAGATATTGCGCCAGACTGAATAAAGCAAAAGCGATCATCAGAACAACGATTGTAGCCTTAATCTCCATTCCATACTTTTTCATTTTACTACCTCCATGTGTGCCTTTCGGCAAGATTGCGCATGTCTGCGCGTGATTTGTATTATAAAAACATTATAAACCATTTTTATATGTTTGTAAATCAAATAATAATCAAATAATTATCATAATAAATGGTGCTATGTGCTAGCCTGGCCAACGCCAAACTACCTGTGTGCTTTTGCTAGCTGACGTACTCTTTCGGCTTTTTCTGCTAATGTCTCCTTGATAACTGACTGCAACGACTTGCTAAGGTAGGCTGACTTGCAAACTCCTGCTGTATGACCAATTTCATCTGCTGTAGCTTGTACCACTAATTTTAAAGCTTTGTTAGCATCACTCTTCTTGACAAATAGCGTCTGCATGATATTTGACGCTTGAATTTTACGTAAGAAGAGAATGTTGACTGCAGCTGTTCTTATATCTTTTGGCTTGTATTTTTTGCCAATAGATTTTTTAACAAACTTGTAGATATCCGTATATGTAATACCAAGCCATGTAGATAGATTATGGCGTGATACAGCATGAAAATATCGTAAAAGTATATTGTTAGATGTTCTTAGATTCTGCTCTACTGCTTTCTTGCCTAAGAATTGAAGCACGAGTTTACCACTAACAGACAGATGTGCATGCTGCTTTTGCAATGTTGTCAATCCATATACGTTGATAGTTTTACCGAAACTTGCGTGGTGCTTCTGCCCGCAAACATAACCGCTAGCACTTTCCTCATTGCCAATTCTGATGCCTGTTTCCATCATGAGTAATACACCATACGCACATCGAGCCCGAAGAGTGATACCGTTACCTCGCATGATGAAGTGTTCCATAAGCTTGCGTATGATATCCCAATTTTCAAGCAACTTAGCCGTGCGATTATCTTTGTTCTTGAAGCTACCTCTTAGCTTGCCTATGTGTGATTGCAGATTCATAATACTCCTTTCTCGCTAATTGCGTTCTTAACTTATCTAACTGCCATTTTATTTTCTGTATGTTCTTAAATTCTACGTTTAGTTTTGTCTTTTTGTATGTTGATTCCGCTAGTGCTAACTGCTTTCTTAATTTAGCTTGTTTTTGCATTCTTAACGCACGAAAACGACTATCTGATCCGGCAAGCATTTTTTGATGGTATTCCGGGTTACTACGCATCTTCCACATTTTGTCACGATAATCCGGATCTTGCCACAGTAATTTCATTGGTGAAATCATTACTTTTTTCATAATCTCACTTTCTTAGTTAAATTCTGCTCTAGCTTCTTCTGGGTCTAACAATTTTCCATGAGTGTTTGATAATTTTTTCTTTTTCTTTTTGCTAACAACATTTTCTGGTGGTATTCTTTTATGTAATTTTTTAATTGGTATTTCGTCTACACTTTCTGAATCTGATATCACTTTTCTCACGACTTTTTTAATATCTTTTGCTACATCAGAATCTGTATGCCCTGAACGCTTTTCTTTCAATATTGGATTCGCAGCCATCGCATCTTTATTTACTATATATAATGTTTTTAGTTTATTCCACGTTTCTTTTGTTATTGCCCATGATGACCCATATTTCTGAAATATGCCTTGTATTACTCCGTTTTCTATAAATAACCTTGCTTCATATTTATTGTATTTAGTATATGATGCTATTAATGTACTTGTAATAGCATATTTTCTATTATTTTTTGCTAAGTTAATGAAGATATCAGTATGTTTGGTTATTAATTCAGGCAAATTTTCTGTAGCTTTTTCTTTTTCGTATTGAAGTGGTGTGTCTGGAATTGACATAAAATGACTTTTTGTAAAAAATTTTTTCAATTTATCTTGAATTTCTTTTGTATCTTCTATATCGATAACAAACATTGGATAGCTTTGTTTAGTGCGCTCGTGGTAACATATTCCACTTTGAAATATGTACACACTATCTTTGCTTTTAATTCCAGACACATTAGTCTTCAGAAACTGTTTATTGCTGCTAACAGCTATATTCTTAAATAACCCTCTTGCAAAATACATAATTCCTCCTTACACACCTCTCAGTAGATTGTACGCATTATAACACAAGCAAATATTATTGTAAATCAAATAATGATCAAATAATATGTTAATAATTAACATAATAATAATTAATAATTAAAAATTAACAATTATTATATGCTTATCTTCTAGAGTGTATGGGAATTTGGATTCTTGGGAATAGTCTTGCTGGCTCTCTCTCTCTCTCTCTCTCTCTCTCTCTCTCTCTCTCTCTCTCTCTCTCTACTATACTACTCAATACTATAAATCATCAATTAAATAAATCATCAATCATAAATCCAAGCATCCCAGTAAATACTAATATAATAATTAATATTATTTAATTATAAATTAACATAATAATTTAACATAATAATTAATATTATTTAATTATAAATTAACATAATAATTTAACATAATAATTAATATTATTTAATTATAAATTAACATAATAATTAATATTGATGTAAAAGCGTGCATTAAGAAAGGTAGCAACTAGTAATTAGCAATTAGCAATATTGGTTAACAATGACACATATAGCATACATACCTAACTTAGCCTATAGGCATACGATATAGGCAGGCATACGATATAGGCACCACCTCCCGGTACCTACAGGTAGTAAGGAATATATTGATAATCTTTGATAAAAATGACAATAGTACTCACCAACACTTTTATGCTATAATAGCTACAATAAGAAAAATAATAACGCAGTAAATCATTCTTGACACCGCGCAACATCCGGTACTCACGTAGCACAATTTCGCAATCACATATAATCAATTACAATCTGATACGCACAAGCGTACAGGCATTCGCACACCAGCCAACCATTAGGAGGCGTACATGGCAAAAATACCGAAAAAAGCAAGAGAAACTAGCAGTGGCAAGCGTAGCATCCTTGATGATGTCAGACGCGAGCTAAGAGAAGACGCAGAAAACAATGTAGATATTGATGAAGAATACGACGGTAATCGTGACCCTAATAATCTGGGGTCGTTATTGTCAGCTATTGATGGCCGCAAGCCAAAACACCCCGATGAAATTGCGATCGATGAGATGCTCATCGGCTTGGATGGCAATGATTGGTATCTTAAACTAAGCAAGGAAACGGCTCCCAATGTGTGGCAATTTAAACGCCGTATAAGTGAATTTCGCCATTGGGCAGACATGGAATTGCAAATTAATTTGCTCGTGCAGCAAGAAACAGCTGCAGAAGTAAAACGCAGAGGCAAGGTTGTTAGCTGGGGTTCTGGCCGTTATATGATCACCTTCTTTAGCGATAACGGGCTTCGTGGCAATAAGCGCAAGCCTGTCTTCTTCGATATTGATGCACAAGAGCCAGATGCTACGCCACCTACATCATCACAAAATGAAATGCTCGATGTATTGCGTGAAACAATCACATCACCAAAAGATGTTATCGAACAAAACGTTCAGTCAATGCAAAGAGGCATGGAATTAGCTGCAATGGCGTCTGGCGGAAATAAAAGCGGCAGCGATAACATGTTTGCTCTCATGATGAATCAAAGCAATAATCAGACGCAAATGATGATAGGCCTCATTACAGCGATGATGGGAGCTATGGGAGGCAATAGCAAACAGGACCCTTTGGATTTTATGCGCGGGATGGTAGGAACAATGAAAGACGTGGGGGCCTTCCCAGCACAAAACAATCCACCCCAGACGCTAACAGATCAGTTAACCACCTTCAAACTACTTGGACTTATAAAAGACCCAAGCGAAAATGATCCGCTTACAGCTATTACAAAAATGAAAGGCATTATTGGAATGCTTGGAGAACTAACAGGCGCAGGCCCAGCTGAGCGTCCTGGAATAATGGAAAAGCTCATTGACGCTGTTGGCCCGCATATCGGCAAGCTCATGAGTGCTGTAGAAAATATTAGTGCAATGAAAGCAGCGCAAGCTGCACAAGTTGCAGCAGGTCCACCTGATCAGCGCCCTATAATGGTTCAAGCATCTCCAACAAGACAAATAATTCAAGTGCCTGCATCATCGAGCCCACAGCCAATGAGAGCACCGCAACCTACAACCAAAACTGATTATTTGGGGTTTCCAGTTGATACAGATAACTCAGAAGGATATAACGGACCCGATCCTAGGTTCCCCATGCCAGATTTACCATTAGAAGCATATCAGCAAGCTGCAGCAGAAAAGCAAGTAGCTTCTGGCGTTATACCTCAACCACAACAGGGAGGAGCACAAGAAATGGCAGTTCACACAGCAACACTCATGGTAGAACTAGCGCAAGCAGTACACACAGCTGATTATAGTAAATTTCATCGCATAACTAGCATGCTTGATAATTACTTCGGTCAAGGTGTTGCACGACAGCAAATACTTCTTGGTCAACTCGATGCAAAAACTCTTGTGAGCTATGTTGTCATGTTCGATAAGACGAATTATAATACACCAGAAACAATGAGTAAGCTAAGAATATATGTAGATAAATATGTGGAACACGTAAAAACTTCCAAGCCTGTACTACAACCAATAACCGCAAAATGCGACACATGTGGCAAAGAGCAAGACTTGGATGATATACAGCAGTGGAATGACGAAATGGGTGAAGGTAATGGAAAAGTAATATGTAATCGAGATGGTTGCCAAGGAATGCTACATTTGATATGAGGAGATAAAGATGTCAAAAATATGGTCATTAGATATAGATTTAGCTGGCATGAAAACATGGATAGCAGATGGTCTTAATACAAACTTTGTACCTGTTATTGGAGTTCCTATATCAGTAGATACATATTTAGAAAATTTTGGTTATACAACATTAATGAATAAACATAAAGGAGAATATGTTATATACACTGCTTTATGGGCTCTGGATGGCATGTCTAATCCAAAAAAAGAAAAATGGTTATTTTTTAAAACAAAAATTGAAGCAAGTAAAAAAGTACACCAAATTAAAAAACAAGTAATTAAAACATCTACATTATAATAATTTAAAAGAGGTTATTATGCTACCGACTTGGAATTGGTATAAAACAGTCATATTAGCTATGTTTATGGCATTTCTTCTGTTTGCTGTATCAATCTACGTTCATGCTGATGACACGTTTGTAGTGTATTATCCAGATAAATTGCTTACACCAGGAAATGCTCTAAAAATATCTGTATCTGAATTGTGTAATAGCGATTATGTGAAAACAATAAAACCTATTCATAAGGCACGAGTAATGTATGTCTTCAATCGTTATAATATTGACTACACCAATCGCAGCCAATATAAGCTTGATCATTTAATTCCCGTTTCTTTAAGCGGCTCTAATAGTGTTCTTAACCTCTGGCCATTAAAGTATTGTAGCAAAGCAAATGCACGCAAGCATTTATGTGCAGGCGCAAGAGAAAAGAAAGTTGTAGAAGATGCTCTAAGAATATCTGTTTGCAATGATGTGATTACAATTGAACAGGCACAAAAGATAATGGTAACAGATTGGTATGAAGAATATATGAAGATAAGGAAGATATTAAAATGAAAAAATCAAATGATGTAGGTCAAAAAGTATATGATGAATTGATTAATCATGTTATGGAAGTTTATGTAGCATACAAAGAAGGAACTATACCCAAAGCAAAAGCGCAAGCTATCTTATGGCAGTTGGTAGGTTCGATAGAAGAAATTTTACGGCATTTAAAATAGGAGTAATCATGTTTACTGGCTTGAATGATCAAGCAGTTAGTTATCGCAGTTTAGGTTTTGGTGAGTTTAACGTGTCACGTAATACATTAGCGCTCATGGCTTCATCTATCGTGCAGTCTGGCAAGAATCCATTAGTTCGTGATTGGGCTACAAAGATGATAAAAGACATACCACAAAAAGATGAATGGGGAGAAGCTGAAGCCATTTATCATTTTGTGCAGAATCATTCGCGTTATGTAAAAGACCCGCAAGGGACTGAAATGCTGCAAAGTCCACTTGTTGCTTTTGATCATTGGAATAGAGGTATTGTATGGAGTGGAGATTGCGATGATTTTTCTATATTAATATTAAGTCTTCTCAAATCCATTGGTTATAAAGTAGGTTTACGAGCAGCTAGTTATAACCCAAAAGGTACTCTGCAGCATGTATATGGAATGGTAGAGCTTTATCACCAATGGTATCCAGTAGATGGGATAAAAGAAGGCGGAATGATTGGATGGGAAAAAGAAGGTATGACGAATCATGTAGATTTTCCTATTAAATGAATATTTCAGGTGTATATTGCATAATAAATAATGCATAATAGACGTTTGTAGACATCCAAGAATAGAAATAGAGGAGATGATATGTTTATAGGATTCGGTGATATAACATATACCGTAGTTAGCGGTGATACGCTTGGAAAAATTGCTAATCGTTATAATACTACGTCAGATGCAATATTCCAAGCAAATGATAGCATCACAGACCCAGATGTTATCCAAGTTGGCCAAGTGATTACAATACCAACAACGGCATCAGCTCCAGTATCTACAGTAGTGGTATCGGTTCCGATATCCGCATCTATTCCAAGTAAATTTACTGTACCTGCATTTTTGCAAGGAAATATTTTTGGGTATCCTAAAGTATATGTGTACCCGTTAACAGCATTGGCGATAGCGATATTACTTATTCCAATTATTAAGCGGAGTCAAGTATGAAAAATATGAATTCAATGTGGCCACATGTGCGCAATAGCGCGTACGCAAGACCAAGATATAAGAATACAGCGATAGCAGGATTTGGAGCATACGGTCTTGATGCTGGTCAGCCAGATGTAACAGACCTTATCGCACAAGATATTGAAATACGGGGCGGTATCGAATATACATTTATATTCTCATCATGGCAGTCGCGTGATGTGTTGCAAGCAAAACTACAATTAGATTTTGATGGTCTTGCTACAAATATATCGGTGACTACGCAAGGGTTAACTGGTGTTACTGTTATGATGACTCCTGTTGATACCATGCATATATCTGATTGGATTGCAGCATTTGCTCAAGAAGGTTTAACTGACCTTAAATCTTTCTGGGCTGGTATTCCACAATCACAAGCTGAAATTTCTTCGGAATCTACTAATGTGGCGACAGTAACCCCAGTATTGGTTCAGTCTGTTAAAGATTTGCCGAAGAATGTTGGAAAAGTTGTTAGCACAGTAGCGCGCGGTGTTGGAACGGCTGCGGGAAACGTAATTGGTGGAGTTGCTAGTGGTATTGGTACTGGGAATATTATTCTCATAGCTGTAGGTATCGGAATTGTTGGATATCTGTTCATCAAATACAATCCAACTGCGCAAATTGTGCATAGGAATAGACCACGGCATAGGAGACGGAAGAAATGATAACATCAAGAGGAGAATATAGGAGAGCAATCAGTTCATTTATTCGTGAAGAGGATGGTGGTATAAGAATGTATGAAAAACTCATTAAATCGTTGCCATCTAGTCCGAATTTTAATGACGTTAGGAATAGTCTACAGCATGTTTTACGCGATGAGAGAAAACATACTGCGATTCTACGAAGATTGATTGCGAAAGCGGGGTAGCTATGAAAAAAATGAAAACACGTTATGAATATGAAGATATGGTATTAGCTCAGAGTAAAAATTTTTGGGCAGTATGGCAAGGAAAACACCATGATCGTATTGACATATATCCAAAGGCGGAAGCCCAATGGGAAGAAAGTAAATTGATGATAGAGCAAGTTGAGACACCTAATAGAACACGTATTGTAATGTATGCTAAAAATTATACAATAGCAGCTGAAATGATATCATTATCAAAGAAAGCATATAAATTATTTCAAAAGAGGTAACCATGTTCGCAAATTATGGAGATGTTAAACAAGAACTCTCACCGCATGAGGCGGCAGTAAATGATTTATCAGATAAAGGTGCACAAGCTTTAGCAAATGCGCTAGCAAAATATAATAACAACCCAAGTTCATTGACTACTAGTGAGATGTTGCTCATCTATCGAGCATTGCAGTTAGCAAAAGTTAAAGGAGGTCAGATATGATTGTCCGAAATAGGTCATCAATAGGAATGCATACAAATCGAGCAGCGATAAGCAAAGCAAAAGTCGCAGCAAGAGCAGTAGGAACACCTTCATATTCACGACCTGGTGGGACAGGATTTGTTGCGCCCATTCGCAAATCAAACGTACAGGCTTCTGGTATGTATTTGCGTCAGCCACAAGTAAGGATGAGTAGTATGTCAGGATATGGGCAGATGCCGGCATTAGCTGAAAATCCAACATTTAATATGAAACATACTGGGCTTGTGCCAAGACTCAAAGCTGCGCAGCTTCCTGGATATAAACGCAATATTGGATTACCAAATAGAAGCGATAATCAAGCAGCAGATTTGCTCAAACGTATGAAAGATAAAATTTCAAGAGGCGGAAAACTTGATGTGTCAGAACATAATTTTATTCAGCAATTAGCTACGACCACTGGCGTAAGGAGATAGATATGCTTAAAGGATTTGGAACAATAATGGATGACCTGAAGGCGAAAGCCCAAGCGCTTATTGGACAAATGCTTATGGCTCGCGCTAAACTTAATGATATAAGAGCTGGCACTGATGACCCAAATATAACCGCTCGAAGATTGGAGCTTGAAAAATCACAGACAGATTTGGAAACAGAGTTGGGAACGGTTAACACCCAGTTGAATTCAGGAGAAAGTTTGTCAGTTGCTGATTACGCGTCAATTGGTGTGTTTCTTGTAAAAGTAAAGACACAAGTAGATAGTGTTGATCAGCTCGTTAATGATAGTAAAGGGGCAGTATCTTCTCCATTTACATTTTCTAATATGGCTACTGCTGGTGGCATACTCGCAGTATTGGGATTGGGGTTTTATCTATGGAAAAGAAGATGAAACGAGAAGATGATGAAGACGTTGAAGATGATTGTGATGACCCAGCATATGACCCACTAGTTCATCAAGCTGCGAGAAACCCAAAAAAGGAGAAGCATATGGCACGACATATGAATATAGCAGCAATTATGGGAGCACTCAGATCACCAAAAACTCCGGCAGGTTTGAAAAAAGGTTTGCTCAAAAAATATGGTCATATGCTTGGTAAAGAGAAGATGACTATGGGAACTCTTGCTACTACGGTGACGCCGAATCCAAGAAAAAATGCGACACCATTATCAGAAGAAGAGAAAACTCCTAAAGAAAAATGGCGAGAAGTTGTGTTGAGGCGTATGGCAGAAAAAAGATTAATAAAGGCTAATCCAAAGAAAAAATGGTATTGGGGTAAATTACATAATACTAATAATGTTAATATTTTTACTTTTGATACTGAACCAACTAAAAAAACTCATGGAAAAAAATATATTATGGCAGGGGGTCCATTTTCATCTGAACAACGTGCTATAGAAGCTGCACAATATCAAGGATATGTAATAATTAAGAAAATATAACCGAGGATAAATATGGATGGCACACATAACAGAAGTGATTATACGGTTCTCGGACGGGAGTATGTGGAGTACTCCAATAAAAAAGGTAGAGAAGACAATGACGGGGTTTTCACCATGCTGCGCCTCATGCGATTCGAACCCGTTTCTGAAGAACGAAAAGCCGAAATCACTATGTTTTTGTCTCATGGGAAGAAGATACGCGCTCTTGACCGAGATAGAGGAGTAGAAGTGATTTTTGCAATAGCGCCGGTGTTACTGGCTATATCATAAGAAACTATTTCAATTAGGTGGTGAATATGCCGTATAAAAATGAGCATTCTGCGAGATTGCTTGAACCAAGAGGATTTAGTAGTTATGCTAGACAAAATAATAAATTTGGAAAAGGTATTCATGCTTTATGGGGTATAGCGCATAATGGCACAGAGTTACAAGCTATACGATTTGATAGTAAACATTTTACACCAATGAAAGCAAAGTTGTGGTTGAAAAGAAAAGGATATGCTACAAAAGTTATCAAATTTGAGCCGGCAAAGACAAAGAAGAATCCATTAAAAGTAGGTAATTATCAAGTTACTTGGGATGAGGACAAGAAGAAGTGGGTTGTTTTGCCAAAGAAAAATCCAATACATACGAAGCCGCCAGAACGTTGGTGGATAGGGCTTACAAAAGATTTTAAAACATGGGATATATTTAGTACGCATCTTGACCCGCATCACAGTAGAAAATATAAAAATTATATGTGGTTTATGGGGCCATATGCGAACAGACGAGAGGCGGAGATTGTTAAAAAGACTGAAGGCTTGAAAAATCCTCCGAAAAATATGATACCGCAAGAAGGAGATATTGTATTGTTTGGTAAAACAAAAGTTATGATGGTAGAGAAACGAAAATCTAGATTTGTATTCCAAGATGAATATGGTGGAAAACATGCGTTGACTTTTTTACAAATGATGGAGATTGGATTTAAAATAGTTGATAAGGGATAATATGCGACTAATCATAGAGATTTATGAGGCATATAACAATTATCCAGCAGTAACGCACGTATTCGAAGGTAAGTCAGAGAGAGAAGTGAATCAATATTACAATACACATAAAAAATATGATAGCTTCTTTTGTGGTGCTATAGATAAAGGTAGTTTTAAGAATATTAAATTAGCAGTACATTCGAGGTGGGAATGAGATTTTCAAAAGGGGCTGTAGAGATATACGCAAAAATTCTTAGCATCAAGGCGCAAAAAGGAAAAAATAGTTTGTGGCCAGGAGAATTATTTGAACATAAATTTACATCACAAGCAAAGATTTATGGTTTGCCGAATGGAGATATACTAATAAAATCTACGTCAGGTAAAAATTTATGGAAGCCGTTTGAATATGATGAGAGTGAAGGAAGTAGGAGGAGATGAAGCCTCTTCTTTATGTGCCAATAGAGGAAGGTGAAATAGATTATAGTATACCGAGGAGGGAAAAACCCATGGGACCATATAAAGGCAAGACCCATTATTTTACCGGAATAGACCCGGCAGCAGAGGAAATGCTAAGAAAGGTTGTAGAATTCTTTGAAAAAAATGGGCTTAATTATTATCAATTGCTGGGTCCGCTGACTCGTGAAGAAAACACAGGACAAGGCAGATATATTGAAGTTACAGTGTCAATAAAACTTTCTTAAGTTAATTGAGGAGATAATATGGAAAACAAGAATTGGTTGTGGTTAGCAGTGGCAGCATTGGGATTATATCTTTGGAAGAAAAATCAGTCAGCTCCATTATCTACCGTTAGCGAGTCTGGTGTTTTAATACCAGCTGGCTCAAGCACTACATTATCAAATACGAAGCTTCCTGCAGCAACAGGGTTGCCATTATTAAATAATCCAATGCCGGGTGATATATCAACAGGAGTGGCTGAACCTGGGACAGTAGTAGAAGGGCCGCCTCCGACAACTACCATGCAAGGATTTGTTGGGGGGTTTGGAACGTATCCGACACACTAAGAATTAACTTTACAATATAATTAAGGAGGAACGTAATGAACAAGACTTGTTGGATAATTATAGGGGTACTTGCAGCGGGTGGTTTAGCGTATTGGTATTTTAAGAAGCCAGCAATAGCGGCTGGTGTTACGACTACACCAGTTATTATACCGGTTACAACTACGCCTACTGTAACAGCGCCTGCACCTGCTGCGCCATTGTCTGGGTTTGGTAGTTTCGGTAGGCGAGGATACTCGTACGGGCAGCGTGATGGTGGATATGAGCGCATAAGAGGATAAATATGCCGGTCAAATTTACTACTGAGCAAATACGAGAATTGGAAGATAGGGTGATTAATTTCATATCCCCCATGCACATGATTTTACAGCAGGTGTCTACAAAAGGACTTACAAAGAAAGATGTGGGTCTCATGTTACATGATCTGAACCGGCTGATAAAATACATACGAGAACTGCGGTCTACAGAACAGAGACTAGGAAAATAACTATAAACCAATAGGAGGTAGTGAGATGAAGAAGTTGATCGTAGTGTTGGTAATATCTATGTTCATGTTCAGTTGTACTGGTGGAAAGCTTGATTTGGCAAAGTTTGATAACTGGTTCAATACCAACGCCAGTTCCATTCAGACAACAGTGTATTTAACAACTGATTTGCTTTTGCGCGGTAAGCCTGATCAAGCGGCTAAAGTTACAAATGCTGTGAATAAACTCAAAGCTGCAATCACTGCGGGGCAAATTGCCAAGGTAAGTGCTATTCAGCCTTTCATCAATAAAGAGATTGCCAAGCTAGGGTTGCTTCCAGAAGATGTTATTTTGGTTAATGCTCTTTCAGCGAAGTTGCAACCAGAGATACTAAGAACATTGCAAGTGCTTAATCTAAAAAACCCAGCAGACCAGCTAGTTGAAATAAATAAAATACTGGGATATATAACTGATGTGAGTTCGGTTATAAAATAAGAATACTTTACAATAAAAGGAGGTTATTATGAGTGAATTTTTGAAACTAGGAAAAAATGATTTTGTAAAGGGGTTGATAGTTGCAGCTCTTGGAGCAGCTCTTGGTGTGATAACCCCAGCAGTAGCAGCGGGAACAATTCTCAGTGTGACGGTACTTCAAGGAGCTGGTCAAGCAGGCTTGGTTGCAGGTCTCGCATATCTCACTAAGAATTTGTTTACTAACAGTCAAGGAGAGATAAAATCTGAACCTCCTAAATAGGAGATATATGAAATTTATGTCTGCTTTAAGAATATCGCCGTATTTGGGATGCAAAGATTGGTGTCTTATAGAAAATTTTACATTCGAGTATAGGGATATCATTTTTGTAGTTCCAATGGGCTTCATTACAGATGGTGCTTCAGTTCCAAGAGTTTTTTGGAATGTCTTGCCACCATGGGGGATGTACAGCCCAGCAGCTGTCGGTCATGATTGGTTGTATTACAATCAATCGACAACGAAGGATTTTGCGGATGAAGCATTATTGGATGGAATGAAGGCGTTGGGAACGCCTATACTTGAGTCTGATATCATCTATGAGGCGGTGAGTCATTTTGGCCAATCAGCATGGGATGAGAATAAGAAAAAGAAAGATATTGGGTTTATTCGCGTAGCGCAAGATATCCCAACAAGTGTTTTTGACACAGCATTTTATTGGAAGGGTACGACGGGAAATTGGAAAAAAGGATAAGAACAAAAATTTGATAAATCGAACGACTGAGTACTGACGTCACTCAGAAAAAGGTCAGAGAGGATGTGATTAACATATGGCAACTCTTGGAGCATTGATGTCTCAGCAGCTTGCATTTACCATTACGACAACTGCTGGTACAACGTATACGCATGGTCTTGGATTTACGCCGACAGTGATTATCCTTACAAAAATGGGTTCGCCAGCACCGTCAGCAGTTTCACCATGGTCACCTGGCTACACGGTAGTCAATTCTACTACGATTCTTATTACGGCAGATGGTACAGTTGGAGTACCTGCGGTAGATGTGTTGGTTGGTTCACTACATTCACTGATCAAGTAACTGGATGACGAAGACGGTTTGGCCGTTGATACCCGTCAGAGAGGGGAGAAACGGCTACTACTACCTAAAAAGGAGAGATAAATGGAAAGAAATTTGACAATAATCATGGTAGCAAAAGATCATTTTGAAGAAACTGAGCAAGCTTTAAGAACATTAGCTGCAAATACTAATCCCAAGTTTTATAAATTGTATTTTTATGATAATGGTTCAGATAATGTTACAAATCCTTGGGTAATAAATTTTTGTCGTGATAATGGTATTGAGTGTAGATATTTTGCATCAAGTATTAACCGTGGGTGGATTTCTTGTATCAATGCAGGATATAAATTAGCAGATACTGAGTTTATTCTTACGGTGCATAATGATGTGAGATTTCCAAAGTATTGGTTGCGGCATTTTATGAGAAAGTTCGAAGATGTGAAAGTAGCTGCAGTAGGTCCTGTAATAACTTTTGCAATGGGGCCTCAGTCACAAGTTATAGCTCATCAATTTTTTGGGTGTGAGCCTAAATTTTTGCTTGGGTTATTTTTTATGTGTCGTAAATCTGTACTTGAGCAAATATGTGTAGATGATGACTATTTAGCGAGTGAGTATGGTCTTGGTGATAAAGAGGAATTAGAACTATGTTATCGTATACGAAGATTGGGTTATAAATTCAAGATTGCATATGATGTGGTGGTTGAACATACGGGAGAAAAGGGTTTTGTCGATACACTAGGTTCTTCCGAAGCGTTTCATGAGTATCAAAATGAAAAATTGAAATTACTTATAAGTAGACTTGGTCAGAGCGTTGTAAACGATATGTATCAAATAGATTTTCTTAAGCCAGTTAAGCTTATGGTCGGATTATTGACAAGAGATGTTTCTATACATTATAAGCATCATTTTGCTACGCTGGGATTATGGGGAAGACTGTTTCAATCAGGGATTGCAAAAAATATTTCATCTTATCATATTGGTAGGGGTCATCCAACAGATAGAAATACTATTTTGAAGTCTGCAATAAAAAACGGATTCACTCATGTATTGTTTATTGATGACGATATGGTATTTCCAGATGATGCAGCTATAAAAATGTTGGAACATGATGTTGACATATGCACTGGTGTAGCATTTCAACGAGGAGAACCTCATGCTCCTTGTATATTTTATACTAGTGTAGAAAAAGAAGTATATCCAATACCTATTATTAAACAGGGGTTAGTAGAAATAGATGCGTGTGGCGGATACTTTCTTCTTATTAAACTTGACGCTATAAAAGATATGAAAGAGCCGTGGTTCAAATGGGGCGATATAGAATTAGGATATTGTACAAAAGATGGTGGCATAGGTGAAGATATTTATTTTGGGATAAAAGCGAAAATGTCAGGTGCTCTTTTGTATTGCGATTCTGATATTGACATAAAACATATTGGGGATGAGCGTATGATAGATATAGCATATTATGAGGAATATCGTGATTCTGGTAAAATGAATAAATCACTAGAAGCTCATGATTTAAAATCTTGTAGTGTTGATATTAGGTTTAATGAAATATGATACTCATAGCGAGTCCCTGCGGGAGTATGGTAAATAGGAATTTCATCGAGTGTCGTGAAGACACCATCAATGCTTTGCAAAAGATGAAATATGTTGTTGATAGTAAATTATATGAGGGGCCAAACATTTCAGCAAACAGGAATGAGGCAATGTTCGATGCCTATTACAAGCCACTTATTGACTGGGTTATCTTCATTGACACTGACATGGAATTTGGGTATGAAGATGTGAAGTTGTTATTAGAAAATGGAGGCGATGTTGTTACTGGTGTTTGTAAAAATATTGATGGAAAATATTGCCTTTATGATTACGATAACAAGACAAATGTGATAAAAAATTTGGAGAAAGTGCCGCTTATAGTTGACATATGTGGCGGAGCATTTCTTGCAATACGCCGAAGGGTTATACAAAAGTTATGTAGTCCGAATACGATATTTGCAAAATGGAAAAACGTAGATGTAAGAGACGGTATCATTGGTTATCCATTCAATTTAGTCACAGCAATGAAGGGGAATCAGTTTGGTGAAGATGTTAGTTTTTGCTTGAGACTAAAAGAGTTAGGAATAGGAATTCATGTAGCAAAAGATGCAAAAATTGGTCATGAAAAAATCACTTGTATTCGATGAGGTGAATATGCAAGCTACTCAAGCTGATATAAAGAAATTACGAAGAGCTTCGGAATTACTGTCGGTATATTCATTCGATAGATATGACTATTCAAAGCGTGAATCAAAAGAAGCTAAGAAGTTGTCAATATACTTAACAAAACTAGCAAACAGAATTTTAGAAAATCGATAGGAGGTAGAGATGGGAAAGATACTCATAGCGTTAGCGGCATTTTATGCGGGATATGCTTGGGGTCAAATGGACCCTAATCAGCGTCAAGCATTCTTGGATTCATTTTCAGCGAGATTAAGAAGTATTCAAGGCGGGTTAGCTACAACTACTCCGCAGACTGCTCAGATGAATATCGCTTCTGGACAGGCTTCGGGTTCTTATAATATTCAGTAGGAAGGGGGTGTAGAATGGCAACGGTTAAAGAAAATTTTCTTATTAACCCGCCAAAACGCCTACCTAAGTCGAGTAGACGTAAGGCAAAGTCTGTATGGCGCATTCCAGGCGCAAAATCCCTTGGTGCAGAGGGAACACGGCATCGTCCAGTAGCTTACAGTCATAAGGGACATTGGTTTACAAGTCCATCGTCAAAGGTAGCAATGCCGGGGCATAAACTCAATCCACTCCGTCGAAGACGGAAATTGAAAAACCCATTTGGCGAAGAAGTTATGTTGGTGGGGTTAAATCCCAAGAAAAGGAGCGATGATATGTCACTTTTTGGTCGTCACAAAAGATACCATCCGTTTAAGAGACACCGTAAGAACCCTCGTCGGCGTCATCACAGAAACCCGATGAGTTCAGTAACGGCAATGCTTCCGATGGTAGCGGGTGGTGCTGCAGGAGCAGTAGCAGTGAAGTGGTTGCCTAGCTTCTTTGGGCTTACTACTGGTCTCATGTATTACGGAGCTCAAGTAGCGGCTTTGGTTGCTGGAGCATATGCTGCCGATAAGTTTATCAGCAAGAGTGTTTCTGATGGATGGATTGTTGGTAGCGGCGCGATCATTGTTACTGAGCTTTTGTCAGGGGTTCTTGCCCCGCTTGGCCTTGCAGGTATGGATGCCTTCCCGGTAATGGGTCCGCAGTTGACACAGCAAAATGCTTATGCCGGTATGGGCGCAATGCCTTCGTATCATGATGCATACGCTTATTAGTTGTGAGCAGAACGTCGCTCATGTAAGTTGTTCAATCTCTAACAGAGCCTGAAAAAATGGCTCGCAAAAGGAGTAATTATGCCAGCCTATGTTGTTCAAAATAGTCTCAGAAGTCCGCAGTCTGACCCGATGTCAGCTGCACAGTATTCGGTAACGAATCCCCAGCGCCCTGAGGATTTGTCGCAGCCTCTTTACGATCGTGTCGAGTATCCGAAAGCAGGTACGTCTCAGATTTCTTTCTTCTCTACGCAGCTCGGTCAGTCAGCTAACCTCATCACAGCCGGCGCAACTGCTTCTAAGGTGAAGACAAAACGCGATACCAACTTGGATACTTCTGGTGTTGTTCCGACCAAGCTGTATCAGTTTATTGGTATTAGTGTCGTATACATTCCGCTTCAGCAGACGTATACGGCTGCGGCAACCGCATCTATTGGTGATGATATCATGCGTCTGAAATACGGTGGATGGCTTGATTTCAAGATTATTGATAAGCCTATCCTTCAGACGCCGTTGGCGCTTATTACTGAGTCCAATCCGATTACCGCATTGTCTACCACGGTGAACGCATCTACGGCTATCGGTACGGGCCAGAGTGGATTCTCGCCGATGTACAAGTTCGGCATTCCGATTACGCTGAATCCGTTTGAATCATTCAGTATCGTCATGAATTTTGACGGTACCGTTACGGTCAACCAGGAAATTGACATCTTGTTGATTCTCCACGCGTTTATGCGGCGTCCTACGTAGTAGTTGTGTTGTAATTGTAGTTTACTTTGGTAGTTTTGGTTTTGTGGCTTTCCAATGCAAAAAGCCACAGTTCTTATCCTTTGTGGAGGTTATTATGAATGAGCCTGTAACGGCAACAGTGGCGCAAGAAAAAGTCACGGTGACAAGGAATGAGGTTAAGAAAGAGGGAAGACTTCAGAAAGTTTTAGCGATGCTATCAAATACTGTATTGATAGTAAAGACAGCAGTTCGTGAAGATGTGACAACGAGACAGATAAATGTTCCTGCAAATAACAATGTAGATTATGCTACAAATATCGTTACTCCGAACAAAGACAGGACTTCATTGACATTAAGAAATACTGGAAGTAATGATGTTTATATAGGAAGTTATGGTGTGACTACAACTACTGGATTTCTTATAAAAAATACAGATCAGCCTCTTGTATTGAAAAATACTTGGGGAGCTATATATGCGATAAGTGTGAGTGGGAGTACAATCTCCTATATCGAAGAATAGTCGAGAATACCTTAAGGAGGTAATGTTATGGACCAGTTTATTTGGGGAGAATATTTTGTATATGCAGTGGCTTTTACTCCTACTCAGTTGCCTGTAGGGACGGGGTTGCAATTTACCCCAAACGAGATTCGTATTGACAGTGATCGTGATTTTCAATTTATGAAGACGATGTATTTTTCTGATAATGATAATGCCGATGTTTATATCAAATATCGTGATGACACTATCGGAAGGTATCTCATGAAGACAGGTACTCTTTTGCGTACTATAGCTGGCAGAGGACTTCCTATTGATAATTCAGGAGCTTATGATTTTAGGCCATTTATTTGGTCAACTGGATATACGATTCGTAAGGCTACGACATTTACTGTTGAAGCTTCAAATGCGAATGCTATTATCACGCCTAATGTGTATCTTGCATTTCACGGGATGAAGTTGAATTCTGGAATTGCACCATGGAAAGCGCCCGGTCTTGTGAGAGTTCCATACGTGTATACGTTGCCACGCAGTGCTTCAACGTTGCCGGATGGTGTGTATAATGTGGCAGCGAACGCTACAGCTTCTATATCAATATCAACGGATAAAGATAGTCACTTTGTTGCGAAGAAGATTACTGGTAGTGCCACAGGGGCGGCGTTGGTGACTATCCAGGATGCTGGCCGCGATCGTGCATGGATGAATACTGGGGTTCATGTTCGGAATCTTTTGGGTAGCGGTTCATTTCCAAATGTGTTAGCGTCTCCCAGATTTGTGCAGCGTGGTTCTGTTATCAACATAACCGTACAAGATTTGAGCGGTGCAAGCAATAATGTTGTCATAAACTTCGTGGGAGAAAAATTGTTTGGCGGATAAGAGGTAGTATATGAAAAATGTTCCGGCAGACTTGTTATTTTTCAGGCCTGGTAGGTCAGGTCAATGGGATAGCCAAGTAGCTCAACCATCAATAATAGATTTGTTAGCATCCATAGCTGATAGCACGAATAGGTTGGCTTCTTTACGTACTATCAGTTATGCTATGACCTCTAGGTCTGTTGTAGTTGGCACTACTCCAACACTTATTTTACAAGCCCCGAGGGACAGGGCATATACCATAATAAACCCGACGGCGGCTGTTGGGCTGACGGTATCGGGATTGTTGTTTGAACCGCTAAATGTTTCAGCTGCGGGTAATTCACAAAATGTCCCATTGGGGGTTGCAAACTATGACTCATTACATTTATTTATGAACGTATCTAGCGCTATTGGGCTAACATTGAATGTGATATCACAAGTTCAAAATCCTATAAATAACAATTGGATTGATGTTCAAGACGTAGTTCCGCAAAGCATAACTGCGAATGGTGATTTCTATTTTAACATGGGTAGTTTTGGAATAGCTACGCAATTTGCGGTGAGGTGGACAATAGTTGGCAGCTGTGATTTGTCTGTTGGGTATGTGCTTAAAGGTGGATTAGGGGGATCATCAGCAGGCAGTGTGAATACAGTATTTCTTGGTGATACGGGAGTAAGTTTGCAAGCTGGGTATCCATTACTTGAAGGTCAGTCAAAAGATTTCAATGTACTTGAGAGTGGAGTAATCTACGGTATAGCCCCACAAAACGTTACGGTGAATATAATTGAGTTGATGTAGATAGGGTTATATGCCAACATTTAATCATAACAGTTTAGTCACATATACCAGAAACGCTCCGGGGCTTCATGAAGGTTTTGGGGCAATAAGAGCTGGGGTGGGCACAACTTTTGATGCTACTACTCCATTAGCAATTATCACAGCAGATTTTGCTACTATTCCGCCGTCTACATATTTCGTAAGCATGAGTCGTTTGACCGTTACGTTTGACACACATACATTACAGTCTTTATTAGACCCGACGCATGTGATAACTGATGCTACGCTTACAATCAATGTATTGAGTAAGACAGACGGATTACTTCTGGGGGATTTGTATGGCGGAATTTGTTTAATTGAATCATTGCTAAAAAATAGTTCCACAAATATTACAAAATTCAATTTGAGTAATCTTAATTTTTGGTCGCCTGATACATTAGCTGATATTTATTTATATTCAGAAATAGCCAGTAATCAGCCACTAGTGTTTACGCTAAATGAGGATGGAATTAATTCCATTGTGACAAACGGCACTTCGGCTTTTGATATAACATTGAATGCAGATCTTTTTGGGTCGGCCTCTTGGGTATCATCAAAAAGCAGTTTTGTTTTATTTAAGAATAGCCCACCAGCAGTGTTAGATGTTACTATAGGAGCTGCACCGCCTCCATCAAATATAGCTACTAATTTTGCGAGTGGTATAGGGTATAGAAGAAGACGTAGGCCATTTAATCCGGCTAGTATTGATATCATATAACAAGGAGAAGATTATGGAATCTTCAATAAAAATCGGTATAATTTCTGGCCTATTAGCTGTTGGAATAGCTGGAACAGCTTTATGGGCGGCAATTTCTGGAAACGTAGCGGTAAGCGTTGTTGATCCCGCAAGTTCTATTAAATATTATACAGTGCCAGGTGATGCTACCAATGGTATGTATGTGAATGTTAGAACATTGCCGACAGTCACGGTGATTTCTCCTAATCAGGCTAATTTTTTGGCTACAGTGTATCAAGCAACAGGTACTAATTTGCATACGGTGGTAGATAGTGGAACAGTAACAGCGAATCAAGGAACGAGTCCGTGGGTAGTAAGTGGTACGGTAAGTGTGGGTACACCTACTGTAAATCAAGGTACTAGTCCTTGGGTCATTGCTGGGAATAAGACAAATAATAGTGCGGTTCCAGGAACTAATAATATTGGAACACTTCCAGCAATTGCAACAGCCTATAGATCAGTATTGACAAGTGGAAATCAGGGAAGTTTGTCGATGGATTTAAATGGAAATCTAAGAACTCATAGTCTTGCTGAAAGCGTAATGGGTGATATAGTATCCCAAGAACGTAGTAATCAAGTAGAAGTTTTATTCAGCAGTGCTTTCGACGCAACGGTAATAACTAATACTACTACAAGTACTGGAACAGCAACGCAAAGTAGTGGGCAAGCGGTGTATGCTACTGGGGTGGGTACAACAGCTAATGCTTCTGCTGTAACTGTGTCAAATATTTTATATCGCCCCGGTCATGAGGCATATTTCTATTTTTCAGCTGCATGGACTACACCGACAAATGCGAATTCAACTCAACGTATCGGCGCTATGGACGCAGTATTTGGTTCTGCAAGTAATGGTTTTTACATGGGATATGAGGGTTTAAGCATGCAAGCGTCTATTCGTCAAGGTGGAGTAGACACACATCAAACTTTCAATAGTGACCCACTTGATGGAAGCGCGAATTCAGCATTTACAAGGAATGATGTTATTGAAGTTGTAGATTTTACCAAGTTGAATATATTTCGCATAAGGTGGAGTTGGTTTGGTGCCGCTCCTGTTATATGGCAGATATTATCACCTGATGGAAGTTGGGTAACATTCCATCATTATCGTAATCCAAATACTCAAAACATACCGTCAATAGCGCAGCCGAATTTGTTTTTATCATTAGCAGTTGATAAGACTTCATCTAATACCACGGATTTAAAAATGTATACAGCCTGTTGGGCTGGTGGTACAACAGATAATGGAATAAAATTAACAGATACATTGACTGACAATACTTTAGCTAAATTAACCAGATCAGTTATGGTTGGCCACAGTACAGTTGGTGGAACTTATATAAACGTAAAAGTAAACCCATCAGGAGCACTGGCAGTAGATGCTTCAGACTCTACAGGACTTGGAATAACATCGTTGCCATCAGTAACAGTAGTATCAATGCCCACAGTTACTGTTAATCAGGGAGCAAATTGGGCTATTTTAGGAGTATATTCCGATGACACATATAATCATAGTAATAAAGTGTCTGTGTTAGGTGCTCGGTCTACTGAAGCAGTTCCGTCATGGGGAGAAGATCGTCAAGTTCCATTATCTGTCGATTTAACAGGTGCAGTAAGAACAACTAGCGCATTATCAACATCAATAACAACATCACAAGTGGTGGTGTCAAATTCAGCTACATTGATAAAAGCATCAAATACTAGTAGACGATCATTGATAATTCGTAATCACGGAAGTGTGGCGGTATATGTTGGAAATAGTGGAGTAACTACCAGTATTGGTATGATACTTAATCAATATGATGCTTTATCTTTTGATAAGAATACGGCGGCTATATATGGTATAACATCTTCAGGCACATCGACAGTAAGTTTTGTGGAGGAGTGATGATAAAAAGAATATTATTTTCATTATTTTTATTTTTATTTTGTAATACTGTATATGGTTCAGGAGCAATAGTTACACCGACTGATCAATCGTTAATTACAAGTGACATTACGACAAATGACGTAAGTACTTCTAAACACGGGTTTGTTCCCAAAGCTCCAAGTGATTCAACTAAATTTTTAAATGGAGCTAATCCTCCGGTGTGGGCAGTACCAGCAGGTGGTGGTGGTAGTAATACTCCCGTTTTTGATTATACGGTGGCCGGGTCGGCAGTTCAAACAATTACTACAAATGGGACTGTTACTCTTGATGGGAATACTCATGGTGGATTTATTTTTGAATTTGATCTTTATAACACTACGGCAGGGGATGTGACCTATCGCATGTATGTAGAGAATGATACTACTAATACAAATTATAATTGGGTACAAATTGGATCGGCCGCGGGAAATGAGCCGAAGCTTCATACAACGACACCAACTGCGAGTGTTACTACAATAAAAGGGACTATTACTATTACTTCAACGGGAATTGTAATGGCTAGTAATTTAGGATTTATTCGATATAATACAGGCGCAATGGGTATTTGTGGGACTAATCATTATACTAAAATAGCTACTGTAGCAAATATTACTCGTATAGATATTATTGCGAGTGTGGCTTCTGGAATAGGGATAG
>Ga0299912_10000960_pt1 | contig 23430 bp, 21 predicted proteins | sample RVTome_2_FD_207667 | JGI IMG/M metagenome (GOLD analysis project Ga0299912, IMG submission 207667) | Soil microbial communities from uranium-contaminated site in the Upper Colorado River Basin, Wyoming, United States - RVT95D214 (version 2) ... | reverse complement strand
TCCGTCATGACCCGTCCCGGCCATCCCCTATCCGCAAGCGGCATCCAAAACTTGAACTATGCGGGCAATCTCAGCCCCGAAGACGCCTGGAAACGCTTGGCCGAAGACCCGCGCGCAGTATTGATCGACGTGCGCACCCCCGAAGAATGGGCCTATGTCGGCCACGTCAGCCTCGACGATTTGGACCGCGAGCCTTTTTATGTGTCGTGGCTGTTTTACCCGCGCATGGACGTGAACCCCAACTTCGTCGAGCAGGTCATTCGCGCGGTGCAGCCGGAAAAGGACACGCCGATGTTGTTGTTGTGCCGTTCCGGCATCCGCTCGGCCTACGGCGCACACGCGCTCACCCAGGCGGGTTTTAGCGAATGTTATAACGTCTCCGGCGGTTTTGAAGGCGATCTGGACGACCACCACCGCCGCGGCCATATCAACGGCTGGAAAATGGCGGGCCTGCCGTGGGATCAAAACTGAAGGAAGGGTCATGGCGACACGCGGCCTGCTGCTCGATTTGCAAGGCGTTTTGTATCAAGACGGCAAGGCCTACCCCGGCGCGGCCGAAGCCATCGAGGCGCTGATAACGCAGGGCTTGGCGGTGCGTTTTCTCACCAACACCACCACCAAGCCCCGGCGCGACATCGTGGAGCATATGCGAGGCATGGGCTTCGCCGTAACGCTTCCCCAGGTCTTCACCCCGGCTTGCGCGGCGGCCAAACTTTTGGCGAAACAGGGCATCAAGCGCGTGCATCTGGCCGCGCCCGCAGCAATAACCGAAGACTTCGCGGATTTTACGCTGGTGGACGACGCACCCGAAGCCATCGTGCTGGGCGATCTTTACACCGAGTTCACCTGGGATCGGCTGGATGGACTGTTTCAAATGATCCAGGGCGGCGCGCGCCTGATCGCGCTGCATAAAAACCGCTATTGCCTGCGCGACGGAAAACTGGGCTTGGACTTAGGCCCGTTTGTCGCCGCGCTCGAATACGCCACCCGCACGCAGGCGCTGGTGGTCGGCAAGCCATCCTTGGCGTTTTTTTTGGGCGCGGTGCAGGATATGGGGCTTGAGCCCGATCAAGTGCTAATGGTCGGCGACGACATCGAATCCGACATCGGCGGCGCGCTGGCGGCGGGACTGGCCGCCGTGCAGGTCAAAACCGGAAAATACCGCTTAAGTGACGAAGAGCCCGCGCACGCGCAACCCACTGCGCGCATCGCGTCGATTGCGGAGTTGGGGGAGTGGCTGGACGAGCATTGAGTCCGTCATCCCCGGACCACCGGGTCAAGCCCGGTGGTGACGATTGGAAAAAACACTCCCGTCATGGCCGGGCCACCGGGCTCGGCTTCGCCGACCCGGCGGTGAACCTCACGACCCGGCCATCCACACGTTAATTGCGAAATTCTCATAACCGCCGCTATGACACCGCATGAGTGGCGGATGGGTCTATATCATGTCTAACAAACCGAATGGCACGCTGTACGTAGGCGTGACCAGCGATCTTGTCCGTCGCGCATGGGAACACCGAGAAGGCATCATTGAAGGGTTTAGCAAACGCTACGGCTTAAAACGGTTGGTGTACGTCGAACCTCATGACGATATTCGCACTGCCATCCAGCGCGAAAAGAACCTGAAACACTGGCCACGGGAGTGGAAGGTGAAGTTGATCGTGGATGCAAATCCAAGTTGGGATGATCTTTATGACCAACTTGCGTAACGAGATGGATAACCCAAAATAGTCACCCCCGGACTTGATCCGGGGGTCCACGGCTTCAAGTGCCGCCCTTAAAACATGGATGCGCGGGTCAAGCCCGCGCATGACGATTTTTGATTGATCACATTATGTGCATAACACGCCGTTAACCCATCACTTCCAAATCGGCTTGCCGCTACCGGGCAGGCCCAACTCGGCCCACATGGCCGAGACCTTATCCACCACGCCTTGTTCCATGCGGATTGTTTCGCCCCATTCGCGTTTGGTTTCCGGGCCGATTTTGGTGGTGGCGTCGATGCCCATTTTCGAGCCTAGCCCTGAGTCCGGCGAAGCGAAGTCGAGATAATCGATGGGCGTGTTTTCGATGATGGTAACGTCGCGCGCCGGATCGACGTTGGTCGATAACGCCCACATCACATCGTTCCAATCGCGCGCGTTCAAATCGTCGTCGATGACGATCACGAACTTGGTATAAGTGAACTGGCGCAAATAAGACCACACGCCCAGCATGATGCGCTTGGCATGGCCGGGATAGGCCTTTTTCATGCTCACCACCGCGACGCGGTACGAACACGCTTCGGGCGGCAGCCAGAAATCCTTCACCTCGGGAAACTGCTGGGTGAACAGCGGCACAAACACGTCGTTGAGCGCCTCGCCCAACACACTCGGCTCGTCAGGCGGGCGTCCGGTATAAGTGGAGAGATAAATCGGATCGCGCCGATGGGTGATGGCCGAAACCGTAAACACCGGGAACGGCTCGACATTATTGTAATAGCCGGTGTGATCGCCGTAAGGCCCCTCGTCGCCCACGTCCGACAAACTCACGTGGCCTTCCAAGATGATCTCGGCGGTGGCGGGCACCTGCAACGGCACGGTTTTGCAGTCCACCAGCTCGACTTTTTCCCCGCGCAGCAGCCCGGCGAACTGATACTCGCTCAACGTATCGGGCACCGGCGTCACGGCGGCCAAAATGACGCCGGGGTCCGCGCCGATGGCGACCGCCAGCGGCATGGGCTCGGTGCGTCCAGCGGCCTTCCACCGCGCAAAGTGCTGCGCCCCGCCGCGATGGTGCAGCCAGCGCATCAGCGTGGTGTTGCGCCCCGTCACCTGCATGCGGTAGATGCCCAAATTGGGCGCGTCACGTTTATCGCGCTCAGGATCGGGGCCTTGGGTAATGACCAAAGGCCAAGTGATCAAGGGCGCGGGCTCGCCCGGCCAGCAGCCTTGAATGGGCAATTTGGCCAAGTCCACGTCCGCGCCCGTCAGCACGACGTCTTGGCAGGGCGCGTTTTTGACCGTTTTGGGCTTCATCGCCATCACGGATTTGAGCAACGGCGCCATTTCCAGCGCCTCGCGCCAGCCGCCGGGCGGTTCGGGCTGGCGCAAAAACGCCAAGGTTTCGCCCACGGCCCGCAATTCTTCACGTTTGCGCCCCATGCCGCGCGCCACACGCTCGACGGTGCCGAACAGATTGACCAAAACCGGCATACCGTAAGGTCTTCCGCCCCGGTCCACCGGGTTTTCAAACAGCACCGCCGGGCCGCCCTCGGCCATCAGGCGGGTCTGAATTTCGGTCATTTCCAGGTGTGGCGATACGGGCGCGGATACACGCACCAAGTCGCCCGCCGCGGCCAATTCATCCATGAAATCTCTGAGCGATTTGTATGCCATACCCGCAATGTCCCCGGCTTTGCCCCGCCGTTCAACCAAAATCCGCAATAAAGTGTTTTGATTTTAGATGGAATGCACCATTTTCTAAATGTAAAATCAGTGCTTTAATCGGCTAGGACAACGAAGATAAACCGTAGGGGAGCCGAATGAAACACATTCGGATACGGGTTTTATGACGCCAGACGACAAAACATTGAACGCACAAGACCAGACGGCGGTTGATTACGCGAAGCTGATCGAGATCGGCATCGCGCTGTCGGCGGAACGCAACCACCACCGTCTGCTGGAAAATATCCTGCTGGAGGCCAAGTCGCTGTGCAACGCCGACGGCGGCACGCTGTATCTGTGCGGCAACATGATCGAACGCGAGGATTTGCCCGCTCCCCAGTTTGAGGCCGAAGCCGATGGCCGGTTCTTAAAATTCGAAATCATGCGCACCGATAGCCTCGGCATCGCCAAGGGCGGCACCACGGGCGAAGACATTCCCTTCCCGCCGCTGAGCGTCTACAACACCGAAACCGGCGAGCCGAACCACAAAAACGTCGCCTCCCACGTCGCCGTTACGGGCAAGACCATCAACATCCCCGATGTTTATGAAGCGACCGACTTCGATTTCACCGGCCCGCGCAAATTCGACGAAAGCACCGGATATCGCTCCAAGTCGTTTCTCGTCGTGCCGTTGAAAAACCACTCGGGCGAAGCCATCGGCGTGTTGCAGTTGCTCAACGCCAAAAACAAGGCGGGGGAATCCATCCCGTTTTCCAAGACCATCGTGCCGATGATCGAAGCGCTGGCGTCGCAGGCGGCGGTGGCGGTAGACAACCAAATGCTGGTCGAAGCCCAGGCGCGCCTGATGGACAGCTTCATCAAGTTGATTGCCGGCGCAATCGACGCCAAGTCGCCCTATACCGGCGGCCACTGCGCGCGGGTGCCGGAATTGGCGGAAATGCTGGCTGGAGCGGCGGTTAACGCCAATTTTGGCGAACTCAAAAACTTCAGCCTCGACGAAGAGGGTTTCCGCGAACTGCATCTGGCAAGCTGGCTGCACGATTGCGGCAAGGTGGTGATGCCGGAATTCGTGGTCGACAAAGCGACCAAGCTGGAAACCATCTATGACCGCATCCACGAAGTGCGCACACGTTTTGAAGTCTTAAAGCGCGAAGCCGAGATCGACTACTGGAAACAAGTGGCCGAGGGCGGCGACCGTATCGCCTTAAAAGCCGACTTAGACGCCAAGCTCGCCGGGATCGACGACGATTACGCCTTCATCGCCGAATGCAACGTGGGCGGCGAGTTCATGGCGCCGGAAAAGATCGAGCGCATGAAACAAATCGCGGCCCACACCTGGACCCGCACCTTGGACGACCGCATCGGCATTTCTCATGAAGAATTGAAGCGCAAGGAAAACGCGCCCGCCGCCGCCCTGCCGACGCTTGAACCGCTGCTCGCCGATAAGGTCGAACACCTATTCCCGCGCGACGGCACCTTCGAAGCGCCCAATTCTGAGCGTTTCGGTTTCAAGATGGACGTGCCCGAATACCTGTTCAACCGCGGCGAAGTCTACAATCTGGCCATCGCGCGCGGCACGCTGACCAACGAAGACCGCTACATCATCCAAAACCACATCGTGCAGACCATCGTCATGCTGGGCCAGTTGCCGTTCCCCAAGCAGATGCGCAACGTTCCCGAATTCGCCGGGGCGCATCACGAAACGCTGATCGGCACCGGCTATCCGCGCAAACTACAAAAGAGCGATATGTCGGTGGTGGCGCGCATCATGGCGCTGGCCGACGTGTTCGAGGCGCTGACCGCCGCCGACCGCCCCTATAAAAAGCCCAAAACGCTGTCGGAAAGCATCAAGATCCTGTCGTTCATGGTCAAAGACCAGCACATCGACCCGGACCTGTTCCGCCTGCTTTTGGAAAGCGGAATTTACAAAGAATACGCCGAACGCTTCTTGAAACCCGAACAAATGGACGAGGTGGATTTGAGCAAGTATCTGGACAAAGCGGCGGAATAACGTCATATTCATATTATGAATGAATGCCCGGTGGCCCACGCCAAAGCATATCCTTTCTGTATTCCTGAAGGCTCCTTCGTGCTTGAGCGTGGCGGGTGGCGGTCGCTTGCCGTTATGCCGAAGCTAAAGAACCGCCATGCGGTCATCGCATCCGGCTCCAACGCATCACCGGACCGTCTGATAGCCAAATACGTTGATCATACCCATTTGCTTGAAGATACCATTCCCGTCGTACGCGCCAAATTGCACGATTTTGACGCCGTATATTCCGCGCATATCTCCCGCTATGGCTCTATTCCCGCAACCTTGGCCTATGCGCCCGGAACGATAGCCGACGTATTCGTCACCTGGCTCACCGATGCCCAGTTGGAGCGCATGCACGAAACTAAAGCGGTGGGCGTCAATTACGACTTCGTCAAACTTTCCGGCATTCATTTGCTGTGTGAAAACGACGAAGGGCTCACAACTGTACATGCCTACCTATCCAAACACGGCTGCCTGAACAGGGGCGGAAAGCCCATATCGCTGGCGGCCCTTAATGTCGAAGAACGTCAATGGCAGGCCATGACCCAGCCGGAGGTTCTAGATTATGTGTGCGCGCGCTTGGCCCCAGATGAACATACCGACACCTTCATCCGCCAGCATATCGATTGCGCCAGCACCCGCGCCCAGCGCACTCATCACCTCACCAAAGATGCACTAAGCCACCGCTGGCCGGGAACGACGGTCATCACTCCTTAACGGCCTTTATACGATCCGCCCAACCACGAACGCGGCGAACACAAGCAGGCCGAAGTCGCGGCTGGACTTAAAGCGCGCAAGGCAGTTTTTGGGGTTGTGGATATCCAAGGTTACAACCTGCCACACCAGATGCGCGGTTGCCGGAAGCAGGGCCACATAAAACAGCCAGTGCAGCCCCGCGATCCACCCCGCCAGCGCCACAAGCGCCATCGTCATGACGTAAAAAACCACCACCCATTGGGGCGTCGCCTCGCCGAGTTTGAGCGCCGCCGACTTGATGCCCACCAAAACGTCGTCTTCTTTGTCTTGATGGGCGTAGATGGTGTCGTATCCGAGCGTCCAAAAAATGCCCGCCACGTACAAAACCCCTGGCGCCAGGCCTAAATCGCCGCGCACCGCCGCCCACCCCAACAGCGCGCCCCAATTGAACGCCAAGCCCAAAAACACCTGCGGCCAATAGGTAAAACGCTTCATGTAGGGGTAAATCAGCACCACGACGAGCGACAACATGCCCACGCCGATGGCGAAGCGGTTGAGTTGTAGCAAAATAACCAGCCCCAACAGGGCCAGCAAGCCCGCAAAGGCTATCGCCATTTTGACGCTGACCTGACCGGAAGGAATGGGGCGGTTGGCGGTGCGCGCGACTTTGCCATCAAAATCGCGATCCGCGATGTCATTGGTGACGCAGCCGGCCCCGCGCATGATGAACGCGCCTAAGGCGAATAAAATCAACAACTTCACATCCGGCCATGATCCTTGAGCCGCCAGCGCGACGGACCACCAGCACGGCCATAACAACACCCACGCGCCGATGGGCCGATCCAGGCGCATCAACACCACATAGGGCCTGAGCGGCTTAGGGCTTGCGCGCACGATCCAGCTTTCGGTCGCGATGTCGCTGGCGGTGGAGGGGTTGAAATCGTTCATACCCTCTTTTACGGCATTGACGCGGGAAGATGCAAACGGCCTTATTAGGCAATGACAAATTCGCCCAAGACCCTCACCCGCCTGTTTACCGACGCCGATTTAGGCGCAAATGCCCTGTGCACGCTGGGTTCTGGCCCCGCGCACAAGCTGCGCGCCGTGCTGCGCGCCGAAATTGGCGACGAAATTTTGCTGTTCAACGGGCGCGACGGCGAATGGCGCGCGCGCCTGACCGATATCGGCAAATCCCAGGCGCTGGCCCAATGTTTGAGCCAAACGCGCCCGCAAACGGCGGAACCCGGCCCTTGGCTGGCCTTCGCGCCGATCAAAAAAGACCCGCTCGACATGATGATCGAAAAAGCCGTGGAATTGGGGGTGCAAAAGCTCATCCCCGTCATCACCCGGCGCACGGAAAACCGCCGCGTAAAAGAAGACCGCCTCAATCAACAGATCATCGACGCCTGCGAACAGTGCGAACGGCTCACCGTGCCGACCCTCGAAGCCCCGATATCCTTGGATCACCTGCCCGCGTTTTGGCCGCCGGAGCGCACGCTGATCGTCTGCGCCGAGCGCCGGGACGCTCAGCCTTTGGCCCAGGCGTTGAAGTCCATTAACGGCCCGCTGGGACTGCTGATCGGACCCGAAGGCGGATTCGAAGACGCCGAACTTGACGCCGCGTTAAAACAGCCCATCTCTACTCCTGTCACTTTAGGTCCGCGCATCCTGCGCGCCGAGACGGCGGCCATCGCCGCCCTGGCAGTCATCCAAGCCACGTGCGGCGACTGGTCCACCAACCCATGAGGCCGTTTCATGAGCGCACCGTCATCCGCCGCCGCATCGCCCATCGTCACCGACAAACGCCAACTGCTCGACTACATGGCGAGCGGCTGTAAACCGCCGCAAAACTGGCGCATCGGCACCGAGCACGAAAAGTTCGCCTATCGCCGGAGCGATTTGCGCCCGCTGGATTATGAAGGCGAGCAAGGCGTCGGCGTCCTGCTCGACAAACTCACCCGCTTCGGCTGGAAGCCGGTGGCGGAACAGGGCAAGGTCATCGCCCTGATCCAAGACGACGGCTCGTCCATCACGCTGGAACCGGCGGGGCAATTGGAACTGTCCGGCGCGCCGCTCGGCACCATCCATGAAACGTGCAAGGAAGTCGGCATACACTTACAACAGGTCAAAGCCGTGGCCGCCGAAATGGGCATCGGCTTTTTAGGCTTGGGCTATCAGCCCAAATGGCCGCGCGAAAGCATGCCGTGGATGCCCAAGGGGCGCTACGAAATCATGAAATCCTATATGCCCAAACGCGGCAAACTGGGCCTGCACATGATGCAATCGACCTGCACCGTGCAGGTGAATTTGGATTTCGATTCCGAAGCCACCATGGTCAAGATGTTTCGTGTTTCCCTGGCCTTGCAACCCATCGCCACGGCGCTGTTCGCCAATTCGCCGTTCAAGGAAGGCAAACCTTCGGGTTATCTCAGCTATCGCAGCCACATCTGGACCGATACCGATCCGGATCGTTGCGGCAACATTCCGTTCGTGTTCGAAGACGGTTTTGGGTTCGAACGTTACGTCGATTACATGCTCGACGTGCCGATGTACTTCGTCTATCGCGATGACCGCTATATCGATGCGTCCGGCCAATCGTTTAGGGATTTCATGGCCGGAAAACTGCCCGCATTTCCCGGTGAATATCCGAGCTTAAAAGATTGGGAAGATCATCTGACCACCGCATTCCCCGAGGTACGCCTTAAAAAATTCCTGGAAATGCGCGGCGCCGACGGCGGGCCGTGGGGACGCCTATGCGCCCTGCCCGCCCTGTGGGTCGGCCTGCTGTACGACGCCGGATCGCTGGATGCGGCGTGGGATCTCGTCAAGGACTGGACCCCTGAAGAACACGACCATCTGCGCGCCGAAGTCCCCACCCAGGCGCTCAACACCCCGTTTCGCAAGGGCACGGTCGGCGACGTGGCGCTGGACATGCTGGAAATCGCCCACGAAGGCTTGGTCAACCGCCAGCGCCTGGATGGCGTCGGGCTGGATGAAAGCCGCTTTCTCAATCCTCTGTTCCAAATTGCCGAATCCGGCCTTACCCCGGCGGAAGAGTTGCTGTTCGCCTATGAGCGGCGCTGGAAAGGCACCATCGATCCTATTTTTACGGAATACGCGTATTAAAGTCTCTGCGTTGCGCGGCCTTAAAAAGCTGTGTTACGATTCACGCCGCACAAAAATGTGGGAACTTGACCGTCAATGCTCGGCAGCGATATCACCCTTAAAGAAATTGAACACGCGCTGCATTCTGGCGAGTTTTGTTTTCATTTTCAGCCGAAAATTTCCTTCCAAACCGGAAGCATCGTCGGTTGCGAAGCGCTGCTGCGCTGGAAACAGGAAAACGGCGCCCTGATCCCGCCCGGCATGTTTTTGCCGCTGGCGGAAAAATCCGGCTTCATTACCGACATCACGGCGGTGATGCTGACCGAACTGGCCGAAGACATCGCCCGCCTGCGCGCGCTCAAGCCCGACATCCAAGTGGCGTTCAACGTCTCGGCGCAGGATTTATATTCCCCCTATCTGGTGAAGATGCTGCGCAGCTTCATCGGCAACCATCTGATCAACCCCGGCAACATTCAGATCGAAATTACCGAAACCGCGTTCGTCAACCAAAACGACCGCATTCGCGCCACGTTGCTGGATTTGGTGGCCTTGGGCATTGAAATCGTGATGGACGATTTCGGCACCGGCTATTCGTCGCTGGACGTGCTGAGCCAATTGCCGTTTTCGGCGTTGAAGCTGGACCAGGGCGTGGTCGGGCGCATGAGCAGCGATTCCAAAAACACCCATATCGTGCGCTCCAGCCTGCAATTGGCCCGCGAATTGTCCATCAAGACCATCGCCGAAGGAGTCGAAAACGAAGGGGTCTATACCTTCTTGCTGGCGTCCGGCTGCAACGAGGCTCAAGGCTTCTGGATGAGCCGCCCCGTACCCATCGGGGACTTCATCAATCTGATCAAAACAAATCCCAAGTGGCCGTCTTCGGAACTGGGGTTTTTATACAATGCGTGGGTGAACCATCTGTCATACCGGCGCAAAGTTCTGGACACGGTTTACACCATGACCATGACGCAACCCGAAGAATGGCCGAACATGCCCAAACTGGATTTGCGCCACAGCCCCGCACATTGTCGCTTAGGCCAATGGTACCGGGATATGTCGCGCGCCGGATTTGCGGAAGAAACCTATAAAACCTTGGAATCCGTACACCGCGAAATGCATGCGGCGGGGGATGTGTTGCTTAAAACCGTCAAGGCGCAAATCGATACCGATGCCGTCATTGCCGCCACCGACGACTTTTTGCGCTTTTCCGAACAGGTCGACCAGGAAGTGTCGCGCATCGTGGCGCTGTCGTTCGCCACAAGCCTGCGCGAACGCGACCGAAACAAAGCCGCACCCGCCGACAAGCCGGTTAAGCGGGATGCATCGGCCTAGGGTGTGATCAGAATGGAATCGTCATGCGCGGGCTCGACCCGCGCATCCACGTTCTAAAAACCGTGATTTGGAGTTGTGGACCCCCGGATCAAGTCCGGGGGTGACGACTTTCTAGATTGTTCACACAATCACATCAAACAAAAGGGGTCATGCCCGTGCTTGACACGGGCATCCACGTTTTGGCATACGCCCAACATAGGCGTAGACCACCGGGTTGATCCCCGGATCAAGTCCGGGGACGGGGGTGACGACTTTCTAGAACGCCACGCATCAGCCTTAAGACTGCGTGCCGCCCACCGTCAGTTCTTCCATGCGCAAGGTCGGCTGGCCGATGCCCACGGGCACGCCTTGGCCGTCTTTGCCGCAGGTGCCGATGCCGGTGTCGAGTTCCAGATCGTTGCCGATCATCGACACCTTTTTCATCGCTTCCGGGCCGTTGCCGATCAACGTCGCGCCCTTGACCGGCGCGCCGATTTTGCCGTTTTCGATTTTATAGGCTTCAGTGCAGCTAAAGACGAACTTGCCGGACGTAATGTCCACCTGACCGCCGCCGAAGTTGACGGCGTAAAGGCCGTTTTTCACCGAGGCCAAAATTTCCGCCGGGTCTTTATCGCCCGCCAGCATGTAGGTATTGGTCATGCGCGGAATGGGTTTGCAGGCGAAACTTTCGCGCCGCCCGTTGCCGGTGGGTTCCATGCCCATCAGGCGCGCGTTCATGCGGTCTTGCATGTAACCTTTTAAAATACCGTCTTCGATCAGCACCGTGCGCGACGTCGGCGTGCCTTCATCGTCGATGGTGAGCGAACCGCGGCGGGCGTCCAACGTGCCGTCGTCGACGATGGTGACGCCCTTGGCCGCCACCTGTTGCCCCAGCAGGCCCGAAAAGGCCGAGGTTTTTTTGCGGTTGAAATCGCCTTCCAGCCCATGCCCCACCGCTTCGTGCAGCAACACGCCGGGCCAGCCGGGACCTAACACCACGGTCATTTCACCGGCGGGTGCGGATACGCTGTCCAAATTCACCAAAGCTTGGCGCAAGGCTTCATCGGCGATGCTTCGCCAGTTTTCAGGGGTGACCCATTGATCGTACAGCGCCCGCCCGCCTGCGCCGTTGGAACCGTTTTCCATGCGGTCGCCCTGGCCCACCACCACCGAAACGTTGATGCGCACCAGCGGGCGCACGTCGCACGCCACATGGCGGCCTGGGCGAATGATTTCCACCGCCTGCCAATTGCCCAGCAGCGACGCCGAAACTTGTTTCACCCGCGGATCGCGGCTGCGCACATAAGCGTCGATCTCGGCCAACAGCTCAACCTTGGCGGAAAAGGCCATGGCGGAAAGCGGATTGTCTTCGCCATAGAGCTTGGCGTTGGTGCCGCGTGGCGGTTCCTGCACCGTGCCGCCGTGGCCTTGATGCACGGCTTTGACCGTTTCACCCGCGCGGCGGATCGCGTCTTCGCTGATTTCGGAAGCGTGCGCCAAACCCGCCGTTTCGCCGCAGACGGAGCGCAGACCGAAGCCTTGGGCGGTGTCGAAGTTGGCGGATTTTAGCTGCCCGTCATCGAACAACAGGCTTTCCGACTGGCGGTATTCCAAGAACAATTCGCCATCGTCGGCGCCTTTAAGCGCGCTATCGACCAAGCCGGTGACGCGGTCGCGATCCATCTCGGCGCGCTCAAAAAACAGCTTATCGGTGGTGGCGGTGGCGGACATCGATTTTCCTTAACTAACTCTAAACTGGCATAAATTCTATAAAATTGCAGACAGTTTAATGTGTTGGCATTCACATTAATATGCACCATCTACATAGCAGGAATTTGGTGCAAAAGTTGACAAAATCAAGCAGTTGCTTATATGATAACCAAGCGATTAAGGGCGGCCGTCGCGTTTTTGGTCTGCAAACAACCGTAAGAATGGAATGTCGAATATGATTTATCGTGAAGGCAAACCTGGCGTCTAGTCTTGTGCTCGCGGCCAAAACACAACGTTTGCGCGACTATTCCTGTTGATTTTCCACAATTCATACTCATATGATATTCGAGGGGGGTTTTATGACCGTTCTCGACATTGTCTTTTTGGGCATCACGACGATTTTTGTGATCCTCATTTTCGAATCGTTTAATAGCGCGGAAAAAAGGCACGCCCTTTTCGCATTGATACTTTATGCAATTCTGCTGTCATTTTATGTGCTCTATCGCGTTATCTTCCCTTTGTACCTTACCCCTGCCGTCAGTGGTTACACCAATTTCTGGCAATTGATTGTTCCTTATTCAGGGTCCGTGCTTATCACCATCGGCTGGATGACGACAAGTGAGTTCAACATTCGCAATGCCCGCAAGCAACATACCATCAATTTTTTAACGGAAGTTTTGCGCGGCCAAACACGTATGGACGACTTAACCATCATCAAGTCTTTTCTGCCAACCCTCAAAGACGTCATCTGTAATGACATCGCACAGATAGCCCCCCTGCCCATCGCGATCCGTCCGATTCCCACTCTACCTCCCTTCAAATTTGGCGATGACGCACATTTGTTATGCCGTAGTTTGGACCGCGAACTGAATCTGTTTGAATTCATGGCCATTGGCATTTTTCAAAAGGATTTTGATGAAGTCATTTTAAAACGCTCGCTACGCTCATTCGTTATCACCTTTTGTAACCAATGCGATCCTTACGTCGTGTTCTCACGCGACGGCGGAAAGGAACCCTGGAGCAATTTATCCATTTTGGCCAATAATTGGCGTCGCAATCCCAATCCTCAATGAAAATCTTGACGCCAAGCGCCCGGCTTGGCATTTTAAGGATACGTGGTGATTTGGCCGACCGGCTTGCGGCCACGTTAAACAACCCGCTAAAAGGTCGAAGCGTAGGGAAAAGCCCTGGCCTTCGGCTTGGGCTTTTTTTTACGAAAGGTTATGACCATGACCAACACATACGACGATAAGGCTAAAACCTGGAAACCCGCCACCAAATTGGTGCGCGGCGGCCTCAACCGCACCGAACACGGCGAAGTGTCCGAAGCGCTGTTCATGACCCAGGCTTATGCCTACGATTCGGCCGAGCAGGCGGAGCAAAGCTTCACCGGCGAGGTCGAGCATTACGTCTATTCGCGTTACGGCAACCCCACCGTCACCATGTTCGAAGACCGCCTGAAACTGCTGGAAGGCGCGGACCATTGCGTCGCCCTGGCCAGCGGCATGGCGGCGGCGTTTTGCGCGTTGGCGTGCCAGCTTAAATCCGGCGACCGGGTGGTGGCGTCGCGCGCCCTGTTCGGCGCGTGTTATCACATCATCGCCAACATTTTGCCCACCTGGGGCATCACCGTTGAATTCGTCGATGGCGCCGATCTGAACGCTTGGGGGCTGGCTTTGGCCAAACCGGTGAACGCGGTGTTCATCGAAAGCCCATCCAACCCGACGCTGGAAATCATCGACATCGCCGCCGTGGCCCAACTGACCCACAAAGCGGGCGGCAAGCTGATCGTCGACAACGCCTTCGCTTCGCCCATTTTACAGCGCCCGCTCGATTTGGGCGCGGATATCGTCAGTTATTCCGCCACCAAACACATCGACGGCCAGGGCCGCTCGCTGGGCGGCGCGATTTTGAGCAACGACGCACATTTCATCAAAAAACAACTGACCCCGTTTTACCGCAACACCGGCCCGTCCATCAGCCCGTTCAACGCCTGGGTGTTGGTCAAGGGGCTGGAAACGATGGACCTGCGCGTCAGCCGCCAGTGCGAAAACGCGCTGGCCATCGCACAATTCCTCGAAGGCCAAAACACGGTGGAGCGCGTGATTTATCCGGGCCTGAAAAGTCACCCGCAGCATGAACTCGCCATGCGCCAGATGGACGGGCGCGGCGGCACCTTGGTGACGTTTGAAATCAAGGGCGGCAAGGCGGCGGCGTTTAAGGCGCTCAACAAACTGGAGCTGATCGACATCGCCAACAACTTGGGCGACGCCAAAAGCCTCATCACCCACCCCGCCACCACCACGCACCAGCGCCTGGGCGACGCCGAACGGGCCGCCATGGGCATCACGCCGGGCATGGTGCGCTTATCTTTAGGCATCGAAGACATAAGCGACATCCAGGCCGATCTGGCGCAGGCGCTGGGCTGAAAGCGAATTGCGTTAAATTTGTAGGCACATTTTGTAGGCGCGCCACGGTGGACGCCTGGGCGCACGGCTGGTAGAATTGCGCCATGAGCACCAAGATCGAAACCACCATCGGCGAACTGCCCCGCGCCCTGTCCAATTTCCCGGATGACAGGCGGGTTTGTGTCGTGGTCGAAGATTCCGACGCGGAAAAGGTGAACGCCATCAATACAATGCTCAAAGACAGCCGCGCCTCGGCGGCGGTGGATGGGGAAAAGGCTCTGGGTGAAATCCGCGCGGACCTTATTGCGCTGGCCGATACGCGCGCGGCGAGTTGATCCCTCACGATGTCGCGGTTTGAGCTATCGACAGCGGCCCTCGCTCAAATCAAGGACATCAGCGCCTATATCGCCGAAGACAACCCGGTGCGGGCAATTTCATTCATTGATGAATTGTTGGCGGCTTGCCGCCTGCGCGCCGATATGCCGCGCTCAGGCCAACTCCGCCCGGAACTGGACGGGAACCCCCGCAGTTTTCCGTTCGGCCCTTATGTCGTTTTATATGACGTGTTGAACGATGATGGCGGCATCCTCGTCTTAGCCATCATCCATGCCCGCCAGGATATTTTGCGGGAATTTCACCGCCCATAACGCAGAACCCGCCAATACATACAAAGAAGGAATAAACAGTTTAAACCTCGGCAGATAATCATCTGTATCTCAGAAAACGCCTGAACAAGGAAAAGACGATGACGCGCATGAGATTTAACGAAATTACGGCGACAGTTTACATTTTTCAACGAAATTACGGCGACAGTTTACATTTTTCATCCCTTCGACGGATGCTTAATGCTTGCTTTCCCCATCGAATTATGGTATATTTTCCTATAATTTTAAACCGGGCGTCATGATGGGCGGCGCGCGCGGTTCAAAATGGTCTAAAAATACCGCTCTTTGAAAACAAAAGGAAATTTGGCTTCGTTCCGTCACTTTTTTTATTTTCGCGTCTTTCGCAAGCGGCGGATGGGGAAAAGAGGTGGGAAAATAAAGGCCCTAAATCGTCACCACCGGGCTTGGCGCGGACGGTTTATTGCCCTACATACCTAGGGCAACCGCTTCATAACCAGGATATCCCATGAACGACAAACTCGACCTACTGCAAGACCTGATCAAACGCGCCAAGGCCAAGGGCGCCGATGCCGCCGACGCGGTGTTTGTCGAAGGCACGTCGCTGTCGCTCGATTGGCGAGCCGGACAGGTGGAGCATTTGGACCGCGCCGAGGGCCAGGATTTGGGCCTGCGCGTTTTAGTGGGGCAAAAAGGCAAATTCGCCCAGGCCATCGTGTCGTCGTCCGATACCGCCCGCCCGGCCTTAGATGAACTGGTCGAACGCGCCGTGGCCATGGCCAAAGCGGTGCCCGCCGACCCTTATGTCGGTCTGGCGGAGCAAGAGCAACTGGCCACCGAGTTTCCCGATTTCGATCAGTTCGACCCCACCGAACCCTCGGCGGAAGCCTTGAAAGATTTGGCGCGGCGCGCCGAAGACGCGGGTCTGGCCGTCACGGGCGTGACCCAATGCGAAGGAACCAGCGCGGGCTTTGGCCAATCCAAGGTGGCGATGGCCGCCTCCAACGGTTTCGCCCATGCTTATCGGCGTTCGCACCACAGTTTGAGCGCGTCGATGGTGGCGGGCGAAGGCACCAAGATGGAGCGCGATTACGATTATTCCGGCGCGGCCTGGGGCGAAGATTTGTTAAGCCCGGAAGACATCGGCCGCAGCGCCGGAGAAAAAGCCACCCGGCGCTTGAACCCGCGCAAGGCCAAAACCGCCACCTTACCGGTGATTTATGAAGCGCGCGCGGCGCGGTCGTTGCTCGGGCATCTTTCCAGCGCCATCAACGGCGCGGGCGTGGCGCGCGGCACATCGTTTTTGAAAGACAAAATGGGCGCGCAATTGTTTGCGCCGGGCGTCACCGTCAGCGACGATCCGCACCGCATGCGCGGCCTGCGCTCGGCCCCCTTCGACGATGAAGGTCTGCCCACGCAAAAGCGCGACGTGATCGAAGACGGCCGCCTCACCACCTGGTTTTTGGATTTGCGCTCGGCCCGGCAATTGGGCTTGAGCAGCACGGGCCACGCTTCGCGCGGGGTTTCTAGCCCGCCGTCGCCGTCGGCATCGAATCTCTATCTGGCCCCCGGCGCGCAATCGCTGGAAGCCATGATCAAAGACATCGAACAGGGCTTTTTCATCACCGACCTGATCGGCATGGGCGTCAACGGCGTGACCGGCGATTATTCGCGCGGGGCCAGCGGCTTTTGGATCGAAAAGGGCGAATTAACCTATCCCGTTTCCGAAGTCACGGTGGCCAGCAATTTGATCGACATGTTCAAGGCGCTGGCCCCGGCGAACGATCTGAAGTTCCGTTACGGCACGGACGCGCCCAGCGTGCGTATCGACGGCATGACCATCGCCGGGATCTAGGGGCTGGAATCCAACCCTCTTAACCCATTGCCAATAAAGGCGTTACGGGCGTTGGCCCGCCGCCGTTTGCATGTTATGTTCGCGACCATCCGTTCAACAACCATCGGCTTATATCCGTGACCCATATTCCCACCCACATCCTCATGGCGCGTCTGTGGCGCGAATGCATCCGCAATTACGTCTGGTGGCTGGTGCTGGCGGTGGTATTCATGGCGATCATGGCGGGGGCCACGGCGTTGAGCGCGTGGCTGATGAAACCGGTGGTGAACGAGATTTTCATCGCCCGCGATCGCAACATGCTGTGGCTGATCGGCGCCGCGGTGCTGGCCACCTTCTTCGTCAAAGGCTTATCCAGCTATATCCAAGCCAACTTGATGGCGCGGGTGGGCTTGAGAATCGTGGCCGATATGCAAGATCGGCTCTATCGCCACATGACCGATTTAGACCTGCACTTTTTCCACAACAACTCGACGGGCACCTTGGTGTCGCGCTACACCTTCGATATCGGCTCGATGCGCGTGGCGGTATCGCACGCGATCACCGTATTCGGCAAGGACATGCTGTCCCTGATCGGCTTGGTCGCGGTGATGTTTATCCAAGACTGGGAACTGGCGCTCATCGCCTTTTTCGTTTTTCCCATTGCCATCCTTCCCATCGCCAAGATCGGAAGGCGCATGCGCAAGGTGACGATCAACACGCAAGCCGAGGTCGGACAATTCACCACCACCTTGGAGCAGACGTTCCAGGGCATCCGCCTGGTCAAAGCCTATGGCATGGAAGAATACGAGCGCGGGCGCATCGCGATGGTGGTGGAAAGCCTGTATCGCCTTTCCTACAAAGCCATGCGCACCCGCGCATTATCCAGCCCCATCATGGAAACGCTGGGCGGCGTCGCGATAACTGCGGTCATCATCTATGGCGGTCACCGGGTAATCGAAAACGCCACCGATCCGGGCGGCTTCTTTTCCTTCATCACCGCGCTGCTGCTGGCATACGAGCCGATGAAACGCCTAGCCAATTTAAACGCCACCATTCAAGAAGGCCTGGCCGGCGCGCAGCGCACGTTCGATGCGCTGGACCAGCCCAGCCGCATCACCGAAAAGCCGGACGCCAAAACGCTTAACGTCACGCAGGGCGAAGTCCGTTTTGAAAATGTATCGTTCACTTACCCCAAATCCGGAGGCATGCTCGGCCAGCAAGATGCCGCGCTCAGCAACCTGACCATCACCGTGCCCGCAGGGCAGACGGTGGCGCTGGTCGGCGCATCGGGCGCGGGAAAATCGACCGTCATGAACTTGGTCCCCCGGTTTTACGACGTCAGCGACGGCCGGGTGCTGATTGACGGCCAGGACGTGCGCGACGTCACCTTTTCCTCGTTGCGCGGCGCGATGGCGCTGGTCAGCCAGGAAGTAACGTTGTTCGACGACACGGTGCGCAACAACATTGCCTATGGCCGCCAAAACGCCACCTTCGAGGAAATCCAGGAAGCCGCGCGCCACGCCGCCGCCCACGATTTCATCAGCCAGCTTCCCGATGGATACGAAACGATGGTGGGCGAACACGGCGTTCGCCTTTCGGGCGGGCAGCGCCAACGGCTGGCGATTGCACGCGCGATGCTCAAAAACGCGCCGATCCTGCTGCTCGACGAGGCGACCAGCGCGCTCGACACCGAATCCGAACGCCATGTGCAGGCGGCGCTGAACGGCCTAATGCAAAACCGCACCACCTTGGTCATCGCGCACCGCCTATCGACCGTCGTGGATGCGGACCTGATCTGCGTGCTCGACAAAGGGCGTGTCGCCGAACAGGGTGGGCACGCCGAATTGCTGGCCAAGGGCGGGCTGTATGCAAACCTTTATCAATTGCAGTTTGCGAGCGTCGCGGCGGAAGACGAGCCGCAGTAGCGCACGAAAGGCTCTTTCTCGGCCGCCGGGCGTGCTAAACCTATTTCACATCAATTTTTAACGCGGCATTGGGGAACACGGGTGAAGCTGCACAAACGCCTTCTCAACCAAGACTGGGCTCAGGCCATCGTTACGGCGCTGGCTGCGGCGTACTTGCGTTTTGTGCGGCTTACCGGAAACTGGGAATTGCGCGGTTGGGACAATCTGCAAAAGCTCGTCGACGACGGCAAACCCGTGATCTTGTGCTTTTGGCACGGACGGCTGATCGCCAACATTTTCGGCTGGCCGCGGGGCGTGGCGCTTTACCAGCTATCCACATCGCACCGCGACGGCCAATTGGCGGGCAAGACCTATCAACGCTTAGGCGTCACCCCGGTATGGCTGGATAAAAACAAACCCACCGAAGCCACGCGCAAGATGGTGAAAATCCTCAAATCCGGCGGCATCGGCGCGATCACCCCGGACGGCCCCAAAGGCCCGCGCCAACGCATGCAGATGGGCGCCATCGATCTGGCGCGCTTGGCGGGTGGGGGCTATCTGATCCCCGTCAGCAGTTCCGCCACCCGCGCCCAAGTATTGAACACCTGGGATCGCATGCAATTTCCACTGCCGTTTGGCGGCGGCGTTTTTGAATTGGGCGCGCCCGTCGAAGTGCCGCGCAAGGCAAGCGATGAAGAACTGGAAAGCATCCGTCAATGCCTTGAAGACACGCTTAACGCCATGACCCATGCGCTGGATGCCGAATGCGGCCAGGAAACGCCGGAGCCTGCGCCCCAATCTGGCCCTCTATCTGGCCCCCCACCTGGCCCGGAGCGCGCATCATGAAACTGGCGCTGTATCGCATGGCGACGTTTCTGGGCGGGCCGCTGATCCGCCTGTATCTGAACCGGCGCATCCGCCAAGGCAAAGAAGACCCGGCGCGTTTAAACGAACGGTTAGGTATCGCATCCCTGCCCCGGCCCAAAGGCAAGCTGGTGTGGATTCACGGCGCCAGCGTGGGCGAAGCGCTTTCCATCCTGCCGCTGATTGACCGCATCCGGCGCGACCGCGCGGACTGGTCCATCTTGGTCACCACCGGCACGGTGACGTCGGCCAGGCTGATGGCCGAACGTCTGCCCCAAGGCGTCATCCACCAATACGTTCCCGTCGACCGCGTGGCCTATGTGCGGCGGTTTTTGGAACACTGGAAACCGAGCTTGGGATTGTGGATGGAATCGGAGTTTTGGCCCAATCTGGTGGTCGAAACGCGCGCCAGCGCCGTGCCGATGGTGGTGGTGAACGGACGCATGTCGGAACGCTCTTTCGCCGAATGGCAAAAAAACAAGGGCATGATCCGGCAACTGCTGCGCGCCTTCCATCTGATCCTGGCGCAAAGCGATGTGGATGCAGATCGTTTCCGTGCGTTGGGAGCAAAGGCCGTCGAAATGCCCGGCAACATCAAATATGCCTGCGCCCCTTTACCGGTGGAAGCCGAAGCCCTAACCCAAGTAAATGCATGGCTCACAGACCGACCGCGTTGGCTGGCGGCATCCACCCATACGGGCGAAGAAACCATCGTTGCGCGCGCGCACTTAAAATTGCGCACCGATTTTCCCGGCCTGCTCACCTTTATCGCGCCGCGCCATCCCCACCGCGGCGAAAGCATCGCGGCGGACCTTGCCGCAATGGGCCTCAAGGCGGCGCGGCGTTCGTTGGGCCAGCCTATTGATGCCGACACCGATGTCTATATCGCCGACACCTTGGGCGAGATGGGTCTGTTTTACCGCTTGGCCCAGGTGACATTTATCGGCAAAACCTTGGCCAGCGGCGGCGGACAAAATCCCATTGAACCCGCGCAACTGGGTTGCGCCTTGATTTTTGGCCCGGATATGAGCAACTTTGCCGCCATCGCCAAAATGCTGCTGGATGCAGGCGCTGCGGTGCAAATCGCCGACGAGGCCGCCCTGACGGCGGAAGTCGCACGCCTCTTGCACGATCATGATGCACTGAGCAAAATGGTCGATGCCGCCAAAACCCAAGCGCATGCACAAGCGGGCGTCACGGACCGGGTGCTGGCGGCGCTGACGCCATATTTCGAAGGAGTGCCCGATGCGCGCGCCTGATTTTTGGGACCGCAAAACCGACGGCGTTCTGCCCACCTTGTTGCGCCCGCTGGGCTGCATGATGGCGGGGCTGGCGGCGCTGCGCCAAAAGCGCGCCCATCCCTTCACCGCCCCGGTGCCGGTCCTCTGCGTCGGCAACCTGGTGGCAGGCGGCGCGGGCAAGACCCCGGTGGCGCTGGATATCGTTGCGCGGCTGAAGGCGCGCGGAAAATCCGTTCAGGTGCTGATGCGCGGATACGGCGGCACGGAAATCGGCCCCCTTTGCGTCGATCCCCTAAACCACGATGCCGATCAAGTCGGCGACGAAGCCTTATTGTTGGCGGAAATCGCTCCCACCTGGGTCAGCCGCGACCGCGCCTTAGGCGCCAAGGCCGCCGTTGATGCGGGCGCGGAAGTTTTGGTGCTCGACGACGGTTTTCAAAATCACACCTTGCACAAAGACCTGTCTTTGCTGGTCATCGATGGCGGTTACGGCTTTGGCAATGGCCGCGTCATTCCCGCCGGGCCGTTGCGCGAAACCGTTGCAAATGGCTTGCAACGCGCCGATGCCGTGATCCTTTTGGGCGCGGACGAAGCCGACGTGTGGGGCCGGGTGCAGCGCGCGGGCTTTAAACAAGTGCCGGTGCTGCGCGCGACCCTGCAACCCGCAAAGGATGCCCAGGATTTAACGGGCAAATCGGTTTTTGCCTTCGCCGGCATCGGCAGGCCGCAAAAATTTTTTGATACATTGTCCCGCCTCGGCTGCAAGCTGGTGGGCTGTAAGGCGTTCGACGATCATCACCCCTACCAAGACGGCGAAATCGATACCATCCTGCGCGATGCCGCCGGGGCCGCCGTCGTCACCACCACCAAAGACCATGTGCGCTTAAGCGCCCGTCATCGCGCCCAGGTGCGTGCGGTGGCCGTGACGCTCACCTGGAAGAACGAGCAAGACATCGAATCCTTGCTCGATCGACTGCTGAAGGGTGACGCTGGTGGCTGATGCAATTGAACCCGTCAGCTATCGCGACGTAACCCTTACCGATTATTTAGGCGCGGGCTTTGCTTATTTCGGCTTTGCCCTGTTGCGCCTGCTGCCGTTCTCGGCGGCATCGAATGCGGGCGGATTTTTGGCCCGCGCCGTTGGCCCGCTGCTGGGCAAATCCAATGTGGCGCGCAAAAACCTCAAAGCTGCGTTTCCCGAACTGTCCGATATCAAAATCGAAGCCCTGGTGCGCCAAAGCTGGGAGACTTTAGGCCGGGCGGCGTTCGAATTCCCCTTGATGGATCGCTTGCTGCATGAACCGGACCGCGCGCGTATTGAAATCGAAGGCCGCGAGCATTTGGACGCGGCGCTTAGCAGCGGCAAACCCGTCTTGTTTTTCGGCGCTCACCTGGGCAGTTGGGAACTGCCGCCCGTTGCCGCCGCAATCTTAAACTTTCGCGTCAATTCATTTTACCGCGCCCCCAACAATCCACTGTTGCTGAACCTGTTCACCACGCGCAACACACCGGGCGAACTGATCCCTAAGGGCGCAGCCGGAGCCAAACGCGCGTTCGCACTGCTGAAAAAAGGCGAAAATTTAGGAATATTGGTGGATCAAAAACTCAACGACGGCATCGCCGTGCCGTTTTTCGGGCGCGACGCCATGACCAGCACGGCGCTGGCGGAATTCGCCCTGCGCTTCGACGCGCCGATGATCCCGATCCGCTGCACCCGCCTTCCCGGCGTACGCTTCAAGCTGACCTTCTTTCCCGCCCTTGAAGTCGCCAAAACGGAGGACCGCAAAGGCGACGTCAAAACCATCATGACCGCCGTCAACGCCATGATGGAAAGCTGGATCCACGAAAATCCCGGCCAATGGTTATGGCTGCATAACCGCTGGCCGGATTAGCGTTTAATGATGGGAAAACCTGTTTTAATCGCCCATACGATAGTTGTCGATTGACAACTATCGCGCGAGAACGTAAATTTGCAAGGCGTAGAAAACATGAAACTCCGCCATCCCGATAAAGAAATCCAGGCCGCCGTCGAACATGCGCTCGACAAAGGATGGAGCCTCATCAAGGGTCGGGGCCATGCGTGGGGTATGTTGCGTTGCCCACATAATGATACGGACTGCCGTTGCGGTGAGTTCTGCCAAATGTCGGTATGGAGCACGCCGAAAAATCCCGGTCGTTTCGCCCGGCAGATCCTGCAAAAGATTGATGACTGTATTTACGACGAAACCGTTGCTCAACTGGGTAAAATGAACGATGAAGAAAAATGACGCATTCAAATTCACGTTGATTTTCCGCCTGTCCCAAGACACGCCG
>Ga0299912_10000958_pt1 | contig 23447 bp, 14 predicted proteins | sample RVTome_2_FD_207667 | JGI IMG/M metagenome (GOLD analysis project Ga0299912, IMG submission 207667) | Soil microbial communities from uranium-contaminated site in the Upper Colorado River Basin, Wyoming, United States - RVT95D214 (version 2) ... | reverse complement strand
CTGCGCCAGGTGGCGCAGCGCATCACTGCCCGCTATCACCTGGAGCCGCTCAGCCGCGCCGAAACGGAGGACTATATCCGCCATCGCCTGACGGTGGCCGGATGCCGCGAGGGGCTGTTCACGCCAGGGGCGATGAAGCAGGTGTACCACGAGTCCGAGGGCATACCGCGCGTCATCAACATTCTGTGCGATCGCGCGCTGCTCGGCGCCTTCGCCGTGGACAAGGCACAGGTCGACGGTGCCATGGTGCGCTATGCGGCGCGGCAATGGCGCGGCGCGCAAAGGCCGCGCGACGGCCGTCGCAGCTTGCTGCGCGGCGCCGGCGTTGCGGCCGTGCTGCTGCTGGCGACGGCGCTGGTGTACACCTATCGCGATGAGTATCTCGAACTGCCGCTGGTACGGACCCTGCTGACACCGGCGCGGGCCGAACCGACGCGCGCCCCGTCCGGGCCGGCGCTGCCCGCGGTGGCCGAACCTGCGGCGCCGCCCGCAACGGAAGCTGAGCCTCCGGGCGAAGCCGCGCCGCGCACCCTGGGGCACGTGCTGCCGGCGCAGCCGGCGGGCCCGGCCAGCCGCCGCGAGGCCGAGCAGACGCTGCTGCGCCAGTGGCGCATCGCCGCGGCCTACGACGGGGACGCGCGCCTGTGCGACGTGGCGGCAGGCAACGGCCTGCGCTGCCGCCATGAATACGCCGGTCTCGGCACGCTGCGCGCCTACAACCGGCCGGCGATCCTGACCCTGGTGCAACCGGACGGCGGTTACAGCTACGGCACTTTGCTGGCGGTGGACGGCGAGGGCGCGCGCTTGCAGTTCGGCGACGAAATGATCCGCGTCTCGCCCGTGGAACTGGAGCGCTACTGGAACGGCGAATTCATGCTGCTGTGGGGACCGCCCCTGGACGGCACCTTCGTCATCAGCGCCGGCTCGCCGCCGCAGGCGGTGCAGTGGCTGCGCCATGCCCTCGATCGCGCCGAAGGGATCACCTCGCCCGACAGCGGCAAGAGCTATTTCGATCACGCATTGCAGGCGCGCCTCAGGGCGTTCCAGGCCCGGCGCGGCCTGGTCACCGACGGCATCGCCGGCATGCAGACGCTGACCCATCTGCTCAACGTTTCGGGCGAACCGCGCGGCCCGCTGCTGGACGCGGAACCACCGTACTTATAGGCCAGGCATGTCCGACATACTCGACGCACTCCGCAAGGCCGAACTGCAACGGGAACATGCCCGCGGCCCGGGCCTGTCGACGCAGCAGCACTACGCCGTGGCGCCATCCACCCAGCGGGCACGCTGGCTGTGGGGCGCCGCGGCGGCCTTCGTGCTGGGCGTATCCAGCGCCTGGCTACTGGCGGCCTATGCGGGACGCGGTGGCATGATGGAAACGGCGGCGACGCCGAACAAGGATGGGGTGCCCGACAACGGCATCATCGCGCGCCCGGCGCTGCGTCCTCCCGGTCCGCGCCAGGCCGCAGCGCCGGCCATCGTCGCCCCCGCCGCAGCGGATGGCGGGGAGGAGGCGGCAGCGGATCCTGCACAGGAGGTGGTCACGCGTCCCGTCCCCGCAGCGGCTCCGGCGGTTGCTCCGACGGTCCCCGTCACGACCGCGGTTGTTCCGGTCGCACCTGCACCGGAGCCGCCGATGCTGCCGGTCAGCACCGCACCGCCGCCGTCGCCGGAGGCCGTCGCCGTCGATGCACCCGCGCGGCAGGAACTGGCCATGATCCGCGATCCGTTTACGCCGCCGCCCCGTCAGGCACCGCAGCACAGTCTACGTTTCACCCCGGCGCCCGTTGCCGAGGCGCCGCCTGCGGAAGATCCCGTGCCCCTGCTGCGCACGCTGCCGTACCGCTTCCAGAGCATGGTCCCCAAGCTGGTGATCAACGCCCAGGCCTATGCCCATGCCAGCGAGGAGCGCTTCGTGATCATCAACATGAAGAAATACGGCGAAGGCGAGCAGACGGTGGAGGGAGTACGCATCGAGGCCATCCGCGAACAGGACATCGTGCTCGACTATCAGGGCCAGCAGTTCCGGCTGCAACGCTGATCGCAATCAGTGGGTGATCTGTGACTGGGGAGGAGCGACCTGCCGCGGTGTCTAACCAACGGAAAAATGTTTCTCTCGCCAAGAACGCCAAGTGCGCCAGAAACCTTTGAGCGCTTTCTTGGCGGCCTTGGCGTTCTTGGCGAGAACAATCGGTTTATTTGAGTGCCGCGATGGCGCCTCGCTACGGCACGACCCACTGCGCCGCGTCGGCGTCCTGGCCGAGCCGCCAGATGTAGGCGCCCTTGGCGGCGTAGCGCTGCCCCGGTGCCAGGCTGAGACGCGGATAGGTGGAGGTGTAGAGCATGCTGTCGGTCATGTGCTCGATGCGCTCGATGAGGTAGTCGCGCGAGAAGTTGCCGCGGATGTGCATCAGGGCTTCGCCGGCCAGGGTGACTGCAAAATAGGCGTCGGCCTGTACCCGCAGTTCGCGCGGCTGGATGCCGGCCTGCTTCGCCCAGACGCTAAACCGCGCCAGTTGCCGCTCCTGGCCCGGCAGCTGATAGGGATGCAGCAGATGCAGCCGCTGCATGGCGGGCAGCAGCGCGGGGTCCGGCAGCAGGGTGGAGGAGGCGTAGATGGCGTCCGGGGCGTAGGCGTCGTCTTCCAGCGCGGCGATCGCGTCCAGATCCTGTGCCTCCAGCCACAGCACCACCCGATCCGCCTGCACGCGCCGCAGCAGGCGCTGCCAGTAGGCGGCGTCAGGCGTGTCGCCGGCGGCGATGCGGTGATCCTCGCCGCCGGGAACGGCGGCACGCAGCAGGGCGACCGCCGCCTCGCGGTCCGCACCCGGACGATATACCTGCAACAGGGTTTCGCCGCCGTGGCCGTTGTGCCGCAAGTGGGCGGCCAGTGTCTCCGCCTCCAGCAGCAGTCCCTTGGAAAAATAGACGGAATAGAAATCGTGCTCGGCGTGGGGCGGCGGCACGTTCAGGTGCGGAAACAGGCAGGGCAGTTCGCGCCGTTCGCAGAAGTCGTGCACCGGCTGCCAGTCGCCGCGGCCGATGCCGCCGAGCAGGACGAACACCGGCTGTTTGCGATAGAGAGCGTCCAGCTGCCCGGCCCAGGTGGCGGGTGGTCCGTCCAGGGTCCATTCATGCAACACCCACTTGCGATAGGCGGAGTAGGTCCACTCCTTGTGAAACGGCGCGCGTTCGGCGCGGCGGGTCTCGCCGCGGGTACCGGCGTTCTTGCGCACGAAGTAGGCGTTCATCACTTCCAGCATCGCCTCGCGTTCGGCCCGCGTGGCATCCGGCGTCAGCACGGTAGCGAAATGCATTTCCTGCTCGGTGATGCCCTCGGCAGGTGCTGCGGACAACGTCCGCAGATAGGCGGCGACGGCGGCGATGTCGGCGTCGGACAAATCGAAGCGTGGCATCAGCGGCGACATCGGCGCGCCGGAGGAATTGATGCCCTCGCGCAGCGCGCGCGCCAGGGTTTGCAGGGTGTAGGCAGGGCGGCTGATGTTGCTCAGTTCGCCCTGGCTGTAGTTGCGGACCAGATTGTTGCTTTGCGCCATGAAAAGGGTGTTGCCGGCGATGGGCGGGATGCCGATGCCTCCCTCGCTGGAGCCGAGGCCGCTGCGGCGGTGACAGTTGGTGCAGGCCAGGCCGGTGCCCCGCATGGCCACGTCGCTGCGCACCGCCGCACGCAGCAGCGTGCCGTCGCCGGTGCGGCCCTCGCGGTACAACCGTTTGCCGGCGGCGATTTGTTCGGCGGAGACGTCGGGCAGGGTGGCCGCCTTGGACGGCAGCACGGCGAGCAGCAACAGCGCCGCCGTCAGGGCGGCGAGCCAGCCGCCGGCTGCCGTCAGGGGCGGGCGGCGCATCAATGCGTGGCGGCGGCGAGCTGGCGGTATTCCTGCACCAGTTCGGCGCTGCTGGTCAGTCCATCGAGACGGACCCAGGGCTGATGGCGACCGGCGCGCAGCAGGGTGGTCGGCGCGTGGTTCATCTTGTCGCCGCGATAGACCGCGAAGGCCTTCTGCACGGCGATGATGCTGTCCAGATCGCCGGTGAGGAAGTGCCAGTTGACGTCGGCATCCAGTTGCTGCGCATAGGCGCTCAAGCGCTCCGGGGTGTCGTATTCCGGATCGATGGAAATGGATATCCACTGGATGTCCCGCGCATCGACGCCCATCTGGCGCTGCGCCTGGGCGAAGGTCGCGCTCATGATCGGGCAGATGGTGGTGCAGGAGGTGAAGATGAAATTAACTGCCAGCGGCCGGTCGGTATCGAGCAGCTGTGCAACGTCCACCGGCTGGCCGTGGCTGTCGGTGAGCTGCAGCGCCGGCAGGGTATAGCGCACCACTGCGCGCTGGTAGCCGGTCTGGTTCATGGCCTGCATGTGACGCTCATGGTTCTCCATGGAGGCTGCCTGCGGCGCCGCTGCATGCATGGCGTGATCATGCATGGAATGATCGTGCATCGCGTGGTCATGTCCCATGTCGGCGCCGTGTGCCAGCGTGGCGATACCGAAGCCGAGCGCGCAGAGCAGCGGGCGCAGGTGAAAGCGGGTGGTGTGGTCGGTGGTGTTCATGGTGGCTCCCTGTGTCTGTCGATGGTGACTTCCTGCTGGGCGCGCGGGCAGCCGCAAGGATCGCGGGCTAAGGCGCCGTGAGTATCAGGCTAGCCATAAGCCGGCACATTCCTAGGGGGATAGGGTGTCGTTCCAGCAGGGTTACGGTGTTGACCTACCTCTGTGGATCAGGGGGTGAACTATAGTTTTTTGAACGATATAAATCGGTGGATAACAAGGAAACGGCCCTGTCATGTTGATGGAATCACAGCCCAGGCCCGCGGAACCGGCGCCCGGCCCCGGAGACTGGGCGGGGCGGCTGCACATGGACGCGCTGTTGGCCTCGGCGCGGGAGTTTCTGCGCTGGTGGCGCGGCACCTTGCTGGCCATGGTGCCGCCGCGGCTGCGGCATCTCATCGCCGAACCTCATTTGCGCGCCGAGGCATCGGCGCGGGAAGTGTGCATCTATCAGGCCGACCAGAAGACCCTGCTCGATCGCGTGCTGCTGCTCGGGCCGACGCGGCCGGCGGACACGGCGGAGGGCGCGGCGCACAGCCGCTGCGACGTGATCCTCGATCGTGCCCTGCTGCTGGAGACCGCCCTCACTCTGCCGCTGGAAGCGGAGCGCAACCTGCGCCGCGTCCTCGCCTTTTCCATGGATCGCTACACGCCCTTCGATGCGGATGATGTCTATTTCACCTTTCGCGTCACGGGCCGCGACGTGGTCAACCGCAAAATCGACGTGATGTTGTATGCCGCGCCGCGTACCGCCGTGGATCCGGTAATCGGACGGCTGGCGCAAATCGGACTGGACACGGTAATCGTCGACGTTGCCACGGCAGCCGAAACCCCCGGCGATCGTATGGGCATCAATCTGCTGCCGGCGATTGCCGGTAGCGGCACCGTCAAGAAGCGGCTCAACACCGCCCTCGCGGCCGGCGCAGGCCTGTTGCTGTTGTTGGTGCTGGCGGTGCCGCTGTGGCATCGGCATCAGGCGTTGGCGGCCCTGGAGGAGGAGGTGACGAACCTGCTGCCCCAGGTGCGCAGCGCCGAGCAGTTGCAGGCGGAGACCAGCGACAGGCTGGAGCAGATCCGGCAGATACACCAGCGCAAGTATGCGACGCCGCCGGTGCTGGATGTATTGCAGCAACTTTCCCGCCTGGTGCCGGACGAAGCCTGGGCCGGACAGGTGGAGATCAGGGACGGCCGGGTGCGCCTCAGCGGCGAAGCCGCGGCCGCTTCGGAAATGGTGCAGACGCTCACGACCTCCGGCTATTTCGCCGACCCGAAATTCGAGGCGCCGCTGACGCAGAATCCCAGGAACGGCCGCGAGCGCTTTGTCATCTCCCTTGCGGTGAAGGGGGAGTCCCGTGCGGATTGAACAGTACAGCCTCCGGGTGCAACGGATCACGGCCCTGGCGCTGCTGGGTCTGGCGCTGGCGGCAGGCATCGGTCTGTTGGCCGGGCCGTATCTGGTCGTGGCCGGCAGCTATGAGCACAGGCTCGGCCAGTTGACGGAAAAGTTGCAGCGTTATCGCGTTATAGTGCAGCAGGGCGACGGTGCCGGGGAGCAGCAACGGGTGCTGACGCGGCTGGAGCGCAGCCACGGCTACTACCTCAGCGGCGACAAGCCGACGCTGGCGGCGGCGGAGCTGCAGCGCCGGGTCAAGCAGGTCATCGAGCAGCAGGGCGGGACCGTGGTCAGCAGTCAGGTGCTGGGCGAGAAAGACGAAGGGGGATTGCGGCAGCTCGCGTTACGGGTCACGATGCGTACCGGTATCGAGACCTTCGCACGGGTGCTGCATACCCTGGAGGCGCAACCTCCCGTGCTGGTACTCGAAAACGTACACATCGGCGCGCGCCCCGGCGGCGCGACGGCACGCTGGCGCGGCAGCGCCAACCTGCAGGAAATCGATGTGCGCTTTGATGTGCTTGGCTTCCGCCGCGGGGCGGAGCAGTCATGATGCGCCGGGTGGATGGTGATTGATGGATAAACCTGTGACCGACGAGCAGCTGAGTGTTGCGCGCGCCAAGGCCCAGTGGGAGGCCGCGATTGATTCGCTGCCGCAACTGGTCTGCCTGGTGGACCCCCGCGGCAAGGTGGTGCGGGCCAACCGCACCCTGAAGAGCTGGGGGCTGGGCGACGTCACCCGCGTCGAAGGTATGGGGCTCCATGCCCTGATGCACCCCGATTGCAGCGACGAAAACTGTTATCTTGAACGTGCCCTGTCCCAGGCCCTGAGTCCCGCGGCCAAAAGTTTTGCCCTCGAACGTGTCTTCGACCTCCCTTTGCAACGACACCTGCGTCTGCAGATCACGCCCTTCGTCACCCATCTCACCCTGCCGCATGCGATGCAGCCGCTGGTGATGATGGTGTTCGAGGATGTGTCGGGCCGCATCGACGCCGAAGCCAAGGCGGCGGAGCGCGAGCAGAAGCTGCAACTGCTGGTGGAATTCGCCTCCGACGTGATCGTGCGGCAAAAGGCCGACGGCACCCTGCTGTATCTGTCGCCGGCCTGCAGCAGCCTGCTGGGCCATGCGCCCGACGCACTGACCGGAAAGAACATCTATACGCTGATCCACGCCGACGATCAGGAAGCGTTGCGCGAGAAGATCGGCGCCGTGACGCAGGACGGCGAAATCGCTACCGTCACCTGCCGCATGCGTTGTGCCGACGGCAGCTACCTGTGGGTGGAGATGAACAGTCAGATGATGGTCGGCGGCGGCAATTCCACCGAAATCGTATCCATAATGCGCGACATCCATGCCCGCAAGCGCGGTGAGGAAATGGCTGCCGAATACCAGAAGCGGCTGGAGCGTGCGGTCAACCGCAAGACCCGCCAGCTGGGTCTGGCCATCGAGATGCTGAAGCGTAAGTTCGAAATGAACGAGCGCGACCGCGCCGCGCTGGAGGCTTCGGAGCAGCGTTACACCATGCTGGTGGAAAACACGTTGACCGGCATTTACATGCGCGAGGGCAACCGGATGACCTTCTGTAACGAGCGCTTCGCCCGCATCTTCGGTTACCGGCAGGATGAAATGTGCGGCATGGACCTGTCGTTTCTCGGCGTGGTGCAGCCCGACGAGGAGCTGGCGCAGGACATGGGCCACGAGGAAGTGGTCGAGGTGGTCACCCGCAGCGGCGAGAAGAAATGGCTCAAGCTGAGCCGGGCACGCTTCGATTCCAGCGGCGCGTCCTATGTGCTCGGCAACGTCATCGACATCACCGAGCAGGTGGACGTGCAGGAGCGGCTCAAGGCCTCGGAACGCGAGTTGCGCGCGCTTTCATCGCAGCTGATTGCCGCACAGGAAAACGAGCGCAAGCGCATCGCCAACGAACTGCACGACGGCATCGGCCAGCGCCTCAGCGCCATCAAGTTCACTGTCGAGGACGTGCTGCGCAGCGAGGCCGACCTGGGGCACACGGCGCAGGCGGAACGCCTGGGCAGCATCGTCGAGCGCATCCGCGATTCCATCGAAGAGATTAGGCGGGTGTCCATGGATTTGCGGCCGTCGATCCTGGACGACCTTGGCCTGGTCGCCACCCTGGGGTGGTTCTGCCGCGAATTCGGCCAGGTCTATCAGGGGATCCGCATCAGCAAGGACGTGGCCGTCAATGAGGCGGATATACCGGAATTGCTGAAGGTGGTGATCTTCCGCATCACCCAGGAGGCGGTGCACAACATTGCCAAGCATGCCGGCGCGAATAACGTGAGCCTGCAGTTGACCCACCAGGACGACTGCCTGGAGCTTTCCATCCAGGACGACGGCAAGGGCTTCGACTACGTGCAGACCGCGGCGGTCGGGTCGGGGTTGGGGCTGAAGAGCATGCGTGAGCGGGCTGAACTCACCGGGGGACGGTTTTCCATCGACTCCCACCCGCGCCGCGGGACGGCGCTTTCCGTCCTCTGGCCGCTGGCGGAGTAGGCGATCAGGCGCCGATCAGGCTGTGTTCAATGGCGTAAGCGGTGATCTTCGACGCGCTGTGCAGGTCCAGTTTCTTCATCAGATTGCCGCGGTGTTTCTCCACCGTCTTGACGCTGATCGACAGCGCGCGGGCGATCATTTTGTTGCTGTACCCTTCGGCGATTAGCTTGATGACTTGGCGTTCGCGCAGGGTCAGGACGTCCCACGAGGTGGTCACGCGACCGCCTTCACGCTGGTCCAGATAGCTGCTGACCACGTGGCCGCAGATGCAGGGGCTGAGGTAGGTCTGGCCCTTGAGCACGGCCTGTATCGCCGTGAGCAGTTCGGCGTGGGTGTCGTCCTTCAGGATGTAACCGTTGGCCCCTGCATCCAGCGCGGCACGCACGTATTCTTCCGTGCGGTGTACGGTGAGGGCAATGATCTTGAGGTTGGGGTGACGGCCGCGGATGACCTGTATGGCTTCGGTGCCGTTCATGCGCGGCATGGACAGATCGATCAGCAGCAGATTGGGCGATAATTCTCCGGCCAGGCGTATGGCCTCCTGTCCGTCCGAGGCTTCGCCGACGATCTCCAGCTCCGGTGATGCAGAGAGCAAGGCGCGCAGACCGTCGCGCAGGATGGCGTGGTCATCGGCGATGAGTACACGGTAGCTTTGGTTTTGCATGACACTCCCCCTGGGTAAATCCCTATATCCAACTACTGTCTATACCTACCTTTGGCGCATGCTCCGCCTGTCGAAACAGGTGTTTGCGGCGTGTGCGAGGCTCTCATACCGATGTTGCTCAAATATTTCGCTGCGGTCAACACATCCTACTCCAAGTCTCGGGATTGTGACGGCTTACGAAAAATCATAGGGGAAATTCTGCACACCGCAAGACACCTTGGGGTAAGCACCGCAGGCAACTGGGGTGCGCACCCAACAGGCCGCTGTCGGACCCATGGCTAGACTCAGCTCCATATACTTGATGCCGTGGTTCACGCGTATGCTGGCGTACTCGCGTCGCGTCCACTCCGCTGCCGAACTGAATGAGTGGCCATGCGCCACGAAGGAAAAGAGTGGCTCACGATGTTTCGGACGCTCCTGGTGGAAGACAACGAAGGATTCCGGCACATGTTGCAAACCATGCTGGCGGAAAACTTTCCTACGCTAGAGGTGCTGGAGGCGGGGAGCGGACATGACGCCATCGTCGCCGTCGCCGCGCTCAAGCCGCACCTGGTATTTGTCGACATCAAACTCCCCGACGAGAACGGCCTGGAGCTGATCCGCAAGATCAAGGGACTGGACGCCACCATTGCGGTGGTAATCCTCACCAGCTACGACCTGCCCGAATATCGCCAGGCGGCCTTCCGCAACGGCGCCAGCTGCTTCATGTGCAAAGAGTCGGCATCGCCCGCCGACATCGTGGCGCTGATACAAGGCGCGATGCTCAACGAACACATCCATTAGCTGTCGTCTATCTACCGCGCCGAAACACGGCCCGCTGATTGATAAAGCATCTGCGTTCTCGCCAAGACGCAAGAAAGCACACAACAAGTCCGTCGCCATGGTCTTTCCTGACTGAGGTGACGCTGGGGTAACTGCATATCTCCCCTTGGCGTCTTGGCGAGAGCAACAGCGGCTTTCCGGTTGCCCCTTCAATTATTATCCCGCCGTCGAAGCCCCCCCCGGTCGCGCGCCATGACCGTTCAAGGCCGGCCTGCGGCCGCCGCTGCAACCGCCTCGCAATGTCATTTTTCATGGTAGGAAATCAGGTGGGCTACTACCCAACCCCATGGGGTGGCAATGCTCCGCATATGGGGGGTACACCGACCGGTAAACGTGACGCCGATCTCTACTATTGACTCCGAGTACAACGTTTTCATTCTACCGTCGCAGGTCCCCGGTGCAGGCGAGGCGGCGGTTGTTTAACTTCGGCCCGGTCGCTTCGTCCATCTCGCGAACGGTGTGTCCTGTAAAGCATGAGGGAGAGCCGAGATGAATAGTTACAATCAACGCGTGTCCTTGAACGAGGCGGGCCGCACAGCCCTGCAATTCCTGTGGGTAGCGATCCTGCTTGCCGGCTTTATAGCATGGGCTCCGGTTCAGGCAGCACCTACCACGTTCACGGTGCAGGTCAAGGACCATGCCGGCAATCCGGTGTCGGGATTCCGTTGGACACTGGAGGAGGACCGCACCCATGCGGTGGAACCTGGAGTGCCCAACAACACGACCCTGGCGCTGGACTTCCACATCAGCCACTCTCCCCTGGTGAGCCAGGGCGAGACCGCCGGTACCAGCGCCGTCATCGACGGCGTCGATACGGAGAAGCGCTATTTCATCTCGGTGCTGCCGTTCACGGGCTATGCCAACGGTGGTGCACAGGTGGCATTCGCGGCCTCGGCTACGCCCACGGTGGATGTGGTGGTGGCACAGCATCAGATACCCACGGCGCAGATATCCATCTTCGCCTATGAAGATACCAACCCCATCAACAACGCCCCGGACCTGCCGCAGGAAGTCGGTTTGCCCGGTTTCAGTGTGCTGCTGTTTGATGCCGCCGGCCAATATGGCGCGGCAGGTGGCCAGGTATCCCAGGATGCCTACGGTAACCCGCTGGGGACGGTATACAACCCGGACGGCAGCGTGGCATCCATGGGTAACGGCGTAGTCCTTACCGATGCCGACGGCGTGGCGGTGATACGCGGCCTGGCGCCGGGCAAATACGGCGTGCAGCTGGTGCCGCCGGTGGGCCAGGGCTGGCATCAGACCCACACCATCGAAGGCAGCAAGACCATCGATGCCTGGGTCAAGGCCAATGAGCCGCGTTACTTCGCCGAGTTCGGTCCCCCGGGCCACCACGTGTTTGTGGGTTTCGTCAAAACTTTCGATTGCTTCGGCGCACCCGGCAGCGCACCTGCCGGTTACTGTGCCGGTGCGGCCGCGCCGGGCAGCAGCACCATCAGCGGCCAGATCACGAACATGCACATGTCGCGCCCGCCAGACTATGCCATGTATAGCGGTCATCCCTTCCCCAACTGCCGCATCGGTCTGAACGACGCGCCGGCCGGCACCGGCAAGGGTGTCTACGCCGGACTGTGCAACGACGACAGTACCTTCAGCATTGCCAATGTGCCGCCGGGTGATTACGAACTGGTTGTGTGGGATGCGGCGCTGGACATCATCTTTGCCACGGTGCAGCTGACGGTGCCGGCAGGCGGCGGCGATCTGGCGCTGGGCGAGGTGCCGGTGTTCAACTGGTTCCATCGTTCGGAGCACACGGTGTTCTTCGACCGCAACGAAAACGGCTTCCGTGACTGCCTCACTGCAGAGTGCGCTGACCCCATGCTGGATGATGTGGGGCTGGGCGCGGATCAGGCAGCCATCAATCTGCGCTTCCGCGATGGCCGCATTTACCAGGCCATGCCGGTTGACGTCGTCGGCGAGGCGCCGCTCGAAGAAGTATTCCCGTTCTTCAACTGGCTGGTGGCGGAGGTCAGCTTCGGAACGCTGAAAGCGACCGGCCTGACCACCACCGTCGATGCCGGCGGACCGGTGGCGCCGGGCGAGGTACTGACGCCGCAGCCGCAGAACTGCACCCAGGCCGACGTCGATGCCGGCGCCTGCACTACCGTAGGTGATCCACTGATCAACCCCAACACCGGCGACAACCTGTCGCGCACCGAAACCGGTCCGGTCCTGACCCAGGCCTTCCAGGGCTTCCTCGGTCAGACCAACCGCTTCGAGTGGGGCAAGGCCAATTATGGCCCCGGTGAAAACGGCGGCATCTCCGGTGTGGTGTTCTACGCCATCACCCGCGCCGAAAACGATCCGCGTTACGCGGTGGGCGAGGAGTGGGAGCCGGGCATTCCGCGTGTACAGGTGAACCTGTATTCCGATGCCGACGCCAACGGACAGATCGACATTGCCGGTGCATCACTGGTGCTGCCGGATGTGGACAACTATCCGTTGGGCTGGTCGGAAGGCGGCGCCATTGGACCCGAGGACATCGATCGCAACGGCAACGGAGCATTCGATCTGGGCGATGCCCTGCGCGTCACCCACACCGACAGCTGGGACGACAACCTGCCCACCGGTTGCCAGGGAGACGTATTCACCGTCGGTACCTTTGCCACCGACTGCTACGACGGCCTGCGTAACTACAACCAGGCGCGTCCCGGCGTGTTCGACGGCGGTTATGCCTTCGGTCCGGGCAGCCTGACCGATCCGTCGGATCCGCCACTGCCCGCCGGCACCTATATCGTCGAGGTGATTCCGCCGCCGGGCTACAAGATCATCAAGGAAGAAGACAAGAACGTCGATCTCGGCGACGCCTATATTCCCTCACCGCTGCTGCTGCCCAACGTCTGCGTGGGTGACCCGCACACGGTGCCGGCCTACATCAGCATGCAGACCGATGACCTCGGTGTGCCCTATCCGGGCATCGCCGCCGCCGACCTGGTGGATGCGCCCTATATCGGCACCAGCCGTCCGCTGTGCGACCGCAAGCAGGTGCACCTGAGCCAGGGGCAGAACGCCGCGTCCGACTTCTTCCTGTTCACGGAAGCGCCCAAGGCCGCCATGGTGCAGGGCATGATCCTCAACGATCTGGGCAACGAGTTCGATCCCAATTCGCCCAACTTCGGTGAGAAGCATGCGCCGTCGTGGGTGCCGGTATCGTTCCGCGACTGGACCGGCAGGGAAATCGCCCGCGTCCACGCCGACCAGTACGGCCTGTTCAACGCCATGCTGCCGTCCACCTACTCGGTACACATCCCGATGCCTTCGGGTGTGTCGCCGAACATGGTTACGGCGTGCATGAACGATGCCGGTCCGGTGCCCAATCCGGCCTACGATCCGATCACCAATCCCAACGTGCCGCAGACCATCATCGATCCGTTCTTCGATCGGCGCTTCAGCCAGTTCTGCTACACGTTCCAGTACATGCCTGGCGGCACCACCTATCTGGATACGCCGGTGCTGCCCATCGCCGCGTTCGCCGGACCGGGCAAGCCGCTGGATTGCGAGCAGCCGGATCAGCTTCCGCTGGTGTATTCCGTGTCCGGCCCCAACGGCAGCGGCCCCTATGCCTTGCCGGGTCAGCAGCTCACCATACTGGCGGTGGGCGACATGACGGTGCCGAATCCGGACTATGACGGCAGCAACAGCCCGACTGTGGTACGGCATTATGGCTTCGGCACCCAGGGCCCGGAAAGCAGCGTAACCCTCGGTGGTGCGGCGCTGACCATCGATTCCTGGAGTGACGACATGATTCTGGCCACCGTGCCGGATACAGGCGTGGCCACCGGTCAATTGCTGGTGAGCAGTGCGGCGGGTACCTCGCCGTCCGCGGTGACGGTGACCGTCGGTCCGCTGCCCAGCGGCGTGGCGATGCATCAGGTGTTCCCCAGCGCCGATCCCGCTGCCACGCCGATCCAGGACGCCATCGATCTGGCCGGTCCCAACGACCTGATCCTGGTGTCGCCCGGCACCTATGACGAGCTGGTGGTGATGTACAAGCCGGTGCGTCTGCAGGGCTGGGGTGCTCACTCGACAGTGATCAATGCACGCAAGGCGCCGGCGGAGAAGCTGCAGCGGTGGCGCAACAAGGTAAACACCCTGCTTACTGCCGGGGCCTATGAACTCCTGCCGGGTCAGACCGTGAATTTCGCGGTCAATGACAACGAACCGGCACTGCTGTTCGACGGCGAAGGCGCAGGTATCACCGTGCTTGGGAAGAACAGTGGCCCGGCGAACCGCCGCTTCCGTTCCATCAATAACGCCCGTATCGACGGCGTGACCATCACCGGTGCGGACCACGGCGGCGGCATATTCGTCAACGGTTATGCCCGCTTCCTGGAGATCAGCAACAACCGTATCGTCGGTAACCAGGGCTGGTTCGGCGGCGGTATCCGCATCGGTCATGCTGATCTGATCAGTGAGGGCGCCAATGGTGCGGAATACACAAACGCCTTCAACAACGCGCCCAACATCCATCACAACGACGTGTCGATGAACGGCAGCCTCGGCGGCGCGGGCGGCGGCATCGCCCTCTATACCGGTGCCTACAGCTACAACGTTGTCAGCAACTACATTTGCGGCAACTTCACCACCGGCAACGGCGGCGGCATCGGCCATCTGGGCCTCAACAACGGCAGCCGCATCGCCGGCAACACCATCCTGTTCAATCAGTCCTTTAATCAGGGGGTGTCGGTCTCAGGCGGCGGTATCTACATCGGCGGCCAGGTGGGCGTGGGCGTCAACGGCACGGTATCGCCCGGTACGGGCAGCGTGGTCATCGACGGCAACGTGATCCAGGGCAACCAGGCCGGTGCCGGCGACGGCGGCGGCATCCGCATCGAGAACGCCAACGGTGACGACGTCATTCGCCGTCCCAACAACCCGAACCAGTGGTACACCATGCTGATCAGCAACAACATCGTGGTGAACAACATGACCGGGTTGGCCGGCGGCGGCATCGCCCTGGTGGATACCCTGCGGCCGCGCATCCTCAACAACACGGTCGCGCACAACGACAGCACGGCGACGGCCGGTCAGGCCTTCATCCCCGGCAACCCGAACCAGACCGTGCCGCAACCGGCCGGTATAGTTGCGCGGGCCAACAGTCCGGAACTGGCAGCCCTGATTCCGGCCGGTGCGAGCTTCAACCAGTACCGCGACTTCTCCAATCCGTGGCTGCTCAACAACATCGTGTGGCAGAACCGCTCGTTCTACTGGTCCTTCGAGGGCAACCTCAACAACGCGCAGCCGAGCACCTTTGGTCTGGTGCCCAACATCGGGGCGGGGGAGGTGCCGGTATTCGACGACCTCGGTGTGCTGGGTGTGACAGGTTCGCTCAACCCGCGCTTCTGCGTGCTGACCGATACCACCGGTTATCACGGCAGCAACACTGCGGGTGATCCGAACTTTGTGTTGCCGTACTTCAACGGTGATCGCGGCCAGACCATCCAGCAGCAGGAAATCATGACCTCGGCCCAGGCGCAACCGGCCTTGGATGAAGGCGGCAACTTCATCGACGTCAGCTTCGGTCCGCTGACTCCGGGCGGCGACTACCACGTGATCGCACCGTCCAGTGCGACGGATGCGGCCAACACGTCCAACACCGGCAGCATCGTCGAGTTGAGCGTGGACTACGACGGTGAACCGCGTCCCAGCGGTGGGGCGGCGGATATCGGTGCCGACGAGGTACAGGTGCCTTAAGCCAACAGACCCGTGCTCCGGCCGCGGTGGCGGCCGGGGCCAGTGGAGGAGGACTCAGCCATGAGCAGCAAAATAGTGAAAGGGTTGTTGGTGACCGCGGTCATGCTGGCCACCGGAGTAGATATTCCCCAGGCGGAGGCCGCGGTGTTCGTGCAATGCCCCGGCGATGCCAACGGCGATGCGGTACCGGACGGCGCCTATGACCCGAACGCATTGCAATGCATGCATCTCACCGCCGGTGACGGTTTCGTCTCCATGGCCGACGGAAAGCTGCAATACATGTTCGGCTTCTCCGACGTCACCGGCCTGACCGAAGATCAAATCATGACCACCGGCACACTGGCGGCCAACTTTCCGGCCCCGACCATCGTGCTCAAGCAGGGGCAGGAGTTCTATCTGAGCCTGACCAACGTGGGCATGGCGATCCGGCCCGATCTGTTCGATCCGCATACGGTGCACTTCCACGGCTTCCCCAACGCCTCGTCCGTATTCGACGGCGTACCGGATGCGTCGATATCCATCAACGGCGGGTCGACGCTGACCTACTACTACAACCTGGTCGAGCCCGGCACCTATATGTACCACTGCCACGTGGAGGCCACCGAGCACATGCAGATGGGCATGCTGGGCAACCTGTACGTCAAGCCGGCGCAGAACGAACTGCCGGTGGGCACGGACCTCAACGGCTTCACCCACCAGGCCGGTTACCAGTACGTCTACAACGACGGTGACGGATCCACCCGCTATGACGTCGAGGTTCCCATCCAGATCGGATCGTTCGATCCGGTGTTCCACGACGCCAGCATGAACGTGCAGCCGCTGCCGTTCGCGGAAATGCGGGATCGTTATCCGATGCTGAACGGGCGCGGCTATCCGGACACGGTGGACCCGGCGCCACTGGTGCCGCCCGCTGAAAGCGGCAGCCCGGCGCCGCAGCCGGTCAGCTCGCTGGTGTCCGCCAACAGCGGCGACAAGGTCCTGCTGCGCATCTCCAACCTCAACGTCACCAACTTCTACACCCTGGCGACCAACGGTCTGAAGATGCATGTGGTGGGCACCGGGGCGCGTCTGCTGCGCGGCCCGGACGGCAAGGACACCGCCTACGACACCAACTCGGTCACCCTGGGCGGCGGCGAGTCGGTGGACGTGATTATCGATACTGCCGGTGTCACGCCGGGAACGTATTTTCTCTATACCACCAACCTCAACTTCCTCAGCAACGACGGCGAGGATTTCGGCGGCATGATGACCGAAATCCGTATCAACTGACGACGGCTATGGCGTGAGATCAGGAGGAATTCCATGAACAGGCAAAATTCAAAAACGGGATGGCTCACGGCAGCGGTGTTGGGGTTGCTGCTCGCCGCCGCCGAAGCCGGGGCCGCCATCCAGGGGATCACCGGTCCCACCTTCAACCTCACGGCCTCGTCCGGCTATATCGACACGCCGGACGGCGGCAGCCTGCTGGTGTGGGGCTACGGCGAACAGGGCGGGGTGATGCAGTATCCGGGGCCGACGCTGATCGTCAACCAGGGCGATACCGTCACCGTCAATCTCACCAGCCAGTTGCCTATGCCCGCGTCCATCGTGTTTCCGGGGCAGGAAGGGGTGACAGTGGCCGGCGGCACGCCGGGCATACTGACCAACGAGAGCACCGGTCCGGCCGATACGGTGAGCTACAGCTTCGTGGCCAATCATCCCGGCACATTCATCTACCAAAGCGGCACCCGTCCCGACCTGCAGATTGAACTGGGCCTGATCGGTGCACTGATCGTGCGTCCCGCCGGTGCGCCCAAGCAGGCCTACGGCCACGCCGCCACCGCGTTCGATTACGAGTATCTGTTCCTGCTTACCGAAGCGGACCCGGATATTCATTTCGCTGCGGAAATGGCAACGACGCCGGCAGCCTTCGATGCCATCGACACCACCGGATACACGCCGGTGCTGTGGTTCATCAATGGCCGCAACGGCCCCGACACCCTGGCGGCCAACAATCTGCCGTGGATGCCGCACCAGCCGTACAACAGCCTGCCGCGCGCCCATCCCGGCGACACCATCCTGCTGCGTCTCATCGGCGCCGGGCGCGAGCTGCATCCCTTCCATACCCACGGCAATCACTCCCGCCAAGTGGGCCGCGACGGACGTATGTTGTCCAGCGACGGCGTGACGCCGGATCTGTCGCAGGAGGACTTCACCGTCAAGGTGCTGCCCGGCGCCACCTATGACGCCCTGTTCAGCTGGAGCGGCGAGGGCCTGGGCTGGGACATCTACGGCCACGCACCGGGCGATCCGCTGGCCCCCAACGAACCGGCGGCCGATCACGGCAAGCCGCTGCCGGTGGTGATGCCGGAAAACCAGGACCTCACCTTCGGCGGCTTTTGGAGCGGCAGCCCCTTCCTCGGCACCATGGGCACCCTGCCGCCGGGCGAGGGCGGTTTGAATCCCAATGCCGGACTGGTCTTTATGTGGCACTCCCATACGGAGCGCGAGCTGGTCAACAACGACATCTTCCCCGGTGGAATGATGACGATGCTGATCATTGAACCGGCCGGCGTGCCGATCGATTGAATCTGGCCCCCTAACGAGGGAGGAAACGACTGTGGACAGGAATTTCGAAACGAGAAAATTGTTGCGTCGCGCAGTGGCGTTGGGGTTGGCCATGGCCTGGGGTACGGCCGGTGCCGTCGACGTGTATCTGTGCGCCGGCGCAACCGCGGTGACCCTGCCCGATGGCGTGACCGTTCCGATGTGGGGCTATGCCCAGGACGATAACGACAATCTGGCCGACGGCTGCGGCAATCCGCTGCAGGTGCCGGGTCCGATACTGGATGTGCCCGTCGGCGATCCCAATCTGACGGTCCACCTGCGCAACGATCTGCCGGCGGCGACATCGCTGGTGATACCGGGCCAGGCGGCGGCCATGACGCCGACGTTCTTCGTCGACGGCGAGGGTCGCTCGCGGGTGCAGTCCATGACCCACGAAACCGCCGCCGGCGCCAGCGGTGATTACACCTGGGGCGACGTGCAGCCCGGCAGCTACATCTATCACAGCGGCACGCATATGGCGGTGCAGGTGCAGATGGGCCTGTACGGCGCCTTGCGCAAGGATGAAGCGACAGGGACGGCCTACACCGGCGTGCCCTACGATCAGGAAGTGAGCCTGTTCTACAGCGAGATCGACCCGGCGTTGCACGCCGCGGTGGACGACGGCAGTTACGGCACCACCGGCCCGACCAGCACCATTGATTACCAGCCCAAGTACTTCCTGGTAAACGGCGCTGCCTACGACGGCACCGGCGCACCGCTGCCAACCGCAGGTACCGGAAATCGTACCTTGCTGCGCATGCACAACATGGGACTGCGCACCATCATCCCAACGGTGCTGGGCCAGCATCTATCGTTGGTTGCTGAAGACGGCAGTGCCTATCCCTACGCACGGGAGCAGTACTCGGTGATGCTGGCGGCGGGAAAAACGCGGGACGCCATATTCACGCCGTCAGCGACGGGCGACTACGCGATCTTCGACCGCAGCCTCAACCTGACCAATGCGGCCACAGGTCCTGGTGGTCAATACAGCTTCTTGCAGGTGGCTGGTACTGCGGGCGGCGTTTCCGTGTTGAACGATTCCTACACCATGGCGGAGGATGACACGCTGCTCATCGGTGCCCCTGGCGTGCTCGGAAACGACACGGGTACTGGACTGAATGCAACGCTGGTCACGGCACCGACACAGGGCGCGTTGACGCTGACTGGCGACGGTTCATTCAGCTTTGTGCCGACGGGCAATTTCAACGGCGTCACGCAGTTCAGCTATAGCGCCAGCGATGGTACCGACACCAGCCCTCCGGCCACGGTATCCATCAACGTGACACCGGTAAACGATCCTCCGGTAACGGTGGCAGATGCGTATACAACCACCGCGGGCACGGCACTTGCTGTGGCAGCCCCCGGTGTGCTGGCTAACGATAGTGACGTCGACAGCACGTTGCTCCGGGTGCGCAACACCCAGGTCATTCTGCCGGCCAACGGTACGCTGCAGATGTTTAGTACCGGCTATTTCGTCTACACGCCCAATCCGGGCTTCACCGGCACCGACAGCTTCGTCTATACGGCACGCGATGATCTGAACGCCGTCAGTAATGCCTCGGTGGTCACCATTACCGTTGCCCCGACGCTACCCAATCAGGCGCCGGTCGCGACGGATGATGCGTACAGCGTCACCAGCGGCGATAAGCTGACAGTGGCGGCGCCCGGGGTGATGGCCAATGACAGCGATGCGGAGGGTGGCGCCATCCGTGTGCGGCAGAGCCTGGTAGTTCCGCCGGCAAACGGCACGCTGCAAATCTACAGCACCGGCTACTTCACCTACACGCCGAACCCTGGCTTCAGCGGCAATGACAGTTTCCGCTATACCATCCGCGACGACCAGAACGCAGTGAGTAACGAGGCTGTGGTGACTATTACGGTGAACGCTGCAAACCAGGCACCGGTGGCGGTGGATGATGCTTACAGCATCGTCAGCGGTGAGACACTGGCCGTGGCGGCGCCTGGGGTGATGGCCAATGACAGTGACCCGGAGGGTGGTGCCATCCGCGTGCGACAGAACCTGGTGACGATGCCGGCGAACGGCACGTTGCAAGTCTACAGCACCGGCTACTTCACCTATACGCCTAACCCGGGCTTCACCGGCACGGACAGCTTCCGCTACACCATACGCGACGAGCTGAACGCGGTGAGCAATGAGGCTGTGGTGAACGTCACCGTTGCGCCATAACGTGTGCCACCGGCGATCGTTTACCACGGTCGCCGGTGACGCAGGGCAGATGATGATGAGGGTAATTGAAATGCGGAACACACATAGGTACAGCCCAGCGCGCGGCCTGCGCCATGTCACAGTCACGGTACTGGCGCTGATGCTGGCGGCATGTGGCGGATACCACGACACGATGCCGCCGAAAGACGATGGCGGCTACAGCCGCGGCAGCGAGCCGGTGCAGGGCAGCGGCCCGCTGGTCAGTGCTGATGCCGCCGAGGAGAAGTGGGGCATCCGTGTGCTCGGCGTACGCACCACGGCGGAAGGCTACATGCTCGACTTCCGCTATCGCGTACTGGATGCGGAGAAGGCGGCGCCGCTGCTCGATCGCCGCATCAAGCCCTATCTGGTGGTGGAGAAGAGCCAGGTGCGCATGGCGGTGCCGGTGTCCGCCAAGATCGGCGCCATGCGGCAGACCACGCGCAACGTCAAACCGGATCGCAATTACTTCGTGATGTTCGGCAACCCCGGACGCCACGTGCAACCCGGCGACCGGGTCAATATCGTGATCGGCGAATTCGCCACGGGCCAGCTCGTCGTCATGTAAGCGCAGGAGGCAGGAATGAGGTGGGCCTGGCTGGGTGCCATCGCTGGACTGGTACTGTCCATGCCGGGGCTGGCACAGCCGGCCCGCATCAGTGCCGCGTTGGACGGCATGCTGCAGGCGGCGCCGCCGGAACAGGAGGTGGCGGTCATCGTCCGCTTCAGGGGACGGCCCGATCTCAGCCGGCTGAAGGATCCCGATCTGCGCGTGCGGCGCAGCAAGATCATCAGCGCCCTGCGCCAGCAGGCCACCCAGGCCGAACTTCCCCTGCGCAGCTTCGCCCGCAGCAGGGCGGTGCGCAAACTCAAGTCCCTCTGGCTCATCAACGGCGCCAGCCTGCGCGTCCCGGCGCGGCTGGTGCCGCTGCTGGCGCAACTGCCGACGGTGGAGAGTATCAGCATCGATGCGACCCTGTCGGTACCGTCGACGCCGCCCGCGTCCGCCGCCCCGGCGGAATGGAATCTCGCCCTCGCCGGTGCGCCGCAGCTGTGGCAGCAGGGCTATCTCGGCCAGGGCGTGGTGGTGGCGACGCTGGACACCGGCGTCGACATCAATCATCCCGATCTTGCGTCGCGCTGGCGCGGCGGCGGCAACAGCTGGTTCGATCCCTACGGCCAGCACGCCACGCCGCACGACGTCCACGGCCACGGCACGCAGACCCTGGGACTCATCATCGGCGGCGATGCCGGCGGCAGCTCCATCGGCATGGCGCCCGGCGGGCAGTGGATCGCCGCCAAGATCTTCGACGACAGCGGAAACGCCACCTACAGCGCCATCCACCAGGCCTATCAGTGGGTGCTGGACCCGGACGGCAATCCGGCGGTGGATGACGCGCCGCAGGTGGTGAACAATTCCTGGGGCCTGTCGCAGGCCATCGGCGTATGCGAACTGGAGTTTGCGCCCGACATCGAGGCGCTGCGCGCCGCCGGCATCGCGGTGGCCCTGTCCGCCGGCAACGGCGGCCCGGCAGCCGCCACCAGCCTCAGCCCCGCCAACTATGCACAAAACGTGTCGGTGGGCGCGGTGGACGACCTGCTCGCCGTGGCCAACTTCAGCAGCCGCGGTCCCTCCGCCTGCGACGGCACGCTGTATCCCGCCCTGGTCGCCCCCGGCGTCAACGTGCACACCAGCGACCTCACCTTCGGCGGCCTGTTTCCCGATTCCTATATCGACGTCTCCGGCACCTCCTACGCCGTGGCGCACGTGGCGGGCGGCATGGCCCTGCTGAAGAGCGCGCTGCCCCAGGCCAGCGCCGCGCAGATCGAAACCGCGCTGCGCGACAGCGCCGTCGACATCGGCGCGGCGGGCGCCGACAACGACACGGGCAACGGCGTGGTCGACGTGGCGGCGGCCTACCAGCGGCTGGTGCAGCTGACCACGCCGCAGCCGGGCACGCTGCAATTCTCCGCCGAGAACTACAGCGTGGCCGAGGACGGCATGCAGGTAAGCATTACGGTGAATCGCGTCGGCGGCAGCAGCGGCGCCGTCAGCGTGGAATACGCCACGGCGGACGGCAGCGCGCTCGCCGGGGCCGACTACGTCGCCGCATCCGGCGTGCTCAACTTCGCCGACGGCGAAACCAGCCAGGCCATCACCGTCACCATGCTCGACGACACCCTGGTCGAGGGCGACGAAACCGTGGCGCTGTCGCTGTCCTATCCCGGCGGCGGCGCGCAACTGGGCTGGCCGGTGAATGCGGTGCTGACCATCGTCGATCAGGATTTCGCGCCGGTGCCGCCGGTCGCCGTGGATGATGCCTATACCGCCCATGCCGGCAGCGAACTGAAAGTGGCGGCGCCCGGCGTGCTGGCCAACGACACCGATGCCGACAGCAGCCTGATCCGCGTGCGGCAGAACCTCGTTACGCCGCCGGCCCACGGCACGCTCACCATCTACAGCACCGGCTACTTCATCTATACGCCCGACCCCGGCTACACCGGCAGCGACAGTTTCCGCTACACCGCGCGGGACGAGCTGAATCTGGTCAGCAACGAGGCCGTGGTGACCCTCACCGTCGAAGCGGCACTGCCCAACCAGCCGCCCACCGCGGCGGACGACTACAAGCTGATGAAGCCCAAATGGAAGGGGATCATTACCGTGCTGCGGAACGATGCCGACGCCGACGGCAGCCTGGACACCGGCTCGATACAGGTGGTTACCGCACCGGCCCAGCCCGGCAACAGCGCCACGGCCAACGCCAACGGCACCATCACCTTCAAGCCCGCGCCGGGATTCCTCGGCCAGGACCAGTTCCAGTACACCGTGCGCGACGACAGCGGCGCCGCATCCAACGCAGCCACCGTGCGCGTCGACGTGGTGCCCTGAGCTGTTGCATAAAACATGTGATCTCGCCAAAACGCCAAGCACGCAAAGAAATGCCCATGTGGGTCGGGCTTCAGCCCGACAACAG
>Ga0299912_10000957_pt1 | contig 23472 bp, 23 predicted proteins | sample RVTome_2_FD_207667 | JGI IMG/M metagenome (GOLD analysis project Ga0299912, IMG submission 207667) | Soil microbial communities from uranium-contaminated site in the Upper Colorado River Basin, Wyoming, United States - RVT95D214 (version 2) ... | reverse complement strand
CGGGGGTCTTTTTTGAGAGATTCCCTAAATTCGGACCTCTTGCCCTTGAAGCCGACCGCGGCTTGGACCCCGTCCATTTCGCGATTGATTTTTCCCACTTCTCTGAGCCCTATGGTATGGACCTCCTCCGGAGTTATGTTCAGACCCGTGTGATATCTCACGAGCCAGGCGTAATATTCTTTTCCGCCAGGATACTGCGCCAGGCCGACCGCTTCCGGCGCTTTCCGGCGATAATCCCCGTCGATATAGGAGAGCAGATTTGTCAGCGCCGGATTCATCTTCCTTTCTAGAGTTTTGGCCACCCGGTTCCTGAAAGCCGAAACCTCGGTTTCAGAGAGGAACTTGAGCCGCTCTGGTTTGACGCCCAAAGGGCTGCTTTCAATACCTCCTGATAGTGCTCGGAGAAACGGGATGACGAGATCGAGCTCCTCCCGGGGAATGACGATCCCTTTTGTCCATTGCGTCTCCAGGTGGCCGCGGACCTCATTGATCAGCTCCGGATAGAGATCTAGAAGTTCCAGATAATGGTCCGCTGAAGTCTTGTCTCTGAAAACATAGCTGCCGAGCATGTAGTTCACTTCGCTCAGGGGGGTTGAGTAGGGAGTCACGGGAAACCCGAGCCAATAGAAACGGAGCGAATCGATCGCCCAGCTCAGACGCAGACGGAGCACATCGAAAGAAAGCTCCTCTTCGTGAGTGAGTTCTTCCGGTTTGACCCTGTCCAGTTGAGCGAGCAGGGCTTTTGCCTTGGCCGCGTCCATCTGCGCCTTGGCCAGTGTGATGTCGGGCAAGCGCTCCACCCTCAGGCCCAACCTGACCCGTAGGTAGAGGCTATCTTCCTTCATCCAGGCAAAATAGGCATCGCCGATTTCTTGGACGAGCCGGGATGATGGATTCTGAAGGCCAGTGTCGGGGGTGGAATGGGAAGCCGGAGAAAAACAGAGGTGAGAAAGTGCAATAGCCGCGATGAAGACAGCGGGCCAAAGGCGTTTTTGTTCAATCATCGGCTGACTCCTCGATCACGTTGACGCTTGTTCCCGTGGAATCATACGGGATACTGCGCCAATTATATGGACTTTCTTCATCAAGGACAATATGAGGCGGCGCGTCCGGACCGCTGACAGATGGCCGGCGTATGGCGAACGAAAAGAGCTCAAAAAGGCTCACGGGGTCTTTCAATGATCCACTTATCTCATGCGGTTCCTCTACGCCCGGAAGGACGCCGACCACGGCCTCCCCGAACCCGCCGACGCCAAGAAGCGTTTAGCCGGTTTTATTTGAGCCTTTTTTGTAGTTCCGCGAAGCTTTGTCTGTATTTCTTGTCCAAAGCGGCATCGAATTCCGCCAGCCACTTGCCTATATAGTGAGAATCGTACTCTGGATTTTTTAAGAGCATCGACTCGACATCCTCGATGTCTCTCGGCCTCTCGGCGATCATTTTATGGATGACAACGTCTTCGAGAGAGGCAAATTTGATTTGGGTTCTTCCGAAAAGAATATTCCTAGCCCTCTCGATGGCCTGCCTTTCGTACGGCGAGTAGGAAAAAATAAAATCGATTCTTATCCCGCTCTTTTGGTCGATCACCGGCAGGACCATCGTCTCTTTTACGAAATCGTCCACTTTGTCCGTCAAGTATCCCAGGCTGAGCCGGTCGACTATCGCTTTCATTTCACCAAGACGATCGACGCCCACGCCGAGCGTGATATCGATATCTTTTGTCAGCCGCGGTTCTCCGTAGAGGAGAACCGCCTGGCCTCCGATCACCATATAGGGGATGTGGTATTTCTCCAGGCAGGAGCCGATTTTCTTAAGAAGTCTTTGAAACACTGTTGATCGCCCTGGCGATTTTTATATCGATGTCCAATCCCGAAAGCCTATCCTGAGGGGGGAAGGCGCCTAGAAAAACCGCTTCTTTATACAAAGCTTGGAGAATGCGGATATTCTTCGAAAGATCGGCCTTTTCTTTCCGTAGAATGGCTTTTTCCATGCTTCGGACGGCCTCTCCGTTCTTGATCAATTTTGGGGACCTCGGTCGATTTTATCCTCCTATTATAGCATATTTAATCTTCTCTTCCCCCGAGAATTCGGGAGCCCGGACCAAATCTTTCGCAAGTCGGTGATAAGTCCCTTAATTTATAATGAGGCCTTGTATCCCTGGATTTGTGGCCAGGCTTTATAATCAAAAGACTTTGAAAGCGGTAGCGGAGGCCAGGCGCCAACGCAACCGCTCCCTACAGAAATAGCAGAGTTATTCGGAATAAATTTCCCTGCGGTGTCCGACTCGGACAACTAGGATGATGAGACGGGCTTCGTCTTTCTTGAAGATCACCCGATAGGCTCCGATGCGGAGTCGATAGAGCGATTCTTCGGGTCCGCTGAGCCTCCGGATGTTATTCTTAAGCGCGGCCGGGTTCCTGGCCAGGATTAGCAGTTTTGCCTTAATGATCTTTTGCCTGGCTCGATCGATTTTTTTAAGCTCATCCAGCGCCTTATCTAGAAAGACGAGCTTGTCCACTCAGATCCCCAGATCTTTCCAGACATCCTCCGCATCGATGAGCTTCGCTTTTCCCTTCTCTAGTTCCTTCAGACGCTTTTGCGCGACCTGGAGGTCGAGGAGGTCGAAATAGACGGTGAGGGCCTTCTCGATCAGAAAGCTCTTTTTCTCGCCGAGCTCCTCGGCCAGGCTCTCGAGTTCCCGCGAAACCTCGGCGTCAATCGTAATGTTATGTCGCACCTGCATGTCCTCGGCCTCCCTGACGATACGCCTATTATACACATATATTGTGCATAGTCAATCAGCTTAAGTCACCAAAATCTGTGAGCATCTATTTCGGTGTTCCTCAGGATGGGCAAGTTGGGGATGGAGAAGCGACCTCGAAGGTTCAGCCTTCCCGAGGGTCTCTTCGAGGGGAGCCGTTCTCTTTTTTGTTAATAAAGGTGAGGGGGAGTCCCTCAGAAAGCCCTCCGCAGCGGAGCGGGCACGGTTCCTCTCGGCTTGCCGAGAGGAGAGCGGAGCGAGGACAGGGAGCGAATTTTTCTCGCGGGGAAAAATTCGCGTCTTTCGGAGGGACTCTCCCGAGCCTTCCCAAAACCGTGCAGTCCTTGACACTTCCAGGCTAAATTCTCTATTATATTAGCCGTTCGCCGAAGATTTAGGCGCGTGGCTCAGTGGTAGAGCGCTTCCTTGACGCGGAAGAGGCCGTGGGTTCGATTCCCTCCGCGCCTACCATCGAACAATTGAGTATTCAAGAGGTCGTGTAGAAGATTGCATCTTTCGCTATCCCCCCTGTTGAATACCTCTCAACCATAAGGACTGATGAGATGAACATCAAGGTCGATGGGGTTGCTTTCTCTGTAGAGAAAGGGACCCGGCTCCGGGATATCCTCCCGCAGCTCAAGCCGGCCAAGACCGCTGTCCTGGCCGGAGTGGACGGCGAGGTCGTCGGGCTCGATTTTCGCTTGGAGAAAGACGGTGACGTCCACTTGATCTACCCCGACTCGGACGAAGGCATCGATATCCTCAGGCACAGCGCCTCCCACCTGATGGCCCATGCCGTGCTCGAGCTATTCCCAGGGACCCAGGTCGGGATCGGCCCCGCCGTCGAGAACGGGTTTTACTACGATTTCCTGCGCGAGACCCCGTTCACACACCAGGACCTGGAGACGGTCGAGAAGAAGATGCACGAGCTGGCCGACCGCAACCTCCCCATCCAAAAAATCATCCACAACAAGTCGGAGGCCGTCGAGAGGTTTAAAAAGCTGGGCCAGTCGCTCAAGGTCGAGTTGATCGAGGAGAAAGGCGGCGAGAGAGTGTCCTGTTATGCGCAGGGGGGGTTCGTCGATTTCTGCCTTGGACCCCACGTTCCTTCCACCGGCTTCATAAAGCACTTCAAGCTGCTTTCTGTTTCCGGAGCCTACTGGAAAGGGGACGAGAGGGGCCAGCAGCTCCAGCGCATCTATGGGACCGTCTTTTTCCTAAAGCAGCAGCTCGCCGATTATCTCCACTTCCTCGAAGAAGCCAAAGAGAGGGACCATCGCCGGCTGGGCCTCGAGCTCGACCTCTTCAGCTCCTGCGAGGACCTCGGAGGCGGTCTGATCCTCTGGCACCCTAAGGGAGCCCGAATCCGGGCGGCCATCGAGCAGCACTGGCGCGAGCGGCATTGGGCCGGAGGCTACGACATCCTCTACACCCCCCACATCGGACGGGCCAGCCTGTGGCAGACCTCGGGCCACCTTGATTTTTACAAAGAGAGCATGTACTCGCCGATGGACATCGATAAGCAGGACTACTACCTCAAACCGATGAACTGCCCGTTCCATATCCAGGTTTATAAGACCAAGCTCCGTTCCTACCGCGACCTGCCCCTGCGCTGGGCCGAGCTGGGCACCGTCTACCGGTACGAAAGATCGGGGGTCCTCCACGGCCTGCTCCGGGTCCGCGGGTTCACCCAGGACGACGCTCACATCATCTGCACCCCGCAGCAGATCGACGACGAGATCCTGCGGGTCCTGGATTTTTCGATCAGCATCCTGGCCGACTTCGGATTCCGGGACAACAAGATCGAGCTCTCGGTCCGCGACCCCAAGAACCTGGCCAAATACGCCGGGAGCGAAGAGATGTGGCAGCAGTCCGAGGCCTCCCTTGTCCGGGCGCTGGAAGCCCGGAAGCTGTCCTACAAGCGGATGGAGGGCGAGGCCGTCTTTTACGGCCCGAAGATCGACATCAAGGTCAAGGACGCCCTCGGCCGGCTCTGGCAGTGCACCACGATCCAGTTCGATTTCAACATGCCGGAGCGGTTCGCCATGACCTACGTGGGCGAGGACAATCAGGCCCACCGGCCGTACATGGTCCACCGGGCCCTGCTCGGCTCCCTGGAGCGCTTCTTCGGCATCCTGATCGAGCACTACAAAGGGAATTTTCCACTCTGGCTGGCCCCGGTCCAGGTCGTCATCCTGCCCATTTCCGAGCGGCACGAGGAGTATGCCGTCATCCTCGAAAAGCAGTTCCAGGAGCACGGCATCCGCTCCCAGGCGGACGCGCGCCGGGAGAAGATCGGCTACAAGATCCGGGACGCCGAGAACCAGAAAATCCCCCTCATCCTGGTCGTCGGCGACAAAGAAGTGGCCGCCGGAACCGCCTCGCTGAGGGTCCACACCCAGGGGGACAAGGGCCAGGTCCAAGTGGCCGAATTTCTTGAAAAAATCGTTGATTTGAATAAAAATAAGTCTTTGACGATGAGTTTTTAAGGAGGCCAAGCATTTTTAGAAGACAGCCATTCTATCCAGGACTCAGGAAAGCCAGACTGCATCGGATCAATGAAATGATTCACGCCAAAGAGATCAGAGTGATCGACGAAGAAAAGAAGCAGGTGGGGATCCTCACCGTGCCCGACGCCCTGTCTTTGGCCAGGCAAAGGGGGTTCGACCTCGTGGAGATCGCCCCGACGGCCAACCCTCCCGTCTGTCGGATCATGGACTACGGAAAATTTCTGTACGAGGAGCACAAGAGGGAACACGAGGCCAAGAAGCACCAGAAGCAGGTCCAGATCAAGGAGATCAAGTTCCGGCCGAAGATCAGCATCCACGATTACGCCTTCAAGATGAAGCACGTAAAGGAGTTCCTAGAAGAAGGCAACAAGGTTAAGATCACGATCATGATCCGGGGCCGGGAACGCTCCAAGCCGGAGCTAGCCCATCAGCTCATGAGCCGGATCCAGACCGACGCCCAGGAGTTCGGGCGCCAGGACGGAAACATGAGGAAACAGGATTGGGCCGTGTCCGCCCTGCTCGTCCCCGCCAAATCAGGAGGAAAAGATGCCAAAGTTAAAGACGCACAAGGGAGCCCAAAAGAGGTTCAGGGTCACAGCCAAGAAAAAGATCGTTCATAGCCGGGCGTTCAAGAGCCACCTGCTGGCTACGAAGGACGCCAAGAGGAAGAGGCGGCTGGGCCAGAAAGCCGTGGTCAGCGGGGCCGACCGGGCGGTCGTCAAGAAGATGCTTCCCTACGAGTTCTAGAGAAACGGAAGGAGTTCAAGATGCCGCGAGTCAAGAGAGGAACAAAGCGAAGGGCCCGCCGGGCCAAGTATTTGAAGCTGGCCAAAGGCTACTGGGGAGCGAAGAGCCACAACTACCGGACAGCCAAGGAAGCCGTGGAGAAGTCCCTTCTCTACGCCTACCGCGACCGGCGCAACAAGAAACGGGATTTCCGGCGCCTTTGGATCATCCGGATCAAGGCCGCATCAGAGCAGAACGGGCTGAGCTACAGCCGTTTCATCAACGGTTTGAAGAGACTCCACGTCGAGCTCGACCGCAAGGTCCTGGCCGACCTGGCCGTCACTGCTCCCCAGTCGTTCACCGCTCTCGTCGAGAAGGTCAGAGAAGCCGTGACCTGAGATGAAGAGTTTCGAGAGCCGCATCGACGAGCTCAGGAAGAAATTCGAAGGGGCCCTGGCCGGAGTCAACGACGACAAAACGCTCGAGGACCTGCGCAACGAATTCCTGAGCCGGAAGAGGGGGCATCTCACCCTCCTTTTCGATGACCTCAAGGCCCTCACCCCCGAGGAAAGGCCGGCCGCTGGAAAGCTCGTCAACGAGTTGAAAGTCCAAATCCAGGAGGCCCTGACCGCACGGCAGGGGAAGCTCACGACCCGGGTCGTCACCCGGGAAAAAGCGGACCTGACTCTCCCCGGGGAGAAGCTCCCCTGGGGAGCCCCCCATCCGCTGATGCTCTTCCAGGAGGAGATCGAGAACATCTTCCTAGCCATGGGGTTCTCGATCGCCGAAGGCCCGGAGATCGAGACGGATTACTACAATTTCGAAGCCCTGAACTTTCCGCCCCACCATCCCGCAAGGGACAGTTGGGACACTCTTTACCTTGGCGATGACCTCCTGCTTCGGACCCATACCTCGCCGATGCAGATCCGGGTAATGGAGAAATGCAAGCCTCCCATCCGGATCATCATCCCCGGCAAGGTCTACAGACGCGAGGCCATCGACCCCACCCATCTGCCCATGTTCTGCCAGGTGGAAGGGCTCCTGGTGGACGAAGGAGTGACCCTGGCCCACCTCAAAGGGACTCTGGAGTATTTTCTCAAAGCCCTTCTCGGCGACAAGATCGAGATCCGGTTCCGGCCGAGCTTCTTCCCGTTCACCGAGCCTTCGGCCGAAGTGGACATCAGCTGCATCCTCTGTCGCGGCAAGGACCCGGCCTGTCCCATCTGTGGAGGCACCGGCTGGAAAGAACTCTTGGGAGCGGGGATGGTCGACCCCCAGGTCCTCAAGAACGTCAACATCGATCCCGAGAGATATTCCGGCTGGGCGTTCGGCCTGGGCATCGAGAGGACGGCCATGTTCCGCTATCAAATCACGGACATGCGCATGTTCTACGAGAACGACCTGCGCTTCACCCGACAGTTCAGCTTGAAATGAAGATCAGTTTGGAGTGGCTGAAGGAATATCTGGACGGGGTCATCTCCGTCCAGACTGCCGTCGAAGCCCTGGAGCGCATCGGTCTGATGGTCGAAGGCCGGGCGGAGCAAGACGGAGACGTCGTCCTCGAGGTCGAAACTTACTCGAACCGCCCCGACACTCTGGGCCACTTGGGCATGGCTAGGGAGCTGGCCGCCGCGCTGGGTCTGCGTCTGAAGCTGAGGAACTGGCCGCTCTCGGAGCTCGCCGTCCGGACGGCCGACCTGGCTGATGTCCAGATCCTGGACGGAGACCTCTGCCCGCGTTACTGCGGGATTGTGGTCAAGGGAGTCAAGGTCGGGCCTTCTCCGGCCTGGCTGCAGAAGAGGATAGAGTCCATGGGGCTCAACCCCATCAACAACGTCGTCGATGTCACCAACTACGTCCTCTTCTCGACCTCCCATCCCATCCACGCCTTCGACCTCGACAAGATCGTCGGGGCACGGGTGATCATCCGGCGGGCCAAGAAGGGTGAGAGGCTCCTCTGCCTTGATGGCACGGACCGGAGCCTCGCTCCGGACATGCTGGTTATCGCCGACGAGGCAAAGCCGATTGCCCTGGCCGGAGTCATCGGCGGGCAGGCCTCTGCCGTAACCGAGGAGACCAAGGACATCTTTATCGAGAGCGCTTATTTCAACCCGGTTTCGGTCCGGCTGACCCGCAAAGCGGCCGGCCTCCAGACCGATGCGTCCTACCGGTTCGAAAGGGGTGCGGACATATGTTTTCCTCCCCAGGCGGCGCTGATGGCGGCTTCGCTTCTCACCCAGTTCGGCGGCCGGACGAGCCGGGAGCTGGCCGATGTCTTCCCGCTCCCCCCCAAAAAGAAAGAGATCATCCTGCGCCATCGCCGCATAACCGAACTCCTCGGGGTCGAGGTCGAGGAAGCCTTCGTCCAAAAAACGCTCACTGACCTGGAACTGGGCGTAGAGCTGCAGCAATCCGGCGTCTGGCGGGTCAAGGTGCCCAGCTGGCGGGTGGACCTTGACCGCGAGGCCGACCTGATCGAAGAGGTGGCGCGCTTCTACGGATATGAGAAGTTCCCCTCCGTCGTGCCGCCCCTCCAGATCGTCGAGCCGATCCCGGACAAGAGTCGAGAAAAGCTGGGCCGGGTCCGGCCGCTCCTTTTTCACTACGGATTCAACGAAGTCGTCAATTTCAGCTTTTCGGACGCTGACAGGGAGCGATTGTTGGCGACCGGCCTCGCACCCGTGGAGATCCGGAACCCCATCTCCGCCAGGGCCTCGCTCTTGAGGACAAACATCCTCGGCGGCCTGTTGGAAACGGCGGCCTGGAACAAGAATCGCGGGCTGGACGCCATCCAGATCTTCGAGACCGGCAATGTCTATTTTCGCGATGAGCGCGGCTGCCGGGAGCGCCTGAGCCTGGGGCTCCTGAGCACGGGGATGCGGGAAGAGCCGCACTGGAGACAGAAAGGCAGGGAGGCGGATTTCTTCCACCTCAAGGGCGCCTGTGAAGCCCTCCTCCAGCAGCTACGCTACGAGCCGTTCTCCTTTGAAAAAGCCGAGCATCCGTGCTTTGAACCCGGGTCCGGTCTAGCCCTGGCCTACAAAGAGGAGAAAGTCGGCTGTCTCGGCCAGGTCGCGGGGCGGCTCAGGGACGTTTTCGACTTGAAGCAGCCAGTCTGCGCGGCCGAGATCGACCTCGAGCTCCTGTTTGGAAAGCAGCCCAAGCCGTTCACCTACGAGGCGGTGGCCAAGTACCCGGCCATCATCCGGGACGTGTCCCTGCTCGTGCCGCGAGATGTGGCCTACCAGGACATCTGCAAAGCGATCAATAAGCTCCCTCTTCCTATCCTGGAAGAGGCCCGGCTCATCGACCTGTATTCCGGGGAATCGGTCCCCAAGGACAAGATTTCCCTGTCGTTCCGCTTTATCTATCGTCACGTCCAGAGGACACTCCTGGCCGAAGAGGTGGATCGGGCGGAGCAGCAGGTTCTTATTCAATTAAAACGGGCCTTTGGGGCTCAGCTCAGGGAAGGAGGCAAAATTGACAACGGAACTGGAAAGAATTAAGATACTTGAAGGAAAGATCTCCCAGGTTATTGAGTACGTTCACAAGCTGACCGCCGAAAACGACAAGCTCAAGCAGCAGGTCAAAGAGCTCAAGGCTGGCGTCAAGGACTACGAAGAGCAGTCCAGAAAGACGGTCAAGTTTGAGGAGGACCTGAAACGCTGCGAAAGCGAGAGGGAAGCCATTAAAGCAAAGATCGAGGCCATCATCGGCCAGATCGATAAGCTCGGGTTATGATCGACCGCATCATCGAAGTCGAGATTTACGGTCAGAAGTACCGTATTAGAGTCAGAGGAGAAGAGGATGAGAAATATATAAATCATCTGACTTCTTATGTTGATCAGAAGATGCATGAAGTCGCAGTCAAATCGAAGTCGGCGGACATGCTGAAGATCGCCGTGCTCGCGGCCATGAACATCGCCGACGAATTTTTCCTCAGCCAGAAGAAGCTGGATCAACTGAATGAAGTCATCGGGCAGATGGAGAGTGAAATCGGGAGCCTAGACGCCCAACTTTCGAAAGAGGACAAGGAATACGATGATCTGGAGAAAACTCCATAAAACAACCGACCACAGGACGCCGGTCGCGACAGCTGTCTTTAACGCTCGTCTTTTCCATGTAGTCTCATAGGCTTTTCCCGTCTGCTCTCTTCCGCCCCTCCTCGAAGGAGGTAGAACGTGAAACTCGCACTCATTATCGGCGTTTCAGCCCTGGTCTTATGGGCTTTGGCCGTCGTCTATTACTTTCTCCGGAAGCGGCAGGTCGCCCAGGACATGTCCCGGGCCAAGGAAGAGGCCAAGGCCGTCCTGGAAAAGGCCACGGCGGAAGCGAACCAGCTCGCCCAGAAGGCGTCGGCCGAGGTCAAGGAGAAGTCCCGGAAGTTCGAAGAGGATTTTGACCGGCAGACCAGGGACCGGCAGAAGAAGATCAACGAGATGGAACGGCGGCTGGTCAATAAAGAGGAGAACCTCGACCGGAGGTTCCAGGCCATGGAAAGAAGAGAGAGGGAGTTTTCGGGCCGGGAGCGCCGCGTCTTCCAGCGGGAGAAGGACCTCGACCTCCAGGAAGAGAAAGTAACTGGACTGGTTAAGAAGCAGATGGAGGAGTTGGAGCGGGTCTCCGGGCTCACCCAGGAAGAGGCCAAGGGCCAGCTCATCAAGAAGATCGAGGACGAGGCCAGGCTCGAGGCCGTCCAGGTGGTCCGCCGGATCGAGGAAGAGACCCGGGAGAAGAGCCAGGGCCTGGCCAAAGAAATCATCACCCAGGCCATCCAGAGGTCGGCGGCCGAGCATGTCGTCGAGTCGACCGTATCGGTCGTGGACCTTCCCTCGGAGGACATGAAAGGCCGGATCATCGGCCGGGAAGGCCGGAACATCCGGGCCCTGGAGCTGGCTACCGGCGTCGACATCATCGTCGACGACACGCCCGAGGCCGTGATCCTTTCCAGCTTCGATCCCATTCGCCGCGAGCTCGCCCGGTTGGCTATCGAGAAGCTCGTCATCGACGGCCGGATCCACCCGGCCCGGATCGAGGAGATCGTCGAGAACATCAAGGTGGAGCTCGAGAATAAGATCAAGCAGGAAGGCGAATCGGTCATGCTCGAACTTCGGGTTCAGAACATCCATCCCGAGCTGGTCAGGCTCCTGGGCAAGCTGAAATACCGCACGAGCTACGGTCAGAACGTGCTCCAGCACTCCAAAGAAGTGGCCATGCTGTGTGCCCTGATGGCGAGAGAGCTGGGCCTGGATACCCAGGTGGCGCTGCGGGCGGGCCTTCTCCATGATATCGGCAAGGCCGTGGACAAAGACGTCGAGGGGACGCACACCGAGCTGAGCGTCGAGCTGGTCAAGAAGTACGGCGAATCGGATAAAGTGGCCCAGGCCATCGCTTCCCATCACCGGGATGTCGATTTCCCGTCGGTCGAGGCCGTCCTCGTCCAGGCGGCGGACACGCTTTCGGCGGCCCGGCCGGGGGCGCGGCGGGAGCTTCTCGAGACCTACATCAAGCGGCTGGAGAAGCTCGAGGAGATCGCCCACTCCTTCGATGGCGTTTCCAAGGCCTTCGCCCTCCAGGCCGGCCGCGAGATTCGGATTATCGTCGAGAGCCAGAAGGTCTCTGACGACCGCGCGGCCCTGGTGGCCAAGGACATCGCCCAGAAGATCAAGAACGAGCTCGATTATCCGGGGCAGATCAAGGTCACCGTCATCCGCGAGATGAGGGCCGTGGAATATGCCAGATAAGCTGGGTTTCCTCTTCATCGGCGATATCATCGGCCATCCTGGCCGCCGGGCGCTCCGCAGGTGCCTGCCCCGGCTCAGGCAAAAGTATTCTCCGGATTTTATCGTGGCCAATGCCGAGAACGCAGCCGGCGGAGTGGGGATTACCGAGGAGGTGGGAACGGAGCTCCTCGGGCTGGTCGATGTCCTCACCTCGGGCAATCATGTCTGGGACAAGAAAGAAGCGCTTCCTTATCTCGACCGTGAGCCGCGCCTCCTCCGGCCGGCCAACTATCCTTCCCCGAATCCCGGCAAGGGTTCCTATATCCTGGAGAGCACACGAGGCTGGAAGGCGGGAGTCCTGAACCTCCAGGGGAGGGTCTTCATGGAGCCGCTTGACTGCCCGTTCCGGGTGGCGGACGGCGAGGTGGCCAAGCTCCGCGCTGCGACTCCCATCATCGTCGTCGATTTTCACGCTGAAGCGACCTCGGAAAAGCAGGCTCTGGGCTGGCACCTTGACGGCAAGGTCTCGGCGCTCATCGGGACGCACACCCATGTCCCCACAGCCGACGAACGCATCCTGCCTCGGGGCACCGCCTTTATTACGGACGTCGGCATGGTGGGAGGATACCGCTCCGTTATCGGCATCCGTCCGGAGCAGGCCGTCGCTCGCTTTCTCACGGCGCGGCCGCAGCGATTTGAGCCGGAGAAAGAGGGGTTAGTCTTCTCCTCCGTCTATATCGAGGTGGACGCCGCGACCGGCCGGGCCCTCTCGGTGCATCGGGAGATGATCGTCGAGGAGAGCGGTGATTAACGAGAGCCCGGTGAAGCCCGACCGGATCTACACGGTCTCGGAGATCACCCGACTGGTTAAGCTGGAGGTCGAGAACGCCTTCCCTATCCTCTGGGTCGAGGGTGAGATCTCCAATTTCCGGAGCTACCCCTCCGGGCACATCTATTTCACCTTGAAGGACGAACAGTGCCAACTTCAGGCCGTGATGTGGCGGAGCCATGTCCGGATGCTGAAGTTCGACCTCAAGGACGGCTTGAAGGTGGTTTGTCGGGGCAAGGTGAGTGTTTATGAAGCCCGCGGGCAATACCAGCTCATGGTGGATCTCATAGAACCCAAAGGGAAGGGCGCGCTCCAGCTCGCTTTCGAACAGCTCAAAGAAAAGCTCCGAGCCGAAGGCCTCTTCGACCCCAAACGCAAGAAGCCCCTGCCGCTCCTTCCCAAGAAGGTCGGGATCGTCACCTCGCCGCGCGGGGCGGCCATCATTGACATCCTGAGGACTCTGGAGAGACGGTTCGCCCGGCTCCACATCCTCATCTATCCCGCGAAGGTTCAGGGAGAAGGCGCCGCCGACGAGATCGTGGAGGGCATCGATTACCTGGGACGACAGCCGGACATCGATGTCCTCATCGTCGCCCGGGGAGGCGGGTCGATCGAGGACCTCTGGGCCTTCAACGAAGAGAAGGTGGCCCGGGCCATTTTCCGTTCGCCCATCCCAGTCATCTCCGCGGTCGGCCACGAGGTGGACTACACCATCGCCGATTTCGTCGCCGACATCCGGGCCTCGACGCCGTCGGTGGCGGCGGAGATCGTGATCAAAGAGGAGCAGACGCTCGTCGACCGGATCGACGGCCTGCACAGACGGCTGACCCAAAACGTGCTCTATTCTCTGCAGGGCCGGAAGCAGCTCGTCTCGGACCTCAGCCACCACCGCATCTTCCAGAATTTCCGGATCACGCTCTATAACCTAGAACAGAGGGTGGATGAGCTCGAGCAGAGGGCGAGAGACGTCTTCCGAAGGAAGAAGATGCAGCTCGCCGAGAACCGGGCCTCGGTGACGCTTTTTGAGGAGAAGATCGCCTCGACCGTCCGGAGGCTCCTCCAGAGCTTGACGGCGCGCTGGGACACGCTCTCCCTCGGGTTACACAACCTCAGCCCGCTGAATGTATTGAAAAAAGGCTACACCATCTGCTGGGAGGACGACCTCCGGCTTATCCGGAGGGTTGAAGAGGTCGATCCGGACAAGGAGATCACCGTATCCTTCTACAAAGGCGCCTTCACCTGCCGGGTGAAGGAGATCGACCGGGAGACGCGGCTCGAGGAGCGCCTGACAAAGGAGAAAAAATGACCAGCCTGAGTTTCGAAAAGGCCCTGTCCGACCTGGAGGGCATCGTCGAGAAGCTGGAGAAGGGAGGGCTCTCCCTGAACGAATCGCTGGCCCTTTTTGAGAAGGGGGTCAAGCTGGCCAAGTACCTCCGGGAAGAGCTGGGGAAGGCCGAGAAGAAGGTCGAGATCCTCCTCAAGGACGACAAAGGAGAAGTCCGTAAAGAGCCCTTCGACCTCGACCGGGAAGTGGGCTTTTCCTCCGAGAAAGACAAAGAGAAAGGCGAGGAAGAAGAGGAAGGCGAGGAGGATGAGGAGGACGAAAAGGAGGAGACACCCTTCTGAGCCCATGGGAGTCCTAGACAGCCTGGCGGCGAAAAAACGTTTGATCGAGAGGGAGCTCGAGCGCGTCCTCTCGCGAGACGATTCCCCTCTCTTCCGGGTAATGCGCTACGCCGTCCTTCCGGGAGGCAAGCGGTTCCGGCCGCTTCTGCTGCTCTCCTCCGGTGCCTGTTTCAACGCCGCCCCGCGCCTCCTCCTTCCCTTCGCCTGTGCCATCGAGCTCATCCATAACTATTCTCTCGTCCACGACGATCTGCCGTCCATGGACAACGATGACTTCCGGCGCGGCAAGCCGACCTGCCACCGGGCCTTCGGCGAGGACCTCGCCATCCTTGCGGGAGACGGGCTGCTCACCCTGGCTTTCGAGGTGATGGCCGGGTCCGCCGTTCACACGGACGCGCTCGGGCGGAAACAGGAGGCCATCCAGACGATCAGCCGGAGCGCAGGGGTCGACGGACTGATCGGCGGCCAGGTGCTGGACATCACCTTGAGGCCGAAGAGATTGACCCGGCCGAAAATCGATGAGCTCATCCGCAAAAAGACGGGTGCGCTGATCGCCGCTGCAATCGAGGTGGGAGCCATCCTCGGCCGAGCTCGCCCCGCCGAGAGATGCGCCGTCTTGGACTACGGAAAGAACATCGGGCTGGCCTTCCAGGTCCGGGACGATATCCTGGATTCACGCCGGAAAATGAAAACGGACATCCCGGACCGCCCCGACTACGTCGTTTTCGCTGGAGAGGCGAAAGCCGGCAAGAGGCTGGAGGACCTGGTCCGCAAGGCCGTCCGGTCCCTGGCAGGATTCTCGCCCCGGGCCGAGGAGCTCCGCTTCCTCGCCATGTCTCTACTCGAGCCCGAGCGGGAGGTCACCCGTGCCTAAGATCCTCGACGACATCCACAGCCCGCGTGACTTAAAGAGGCTCCCGCTGGAAAACCTGCCCCAGGTGGCGGATGAGATCAGGGCCCTAATCCTGGATGTGGTTTCCAAAAACGGCGGCCATCTGGCCTCCAACCTGGGGGCCGTGGAGTTGACGATCGCCCTCCACTACGTCTTTGATTCTCCCCACGATACGATCATCTGGGACGTCGGCCACCAGTGCTACACCCACAAGATCCTGACCGGACGCCGGGAGCGGTTCTGCACTCTGCGGCAGCACCAGGGGATCCTGGGGTTCCCCGACCGGGAAGAAAGTGAGCACGATATCTATAACACGGGCCACGCTTCGACGGCCCTGTCGGCCGCCCTGGGCATTGCCGTGGCCAGGGACAAGCGCAAGGACGACCACAAAGTTATTGCCGTGGTCGGCGACGGCGGCCTGACCGGCGGCGTCGCCTGGGAGGCGCTCAATCAGATCGGCCACCTGCGCGAGCCGATCATCATCGTCCTCAATTTCAACGAGATGTCGATCTCGCCGAACGTGGGCGCCCTGTCCAAGTACCTCAGCTACCTCGTCTCCGGCCAGCACTATCTCAGGATCAAGGACCATGCCAAGTCCATCCTCAAGTCCATTCCGGCCGTCGGCCAGCCTATAATCAAGGTCGGCCGGGCGATGGAGGACGCCATCAAGAAGGTTTTCTTTCCCGGCCTGGTGTTCGAGGAGCTGGGCATTCGGTATGTCGGGCCGGTCCAAGGCCACAGCCTGACCTCCTTGATCGAGGTCTTCGAGGACGCCAGGAACTATGACGGCCCCGTCCTGATCCACTGCGTGACCCAGAAGGGGCGGGGCTATGCCCCGGCCCGGAGCAACCCGGAGAGGTTTCACGGCGCGGCACCCTTCAACCGGGCGACGGGCGAGCCGCTCAGCAATGCCACCGCGCCCACATACTCGCAGGTATTCGGCCGGACCATGCTCAAGCTGGCTCGCCGGGACGAGAGGCTCATAGCCATCACGGCCGCCATGCCGGAAGGCACGGGGCTGAGCCACTTCGCCAGGGAATTGCCCGGCCGATTCTACGATGTCGGCATCGCCGAGCAGCATGCTGTGAATTTCGCGGCCGGCCTGGCCCTGCGCGGCCTCAAGCCGGTAGTGGCTATCTATTCCACCTTCCTGCAGCGGGCCTATGACCAGCTCTACCACGATGTCTCGCTCCAGGACCTGCCCGTCGTCTTCGCCCTGGACCGCGCCGGCATCGTCTCGGATGATGGGCCCACCCACCAAGGGGTTAACGATATCATCTACCTGCGTCATATGCCCCATATGATCGTCATGGCGCCCAAGGACGAGAATGAGCTGCAGCGGATGCTGAAATCGGCGCTCACCTATGGTCATCCGACGGCCATCCGCTTCCCCAAAGGCAAAGGACGCGGGGTGCCGCTCGAGGACGATCCCCAGGAGATCGCGCCAGGACAGAGCGAGTTGCTCAAGGAAGGGCAGAGCCTGCTGCTGGCCTACGGCAGCATGGTCTATCCGGCCCTCGAGGCCGCAGGTGAGCTCGAGAAAGAGGGCCTCTCCCTGGCCGTCATCAACGCCCGGTTCGCCAGGCCCTTGGACGAGGAGGCCATCCTTCCATACGCCCAAAAGGGGAATGCGGTGATCACCGTCGAGGAAGGTGTCGTCAGCGGAGGGTTCGGGAGCGCGGTCCGGGAGCTCCTCGACCGGGAGCGCCGGTTCGACCTCCGGTTCCTCGCCATTGGCCTGCCGCCGGAGGTTTACCCTCTGGGGAAGGCCGAGCAGATACAGAAGATGTTCGGGCTAGACGCCGCCGGCCTGGCCGGCCGGATCCGGCGGTTTTTCGGTGAATAATCTATACTTTTCCCATAATAATAGTATGGTTAAAAAAGAGAGGGCCGATAAGGTCGTCCTGAGCCGAGGCCTGGCCGAGAGCCGCGAGAAGGCCCAGGCGCTCATCATGGCCGGGCTCGTCACCGCCGGCGGCCGGAAGGTGGAGAAACCGGGCGAGCTCCTCGACACCGAGGTTCCGCTCGCCGTCGAGGGGGGCATCCCCTACGTGAGCCGCGGCGGGCTGAAGCTTTCCGAGGCGCTGGAGGCGTTCGCCGTCCGGATCGCGGGGAAGGTTGCGGCCGACTTGGGCGCATCGACGGGCGGGTTCACCGATTGTCTCCTTCAGAGAGGGGCCAGGGCGGTCTATGCCGTCGACGTTTCCACCAGCCAGCTCGACTGGCGGCTGCGGCGCGACCCCCGCGTCTTTCCTCTGGAGAAGAACGCCCGATATCTCAGTGTCGAGGACTTCCCGGAACGGCCGGACATCGTGACCATGGATCTCTCTTTCATCTCCGTGCTCAAAGTGCTTCCGGCAATCCGCCAATTCCTGGCTGACGGTGACGTGCTCGGCTTGCTCAAGCCCCAGTTCGAGGTGGGGAAGGGACAGGTGGGAAAACGGGGAGTCGTCCGGAACCCGCTGCAACATGAAGAGGTTTTGGACCGACTGCTGCAAGGAGCGCGGGAACTGGGTTTCGGCGTCCGTGGTCTTCACGGATGTAAAGTCCGCGGACAGAGGGGGAACAGAGAGTTCTTCGTTCACTGGACGTTGACAGGACCGTCCTTATCTCCGGAGAAAGCCCGAGAACTGGTCAGGGAGGTGGTCTATGGGGAAAAAGATTGAAACCGCCGGCGTCGTCATCAAACCTCACGCGCCCAACATCGAAGAGATCCTGCGCGACCTGATGCGGGGCCTGGAGGAGAGAAAGATCGCCTGCCTTCTCGAGGACGTGGCCGCGCGCAAGCTGCTCCTGACGGACGGGTTGCCGCGCGAGGAGCTGCCGGCCCGGGTAGACCTGATGATCGTCCTCGGGGGGGACGGCACCCTTCTCAGCATCGCCCACCTGGCTGCCCAGAGGAACGTCCCGGTGCTGGGCGTCAACCTGGGGCGTCTCGGTTTCCTGACCGAAGTGCCGACCGACGAGATTTATATCACGCTGGATTCCTTTCTCGCCGGCCATGAGGAGATCATCAGTCCCCGTCTGGTTCTCGAGGCCAGATGCCGCGGTAAGAGCTACCATTGCCTGAATGACGTCGTCATCAACAAGGGGGCCGTGGCCCGGATGATCCAGATCGGAATCTGGATCGATGACAAGGAGATCGCCGCCCTGAAGGGCGACGGGCTGATCGTCTCGACCCCGACCGGATCGACCGCCTATTCTCTATCCGCGGGCGGGCCCATCGTCCAGCCCTATGTCCCCGCTCTCGTGCTGTCGCCCATCTGCCCTCACACCCTATCCTTCCGGCCCATGGTGGTCGCCTCCGGTTCCAGGATCAGGCTCCAACTCCTGACGGCGGGCGAGGAGGTCTACCTCACGCTGGACGGACAGAGGGGCATCACCCTGGGGAAGAACGACGTCATCGAGATCAAGAAGGCCGAATTCGCGCTCAAGCTCCTCTCCTCGCCGAAGAGAAACTATTTTGACCTGCTCAAGGAGAAGCTCGCCTGGGCCACCTTTCCCTAAATGGGGACGTTCCCCCGGGTACCACCCTGCAAAGCCCTCTTTTCATCGATTTCCGGTATTTATCCCCCTTATTCAGCCCTTTATCCAATCAGGGTGGTACCCGGGGGAACGTCCCCATCTTGTTTGACAACTCGGTGCTCGACCATTAATATTGACTCTCCCGATGAGAAACGGACTTCGTGTTGCCCTGGTCACCCCGGAAGCCGCTCCCCTCGCCAAGTCCGGTGAGCTGGCGGAATTCTGCTCGGCGCTTCCCCGGTACCTGACCTCCCTCGGGCTGAAAATCTCGCTGATCATGCCCAGGTACAGCACCCCCCAGATCGCCTCCTTGGATGCGGCCATGGTTTTTCCCGAAATCTTCATCCCGCTGAACGGTGAGCGGGCCAAGGCCTCCGTCCTCCGAGCGGAACAGAGGGGCTATGACATCTATCTGATCGACAGCCCCAAGTACTTTTTGCGCGAGAACATCTATGGTCCTCCCACCGGGAACTACCTGGACAACGATGAGCGCTTCGTCTTCTTCAGCCGGGCCGCCCTGGAGTTCCTGCGCCAGGCCAGCCTATCCCTTGACGTGATCCACTGCCACAACTGGCCGACCGCCCTTATCCCGGTATTCCTGCGCTCCCATTACCGGGAGGACCCTGGCCTTAGATCCGTGGCCACGGTCCTGACGCTTCATAACACCGCTTATCAGGGCGAGTTCCCTGCCGAGAGTCTGGCCCTGACAGAGTTGAACTGGGACTTCTTCAGCCCGCAGCACCTTTCCCTGAACGGCAAATTTAATTTCCTCCAGGCCGGCGCCGTGTATGCCGACCTGGTCAACACCGTGAGTTCGACCTACGAGAAGGAGCTTCTGTCCAAGAATAACGGGTCCGGGCTGAGTGGAGTCCTGAGAAAGCGAAGGAAGACCTTCACGAGCGTACGCAACGGTATCGACCGGGATACATGGGACCCGGAGAAGGACCCCTACATCGCCGCCAACTTCGGCCCGGGCCGGCCCGATGGGAAGGCGAAATGCAAGCAGGACTTGATCTCCGTGATAGGGCTCGTCCCGTCTGCGGAGATGCCTCTCGTCGCTTTCGTCTCCCATTTGTCCCGCCATAAAGGGGCCGATATCCTGGCCCAGTCCCTGGAGGCGATCGTCAATCTCGGGGCTGGGGTCGTGATCTGCGGCGAGGGAGAGGAGCGGTATCAGAAGGAGTTCCAGGCCGCCGCCCGCCGGTTCCCCGGACGGGTCGTCTTCCGCTTCGAGTCGAATCCGGTGCTGACTCACAAGATCATGGCCGGCGCCGATATCCTGCTCATCCCCTCGCTCACCGAGCCCAGCGGGCTCAATCAGTTTGCCGCTTTCCGGTACGGGGCGGTTCCGGTCGTCCGGGCCACAGGCGGTTTGAAGGAGGCGGTCCGCGGCCACAACTCCAGAACGGGGTCCGGCAACGGCTTTGTCTTCCGCGATTATTCGGCCGAGGCCTTGTTCCGTGCCGTCAAGCAGGCCGCCGACTGCTACACCAGGAATCCAGCCCACTGGCGGAGGCTCATGGAGGAGGGAATGCGCCAGGAATTCTCCTGGGAAGATACGGCCCGCGGATATGCGAGTCTCTATCAAAAGGCATTGGAATTTAAGAGAGGAGGCTGAATTATCCATGGATATTCCGAGCGTTACAGACGCCAATTTCGACGAGGAAGTCCTGAAATCTGCGCTTCCTGTATTGATCGATTTCTGGGCCGCCTGGTGCGTTCCCTGCCGGATGATCGCACCCACGGTTGAGCTGATCGCCGAGAGCCATAAAGAGAGGCTTAAGGTGGCCAAGATGAACGTCGATGAGAACATGAAAACCCCCGGCAAGTATGGCATCCGCGGAATCCCGACGCTCCTCCTCTTCAAGGGGGGCGAGCTCAAAGAGACGATGGTGGGCGTGCAGTCGAAAGACAAGATCATCGAAATCGTTTCCAAGCATCTATGAGCGCCGGCGCCGCCTATGATGTCGTGATCATCGGGGCTGGGCCGGCCGGCCTGGCCGCCGCCGTTTACACCGGCCGGGGACGCCTCCAGACCGTCGTTTTAGAGAAGGCGATCCCGGGCGGACAGATTCTGCTCACCGACTGGGTGGAGAACTACCCCGGCTTCCCGGAAGGTATCGTGCCCTTCGAACTGATAGACAATTTCCGGAAACAGGCCGAGAAGTTCGGGGCGCTGATCGAGACCGACGAGGCCAAGGGCATCCGGCGCGAAGAGAAGCACTGGGTGGTCGACGGCCAGAGCAAAGAGTACAAAGCCAGGGCGGTGATCATTGCGAGCGGCGCTGCCTACCGGAAGCTGGGGATCCCCAACGAGACGCGGCTGACCGGGAAAGGGGTTTCCTACTGCGCCACCTGCGATGGCCCCTTCTTTCGGGACGCCGTGGTGGCGGTTGTAGGCGGCGGGGACAACGCGCTGACCGAAGCTGTCATGCTGACAAAATTCTGCCGGAAGCTGTATGTCCTCCACCGGCGCGGCCAATTCCGGGCCATCAAGATCCTCCAGGAGCGGGTCTTCGCCAACCCCAAGATCGAGGTCCTCTGGAATTGCGTTGTCGACGCGGCCGAGGGCGAGAACCAGCTCGAGCGGATCATCGTACGGAATATCAAGGAAGACAGGACCTACCCGCTCCCTCTTGATGGGCTGTTCGTCTCCATCGGTATGGACCCGCACACCGAGTTCGTCAGAGGAGTGGTGAAGCTCAACGAGTGGGGCGAGATCAAGGTGGATTTCCGGATGGCCACTTCCCAGCCCGGAATCTACGCCGCGGGGGATGTGGCCGACGCCTGCCCCAAGCAGGTAGCCACGGCGGTGGGGGCCGGAGTCCACGCCGCGCTCTCGGTTAACGAATATTTGGAGTCGCTCGGCTAATCTTTCCTGACAAGCTTTTCGAGCTCTTCGACGCGGGCCTTGAGTTTTTTCAGGTCCTTGACGAGGTCGTAGAGGTGCGGCATCAGGACCGCTGCCTTCCTCCAATCGCGGACGTCCAGCTGAGGAGTCCCGGCCACGACCGCACCGGACGGGACGTCCTGGGCGATCCCGGTCTGGGCGATGGCGATGACGTTGTCACCGATGCTGACGTGGTCGGCCACCCCGACCTGGCCGGCCAGGACAACATTCTTCCCAATCCTGGAGCTTCCGGCGATTCCCACCTGGCCCGCCAATATGGCGTTCTCTCCGATCTCGACGTTGTGGGCGACCTGGACGAGGTTGTCGATCTTCGTCCCACGGCGGATGATGGTCTCGCCGAGGGCCGCCCGGTCGACGGCGCTGTTGGCGCCGATCTCCACATCGTCCTCGATGACGACAGTGCCTCCCTGGGGGATTTTTTTATGAGTTCCGTCCTCGAGCTTGAGATAACCGAAACCGTCTGAACCGATAACCACGCCGCTGTGGAGGATGACCCGGGTTCCGATCCGGACATCTTCGCGGACGGAGACATGGGAATGGATGACGCATCCCTCTCCGATTTTCACCCGCGGGTAGATCGAGACCAACGGGAAGATGACCGTCCCATCCCCGACCTCGGCCTTGTCTCCGATGACGGTCAGGGCGCCCACGGCGACGCGCTGTCCGATCCTGGCGGAGGGCGAGACCACGGCCGTGGAGTGTATCCCCGGCTCCGGACGGTAGGGCAGGAAAAAGAGCTCCACCGCCCGGATAAACGTCAGATGAGGGGTTTCTGAAAGGATGACCGGAATCCCGCGGAAAGACTCCTCCGGCGGGACGATGGCGGCCGCTGCCGGCGACCCTTCCAGGAGCTTGCGGAACTTGGGGGCGGCCAGGAAGACGAGGTCTCCCTTGCGGGCGTTCTCCAGGCCGGCGACACCCGAGACGACCGTCCGCCCGTCTCCCTCAAACCGGCAGGCGAGGAGCCGGGCCAGTCGCTCGACGGTCAGGCCCGGGGGGGCGGCCGCGCCGGACTCAGGCGTTTTTGGCATGTCGTCTCTCGTTCATGACCGCCGCCAGCTCGGCTCCCCAGAGCAGGATGACCAGCGAGAAAGAAATCCAGAGCAGGAAAAAGATGATCGAGGTCAGTGTCCCCTGGACGAGCTTGGAGAGGACGATGCCGATGGCCGAGAAGTTCGCTACATAAAAGGCGAATATTCTTTTGAAAACCTCCCATAGGACGGCGCTGACCACGGCCGCCACGGCCGCGCTCCGGGTGAAGACCTTGACCTCCGGTATGAACTTGTAGAGGGTGAAAAAAACGAGGAAGGTCAGGGCCAGGGGGACGAGGTACTGGAGGAGGAAGTTATCGACGAGCCCGACGGCGCGGGGGTTGAGGTGGGCGGCGACGAAATTGCTCGTTTGGAGAGCCCGGTGCAGGGCTGTCCAAAAGGCGGTGATGGCCAACGAAATGAGCATGATGATGCCCATGGCGAACATGATGCTGTATTCGATCAGCCGGTTGTAGACGAAGGACCGCTCGTACTTGGCCCGGAAGATCATGTTGATGGCGTAGATGAGGTTGGAGAACAGGAAGCTGGCGGCGACGAACGACCCGATCAGGCCGAACCACCCGAGGTTTTTGATGTTCTGGGAGACATCCTGAAGCCTCACGAAGAAGCTCGGGTCGAGCTTGGCGAAGAACTCGTCCGAGAACAGGTTCAGGCTGCGCAAGGCGAACTCAGAGCTGCCGATGATTTTGGTGGTGACGTAGATGAACAGGGAGACCACGGGAACGGAGCAGAGAAAGGCGAAGTAGGAAATGATGATGGCGGAGTTCCAGCACTTGTCGTCGTTGAACCTTTTGAACGTGTCCCTGAGGATCGTAAAAACGGCCAGGCTCATCCGTCCATCCTAAAGAAGGAGGGCCTTCCTTATTTGTAGTTCCCCCATTGGATCATCAGGATGATGATGGTGACGAGGAGAGCATAG
>Ga0299912_10000956_pt1 | contig 23499 bp, 23 predicted proteins | sample RVTome_2_FD_207667 | JGI IMG/M metagenome (GOLD analysis project Ga0299912, IMG submission 207667) | Soil microbial communities from uranium-contaminated site in the Upper Colorado River Basin, Wyoming, United States - RVT95D214 (version 2) ... | reverse complement strand
CATGCAGGACATCCACATAACGCGAGACGCGCCCGCGCCCTCGAACCGCCTCTTCACGGGATGCGCGAACGGCCAACACTTTCCCAAGGGTCAGATGACGTGCGCATCGCCGACCGCCATCCCCGCCTCCGGCCCGGCCGGCGCGAGGGCGGGGAAGATCTCCGACAACGAGAGCCCCAGGCCCACGGATCGGTCTGGCGTCCGCGTCGCCGCCGGAGACGTCAACGGCGACGGCAGAGCGGACGACGCCAAGGTTCAGGAGACCGGCGCCGGCGCCCCGTCGGCGTGCGCCAACGGCCAGCACATCAAGACAGGCGTGCTGTCGTGCGCGAGGACCGGCGGCCCTTCGAACCCGTCCCTGCACGTCCGCAAGGCTGGCGGGACCCCGGTCGAATACTGAAGGGCCCTGGGCCAGGGCGGGTCCGGCGGCGCGGCTGACGCGGAACACGCGGCGGCGATCGGTCTGGATGGCTTGCATGTCGTCCACGGGGGCTGGGTGTTGGCGGGCCAATCTACGGCCGGTTCGGTGAGGGCGGATAAGTTTTCCATCCCCCTCGGCCGCGACGGCGCCATGGTGGCCAGGTGACCCGCCGAACCCTTCTCCGCCTCCCGTCGTCGCCCCGCCCCATGCGCGCGCCCCCGCGCGCACCCGCGCACCCCTGCGCTCCCGCGCGCCTCCGCGCACGCCCCCGCGCGAGCGGAATTCCGCCTATCCCCGCATCCGCGCCGAATTGTCCCCCCATCGCCCGCTCATCGCTCTGGCCGGCCGCTCACCGGGAATTAAGCATTAACCCCGAAGCTCCCGGAGCAATCTTTGGGGCGGGCTCCATGTTTCAGATCATCGGCTTGGTCGTGCTGTTCGCCACAGTGTTCGGCAGCTTCATCATCTCCGGCGGCAAGATGGCGGTGATCATGCACGCCCTGCCGCACGAGATGATGGCGATCGGGGGCGCGGGGGTGGCGGCCTTCCTGATCTCCAACTCCATGACCACCATCAAGGCGACCGCCGGCGGCGTCGGCAAGGTGTTCGCCGGGCCCAAGTGGAAGCCGCAGGACTACCGCGACCTGCTCTCGCTCTTGTTTCTGCTCACCAAGACCATGAAGTCCAAGGGCGTGATCGCCCTGGAGAGCCACATCGAGCGGCCCGGCGAGAGCACCATCTTCGCCCGCTATCCGCGCCTGATGAAGGACCATTTCGCCATCGACTTCATCTGCGACACCCTGCGGATGATGACCATGAACCTCGAGGACCCGCACCAGGTCGAGGACGCCATGGAAAAGCAGCTCGAAAAGCACCACCACGAAGCCCTGGCGCCCTCCCACGCCCTGCAGAGCCTGGCCGACGCCCTGCCGGCGCTGGGCATCGTCGCGGCGGTGCTGGGGGTGATCAAGACCATGGGCTCGATCACCGAGCCGCCGGAGATCCTGGGCTCCATGATCGGCGGGGCGCTGGTCGGCACCTTCCTGGGCGTGTTCCTGGCCTATGGCATGGTCGGACCCGTCGCCACCCGGCTGAAAGAGGTGGTGGACGAGGAGGGCGCCTTCTATCGCATCATCCAGTCGGTGCTTGTCGCGCACCTGCACGGCAACGCCGCCCAGATCTCGGTCGAGATCGGCCGCGGCGACGTGCCGAGCGACGCTCAGCCCAGCTTCCTGGAGATGGAAGAGGCGCTCAACGCCATGCCGAACGAGAGCGGCCATTAGGCTAGCGCCCGAGCGGCCCAAGATGTGACTTGAACCTTCTAGAGAAGGGGGCATTATCGAAGCAGCGCCCCACAGGGTCTCGCCGCCTTGACGATTCTCGAATCGTCGCGTCGGTTCGATATCTGGGGAACCAAGGCGCGCTAACCTCCTAAGGGGACGACCTGATGACCTCCAACATGATCCGTAAGATTCTCGTCGCCGGCGCCTGCGTCGCGGCTCTGGGCGTCGTGGCCTGCAAGCCCAAGCCCGCCGCCGACGCCGCAGCGTCCGACGCGACCGCCGCGTCTGAAGCAGCCGCTCCGGCCGCCTCCGAAGCCCCGGCCGCCTCCGACGCCGCTCCGGCCGCTTCGGACGCCGCTCCGGCTCAATAAACTAGTCTTTGACGGCTATTCGATCCCTCCGGCAGGCGCGGTTCTTCGCTGTGCTTGCCGGAGCTGGCCGAAACGGGTTATTTGGCTGCGGGGCGTCAAAGGATTTTGGCGCGCTAACCTCCAAAAGGACCCCTCCAATGACCTCCAACACCATCCGTAAGATTCTCGTCGCCGGCGCCTGCGTCGCGGCTCTGGGCGTTGTGGCCTGCAAGCCCAAGCCCGCCGCCGAAACCGCCGCTTCCGACGCGACCGCGGCTTCGGACGCCGGCGCCGCCATGGCGGCTTCGGACGCCGCCGGCGCCGCCATGACGGCCGCCAGCGACGCGGCTCCGGCCGCTTCGGACGCTCCGGCTCAGTAAGCCAGGCGTTCGCGCTAGAGTTCGGGAAGGGCCGCCCTCGGGCGGCCCTTTCTTGTTTCAGTCTCCAACTTCGGCGGACGTGCGATGGCCGGCGCAGGGGTCGAATGGGACCAGGACGGCGCTCCCCGTTCGCGCCTCTTCGACGATGTCTATTTCTCCCGGGCCGGGGGCCTCGAGGAGTCGCGGGCGGTGTTCCTCGCCGGCTGCGGTCTGCCCGACGCCTGGAGGGGCCACGAACGCTTTGTCGTGGGCGAGCTGGGTTTTGGCGCGGGCCTGAACGTCCTGGCGCTGCTGGACCTGTGGCGTCGCGAACGCCCGCCCGGCGCCCGGCTGAACATCTTCTCCGTCGAAGCGCATCCACTGGCCGCCGAAGACGCGGCCCGAGCCCTCGCGGCGTGGCCGCAGATGACCGATCTGGCCCGGCCGCTGCTGGACCGCTGGCCGACGGCGCGGGGCTTTCACCGGCTGGACTTTCCGACCCTGAACGCGGTCCTCGACCTGGCGGTGCTGGAGGCCGCCGAGGCCCTGCAGGCGTGGGCCGGGCGCGCGGACGCCTGGTTCCTGGACGGCTTTTCGCCCGCCAAGAACCCGCAGATGTGGCGCGACGAGGTGCTGGGCCTTGTCGCCGCCCGCTCCGCCCCCGGGGCGCGGGCGGCGACCTACACCGTGGCCGGGGCGGTCCGCCGGGGCTTGGAGGCGCAAGGGTTCGCCGTGTCCAAACGCCCTGGCTTCGGTGGCAAGGCCGAACGGCTTGAAGCTGTGTTGGCGGACGGGCTGTCTCGGCCGCGCGAACCGGTTCCCAGGATCGCGATTGTCGGCGCGGGGATCGCCGGGGCGTCGATCGCCAGAGCCCTGCGCGCCCAGGGGATCAGGCCCATCGTCGTGGACGCCGGCCCGCCCGGCGGCGGCGCCTCGGGCAATCCCGCCGCCCTGGTGACGCCGAGGTTCGACGCCGGGGGCGGACCCGCAGCGGCCCTGTTCGCTCAAGCCTTCGCCCGGGCCGTGACCCTCTATGAACAGGAGGCTCCGGGATCGGTGATCGCATGCGGCGCCCTGCAGCTCGAAGCCCAGGCCCGCGACGCCGGCCGCTTCGACCGCATCGCGCAGAGCGACCTGTTCGAGCCTGGGGCGCTGACCCGTCTCTCGGCGGAGGACGCCGGCGAACGGCTGGGCGAGCCCGCGCAGGCCGGCGGCCTGTGGATCCGCGACGCCCTGGTGGTGGAGCCCGCGGCGATCCTGGCCGCCTGGCTGGAGGGTTGCGACGTCGTGCGGGCGGAGGTCTCGCGGCTTGAACCCGGAGGCGAGGCCTGGCGCCTGTTCGGCGCGGACGGAACGATCCTGCTCGAGGCGGACGCGGTGATCGTGGCGGCCGGCTTCGGCGCCGCGCGCCTTCTGCCCGGCCTGCCGCTTCAGCCCGTGCGCGGTCAGGCGAGCATCGCCGACTGGCCGGATCGGCCCGTTGCGACCGCCTGGGGCGGCTATGTGATTCCCACGCGACACGGGGTCCTGTTCGGCGCGACCCACGACAGGGATGACATAGATATCGAAGTTCGATCCCGGGACCACGTCCGCAACCTGGCGCTCCTCGCCCAGCGGCGCCCGGCGCTTGCCGCCGCCTTGGCCGAGACTCCGCTGGCCGGCCGGGCAGGGCTGCGCGCCGCCACGCCAGACCGCCTGCCCCTCGCTGGCCCCGCGCCCGGCGCGCCGCCGGGGCTCTACGTTCTTAGCGGCCTGGGCGGCCGGGGCTTCGCCCTCGCGCCTCTGCTCGGCGAGCACCTTGCGGCGACCGCGGTTGGCGCGCCCAGCCCCCTGCCCCGGCCCTTGGCCACGACGGCCGATCCCAGGCGCTTTCAGGCTCCGTTCAGCCAAGAGCGCGCAGACTAGGTTTGGGCGCGCGTCCAGCGGCGCGCCCCTTAGGAGGTTTCCCATGAACCGCTTGATTCCAACGGCGAGCGCCGCCCTCGGCTTGGCCTGCGCGGCGGCGCTCTTGTCGCCGTCCGCAGCGACCGCCGCGGGGGCTGCGCCGAACTCCACGCCGAGCACGCGCAGCTGTTTCAGCTCCGGCCAGATCTCCAGCTTCGCCGCCAGCGGCGATCAGGTTCTGAACCTGCGCGTCGGCGTCAGGGACTATTATCAACTCAAGCTCGTCGGCCGATGTTTGGAGCTGCCCTGGACCCAGGTGATCGGACTGAAGACGCGCGGCGGCTCGGATTTCGTCTGTTCGGGACTGGACGTCACCGTCATCGTGCCCCGCCCCGGCGGCGGCCACGAGCGCTGCATGGCCACGGATCTACGCAAGCTGACCCCTGAAGAGGTCAATGCCCTGCCGCCCAAGGAAAAGCCGTAGAGCCCGACGGGGCCGCGGCCGGCGCTGGCAGCTACGCACGATGCGAAATCTAGCGTTCGCCGCTGACTCACAGACTCCCGGCGCGCATACGACCGATTAACCGGCGCGGCGTTCTTATGGCCTCGTGAGCCTGGCCCAACCGCTCGACCTGACGACGCCCGAACCGGCCGAGACCCCGCCGCCGGCGCCGTCGCGTGCGCGGCTGTCTCTGTTCAAGCGGCTGGCGGACGTCGTCTGCCTGCCGGCGAGCCGGGTGAACGCCTTCGAGCGCAGCATGACGGCCGACCTGCTCGTGGACATGCTGCGCGAGGCGACGGTTGAGGAGCGGACACGCGTCGCGCGCCGCCTCTCGAACCTTGCTGAAATTCCGCCCGTGCTGGTGCGCCTGCTGCTGCGCGACGAGGCCGAGGTCGCCCACGAGCTGCTGGAGAACTGCACGACGCTTTCGGACGCGGACCTTCTGGACTGCGCCCTGCACGCCGGACCCGAGCATCGACGCCTTATCGCTGTCCGCCGAGGCGTCGGCGAGGTCGTTTCCGACGCCCTCGTCCAGCCCATGGAGTCCGCGGTGGTCGAAGCGCTGCTCCGCAACGAGTTGGCGAAGATTTCCAACGCCGCCCTGGAGTTCATCGTCGCCGCGTCGCGCGACGACCCTCGTTACATCCCCCTGTTGCTGCGCCGCTCCGAGCTTCGCCCCCACCACGCCTACGTGATGTTCTGGTGGGCCGGCGCAGAGGCGAGGAAGCTGATTCTCCAACGTTTCGCGGTGTCTCGCGAAGTGCTGCAGGAGAGCGCGAGTGACGTCTTCGCCATGGCCGCCCAGGAAGGCTGGTCGGACCCCGTGTCACGCAAGGCCCTGCAGTTCATCGAGCGCCGCCAGCGCAACCGCCAGGCCCTGGAGCGGAGTCGGTTCTCCAGCCTGGATGAGGCCATAGCCGTCGCCGAGGCCGGCATGACGCGCGAGGTCGCCGAGGAGATCGCCTATCTGTCCGGCCTCAAGCCCATGACCGGCGCCAAGATTCTCACCGACCCCGGCGGCGAGCCCCTGGCGATCCTGTGCAAGGCCACCGGCCTGCCCAAGACCGCCTTGCGCGCCCTGTGGCGGGCCATGCGCCGCGAGGAGACCGACGCCTCGGGCGCGATTTCTCCGGCTCTGGAGCACGTGCTGATCACCTATGACATGATCGCGGTGGACCGGGCCCAGACCGTGCTGCGTTATTGGAACTGGGCCTTGTCTTCGGCCCTGACGCCGGCCCTTCTGCACGCGATTCGCGAGGGCGACGAGGAGGGGATCGACGACTTCTCCACGGCCCAGCGCTCCGCCATGCTGGTGCTTCATCGCGATCTGGCCCGATAGAGCCAGCGCCCGCCTCAGCGGGCTTTATCCTGCAATCACAAAGGAGCGGCGCCGCGAATGCTCACTCTCGCGCGGGTTTCTCTGTTCACTGGAATTTTTCCCCCAATAGCGGTTGTGCCGATAGATGAAGGTCTATATGAACCTGCGCTCAGAACTGACAGTCGGCGAACAATCAGGTTACGCCGTTGACAGGGGCCAGAACACATGGACGACAAATCCGAACTCATCGGAATGACGGCTGATATCGTAGCCGCCTACGTGGGCGCCAATTCGGTCGAAACGAGCGAACTTCCCGCGCTCATCCAAAGCGTGCACCGCGCGATGGTCAATGTAGCTGCGGGCGCCGAAGCCGTCGAAGCCGCGCCGAAGGAACCGGCGGTTTCCATCAAGAAGTCGATTACTGCCGATTTCTTGATCTGCCTGGAAGACGGCCGCAAGTTCAAGTCGCTCAAGCGCCATCTGCGCACGAAGTACAACATGAGCCCCGAGGACTATCGGACCAAGTGGGGTCTGGCCAAGGACTATCCGATGGTCGCGCCGAACTACGCCAAGGCGCGCTCGGAGCTGGCCAAGCAGATGGGCCTCGGCCAAGGCGGCCGCCAAGCGGCGCGCAAGGGTCGCTGAATCCTGCATCGATCGGAAGCCGACGCGGGCGGAGCGATCCGCCCGCGATTTTCTCCTTGCCAGCGATTCGCGGCGCAGCCGATAAGCGAATCAAAGCGAATCCAAAGCTTTGGTGAGGAATTCGGGGATGCTTACTCAGGCCGCCGCCCAGGCCGGCGCCCGGGCGCATGAGGAACTCTATTCTTACTGGACCTCGCGCCGCGAGGACGGTCGGCTGCCATGCCGTGCGAGCATCCACCCGGCGCACTTCAAACGCCTGCTGCCGACCGTCAGCTTGATCGATGTCACGGGCGAGCCGCTCGCCTATCGCGTGCGCCTGGCGGGGACCGGCCTTTACGGCGTCTATGGCCGCGAGATCACCGGCCACACCCTGGACGAGGTCTATAGCGCCTCGGCGGCGGAGTATTGGCGCGCGGAGCTGGGCAAGGTGGTCCAGGATCGCCGGCCACGCGCCGGAATGCACAGCCTGGCCTGGCGCGGGGCGGCGCACATCTCGATCCTGTGGCTGCGGCTGCCCCTCGCCTCCAACGGCCAGGACGTGGACATGATCCTCGGCTATGATGGAATCCTCGGCCAGCAGTCCGAGATCGAGGCGTCGGGCATCCGCGCCGCCTAGGCTCTGCCTCCAAGTCTGCCTCCAAAAAGGGGGACGCGTTGAGCAAGCTTCTGCCGACCACCCTTGTCGGGAGCTATCCGCAACCGAACTGGCTGATCGACCGGACGGGGCTTTCCAAACAGGCGCCGCCGCGCATCCGCGCTCAAAGCCTCTGGCGCGTCGCGCCCGAATGGCTGGAACAGGCGCAGGACGACGCGACCTTGCTCGCCATCCGCGATCAGGAGCGGGCGGGGATCGACATCCTCACCGACGGCGAGATGCGCCGGGAGAGCTACTCCAACCGCTTTGCCACGGCGCTGGCGGGCCTGGACCTCGACAATCCCGGCGCCGCCCCCACGCGCCGGCCCGGAACCCAGCCCGTGCCCCGGGTCGTCGGCAAGATCCGACGGCTGCGACCGGTGGAGGCGCGCGACGTGGAGTTCCTGCGCCGCAACACCGACCGGCCGATCAAGATCACCGTGCCAGGGCCCTTCACCATGTCGCAGCAGGCCCAGGACGATTTCTATGGCGACCCAGCCGCCCTCGCCATGGACTACGCCGCGGCGGTCAATGCGGAGGTGCGGGACCTGTTCTCGGCCGGCGCCGACATCGTCCAGCTCGACGAGCCCTATCTGCAATCGCGCCCCGAGGCTGCACGGCGCTACGCGGTCGACGCCATCGACCGGGCGCTGGAGGGCGCGGCCGGGACCACGGCCCTGCACCTGTGCTTCGGTTATGCGGTGTTTGGCCAGTCCCGACCCGAGGGCGGCTATTCCTTTCTGCCGGAGCTGGCGCGCTCGCGGGTCCAGCAGATCTCCGTGGAGGCGGCCCAGCCGGACCTGGACTGCGCGGTGCTGGAGTCCCTGGGCGACAAGACCGTGATCCTGGGCGTGCTGAGCCTCGGCGATCCAGAGGCCGAGACGCCTGAGGTCGTCGCCGCGCGCATCCGTCGCGCCCTGGCGCACGTGGCGGCCGAGCGGATCGTGGTCGCGCCCGACTGTGGCATGAAATACCTGCCCCGCCCCCTCGCCTTCGCCAAGCTGAAGGCCATGGTCGCCGGCGCGGCCATCGTGCGGGCCCAAATCGAGGGCGAACGCGGCCCTTAAGCCGCTTCGACATCCAGCGAGTAGCCGGCCGAGCGCACGGTGCGGATGGGGTCGCTCTCCACGCCCTCGTTCAGCGCCTTGCGCAGGCGTCCGATATGGACGTCCACCGTGCGCGCCTCGACATAGACGTCCGATCCCCAGACCGCGTCCAAGAGCTGCTCGCGGCTGAACACGCGGCCCGGGTGCTGCATCAGATAGTCCAGGAGGCGGAACTCGGTGGGTCCGAGGTGGATCTCCTTGCCGGCGCGCTTCACCCGGTGGGCGGCCCGGTCGACGACCAGGTCGCCGTGGCGGACGCTGTCCTCGGCCAGTCCCGGACGGATCCGGCGCAACACCGCGCGGATGCGGGCGGTGAGCTCCGTCATTGAGAATGGCTTGACGATGTAGTCGTCCGCTCCCGTGTCGAGCCCGCGCACACGATCGGATTCCTCTCCCCGGGCGGTGAGCATGATGATCGGCAGATTGCGCGTCTCGGCCCGCGAGCGCAGGCGGCGGCAGACTTCGACGCCGGACACCTTGGGCAGCATCCAGTCGAGCACCACCAGGTCCGGCAGGCGCTCGTCGATCATCAGCAGGGCCTCCTCGCCGTCTCCGGCGAGGGCGACCTGGTAGCCCTCCTTGTCCAGGTTGTACTGAAGCAGGGTGGCGAGGGAGTCCTCGTCCTCGACCACGAGGATCTGGGGCGTCAAGTGGGCGCTCCTTCCTCCGAGGTCTTCAGCGCGTCCCACTTGGGCCGCTCGGCCGGCAGGTCTTCGCCGGTGATCTCGTAGTGGACGATCTCGGCGATGTTGGTGGCGTGATCGCCGATCCGCTCCAGGTTCTTGGCGATGAACAGCAGGTGCGCGCAGGCCGCGATCGTGCGCGGATCGCCCATCATGTAGGTGAGCAGCTCGCGGAACAGCGAATTGTAGTGCTCGTCCACCTCGTCGTCGCGCGACCAGACGCCGATCGCCCGCTCCACCTCCGAGGCGGAATAGGCGTCCAGCACGTCCTTCAGCCGGCCAAGCACCAGCTTGCCCATGCGCTCGATGGAGCGGGTCAGAGGCGTGATCGGCTCGGTCTCGCCCAGCACCACGCCGCGCTTGGCGATGTTCTTGGCCAGGTCCCCGCAGCGCTCCAGGTTGGAGGCGATCTTCATGGCCGCCACGGTCTGGCGCAGGTCCGCGGCCACGGGCTGGCGCAGGGCGATCATGCGGATGGTCTTGCGCTCGATCTCGAGATTCAGGGCGTCGAGCTTGAGGTCCCGCTCGATCACCGTCTGGGCGAGATGCACGTCGCGCTGACTGACCGTGTCGATGGCCTCGCTGATGCTGGCTTCGACCAGGCCTCCCATCCGAGCCACCTCGGCGGCCAGCTGGTTCAGCTCCTCGCCGTAGGCCTTGACGATATGCTCGCTCATGGGCTGGGTCCGTCTGCAAGAGAGGTCGGCGTCTTGGAGTCCGCCGAGCATGATTCACTGGGTCGTCGTCTGCTAGTGCCTGTGGATTGCTGTCGCCGCGTGAAGCTTCTGCGACAATTCTATTACAGCCTTAATCGCGGCGCACGCGCGGCGAGCCGGTCCTCCCACTCAGAGTCCGCCGGGCGCTTCGGCGACCGCCCCTGGCGCGGGCGGGGTCGGACCTGCCGCCGGGGTCGGAGCCATCGGAAAATAGGCCGTGAAGGCGGCGCCCTTGCCCTCGGCGCTTTCCACGAACAGCCCGCCGCGGTGGCGGTTGACGATGTGCTTGACGATGGCGAGGCCGAGACCCGTGCCGGACTTGTCGCCGCTTTTCTGGCCCTCGACCCGATAGAAACGCTCCGACAGCCGCGGCAGGTATTCGCGCGCGATGCCGGGCCCATCGTCGGCGACGCGGACGGCGGCGTACACGATCCCGCGCCCGTGGTCCGGACTGAGCAGCGACAGGCGCGCCGCGGCCGGATCGCGGGACTCGGCGGCCGCTTCCGCCGACAGGCCTGCGGTGATCTCGACGGTCACGGTTCCGCGCTTACCGGCGTACTTGATGGCGTTGTCGGCCAGGTTCTGGATCACCTGGATGATCTGGTCGCGGTCGCCAGTCACCACCGCCTCTCCCGGCCCGGGCATGCGTGCGACGAGAGTGATCTCGCGCTCCTTGGCGATGGGCCCCAGGGCGTCGACCACGTCGGTCGCGGCCATGGCCAGGTCGGCGGGGTCGGACGGGGCGATGTGCTCGGACAGCTCGATCCGGCTGAGCGACAGAAGGTCGCCGATCAGCCGGCCCATGCGGTCGGCCTGATCCGCCATGATGCCCAGGAATCGCTCGCGGGCCGCCGGGTCGTCCTTGGCGTGGCCGCGTAGGGTCTCGATGAACCCGGTCAGCGAAGCGAGCGGCGTGCGCAGCTCGTGGCTGGCGTTGGCCAGGAAGTCCGCCCGCATCCGCTCGTTGCGGCGCACGTCGGTCTCGTCGCGCATCCACAAGAGGGCCAGCCTTCGGCCGTCGCGCGACGGCAGGGGACGGGCCACCGCGCGCCAGGATCGCTCCAGAGGCCCGCCGCCCTCGAACTCCGCCTCCGCCTCGACGCGGCCGTACAGCGCCTCGTCCAGGGCTTCGAGTACGCGCGGATTGCGCACGTGGGCGGCAAGGAGCCCGCCCGCGCGCGTCAGGCGCAGCAGTTCGCGCGCGGCGGCGTTGCCGAACAGCACCCTGGGACCGGAGATGCTCTCGGCGTCCCCGGCCGCCGCGACCAGGATCACCGGGTCGGGCAGCGACTCGAGGATTAGGGCGTGGGGAGTTCCGGGCGCGCTGCCCGTTTCGGCCGCCGGCGTCCGCAGGTCCGACGAGGCGTCGCGCGGCGGCGAAGCCCGCCCAAGCCGCCCCAGCCAATCCCAGATCGTGCTCGGCACGGACCCGCCCTCCGAGCGGCGCAGGCCGCCGCCACGCAGACCATAGACAGGCGCGGCGCGGGCGCCCACTGCGTCGTGACGCCTCCCGTCAGGGCGGTTCGAGCGCGCCTAACCCGAGGCGCCCTCGGCCGCGCGGCCGTCCGCCCGGGCGAGTGCGGTCTCCTGGCGATGACGGAAGGCCAGGTGCTTGGCGCCAAGATAGGTCAGGCACAGGCCGACGGCCGAACCCATGGCCAGGGGGACGATCAGCCAGTCCTTCAGAGCCGGCGCGATCAGGATCGCGGCCGTATAGACGCCGACGTTGGCCGCTCCGCCCGCGCACTGGACCGCGACATAGACCGCCGCCTCGCGCAGGCGCCCGTCCGTGCGCCGCACCTTGAAGGTCCAAGTGCGGTTGAGCGCCCAGGTGACTCCGACGGCGACGGTGAAGGAGATCAGCCGCCCGACGAAGTAATTCAGGCCCACGCCGTGGACCAGGGCGTAGAGCAGCAGGCCGTCCACCGAGAATCCGGTGGCGCCCACGACGCCGAACCGCAGGAAAGCGGGATCGACCCGCGTCCACAGGGCCCGCGCCGGCGCGAGCCAACCGGTCGGCGCCTTCAGACCGAACCACTCGCGGCGCCAAGCCTGGGCCGGAACCAGGGCCAGGGCCAGCAACAGGGCCGCCGCCGGCGCCAGCCAGATGATCCTCGCCTGGTAGCGCGGGAAGGGCCCGGAGAAGATTCCGCAGACCCCCGCGTTCAGCACCACCGCCGCCGCCAGCAGCAGCGCCATGGCCGTGGCCCGGCCGGCGTCCTCGGTGGCGTCCAGCCGGCGCCCGCGCAAGAGGCCGCCCAGGCTGGCTTGCTGAGCCAGGCCCAGCACCAAAAGGCCGATGGCCACGTACACCACGGCGTCGTCCAGGGCCGCGAGCTGGGATATCTTCACCTTGGGTTCGCACAGCTCGCCCTTCACGCCGCAGGGCCCCACGCCGCGCATGAGGCCCACCAGATTGGTCTGGCCCCAATACTTGTGGTTCAGGAACGCCCAGGGCCGGCGCAGCGGGTCGTCCACCCAGAAACTGCCAAGCTGCTGGCCCCAGTTTTTCATCGAGGCCAGGAACTGGCCGCCCGGGTCGTAGGCGATGGTCCCGAGCACGAAGGCCGTCTCCTGCTTCTCCATCCGCACCCGGTCCTGATAGGTCGAGCGGTTGAAGACGCCGGTCTCCGGCAGGGCGGACCACAGGATGTCATCGGACTTGGCGAACGGCAGGTCCTTGTAGCGGCAGATCACCCAGGGCGTTCCCGCCGCGCAGGAGGCCCGCAGATAGGCCCGGCCCGGCCCGTCGGCCAGCACGCGGGCCATCAGGAAGGGCGGACGGCGGAACTCGTCCCCAGACTTCCAGGAAATCGCGGCGCCGTAGAGGGCCAGGGCGCCAACGGCCACGCCAGCCGCGGCTGCGGTCAGGCCGGCCGCGATCTTGAGGTCGCGCCATCGCGCGCCGATCAGCAGGCCCAGGCCGATCGCGACGGGAACCATCGCCACGGCCAGCAGCAGGTGCGAGCTGTGGAAGGCTATGGCGGCGGTCATGGTCAGCCAGACGCCCGCGCGCTCCCACCGCTCGAGCCGGTCGCGGTAGAGGAAGGTGAGCGTCACGGTCGCGGCCAGCACGGGCGCGAAGATGTCCGGCACGGCGAAACTCGCGATCCACGGCAGGCTCGTGCCCGCGGCGAGAGCCGCCATCAGCGTGTAGTAGGTCCAGCCAGGTGCGGAGGGCGCGGCGCTCCGCCAAAGCAGAAACACCAGCCAGGCGCAGATCAGCGACTGGGCCAGGGTGAGCATCCACAGGGTGCCGCGGTGCGCCAGGGTGTAGAGAAAGATGCCGTAATAGGGCGACCGGGCGGCCATGTTTGAGTGGTTGAAATGCTTGGCCCACTGCTGGCGGGCCCATTCGCGTTCGCCGGCCGGGGTGGCGGGCGGCCGCGCCTCAGGCTGACCGAGCACCTCGCGCCGGAGGGTCTGATAGAACCGGGCGCCGTGGATGAAATAGTCGCGCGTGTCGGTGAACACGGACGGGCGGCCGACCACGAGCACCGTCAGAACGACGATCAGCGCGCCGGCCGACGCCGGAAACACACTGGGCAGGCGGCCCGTCATTGCGTCAGCGCCTGATGGTGAAGACCGAAGCCAGGAACCCGGAGGCGGCCATCTGAACCGCCACGGCCACGGCGGTCAACGACACGGCCAACAGGCGCGTCACCCCGCCCAGCGGCACCGGGCCGAATCCGGTCCCCGCCCACTGGACCACCGCCCATCCGGCCCCCGCACACCCGGCCACGAACACCACCAGCGCCGCGCGCAGGATGGTCTCCAGCGTCAGGCCCAGCAGGAAGGGATGCAGGTTGCGCGTCGGCGGCAGGAACCCTTCCACCGTGGCGTAGCGCCGGGCCAGGGCCCCGAACATGATCAGCTGCACGCCGATCAGGATGGCGAAACACGAGGCGATCAGGGTGTGGACGTCAAACTCCAGCGCCGGGGTCAGACGCAAGGCGCCCTTGGACAGCAGGGCTACGCCGGCCAGGCCCAGCGCCGTCAACAGAGCGCCCGGATAGATGAACAGGAACTTGGGGCTGTGCAGCAAGAGGAAGCGCAGGTGCCGCCAGCCGTCGCTCCAGGTCTTCAAGTGCGGGCGGCGGGTGCGCCCGTCGGCCTTCAAGGTGGTCGGGGTCTCGGCGATCCGCAGATCCTGCAAGGCGGCCTTGACCACCATCTCGCTGGCGAACTCCATGCCTGGACTCTTCAGGCCGAGCGTCAGGATCGCCTCGCGCGAGAAGCCGCGCAGGCCGCAGTGGAAATCGCCGATCGGGATGCGGAAGAACAGCCGCCCCAGGAACGACAGCACTGGATTGCCCAGGTAGCGGTGCAGCAAGGGCATGGCGCCCTTGGCGACGCCGCCCTTGAAGCGGTTGCCCATGACGAGCTGGGCGCCGGCACGGAGCTCCTCAAGGAGGCCGTCCAGACGTTCGAAATCGTAGGAGTCGTCCGCGTCGCCCATGATCACGAAGCGGCCGTTGGCCGCCTTGATTCCGCCGAGCAGCGCCGCGCCGTAGCCCTTGTCGAACACGCCGACCACCCGCGCGCCGGCCGCCTCGGCCAGGGCCTGGGAGCCATCGGTGGAGCCGTTGTCGGCGACCAGCACTTCGCCCTTCACGCCCGTGCGGGCGAGAAAGCCCAGCGCCTTGGCGACGCACGCCTGCACCGTCTCCGCCTCGTTAAGGCAGGGCATCAGGACGGTCAGCTCGAACTCGCCCGCACCCCGGCGGGGGATCCCGGCAAGCGCCAAGCTCTGCTCGCGAACCGACATGGTCATATCCCGCTGGGGTAACGCACCGATCAACGATCCGTGATGTCGCACACCGAATGCGGAATTGCGACGTTCCCAGCGACGGTTCAAGGCCTTCATCCAAATAAATCCGTGAATGACCACCGCCGCTTACTCAACAGGCGCGCTTCATGGCGGCTTGACCCGAACGTCCGCGAGGGCAAGCTCGCGCCCTCGATCGGGAACCCCCCATGCCCGCTGACGCCGACCCGACCCCAAAGACCTTTCGATGGGACGACCCGCTGGACCTGGAGCGCAGGCTCACCGAGGACGAGCGCCTGGTCCGGGACACGGCGCACGCCTACGCCAAGGACAGGCTCATGCCCCGCGCCGCCTCCGCCTTCGCGGAGGAACGGTTCGACCGGAAGATCATGACCGAGATGGGGGCGCTGGGCCTATTGGGCTCGATGCTTCCGGAAGCCTATGGCGGGGCGGGCGTGTCGCACGTGGCCTATGGGCTCGCGGCGCGGGAAATCGAGGCCGTGGACTCCGGCTACCGCTCGGCCATGAGCGTGCAGTCCTCCCTGGTCATGCACCCCATCCACGCCTTCGGCTCGCAGGCGCAGAGGCGGCGCTGGCTGCCCGGCCTGGCGCGGGGCGAGATTGTCGGCTGCTTCGGCCTGACGGAGGCGGACGGGGGCTCTGACCCCGGCGCGATGAAGACCCGCGCCGAGCGGACCAAGGGCGGTTATGTGCTCAACGGCGCCAAGCTTTGGATCACCCATTCGCCCATCGCCGACGTCGCCCTGGTCTGGGCGAGACTGGAGGGCGAGGTCCGCGGCTTTCTGGTGGAGCGGGAGTTCGACGGGTTTTCGACCGGCAGGATCGAGAACAAACTGTCCCTGCGCGCCTCGGTCACCGGCGACATCGGCCTGTCGGACGTGTTCGTGCCCGAGGACAACCTGCTGCCCGACGCCAGGGGCCTGGCGTCGGTGTTCTCGTGCCTGAACAAGGCCCGATACGGCATCGCCTGGGGCGTCATGGGCGCGGCGGAGAGCTGTTTGCTGGCCGCGCGCGACTACGCGGCCGAACGGACGCTGTTCGGCCGGCCGCTGGCCGCCCGCCAGCTGGTGCAGGCCAAGTTCGCCGACATGATGACCGAGATCGCCCTCGGCCTGAACGCCGCCCTGCAGCTCGGCCGGATGCTGGATCGGGGCGACCAAGTCCCCGAGGCGATCTCCATGCTCAAGCGCAACAACTGCGCCAAGGCCCTGACGGTCGCCCGCGCTGCTCGCGACATCTGCGGCGCGGCGGGAATCGCCGGCGAGCTGCCGGTGATGCGCCACCTGATGAACCTTGAGACCGTCAGCACCTACGAGGGCGCGCACGACGTCCACGCCCTGATCCTGGGGCGCGCCATCACCGGCCACAATGCGTTCTAGGACGGGTGCGGGTCAGTCCGCGCAGGTGGCGATCGCCAACTGTACAAGGCCGGGCGCCATCTGGCCGGCGTCGGCCGCGGCGGCGGCGTTCTGCGGCGACTGCATGGCAGCATCGAAGCTCGCCTGATCGGCCCATTCCATCTCCACGATGATATAGCAGGGGGGCGCCCCCATGGGTGAACCCACGACCTTGTTCACCTTGAAGCTCTTGAGCCCCGGCACCTTGCGAACGAGCGGCGTGTGGACCTCGTCGTAGTGCTTCCAGAACGCCTCTTCGTCGGCGGGTTTCTGGTAGATCGCGAACAGCTTGATCGACATGACGTCCCCTTCATCGCCGTTGTCGGCGGTCTCTAAAACTTCAGTCCCGGCAGATTGAGGCCCGCCAGCGGCCCGGCCACGTCCTTCATCATGCTGGCCTGAGCCTCGTCCAGGCGCCGCTTGGCGTCGGCATGGGCGGCGACGATCAGGTCGGCCACCACCTCGCCCTCGCCCGGCTGCATCAGGGTCTCGTCGATCGACACGCCCTTCAGCTCGCCGCCGCCGGACATGGACACCTTCACCAGACCGCCGCCCGAGGTCCCCTCCACCAACAGGCCGGCGAGACGCCCCTGCGCCTCCTGCAGCTTCTGCTGCATGGCCTGAGCCTGCTTCATCAGAGATTCGAGGTCTTTCACGGGCTCTCACGCGATCGAGGCGGCCGCCCAGAGGATCAAACGCCCCATGGCTGGCCGGGCCGCTTCGTTCTAGGATGGCCAACGCAACCCGTGAAGGGGTCTTGGGCCATGACGTTTCCAGCGATCATCGGACGGCTGGCGCTGGCGGCCCTCGCGGCGACAGCCCTTGCCGGCTGCGCGGGGGTGAACCGGCTCGTGCGCGTGTACTCGCCGTGCCGCGACACGGCGGTGACTCTCTATTTCGAGTCCGCCTCCGACCGGCCGACTGAGAGCGGCGAACAGGTGATCGTCGCAACCGCCAAGCACCTTCGCCGCTGCGAGATTCGCGAGGTGCTCCTGCGCGGGCTGGCCGATCCGGTCGGCACGCCGGACGAGAATCTGCAACTGTCCAAGCGCCGCGCCGAGCACGTGCTGGACTCCTTCGTGGCGGCGGGCCTGTCCGTGCCGCACTACACGCTGGCGGCGTCGGGCGAGCAAGGCGCCGTGGCCGTGGCCGGGATCACGACGCCAGTGCGGCGGCGCGTGGACGTCACGGTGTTGATGGCCCGCAAACCGGGCCGGCTTTAGTCGCCCTCGCCCGCCTCGTCGTCCTGCTCGTAGCCCGGGGGGCCGGCCTGCGGCTCTGGACGTAGGGTGCGCACGCCCACCACCTCGGCGCCTGGAAAGGCCTGGAGGACCCCGCGCACGAAGGGGTCCGCCTCCGCCTCGCGCCGGGCCGACAGCCGTTCGCGTTCGGCGCGCTCGTGCAGGCTCTCGGCCCCGCCGCCGCCCTGGGCGGCCACCAGCCACGGCTGGCCGGTCCAGTCCTTCAGCCGCGCCGACAGGCGCTGGGCGAGGTTGGCGGGGCATCCCGGCGCCGGCTCGAACTCGATGGCGCCGGCGCGGAACGAGATCGGCCGGACATAGCGTTCCACGTCGAGCTTGAGCTGGATGTCGCGCCGCGCGTCGATCAGGGCGACCACGTCCTCGAAGGACTGCAACACCGGCTGGGCCTGGGCGGCGGCCGGTTGGGGCGGGGCGTGGGTTTGGGGTTGGATCGCACGGGCGGTCGCCACCGAGCCGCCGCCCGCACCGCCGCTGTTGGACGAACGGGGCGCGCCGCCCGAAGCTGGGGCCTCGCCAGCCTGCAGCGCCTTCAGCGCCTCCTCCGGCCCAGGCAGGTCGGAAGCGTAGGCGAGGCGGATGAGGGCCATCTCGGCGGCGGCCTTGGGGTCGGGGGCGCGGCGGGCCTCGTCCTGCGCCTTCAACAGCATCTGCCACAGGCGCGAGAGCACCCCGGCCGACAGGTCCGCCCCGAGGGCCGTGAGCCGCGCCGCCTGGTCCTTGGGAAGGGCCAGGGCCTCGGGGCCGAGAGTCTTGGCGAGCGAAGCCGCGTGCACGTGCTCCAAGAGGTCGCCCAGCACCTGCCCAGGGTCCGCCCCGAGACCGTAGAGGCCCCGGAACCCCGCCAACGCCTCGACCACGCGGCCCTTCGTGGCGTCTTCCAGGAGGGCGATGGTCTGGGCGCGGTCGGCCAGGCCCAGCATGTCGCGGATCTGCTCGGCGGTGACCACCTGGCCCCGCTCGGCCTGGACGATGGCCTGGTCGAGCATCGACTGGGCGTCGCGCACCGAGCCTTCGGCCGCGCGCGCGATCAGCAGCATGCCCTCGGCCTCGACCTTGGCGCCCTCGGCGGCGGCGATCTTCTCCAGGTTGGCGACGATGACCTCCGGCTCCACCCGGCGCAGGTCGAAGCGCTGGCAGCGCGACAGGATGGTCACCGGCACCTTGCGGATCTCGGTGGTGGCGAAGATGAACTTGGCGTGCGGCGGCGGCTCCTCCAGGGTCTTCAGCAGGGCGTTGAAGGCCGCCGTGGACAGCATGTGCACTTCGTCGATGATGTAGACCTTGTAGCGCGCCTCCACCGGGGCGTAGCGCACGCCCTCCAAGAGCTCGCGCATCTCGTCCACCTTGGTGCGGCTGGCGGCGTCCAGCTCCAGCACGTCGATGTGCCGGCCCTCGATGATCGCCCGGCAGCTTCGGCCTTCCGCGGCGAGGTCCACCGAGGGCTGATGCACCGTGTCGCTGTCGTAGTTCAGCGCCCGCGCCAGCAGCCGCGCGGTGGTGGTCTTGCCGACCCCGCGCACGCCGGTGAGCATGAAGGCGTGGGCGATCCGGCCGGCGGTGAAGGCGTTCTTCAGGGTGCGGACCATGGCCTCCTGGCCGATCAGGTCCTCGAAGGTGCGCGGCCGGTACTTGCGGGCCAGCACCACATAGGCGTCGTTCTGGGCGGCGGCGTCCTGGGCAAGAACGGGCGCGGGGGCCGTCGAAGCGGCCGCTTCCGCCGCGAACATCTCGGCCGTCGCCTCGTCGCGCTCGGGCGGTTCGGATTCGAGCGAGAGGTCGGCGTCGGTCATCGGGTGTCCGGAAAAGGCCGGGTGGAAGCTGGACGACGACCCGAAGCGAAACTCGTTACGGCTGCTTCCTTCCGGACCTGACCGGGTTGGCGAGGGCCTCGCCCGCCGCCAGCCTCCGCCCTCAATATCGCGTGCGGCGCCGCAGGGCGCAAGGGCGCGCGCGGCGGTCGATCCGCCTCTCGCGCCCGCGCCGCCGACACGTTAAGACCAGCCCATGGCGCTCTCCATGTTCATCAACACCTACGCCGGCAACCCGCTGGACCGGGCCGCCGAGCGGCGCCTGGACGCCGATTGGCTGGTGGCGGCCCGCCGGGCGACCGCGGACACGGTTCTCGTCGCCTCCTGGAACGGCCAGCCCCTGGTGCGCGAGCGCGAGGGCGGGCTCGATCTGGTGCGGCTGGACGGCGAAATGGGATTCGCCCTGGCCCGCGTGGACGAGGATCTGCTGTTCCTGGGCCTCGACGGCGAGACGGCGGTGTTCGGCTTGAATCTGGACGGGGAGGCCGATCCGACCGCCGGGCCGCTGGAGAGGCGCGGCAAGTTCACGGACCTGCGATTCGCCGGCGGACAGCTGTCGCCTGAAGATGCGGGCATCGCCGCCACCGCCAAGGCGGTGTTGGAATGGCATCAGCGCCACAAGTTCTGCTCCCTGTGCGGCCAGCGCTCTGAGGTGGCCGAAGCCGGCTGGAAGCGCGTCTGCCCCGCCTGCAAGGCCGAGCACTTTCCGCGCACCGACCCGGTGACCATCATGCTGCCGACCTATGGCGATGAGTGCCTGCTCGGCCGTCAGGCGGTCTGGCCGAAGGGCCGGTTCTCGACCCTGGCAGGCTTCATGGAGCCGGGCGAATCGATCGAGGCGGCCTGCGCGCGCGAGGTGAAGGAGGAGGCGGGACTGACCGTGACCTCGGTCCGCTACCATTCCAGCCAGCCCTGGCCGTTCCCCACCAACCTGATGATCGGACTGATCGCCGAAGTGTCCGACCAGAACGCCGCCCCGGACCAGACCGAGCTTGAGGAAGTGCGCTGGTTCAGCCGCCAGGAGATGCGCAAGATTCTGGCCGGCCCGCCGCCCGGCGGGGGCGCCGCCTCCCCCTGGGCGGACGTGGACGGGATCGGCGTGCCGCCGCCGTTCGCGGTCGCGCACCAGCTCATGAAGGCCTGGGCCGAGGGCGCGTGACACTTCGCCGGTTGCGCAAGCGGGGACGGCATGCCACAGACGCGGCGCTTTTCCGTCTAATGTCCTGCCTGGCATGAGGGGGCCTGCCGTCGCACATGAGCGAGCTAGGGTTCAATAAGATAGCCGCCGCGGTCCTGGCCACAGGGCTGGTGGTGCTTGGCCTGAAAGAGCTGTCGGAGGCGATCTACAAGCCCGAGGTCGCGGCGAAGCCGGGCTATGCCCTGCAGGTGGCCGAAGAGACCACAGGCGCGGCGCCCGTGGCCGAGCTTCCGCCCGACTGGGGCACGGTGCTGCCGACCGCCGACATCGCCGCCGGCCAGGCCCAGTCGCAGAAATGCGTCTCCTGCCACACCTTCGCCAAGGGCGGCGCCAACGGCACCGGCCCGGGCAACTGGGGCGTGGTGGGCCGACAGCCGGGAGTTCACCCAGGATTCGCTTTCTCGGACGCCATGGTGCAGTTCGGCAAGGCGCACACGGCGTGGACCTACGACGAGATGAACGACTTCCTGAAGGCGCCGCAGGCTTACGTGTCGGGCACCAAGATGACCTTCGTCGGCCTGAAGCAGACTCAGGACCGGATCAATCTGATCGCCTGGCTGCGCCAGCAGTCCGACAGCCCCGCGCCGATCCCCGCGCCCAAGCCCGCCGCGGCCCCCGCCGCCTCCAGCGCCCCGGCGGCTTCGGATGCTCCCGCCGCCTCGGACGCGCCCGCCGCGACCAAGTAAGTCCTGGCGGCCTCAGGGCCGGCGATAGGCCACAGGATCGCTGGCGCCGGCGGACCTGATTCGGGCGATCGCGGCGTTCAGATCCTCGACCGCCACGGCCATGTGATGCGCGTTGGCGTGCACGATCCGCGCGCCGTCCAACATCATGGCCATGTGACCGCTCCAGAAGACCAGATCGCCCCGCTCCAGCGACGCGGGGTCGGCGGGGCGCTCGAAAGCGGCGAGCTGCTGGTCGGTGTCACGCGGACAGGCCCGACCGCAGGCGTAGAAGGCCTGCTGGATCAGGCCCGAGCAGTCCAGCCCGAGGCTGTCGCGCCCGCCCCAGAGGTAGGGCGCGCCGACGAAGCGCTCGGCCACGCCAGCGGGATCGTTCTCGAAATCGCCGACCGGCGCCACGTGTCCAATGGGGATGAAGCCGGCCGCCCCGCCGTCGACAAAGCCGTTCGCCTCGCCCTTGGCCTGCACAAAGCTGTTCATCGACAGGGCCGTGACCGGGGCGGACTTCAGGTCGGCCTTGGAGAATCCGAAGGTTCGAAGCGCCTTCACCCAGTGGGTCGGCGCGGACGGCGCGGGCGCCAGATCGTCCGCCCGCACGAAGCCGACATAGCCGTCGCGCCGCGCCTGGCCCCAGGCCCAGCCCTCCGCCGTCTCCAGCACGTCGAATGCCTCGCCGTAGAGCAGCTGGTCCTCCAGCGGCGCGTCCTGGACCGGCGCCTTGCGAACGGCCCCCACGGACGCGCGGCAGACCATCTTCTCGCCGTGCGTGAATCGGTCGGCGCGCACCAGCCCCTCCAGACGCTCGTCGGCCAGGTCCGGGCGGGCCAGGACGGTGCGGGGGTCCGGCTCGCTCATGCGTAGCGGCGCCTCAGCAGATCGAAGACCGCGCGGGCAGCCATGACGTCCGCTCCCACCGGGAAGCCCGGCTTGCCCTTGGGATTCCAACCGAAGATGTCGAAATGGACCCAACCCTTGGCCGGGGCAAAGCGCTGCAGGAACAGGGCCGCCGTCACCGAGCCCGCCTGGGCCCAGGCCTCCGGATCGTTGCGCAGGTCCGACAGCTCCCCCTCCACCGCCTCGGCGTAGGGCTTCCACAGGGGCATCCGCCACAAGGGGTCGGACACCCGGCCGCCGGCCTCGGCCAGGTCCCGCGCCAGGGCCTCGTCGGCGGTGTAGAAGGGCGCGATCTGGGGTCCCAGCGCCGCGCGCGCCGCGCCGGTCAGGGTGGCGAAGTCGAGAGTCAGCTCCGGCTCCAGTTCATCGGCCCGGGCCAAGGCGTCGGCCAGGATCAGCCGGCCCTCGGCGTCCGTGTTGCCGATCTCCACGGTCAGGCCCTTGCGGGTGGAGATGATGTCGCCGGGCCGCATGGCGTCGCCGGAGACCGCGTTCTCCACCGCCGGGATCAGCACCGCGAGGCGGACCTTAAGTTTCGCCTCCATGACCATCCGCGCCAGCGCCAGCACATGGGCGGCGCCGCCCATGTCCTTCTTCATCAGCCGGATTCCGCCCGTGGGCTTCAGGTTCAGGCCACCGGTGTCGAACACCACGCCTTTTCCCACCAAGGCGATCAATGGGGCGCCCGCCTGACCCCAGGAGAGCTCGATCATGCGCGGGGCGCGGGCGGGGGCGGCGGCGCGGCCGACGGCGTGGACGGCCGGATAGTTCGCGTCGTGCAGATCGTCGCCGACCACGCAGACGATGGAGGCGCCGTTGGACTCGGCCAGCTCGCGCGCGATGGTCTCGATCTGCAGGGGCCCCATGTCGTTGGCCGGGGTGTTGACCATGTCCCGCGCCAGGGCGCAGGCGTGAGCGATCAGGCGTGCTTGGCGCAGGTCGGCCTCGACGCCGACCACCAGGCGCGGCCGCGCCGGGCCGGTGCGGCGTTTGTAGCGGTCGTAAGCGTAGCCGCCGAGCGCCCAGGCCAGGGCGGCTTGGCCGGCGCCAAGGCCCCGGGGCGCCGACGCGATCCGGTAGTCGCCGGGCGGCAGGCGCGCGGGCAGGGCGCGCAGGATCATGGGATCGGGCCGATCGTCCTCGCCCAGGCCGAACAGCGCCCGCTCGATGCGCCCGTCGCCCCTGACGATGACACAGGTCTGGCCGGCCTTGGCCTTGAAGTCCGCGAGCGCCGTCTGAGCGCGGGCGGACGCCGAGCGACGGGCCAGGAAGGCGTCCAGATCCTGTTTGCGCAAGGCGTGGATGGGAACGGCCTCGCCGTCGGGGGCGCTGATGAGGAGGTCGGTCATGATGGGGTCTGGGCTCGGCCTTGGGGCAAGTAAGGTTTCGTCAAGCTTAACGCTTCGTTGAGGGGCCGGGTCGAGACTCTTCGCGACAGGGCCACGCCGCCCGATGGAGCGCGCCTCGATGTGTCGCAACCTCGCCCTCTGTGCAACCGCCTTGGCGCTGGTGCTGGACCCCGCCAACCGGGACGCGCTGTTCGAGCTCGCCCGCGCCTATATCGCCG
>Ga0299912_10000955_pt1 | contig 23525 bp, 35 predicted proteins | sample RVTome_2_FD_207667 | JGI IMG/M metagenome (GOLD analysis project Ga0299912, IMG submission 207667) | Soil microbial communities from uranium-contaminated site in the Upper Colorado River Basin, Wyoming, United States - RVT95D214 (version 2) ... | reverse complement strand
CATCTTCTCCAGCTTGTCAGGGTCCACGCCGTGCTTCTCGGCTACGCGTCTGACCCTGCCGTAGGGTATGTCTGGTTTGGTGAAGGGCACGCTGGCCTCACCCCTCATGTCGAGCCTGAGCAGGTCCCATCTGGCGTAGTGGCCCAGGGCGTCCAGATACGCCTTGGTGTGGCGCCTGTCGTCCTGGTTCAGCTCCGCGTAGAGGATGGTCTCCTTGTCGAAGGTGGGCTGGACCAGGTAGACGCCTGCGGGGTTCACTACGCTGCTTCCGCCGCTGGCCACGTTGAAGTCCCTGGTGTCCTCGGGCATCTGCTCGTCGGGGACGTACTGGCAGGCGCTGAGGACGAAGCTCTGCGTCTCAATCGCATACTCGCGTACCGCGTAGTCGATGTCGCAGAGGTGGGGGTCGTCGCCGTCGCGGAACCTGCGCTTCTTGCCGGGGTGCCAGTCCATGACCCAGTACCCGTCCCAGAGGGCGCAGTGGATCTCTTCTCCCAGGTACGCCATGGCGGCCTTGGTCAGCGTCATGTGGTGCTCGTAGCATACTCGATAACTGTTAAATAGAAGGGACACCCCCTTATTTTTGGTGAGGACTTGAGCGGAATAGTAGAGAACTGGCTGGGCAGGTTCGCGCCGAGCACGGCGGAGACCTACGGGTTCCACTTCCGGAGGTGGATGGGCTGGATGGCTGAGAACGGCGGGGACCTGGCGGGGCTCAGCCCTGAGGAGCTGGCGGAGTACCAGCGGGACGCCGGCAACGGCACGAAGTACGTGATCCTCGACCTCCTCCAGCGCCACGTCCGGGAGATACCCGGACGGTACCACTACAAGATGAAGCCGTACACGGCGGTACGCAGCTTCTTCGTGCACAACCGGGCGGACCTCCCGCCCGACAAGGGGTTCATCCTGAAGGCGGAGACGCCGCCGGTGGAGGGGACACTCACCCTCGACGAGACCAAGCGGGTGATACTGGCGTCAAACCCCCTATACCAGGCGGTGTTCCTGTGCATCCTCCAGGGAGGCATGGACGAGCGCGGGATCGTGGACTGGAGTAAGACGGGCTACGACGCCCTGATCCGGGACCTCCCCGAGATCAAGGCTCTCCCGCGGGAGAGCAGAATCATACGGATCAAGCTCCCGGGGCGCAAGAAGAACCGGAACAAAGCGCCGTTCTACACCTACATCGGCGCCGACGCCATAGAGGCGGTGGAGAACTGGCTGAGGAGGAGACCCGGGGACGCCGAGGCGATATTCTGCAACCAGTACGGGGAGCCCCTCACCGAGGAGAGCATGAGAACCTACTGGACAAGGAAGTTGATGAGGCTCGGCCTGGTGGAGCCCGGGGCGCCCGGGGACAAGGGCAACCGCTACGGTAAGAACCTGCACGAGGGCAGGGACGTGTTCCGGAGCCAGTGGGAGAAGAGCCCCGCCAAGGGCAGCGTCGGCGAGTACATGATGGGCCACCAGATAGACCCCCTTGAGTACAACAAGGCGTGCAGGGACGAGGCTTGGACCCTCAAGGAGTACAGGAAGGCCCTGCCCTACCTACAGATCATAAGCAGCGGCATCCCCTTCGAGCAGATCAGCATCGAGGAGGCGTACAAGCTGAAGAACGAGACCGTCGCGGACCTACAGCGGCAGCTAGCGGAGCAGCAGCGGCTCATCGAGGAGATGGCTCCGGCGTTCAGGGTAGCCCAGAGGATGCTAGAACAAACAGAGATATGGGATGCGCTTCGGGACGACACCATGAAGCCCGGGCACCCGCTCTGGGAGAAGTATTCGGCGTGGCAGAAAAAGGGGAGGGACGCGCCCCCGAGGAGCTGATAAAATGGACACGTCCCTCACGGTCATGTGGCTGTGTGGCTTCATGGTGGGGTTCGGCGCCGCCGCCATACTCTGCACACACCTGTACTGGAGGGCGGAGCGCGTCGACACCGAGCCCTGACACAATTAGACGGTATCGCCGAGAGCTTGAGGCCGCGAGAGAGATAGAGCCGCAGGAAACGAGGCTGAGCTCAGACGGCTCTTTATATTCAATTCAAACTGATAAATTCTCGACATATGTCGAGATCAAACCTGATCCTTTTGTCGGGTGGTTCTCCGAGCATGTTGTCTGCGGCGACGGTCAGTCACTTAGAGTGTTTTGAGGTACTCCTACTAGGGTTGCTGCCTCGGTCTGCTCTCTCTTTCAGGATCCTCTCCATGGACTCTACCCTGAGGCGGACGGCCTCCTTGATGAACTCCGCTCTGCTGGTGTAGCCGAGCTCCGGCGCCGTCACAACCACGTCTACGCGCTCGAGCAGCTCCTCCGGGAGCTGTATCGTCTTCCACCGACGCTTAGAGTTCTCGGCTATCTTCATCGACTCCCCGTTCAGGACTGCGTATCTCATCCATGAGATACCCTTAAATTCTTGTTGAGATACCGAGTTACATACAGGTGAGCCATATATGAGATACAAGACGGTTCAGCTCCCGGAGACGCTGGAGGAGCAGATCCGGAGGCTGATCGCTGAGAGGAGGGAGCTCGGGTACGTGAGCGTCAAGGGGTTCGTGGAGGACTCCGTCCGCCGCCGACTGGAGGAGATCAGAAGCGGCCAGCCGCCCGAGATGGAGGGCTGATGTCGATGGAGGATCGTCTGCACCTGCTCGAGGATAGGCTGGAGCGGATCGAGCGGAAGCAGGATCAGCACTGGGAGAGCTATATGCGTCTCCTAAACGGGATAGTGAGAACTCTGGGTAGAGACATCGAAAAGGAGGCTAAGGAGAAATGAGTTTTGAAAGACTTGAGCGCGAGCATGTACCTGAGCTGGAGGCCGCTATAATAGAGCTAGGTGCGCTGTGCAGTAAGATATCGGAGAGCACTGTTCCGAAGGATGCGCCCCCAGGGCTTCATGCGCTCAGTTACTTGAATGTCTCCGTTCAAACCGCGATACAATTCCTGTCAATGGTTCATGCAGTGACATTTGAAGCCCTAGAAGAAATCTATAAAGAGCATAAGGAGGCTGAGGGCTGAGGTGAGGCCATGGTGACCGTTGAGCGCAGCGTCCCCCCACGGGTGCTCCAGACCGTCAAGTGGGTCCTAAAGGATAACGCCTCAGGGCTCACTACGAGGGATCTGGCGTACGCCCTCGACATCTCCATGACGCACATGTACCAGTATGTGAAGCGCCTCCACCGGCTGGGCCTGCTGGAACCCGCAGGCATCGCCCCGGAGCCGCACTGGAAAGGGCCTCAGCCCAAGCGGTGGAGGTGGGCCGGGTGAACCTTGAGGATGCTCACCATGGTTTAGTGGGGAGGGCTAGAGGCCTAATGGAGTCCTCGGATCCTGGATGTCGGGGTAATCGTTGCAGGGAGGGGCGGGTTCCTCTGCCCTTCATTGGCCCGGCCAGGCGGGTCCCTGCTCCCGGGAAGTCAACCCTTGCTCCAGGGCCGGCAACACTCCCCACAAACCATCGTATCCATGCTGCTGATCCTAACCGGCACCGTCCCTCACGTGGTGTGTAGGTAGGGGAGAGGTGGGTGAAAGGGGCGGACGTCCGCCACCATTAAGATGGGAACTCCATATCCCCAAAGTAGATAGTATATGGTGCGGCTGCTCCTGTTAGCCACATCACACCAATATGGTTGCTCATTATTGTTTCATAGGCTTGTATGTCATAAGTGTAAAGTATTTCAGCCGGTGAAACAAAAAGCTCTTGAGGATTACCTGTTCCTGCCTCATCTGTCCATGTTGCTCCATTGTCTGAGCTTTTCTTATAGTAAATTTTATCGTCAGTTGTGCTAGCCCAGAATATGTATAGCATTGTGTCTGATGATACGATTCCTACAGCATAGTTTGTGTAGGTTCCGACTTGCACGGCTACCTTAGCTTGCCACACTCCTCCTGCGCTTCTGTATCCGTGGTAAATATCGCGGTCTGTGTCCTCTACGAATGTAACATGCACTTCACTGTCTTTAATCGTGACTGAGCATGTTACACCGATTCTTACATCATATCCTGTGCTTTCCTCTCCCTGCCAAGCACCACCTGAGTACACTCGTCCTAGCATTATGTTATTATCTCGTTGGTATGTTACATATAGCCCTGAGCCTAGAGTGTGAAGGCTTAAGCACCATGCGGGAGAGCTAGTATTATGGAGCTTTAATTCAACTTCTGCACCCGACCACGTGCCATCGTTGTTATCCGAGATTTTTACGCGTGGATTGTAAACACCTGCTACTTCTCTGACGTATGCGATAGCTGGGTAACCACCGGAGAGCACTGCTATAACTTGAGCAAGCATGGCTCCGACGCCTGTATTATCATAAACAATTTGTTCGGCTGCGCTCCACGTTATTGTACCATTTGCGTTAGGTGTTCCTCTGCGATAGTAGAGGATTTGGTCATAAACTCTTGCATAGTGAACGTGTGTTCCATCAAAGTAGGCGTCTATCATACCTGATGCAGTAACCAGCCCTAGATCGGTTCTGTCTGTCCACGTCTCTCCATCGGTGCTTGACCTAAAGTAAAGATGCCCTGCATCTGCGTAAAATATCCAGTGCCGCCCTGCTGCAAAAAAGGATAGGTTTTGTACGCTGTATCGGATTGCAGCATCGTAGTTTGATGTTGTTACTGAATATGGCCCTGTGATAACTGGGCCTGATTCTTCGGCGATGGCTTCCCTGTTTGTAGTAAGCAATAGTGATTTTAGTAGCCCTGACATAGCTTTATCCCATATTGTATGTTATGAACAGGTAATACTGGGCTTGGAATCTAACAGATGCTGCTGCACTTAGAGTTGCCTTCGCTTCAAGGGTCACAACCTGAGCATCTGCCGTAACCTCGCCCGTGGCGTCCTCGGCGATTATGTAGCTTCCTGAGGCTCCATCTACGGCTCCAAACCCTATCACGTCGGTCTGGCTGAAGAGCGTGACGCCCTCGACGATAAGCTTCAGGTCAATCTTCTGGGCCGTGGCTGCATTGTTCATGATGTTTATGCGGGCCAGGGCGATGACTGAGATGATCGTCGATCCCGCTGGGATATCCACGGTTATGTCCTTTGCGCCGAGGCTCTGGTCTGCGTCAGTGACCGCTATCGCTACGGCGGCGTTCTCTGCCGCCGGGGCCTGGCTTTTCTCGAACTCCGTTATGTCGTAGTGAGCCGTGAGAACCGGCGTGGTAGGTATCGACCCGACCGCCGCGTTCAGGTAGTCCTCTATCAGCTTCGCGTAGCTCCCAGCCTTGCCCCAGTCCGCGACCAGGGCGTCCCAGAGTGAATCGACTCTCGGATATGATACGCTCATTTCTTGTCTCCTCCGAGCAATATGAGCCCCGCGAGAAGAACCACGCCGGCGCCGACGCCGGTGGCGACCGCCGGGCCGTGCTCGTCGAGCCAGTTGCCGACGTCCTCAGCCTTCAGGATCGCGTAGGTCGCCACCCCTATTCCTAGCAGCACCAGGAGAAACTTTGTAACGACCGGCAGGACGACCACGATGATCGCGCAGATCGTCGCCAATACCGAGCCCTCCGCCGTGTGGACGGCCTGGTACTCGACGTCGAACTTGGAGATCACCTGTGCCCACGGCCACTCGCGGCCCGCGTAGGTCAGCGTCGCCTTTACGTAGACGGGCAGGTCGCCGGCCTTCTTGATGGCCTCCCAGAAGCCGTCCCGGATGATCTGCTCGGTCGGGGTGCCTTCGACGGTGATGCTCTTCTGCACCATGTAGCCGGCGCCCTTGCCAACGTCGTAGGTCTCAGGCACCGCCTGTTCGACGGCGAGCAGGGTTCCTCTGGACGCGGTCATGGCTCGGCCTCCTTCAGCGCTTTCTCGGTTGCGTGGTTCATGAGGAGCAGGTCGCTGGGCACGTTGATCAGCACGTAGATGAAGAAGAGCCAGGCGAACAGGGTCGGGTCCTCCCGGATGTTGGTGAAGCTCATGGTCGCCAGCCAGGTGCCCAGGTTCTTCAGGGCCAGGACTAGCCCGAGGGTCGTGATCTTCATTCCTGGCTCACCACCAGCAGGGCTAAGAGGAGCAGCCCTAGGCCGGCCCCGGTCACGGGTGGCTTCTCACCGTTCGGGGGCTCCCCGTCGATGACCGTGGAGCCGTCGCTGGCCTCGCAGCCCTCGAACTCGCTGTCCCCGGCGAAGTAGACGTAGTACTGGTGCTCGCCGGTGGCTGTCAGCGTGTCCTGGAATACGCAGAACCCGGGGCCTCCCGACGTCGAGACCGTGGTCGTCGACTTGATCGCGGCCCCGTTCCGGTAGAGGTTCACCGTCTTGCCGCTCACACCTAAGCCGGTGTCGTCCCGGCGGAGCTGAGTAATGATGGTCACCGCCAGCGGGGCTTGCCCGGCCAGGGGATTCACGTCTAGCCCGTAGAAGCTGGTTCCTACCTTCGTCACGGTGACGGTCACTGTTTCACTCTTTCCCATCTTATTTTCCTCCTTGTGTTATCAGCCAGAGCAGGACCAGGAGGCCGAGGCCTCCAAGTCCCGCCCCGCCGACTCCGTTTCCTGTGTCGCAGCCCTCGTATATGCTGTCCCCGGTGAAGGTGGCGTAGTAAGACGTCACCATGGTGACGGTGTCGGTGGCCTCGACCCTGCCGCTGGAGTCTGTGAACATGCTGAAGCGCAGGCTGTCATTCTTGTAGATTTTTATTGTCTTACCCTCGACCCCTATGCCTTCGGACGTCAGGTAGGCCTCGATCGTGACATCGTAGGGCGGGGTCCCCGACGTCGGGTAGACGCTGATGGTCAGCGTCGTGGGCTTTTTCGCCGGAGCAGCTTCCTCGAAGGTGAGCATCATCATCCATGGCTGATCCTCAGGCCAGGGAGTTCCAGGAACCAGGGTCCACTCTATCACGGTGGTCCCGCTCGTGTAGAGAGGTCTTCCGAATACGTCCTCTCCTGAGACGAATCGCCAGCCCGTGGGCGCTGTCATGGAGTAGGAGTGCGCTCCCTGGGAGATCCCGAAAAAGGAGGCGAATCCACCGCTGTCCGAGTACTTGGTCACGCCGTCGAGGACGCACCGGACCCCGGGGACACCGGGGATGCAGGCGAACCTTACTTCAACCATTTAGCCGAGCACCTCTCCGTAGACCCGTATGTATCCCGACGAGTTGCCGGGCGCCGCCGACCAGTCGATCATGTAGTAGATGGTGCCCGCCGTCGTCAGCCTGGCGATGATGGGGAGCTTGGCGGGGGACCCGCCGGCGACCCAGTGGTAGATGGTGCCGCCGACCTGTCCCGCGTCGGAGGCGAAGATGATCTCGGCCTCCGCCTGCTCGTCGACCGCGGATGCCGCCTCGAGGAGCCAGAGCTGGTAAGTCACAGCGTTCGTCGGGGTGATCTGGTACTTGATCGTGTGGATCATTACGTGCTGGACTGCGGGGTTGCCTACGAAGCTGAGGGTCGGGGTCGTGCCCCATGCCTGGTCGGTCTCGAAGTACCCCGGCGCCCCGCTGGTGTACTCCTCGATCTCGGCGTAGAACAGCCGCTTGCCGGCTGTGACGTTCACGGCCATGGGGGTCCCGTGCTGGAAGGCCGCGAGGGATAACTGTGACCCATTAATCCGGGCGACCCTAACGTACTTCCCGGCTTCGGCTTCATCGTTAGTTATGAAGACGGCTGTTACGGGGCCGGGGAACTGCGGGGTCTCGGAGGCCTCCACCTCCCGGCTGGTGGAGCCGTCGACGTGGAGTATCTTGTAGCTGACGTCGGTGAGATCGCCGTCAGTTGAAATACTGATAAGGTCGGCGCCGCCACATTCGACGCGGGTGTCGGTGAAGGCCGTCGCCTTCGATATTGGATTCATAATGTCCATGACGAAGGGTTTTGGCGTGTTGATGTTCAGGAGGGCGTCGAGGCGGGTGTTTAGGCCGCGGAGCTCAGCCTGGAGCATCTTGTAGCGGGGGTCCTTCATTTCTTCGCTCATATGGACACCTCGTAGGTTAGTTTGACTCCGAGGAACATCCCGTCGGTGTTCGTCTTGTACACGATGTTGAGGCCGACTATGTCGCCGGCGGCGATGCCGGTGAGGGCCGCGGCTATGTTGCTCTTGTAGAGGTCGTCAGCCGTCGGGGTTCCGGTGAACACGAATGAGAGGGCGTCGGCGGTCCCGTTATACGCTTCATCGTTACAGCCCCAGTTCGTCACCACGTCCCACGCCATCGCGGCGGTGGCGGCGAGAGCGATCCAGGTGACCTCTGCTGTGAGGAGGGTGCCGAAGTCGTCGGGGATGTAGAGCCGGGCGTACGCGACCTCAGCGGCGAAGTCGATCTCCCATCCCGTGTGAGGTCCCTTCTGAATCTCAAGGGTTCCGGAGGTGAAGGGAACGTAAATGGTTTTGATCCATTTTCTCCATTCAGCCCGGTCCTTCGAGGCGTCGTACATCAGGAAGCTATCTGTGGCTCCTGGGGCTCTTGAGATTTCATTAAAAAGTTTCGAGGTCATGAGTGAGAACCTCCTGGGGGTTAGGTGCCTATCCACCTGACGCCGTGTGCGTAGACGCCGGCGGCGCTCAGCGCGTCGTAGTTGTATGCTTCGCTCTGGATGGTGGCCTGTTTGCTCTTGAAGTGGGCGTCGAAGGGCAGTCTCATGATGCTCTGGATTTTGTTGACTCCGGTGGTGGCTTCGATGGCGTGCATTGGCTCGTGGAAGAACTTGGTTTCCTGTATGGGCTCCCAGGCTGTGCACCGCATCGTGAAGTAGCCGGCGAGTTCCTCGTCGGCGACGACTGTGGCGGTCCCGATGGTTGCGACTCCGCAGATCTCATGCATCTTAACGCCGTTGTCTACCCTTATGTCGGTGCACGCGGTGATCGTGGCGGCGGTGGTTCCGGTGGCGATCTCCCTGCTAAACTTGCCGTATATGGTGGGCTTGCCGGTGCGGGCGGTCGAGTAGATCATGGTCATCCCGGCCTGGCCGTTTACGGCCATGGCTGAGAGGGGTTCGACTCCTATGTTGAGGGTCTCGGTGCCGTTCAGCGGGGCGTGGATCAGCCAGGTCTCCATCGGCGTGGTGGATAGCTGGTCGATGGCTCCGAGCTTGCCGTTGCCCACGGGGAATAGCCCCTCGCAGGGCTGGAACCTGTAGTCGTTGCCCAGGATATCCCAGACGGCGAGGATCGAGTCGCCCTCGTTGGGCTCCTCGATCTGTATGAATGGTCGGACGCCCACCAGCTCACGGGCCTTAGCGGGCACCCTGTACGTGGCGTTGATGGCCGCCCGGGCGACTGCGGCTCCGATCGCCGCGGGTCCCACGATGTCGTAGAACAGCGTCATCCTGGTCAGCTCCCGTAGTATCTGATGCCGTGTGCGTACATGGGGGCGACGGTCATGGCGTCGTACTGGGTCAGCGTGGTCTCGACGGTGGCCTGCCGACTCGTGAACCGTGCGTCGAAGGGCAGCCTCTGGATGCTCTTGACGGTGGCCACTCCGGTGGTGGCCTCGATGGCGTGGATGGGCTCCATGAAGAACTGCGTGGACTGGATGGGGTCCCAGACGCTGCACTTCATGGTGGCGTAGGCGGCGAGCTCCTGGTCGGCGGTGACTATTCCCGCGCAGACTGCTGCGGCTACGATCTCGTACATCTGGACGGCGTTGCTTAGGGTGAGGTTGGTTCCGTTGGCGACGTATGCGGCTGTCGTGGAGCCAGCGATCTCGCGGCTGAACTTACCGTATATCTGCCTCTTCCCGCTGCGCTGCGTCGAGTAGACCATCGTTATGAAGGCCTCGGCGTCGGCGGCGTTGGCGTCACACATCTCCTGCCCGATGTTCAGTATCTCGCCTCCGTTGACGGGGGCGTGTATGGGCCAGAACTCGGCGGGTGTGGTCTCTAGCTGGTCGATGGCTCCTAGTTTGCCGGCGGCGACGGGGAACATCCACTCGCAGGGCTGTCCCTTGAAGTCGGGTCCGATGATGTCGCCGATGCAGAGGATGCTTTCTGCGGGATTGGGGGCCTCTCCCGTTATGAAGGGTATGACTCCGATGAGCTCCCTGGCTGCTGAGGGAACGACGTATGCGTCGTTGATTGCGACTCTGGCTACGCCGGTTCCGACGGCGGTGGGCCCCACGATGTCGTAGAACAGGTTCTTGTAGTCTTCGAGGGCTTTCAGTATTTGGGTCATGTCAGATCACAGCCTGTCCAGGTAGTCGTCCCGGACTACCGTGTTTCCTGGGTTGCCGGGGTTGCCGGGGTTAGAGGTCACGGTCTTCTTCTTGCCGAGGGTGAGGAGCGCCAGGATCAACAGTGGGTTCATGACTAAGCCTCCTTCTTCAGGAACCCGGCCACCGTGGGCTCAAGGAACCTGGGATACAGAGTCTTGTAGACGGCGATGATGGACATGCCCTGAGCTGCCTGCTTCTGCCAGTCCTTCGTCGCCCAGTTCTTCGAGGCGTAGACGCCGAGGTAGATCATGCCGATGTCCTTGACTGTGAGGCCGAGGGACTCTATGATGTCGGTGGGTAGGACGTCCTTGAGGTAGCTGTCAGTGATCGCGTGGGCTGCGCCTCCGAGGAGGCCGGCGTACGCGATGGGGTAAAAGTCCTTCTGCGTTACCTGAGTCATGGCGATTACCTACTTCTCTTTCTGCGTTTACGGCACGTGCCTGCTTTGGTTCTGCCGTATTTGCATGCTTTTTTGGCCAATTTTGGTCAAATAATTCATGGAAACGTCATTTAAAGATTTATTCGTGTTTACATGTGTTTACTGTGGAGTGTTTGTACGCATTTTCAGGCGTTTACAGGTGTTTACTGAGGGTATTTTATATGTGTTTGAGGAGAGTTTAATCATGGTACGAGACAAACCGATGACGACGCGGGTGTCTCAGGAAGCCTACAAGGTGCTGCTGCAGAAATGCGCCGACAGGGGGTGCAGCACGTACGAGTACCTGAGGCAGCTCGTCCATGAAGACACGGGGCTAGCCGAGGAAAACGGCTCTGCGGCCCCGGCGCCCGTCGTCCCGAAGCTAAACCAGACGGAGTTGATAGCAGAAGATGAGCCTGTCAGAGAAGGAATTAAAATCACTCGTGGGTGACGCCGTGAGGGAGGCCATGAAGGTCTCGGCCCTCGAGTGCCCAGACTGTCACGCCACCTTCAAGGAGGTGCCCCAGTACCTGGACCACCGGGTGGGCGAGTACATGACCCAGAAGCTCGAGGAGACGCAGCCGCTGAACCTGGAGAAGGAGATCCTCAGCTGCAAGGACGGCATCTGCAAGATGATCAGCGACCACGTGGAGGCCACATACAACATCACGAAGAAGGGAGAGGCCCCCCAGGAGGCTCCTAAGGAGGAGAAGATCCGCGGCCTCTTCGACTACGAGGAGGAGAAGGAGTAGGTGCCCCCTAAGGGTAAAGTACCGTGCCCCGTTGAGGGCTGCGACGAGGTCTTTAAGGATGAGGCGTCGGTAGCCGCGCACATGAAGGCCGTGCACCGCGACCAGTTCAAGCCACCTGGGGAGCCTCTCCCTGGTATCCCGCCGGAGGGAATCAAAGAGATGCTCCCAACCGGAGCCCTGGAACTGCTGGACACCCGGATCGACGCCCGAGTACAGGCCGCTCTCGAGGCGGAGAGGCCGCAGATCGCCGCCGCCGTGAAGGGCGCCATCGAGCAGGTACTCGCTCAGGCCAAGGCTGCAGGGATCGCTGTCCCAGGTGTCCCGCTTGCTCCTGGGGAGGGCGGAGTAGTCCCCGGGTCTCCGGTGACCCCTGCAGGGGCCCAGCTCATCAGTTGGATGACGAAGAGCGACCAGTCATCGGACATGGAGAACCTAGCCAAGATGTTGACGCAGGCCCGGGCCATCAGCGACGTGCTGAACCCGCCGACGATGTGGGACCGGGTGATGCAGAACGTCGTGGTCAGGAGCCTGAGGCAGACGGGGCTGCTAACGGATACTGAGGCCACTGGTCTCAGTAAGCAGATAGGGGACCTCAAGCTGGAGGGTAAACCATGACAGGAGGCAAAAAGGATGAGGCCGACGTGTACGGATTGCGCCCTTAAGCACCTGAGCCAGGCGTCGATCCTGCTCTCCGAGTTTCATCAGGGGTACCCCACTCACATATTTTATGCGCTGGGGCACATGGCCGAGGCCGGCGACGAGCTGGTGAAGGAGTACCCTAAGCACGCGGAGATGGTCAGGGCGGAGCGTAAGAAGCTGGAGGAGAACCCTGACTACTCGCCGGACTTTAACCAGCTACTAGAGAAGATCGACACGGAGTGCGAGGTATGCTCGCTGGCAAACCCGGGCAAGAAACACAACCCAGGGAACCCGGGACCCCGCCGGGAGTACAAGCCCTCGGCGTGGACGAAGTGCGAGCTCAAGTATCCATCCGTGCAGCGGAAGATCGCGTCGTGCGCCAAGGAGATCGAGAAGCGGCAGACATGCCCGCCCTCGAAGTGGGGGACGTCCCCATCCTGCGTGAACCCATACGCGGTGTGCCGAACCACGATCAAGTGCCCGCCGAACCCGGGGAAGGATTACGAGCCGTCGAAGTACAGGACAATTGACGGGGAGCAGTGGCTTCTCACTGCAGGAAGCAGTAGAGGACTGCCTGGCCCTGAGCTCTACGCTGATCTTGAGCAGCATAAGGAGTACATCAAAGGATTAGGGTACGAGATTCGATGCTTCAAGGAATCTGATGGAGATTATTATTGCTGGGCAAAATACGTTGGAGAGACTGAGAACCCGGGCAACCCCGGCGCAGTTGTTACCGGCAACCCGGGGAACCCCAGCAAGTACATGCAGAGAGGGCAGACCCTTCCAGCTCGCCAGATGTGGCTCCTTCGGGAGATGTGCCGGCGCCGCGGCGTCGACACGAAGCTCATCGATCCCGCCATAGACTACTGGGAGAACAAGGCTGAGATAGAGCGCGAGGCCCTTGTCAGGCTGCGGCTGAAGCTCAGGAAGAACAATAACAACCTACGGGGACCCGTAGTCAACAATGATGAGGGCCGCGCCGTCGCCGGGGTGCTGAGGCAGAAGGAGAGAGAGGAAGAGGAGGCGTATGCAGAGTACGCCCGCGCCTTCAAGGAGAATCATTGATGCCTCAGAGAGCCGTGGGGTTTCAGACGTGTGCGCCTGCAGGCGTCGGCTGCTTCTCCATGGAGAAATACAGGAAGGACCCCGGGACCCGTAAGTTGGCGGAGTACCTGGAGCCCTTCTTCAGCGGCGGAACCGTGAAGCCCCTCGTGGCCCTCGAGGGGAAGGCCGGCAAAGGCTACTTGACGGGGAACCAGGTGGGCGCCCACGTGAACAGGTGCGCGAACCTGAACCCCGTTAAAGCTGAGCAACGGCGCAGACTTATCAACGATGCCCCTAGGGGTACAGTCCTCGAATTGTACGCGGGGAAGGGCTACCTGACCCGGGACGTGTACGCCGGGAAGGCGAGCCGAGTTATCCTGGTGGACAAGGACAAGAGGGCCCTAGGTCAGGCAGAGCGGCGGCTGAAGGGGAAGGTGCGGCGTGAGATATACGTAGGCGATAACCGCGCCTGGATCAGGGACAGGATGCAGGGCGTCGACCTGAGCGACCTAGTGGCGGTGGACTTTGACGCCTTCGGCAGCCCCACAGACACGATGCAGGTGTTCTTCGACCACTACAAGGTCCGCGGACCTCTGTATGTGTCCCTCACGGACGGGTCCGCTCTATCCTACTCCTTCCATAGAGCCGGGGCCGGGCCCGTCATGGCGCGGAAGCACTACCACAGCCGGATCGGGAGGGAGGACATGGGCACCCTGCGAGGCCAGGTTAAGATGATCGACCACTTCATGAAGGAGGAGGGCAAAAAGCACGGCTTCACGGCTGAGCCCGTCAGCATCGCCAAGGGGCACCAGAAGACGCTTTACGCGGGCTATCTGCTTAAACCCACCTGAGATAGATTAAAATTTCTTTGAAAGATAAGTGTATGTAGGTGACAGGATGAGCGGGAAAATGTACCCGGAAACTGAGACGTGGAACCCGTTTCTGGGATGCCTGTATGACTGTGTCTATTGCGAGCCGAGTTTCAAGAAGGTGCTGAGGTGGATCGCGAGAAGGAACAAGTGCCCTGACTGCCGGGATTACAGGCCTCATGAGCACCCGGAGAGGCTGAAGCCTGGGAACATTCCGAGTGCCCGGACGATCTTCGTGTTCGGCCAGGGCGACATCACGTTCTGTGATCCCGCGTACGTGAGGAAGGTGTTTAAAGTAATCAGGAGCCACAATCCGCGGACGCAGAAGGACTACTATTTCCAGTCCAAGAACCCGGCGTGCCTGGAGCAGTACCTGGGAGAGTACCCGAGGAACAGCATCCTTGTGACCACCATGGAGACTAACCGAGATGAGGGCTACGAGAAGGTGTCAAAGGCCCCGGTTCCTAGTGTCCGGTTCAGGGATTTTACCGGGTTGAAGTATCCGAGGAAGGTGGTGACGATCGAGCCGGTGATGGACTTCGACGTGGACGAGTTCCTGGGGTGGATGCTGAAGCTGAAGGATCAGGGGAGCCTCAAGTACGTGTGGTTCGGGTTTAATTCTAATCCGGATAAGGTGCGGCTGCCTGAGCCGTCGGAAGAGAAGGCCCAGGAGTTCGTTGACTTGCTGACGGCAGCGGGTATCGAGGTGCGGGGGAAGTCGTTGAGAGGAGTTAGAGTCGGATGAGCGATAAGATACTTAACCGTCTCCTGGAGCTCCTCCAGGAGGACCAGGAGCTCCACGACGCCATAGTAGAGGCCATACGCAGCAAGGCAGAGGCCGAGAGAGCCAGGGCAGATTGGTACAACAGAAGAAACCGTGTAAGCTGAGACGACCATGAGACACCACAGCAGCCATGCAGATAGGCCGCGCCCTAAGTCACACAGAGCCGACAAGCCGCGGCCTACCAGACCGTGAGTTTGAGGAGGTATTCAATGCACTCGGCGACGCTGCCGAGGCGCTGAGCCTTCTTCATTCGGTTCAGGCGGTCGGCCAGCTCCTTCGGAACCGTGATGGCGACATACCCTTTAGGCGGCATGATAGATCCTCCGCCGTGGACAATTTGATTTTTACGGTAAGGTCACCAAGGTGCCCACCTAGGTGGGCACTTCCGCCCCTGCAGGGGCCTCAGCTTCTCCCAGTTAAGCCCTAGAACGTTCGGCTAACAAAATGTTAGCCGGAAAAGTTGGTAAAGCGGATAAATTATTGGAGGAAATCGGAAAAGAGGCGGAAAATGCCCCAATCGCTGAGTCGAAAAGGCAGGAAACAGCCGCAAACATAAAAACAACCCAGAAAACAATATCAGAGCCCACCGGTAATTTTCCGGAGGGCCCTTTAAAGGAATACCAGTTACGGGCATAAACCGCTTCGTAATATCATATAAAGCGAAACCTATTAACCCGTTGAGACCCACGGGTCATACCGTAAAAGATGAGCGACTACCTCGGGACCCCGATGAGTGACGCGAGGGGCTACCTCCTGCCGGAGGAGGTCAGGCTCTGCATCGATCACACGGGGTCCCTCAGGGACAGGGCGATCCTCTGGCTGCTGTGGGCCACGGGCTGCAGGCTCACGGAGCTCCTCATGTTCACCGTCAAGGACATCTCCTGGAGGGATAAGGCCCTCTACATGTGGACCCTGAAGCGGAAGGAGAAGCGGCGCTATCAGAGGATCGTGCTCGTGGACGACGCCACCATCTCCCTGATCAGAGAGTACCTGGAGGCCTATGACGTGGAGGGTGGACACCTGTTCGGCTTGACAGCCCGCAGGGTCGAGCAGATTGTGGCCACGGCGGGGAAGGCAGCAGGGATACCCCGCGTGGGGGAGAAGATGATCCACCCCCACCACTTCAGGCACAGCCACTGCGTGGCCTGGGTGAGGGCTAACCCAACCATGGAGGGTCTGCGGAAGCTCCAGCAGCGGGTGGGCCACGCCAGCATAACGACGACTGCCCACTACCTCCAGTTTGCCTTCGAGGAGCAGAGGGAGGACATGGAGAGAGTCCTGGGCGGGGTCCAATAAATGAGGCGCAGGTGCCCAGACTGTGGGCGCCCACTCTCGAGGGCCAAGCACGCGGGGGCCTACCACTGCGATAATTCTTGGTGCCACGTTATCTCCGTTATTTATAAAAAAGGCGCGCGCAATTACGCAATAACCAGGGTGACTAGGGCCGCCGTGGGCAGGGCGACAGGCCTCACGGACGTGACGCCATGGGTGGACGGGCGTATCCGGGTGTAGAGGCTAGCTCTATGGGACATGGGGGTGTATATTTGTATATTAGTACACTTCTAGCGGTTCTCTGGGTTTACCCCCCTGGGGTGATTACTCTCTCATCATAATAATAATAATAATAATAACTAATAAGGGCTTATCCTGTATCTGCTTAAGCTAGCTGAATAACAAACAAACAACTAATATAAGACAATATACACCCCCCTTGATGCGGTGCTAATGGCTACAAGACGCGACGGGAGCGGTATAAAGCGCGAGAGACTCCTCAAGATACACGGCATGATCAAGGGAGCCGGGGACATACCCCTAGGTAGGTTCCTGGCGACATGCTCGTACACGATGGGCCTCAACCACTCCACGACAAAAAAGTACCTGGGCGACCTCGTAGCCCTCGATATGATCGAGGTAGACGAGGCCACGGACCTCGTCCGGGAGCACGTCCCTCAAGCAGTTAACGGTTAACTGGTCTGCTGCTCGTAGCAGACGAGGCCGCCCACCGTGCCGACGCTCGTCCTGAAGGTGCGGAGGTCGCGGCTGTCGCCCATGCCCCAGACGGTGCGCTCCCCGTGGGTGGGCATGAGCTTCCTGTGGCGGCCCAGGAGCGTGCCGTCGCTGTCTATGAAGAGGATGGTGTTGTAGAGGGTGTTGCTGCCGGGCTGGTCGCTCATCTCTGTACAGCCGACGACCGCGACGATCTCGTTGTCGCAGGCCGCCTGGCAGAGGGCGTCGGTGTCTGGGCCGGGGATGGCTACGGCGTTCTTCATGTACTGGACCTGGTTCATGCTCCAGCGGCTTATGGGGTTGGCTCCCCTCCAGTAGGGGTAGCCGGGGATGTGGGTCTCGCTGAACACGACGATCTGTGCCTTGCTGCGGGCGGCCCTCCTCGATGGCTTTGATGGTCTTCTCGACGGTGGCTTCCCGGTCCATGAAGACGGGGCTCACTTGGGCTACCGCTGCCTTGATTTTCTCCTGCATGGATATGGTTTGAATGCTTGGTGCTTAAATGTTGGTTGTTTGCGGTGGGTGTTCTTGGAGCCTTAGATTACAGTGGCTGTACAGAACATGAATTATTTTTGGGTTGCATTTAAGCGGTTTTTAGCTAACTTGCGTCATCTTACCCGTTTTCAATGTGGCGCTCGTCCGTGTACGCATTCCAGATGGGGAAACCTTAAGTTAGGCGCCTCTGTATCGGTGTGCGGTGAAAGAGATGACCAAGGTGATGGAGGATGTTGATGAGCCGCCTTGGCGTATCCTCGGCGGTTGAGTTCGAACCAGTTTTCTCATTGACTGAGGAGGTGAACCCCCAGGGGTGACGCAGCATGAAGGACATTTGGCCCCTGGAGTACGGCATCGGGAACACACGCCTCAGGAAGAGCTGCCGGGACGCTCCGATAACGTTTACGTCCAGCTGTAGAACGTGTCCTGAGTATCGGGGGTGTAGGCACGCCCGGAGGGTCTCAGAGCAGTTGGAGGATTTTTAATGTTTTCTTACTTTAAAAAGTGCCGAGAAAAATGGTTTTGTTCACAGCGCACGCGCACGAGTGAATATAACCGGTTTATTGAATTTCCCGCAGTATAACAAGAATTCATTCATATTTAATATGTTTGAGCATCTATTAATAAGCTCACCAGTCACGTAAAGCAATAAAAGAGGGTTTTTGATAATATCTGAAGAATACTCTTGACAATAGAAACCCAAATAGAAAAGCCAATACGTATAGATTAATTGTATAAAAAAGTATAATATCATTTCGTAAAACTCCGTATCCAATAAAAATAACAAAATGTAGAATACTCATACTGTGCTCTCTTAATAATCCTGTAAAAAAGAAAAATAACGCCCCTAAAATCAAAGAATAAGTAATATAGTTACTTGATGCCAAAAAATCTGGATAATTATTATACAAGATATGAAATCCGTCATCACTTTGGAATAATAAATGTTTGAAAACATGAGATTATTACGATAATTAGTTTGGTCAACGATAAATTACTAACTAGGTTATCAAAAATACCCATTATCGAATATGTGTGAAAATGAATTATTTACGTTTTATGTGTTGCATGGTGTGCGCGTACCAGAACCTCTGAAGAATTTTAGCATTTAAAAAGGAACAAATTGATAACGGTATGACTAACTCAAACTAGAAATAGATTCACGTTAGTGTTAAATATTTATCAATAATAAATATCAAAGGATGCTTTTATGGATATTAGATATATTGTTGTTATTGCTAGTGCGATACTAGGGTTCTTGGGACATATAATTGTAAGAAAAATTGAAAATAAATTAAGATTTTATGTAATTTGGGTATTAATTATTTACTCCATAAACATATCATCGATATTTATTATAGAAGTAAATCCTAATAATATAATTATGACATTATTCAATTATTATATCGCTAATAGTAACATAGTGCTTTTAACATTGTATATTATAAACTTGATTTTATTGATATCAAATAATTTATTCTATTCGTATAAAAAAACGGTGTTTTCTGAAATTGCTGTATTACAGTCTATTTTAAATACTATACTTGTTTTCTGGTATGGTATTGTTCTTGAAGATATTATTTTACGAAAATACATCTATATTTTATCGTTCATTATTTTTATATCCTTGGCTGTGATATGGCCTCAAATTGAGATTTTAGGGATAATGGATAAAAAGAATAAATATTGGTGGTTGACTGGGAAAATACGCGATTTTCAATAAATATATGAATAATTCAAACCTGTCTCATCCTCTGGCTCGATACCTGTACAACAACAATAGTAAGAATGGAATAAAGAGTAGAATGAGGAAGAGAATAAATATGTGTTCATGTAACAACCCGTCTGTAATTATTCTTAGATAGTATAAGAGTCCAGGTGAAGAGGTTACGGTGAACTCGGATTTTAGAACCTCTTCAGAGACTGGCTCAAGACCCGGTAACCTATAATCCTCTCCAATGTGAACTTTTTTACAGACCCTGTACAGGCCCTCAGTAAATACCGGATGATCCAGTCTCTTACTATACACCCCCCCAGGCTCCAACTCTATACCAATTGCGATCCATGTTGTATCCCACTCAACGCGACCCCACTCTCCGTCATCATACTTTTCAAACCAATAGTCAACTCCAAAGATAAGGGAGGCTGTACCCAGGTTTTTCAGTGCCATTTTCGGTATTTCATCGTGTTGATACTCAGTCTTATCGAGTGATAGCTCTGCACGGACCTCGTCAACAATGATATTCCGCACAAAGAACAACGTCTCATTATGTACTCTGTTCAGAGCCACTCCAAAGCGGTACTCAGCTGGGATGGTATCAGGTAACGTGATGGTCCAGTTCGTGGACTGAGTGTCCCCTACGTATTCCTGGATGACATGGGGGCCTTCATCGATTCTTATTAGCTTGAAATATGGGGTCGTGTTTAGAAGATAATTCGGGTCAACTTCAACGGTTATTTTATCTCCTGGACGATGTGGCCCTGCAGAGACCCATGCTTGACGTGGATCCCAATCCCAATATTCCGCCTCTAGCCATTGGGTCAAATCATTTGGGTTAACATCGTTATATATGTAAATGGATCTACCTTGCGTAATGTTAATCTGCGAGGATACAAGTAACAGTAAAAATATTTTTGATATATTTTTCATTATGTAAAAATAAGATTATGCATGGATAAAAGTTATTCGACGAACTTGAGAAGGCTCAAATATTCTCTATAGAGACATTAAAATTCAGTTATCCCATGTAATAAATCTTAGATTTGGGATGGTGAAAGGTGGGCCTCCAAACTAGGGAATTAAAACACTCCTAAAAATATGCCGCGCATGCGCATCAACTAAGATAACCGCCGAACAGAGAACACCCCGCGGACACCGCCACCGGTAGTCGCCGCCTAGAAGCCCTGAAAAAGCCGCCAAACCAGAAAACGAGCCCAAAAACGGGGAACCGCGGCGGCGGCGACTACACCCCCCTCCCCCCACCATGCACACAATAAAAAACGCCTTATTACAAGTAGCATGTAACAAACCACTAACTAAACGTTAAAAGCCCAGGCACCAAATCATTCACTGAGTGAATTCTATGAGCGGACTCATCATCGTGAGAGACGTAATGTCCAAGAACATCAAGACCGTGAAAACAGACGACACCGTCCACCAGGCGGTGCAGAAGATGAACAAGTTCGACATCGGCTCAGTAATCGTCACAGCCAGCGGCCGACCCGTCGGAATAATAACCGAAGCCAACATCCTCAGACGCATCGTCGAACCCAGAATGGACCCCACCACAGTCTGGGCCAAAGACATAATGAGCAGCCCCCTCATCACCATAGACCAGAACGCCGCCCTCGACGAAGCATCCAGAGTCATGGCCATCAAGAAGATCAAGCGCCTACCCGTCGTGGACGGCGACAAACTCGTCGGCCTCCTCAGCAGCACAGACATAGTCAGAGCCAGCCCCACACAGCTCGGCATCCTCGACGAACTCATGCGCGTCAGCTAACCCGCAGCCTCCCCAACGACGGCCATCCAAGCCTTTATTCGCTGATCCTCCCCCTATCACCCGACCAACATGAAGGACCCATGGGAGAGAGAAGCCTCGCGCCCCAACGAGTACCACGCCGTCGAGTGCCGCAGCGGACGCGAGTTCATCATCCGCCTCACCACAGGCGCCGACGTCTACAAGGCAATACAGCAGTTCGCCAAGGACAAGAAGATCAGGTTCGGCAAGATACACGCCGCATTCATGGGCGGCTTCAGCCCAGCCAAGATGTTCATGTGGACCCCCGACAACACGGACCCATCCAAATGGCACAATGAGACCGCCGCAAGCTTCCAGAACCTCAGCATGCTCATCAGCATGAGCGGCATGATCCACACGAGGCTGGTCAAAGGCAAACCAGAGCCCTTCCCAGCCATCCACTACGTCATAGGAGGCGCCTGGAACGTGCCCACCGTCGGAGGCCACCTGGCCGAAGGCACCACAGTCAAGGGCGTCGTCGAGGTCTTCATCACCGAGATACTCGGCATAGAGGAGCTGCTGCCCAGCGGCTACGACCCGGAGACCGACGGAGCCCCCGAGGAGTGGTACAAGGAAACCAAGTAGCCACCCCTCCATCGAACACGCTTTAAGGAAGTCCACAACCCTTTCTCTGATTCACCTTGGACCGCGTAGACGTCGTCGTCGTAGGAGCCGGCGTCGTCGGCCTAGCCATAGCGTCCCAGATCGCATCCAAAGACAGGGACATGTACGTCCTTGAGCGGGAGCTGAACTACGGCCAGGGCACAAGCAGCAGGAACAGCGAGGTCATCCACGCGGGCATCTACTACGCCGAGGGCAGCCTCAAGGCCCAGCTGTGCGTCAAGGCAAACCCGATCCTCTACGAGATATGCGAGAAGCACAAGGTGCCCCACAAGAGGCTTGGGAAGATCATCGTGGCCAACGGGGAGGACGAGATCAGGCAGATCGAGGAACTCATGGAGAAGGCCACCGCCTGCGGGGCACGGGACCTGGAGATGCTGGACGCCGACCAGGTCCACAGACTGGAGCCCCACGTCAGGGCAGACGCCGCCGTCCTCAGCCCCACAACCGGCATCATCGACGCCCACGGCCTCATGGACCACTTCCACAGGGAGGCCAGAAGAAAGGCGGGCCTGGACCCCCTGGTCCTGGGCACGGAGGTCACAGGCATCAGGCAGACCAGAGACGGCTACATCGTGGAGATGAAGACGGGCGGCGACCCCTTCGAGATCGAGGCGGGCGTCGTCATAAACAGCGCCGGCCTCTACGCCGACAAAGTAGCAGAGATGGCCGGCATCGACGTAGACCAGGCCGGGTACAGAATACACTGGTGCAAGGGTGACTACTTCAGCCTACGCGGCAAGCCCCCCGCCACCATGCTGGTCTACCCGCCGGAGCCCAAGGACAAGACCAGCCTGGGCATACACAGCGTCCCGGACCTCACGGGCCGCACCAAGTTCGGGCCCAACGCCTACTACGTGAAGGAGATCGGGTACGCGGTGGAGTCCGAGAGGACGCCCTTCTGGAGGGACGTGGTCAGGTACTTCCCCACCGTCGGAGTCGAAGACCTGCACCCCGACATGAGCGGCATACGCGCCAAGCTCCAGGGACCCGGTGACCCCGTCCGCGACTTCGTCATCAGACACGAAGAGGACCGAGGGCTGCCGGGCTTCATCAACCTCGTCGGCATCGAGAGCCCCGGCCTCACCAGCAGCCCCGCCATCGCGGAGATGGTGGCCGCCATGGTCGAGGAGCTACTCTAGGCTCAGAGAGGGGCAGCCCGCGAACCTGTGGCCCGCGGCCTCAGCCTCCCCGGGTGACCTGGACCTCATCCAAAGCGGGCCCACGTGGGCCATGGTGAGGGTAAAAGAATGTGAGGGAAAAAGTGTTGCGTCTAGGGCTCTAGATACTTCTGGCAGCCGTAGCAGTACCAGCGCTGGTACTGCTCGATCCACGTCGCGGGCTGGCCGCAGCTGGGGCAGTACCTGACAGCGGGCGTCGCCTGCGCGGCGGGCCTCGGAGCCGCCGCCTGGGCTGGCGCCGCCGCCCTCGCCGGCTGTACTGTGGGTGGCGCGCCCACAGGCTTGAAGAGCTCATTGATGAGCTCCCCCGCCTTATCCAGGTCTACGGCGGCCACCACCACCGATTCGGCCCCCACGTCAATGTACCATATGAGGTTCTCGCCCCTGACGAAGAAGCTGGTCTGGCTGGCCGGTTTACCGTCCTCGGTGTAGCCCAGGGACGCTACGCGTATCTGGGCCATCTTCCTGAGCATCTCCGTGGCCAGGAGGGCCCCGGCCTCCGTGAGCACCAGCGACGTGTTGTCCTCGCTCAGCTTCACAATGCCCCTGGCGTTCAGGCTATAGACGGCCTGCCATATGGCGTTCCAGTCCAGCTCAGGTTTTGAGGGCAGGATGGGTACCACGAATGGGACCAGCCACCTGGGGTCGGGGTACTGCAGCCCGTCGTTGACGCTGTTCTGGACGTCCTCCAGCTTCAGACTGGGCTTCATCTCCTCATGCTCAAGCAGAGATATGAGGTAGCTGCGCCTGTAAAGGTCCAGGGTGGCTAGGAGCACCAGGAACTCGCTGGGGCTCACCTCGAACTTGAACTCGGCCAGGCCCGGCTCGACGCCGGCCTCCAGGTACATGAGGATGGTGCCCGCCATCACCTCGGGGCTCTGCAGCCTCCTCAGCCGCAGGTTCTCTCCGCTCTCGTCGGTGTCCACCAGGAACGCGGGGTCGTCGGCCCTCAGGCTCTCCTTGACCAGCGTAGTCTGCACCAGGCCCTGGTCGCCCCTCATGATGGTTATGTCGCTCATGATGACGGGCGAGGCGAGCGCCGTCAGCGC
>Ga0299912_10000954_pt1 | contig 23527 bp, 18 predicted proteins | sample RVTome_2_FD_207667 | JGI IMG/M metagenome (GOLD analysis project Ga0299912, IMG submission 207667) | Soil microbial communities from uranium-contaminated site in the Upper Colorado River Basin, Wyoming, United States - RVT95D214 (version 2) ... | reverse complement strand
CGCTTCATGTTGCTGTAGGGGTCCTAGGTTTGAAACCTGGTGATGAAGTCATCGTCCCGGCCTTTACCTGGGTCTCTACACCGAATGTGGTTGAATATATGGGCGCAAAACCAGTATTTTGTGACATTAGCTTACGGACGTTCAACATCAACACGGATCACATTGAAACGTTAATCACATCGAGAACCGTGGGCATTATTCCAGTCCATCTTTTTGGACTGTGTGTAAATATGGATCCAATTCTTGAGATAGCTAAGAAACATCGCCTTTGGGTGATCGAAGACGCAGCTTGTGCTTTTGGGGCATGGTATCATGGCCGACACGCAGGAACTTTTGGAGAAATAGGGTGTTTCAGTTTTCATCCTCGCAAATCGATTACCACAGGCGAAGGGGGCATGATGACAACGGCGCAACCTGAGATAGATCGATTGAGCCGTATCTTGCGAGATCATGGCGCTTCTCAAACAGATTTTGATCGAGATGCCAAGAAATCGGCCTTCCTATTATCCGATTTTAACCACCTTGGCTATAACTACCGCATGACCGACATCCAAGGAGCCCTGGGCTGTGCTCAGATGAAGCGGGCTGAGTGGATTCTTGCAGAACGGGCACGGCGAGCCCACCTCTATGATAAGATGCTGGCCGGTGTAGAATGGTTGGAGGTGCCGGTAGTCCCTAACGGATATATTCACGGATATCAGGCCTATGTCTGCCTCTTCCGACCTGAGAAACCCACTCTAAATAATGTTGAACAACTCCACCGGCAACGCAACGATTTGATGATGCGGCTTGAGGAGAAGGGGATTGCTACTCGTCAGGGTACTCACGCTCCGGTGATCCAGGGTTATTATGTTGAAAAATATAAACTACGGCCTGAACAGTTTCCTAATGCTTACTTGGCGGACAGACTGAGTCTAACGTTTCCGCTTTATGCCCAACTGACAGAGGCCGAGCAAGAGATCGTGTGTCAGAATCTCCAAGAAGAGTTTGAAAATGCATAGGTCATTATTAGAAATTTTAGTCCACCCGATCACGAAGAAGAAGTTGCAGGTCGATGCCAATAAGTGTGCGTCTGAAGGCGAGATTGTGGAAGGGGCGCTCCATAGCCCTGGAAGAAAGTCATATGTTATCACCAACGGAATTCCCCGTTTTATCGTCACGGAGGATAAGGCCCAAAAGCAAACCGAGAACAGCTTTGGTTTCAAGTGGCGGCAATCCAATACGTACGACTCGCCACAGTTTCGAATGACAGCCCAGAAATGGGCCCTCCAACGCTATGGCTTCAAAGATTTAAAGGAGATGAGTTCATATTTTGAGAGAAGGCTGCAAATTCTTGATGCGGGTTGTGGTAGCGGCTTTACGACTTCTTTGTGGATGAATCCTCAGTGGGAAGGACACTTGTGGATTGGGGTTGATATCTCCACAGCGATCGATGTCGCGCAAGAACGGTTGGGATCCATAAAAAATACCCATTTCATTCAGGCAGATATTTTGAAACTTCCGTTCCTTGAAAATACATTCGACACCATTTTTGCGGAAGGAGTGCTTCATCACACCCCTTCTACGGAAGAGGCGTTGAAATCACTTGCATTCCTTCTTCAAAAAAGGGGGGAGATCATGTTCTATGTGTATCGGAAAAAGGGGCCCATCCGCGAGTTCACCGATGACCATATTCGAAACATAATTTCATCAATGCCTCCAGAAGAGGCCTGGAACAGGCTTCGCCCGCTGACAAAACTTGGGCAAGCACTGGCTGAATTGCAGGCCGAGGTCGAAATTCCCGAAGGCATTCCCTACCTTGGCATCAAAGCGGGCCGATATAATATACAACGCCTGATCTATTGGCATTTTGCCAAATTATTTTGGAATGAGGCCTTCACTCTTGAAGAAAATAACCACGTGAACTTTGATTGGTACCATCCCCAATATGCCCATCGCCAAACGGAAGACGAGGTTCGGCGGTGGTGTGATGAAGTGGGTCTTTCGATCGTTCACTTTGATGTGCAAGAAAGCGGATTTACAGTTCGCGCCATCAAAGGTTGAATTATGTGTGGAATTGCGGGAATCTTCAATCTGAATGGCGAACCGGTATCTCCGGTGATACTGCGTAGGATGACTGATGCGATCGCCCATCGCGGGCCTGACGGCGAGGGTTTCTATATCGATAGCTTTGTCGGGTTGGGACATCGGCGTCTTGCTATCATCGATCTTTCTCCTGCTGGCCATCAGCCAATGGCGACAGAAGATGGGAACCGCATTATTACCTATAATGGAGAGGTTTATAATTTTCAAGAATTGAGGATCGAGTTAGAAAACCTTGGCCATCGGTTCAGATCCAAAACAGATACCGAAGTCGTGCTACATGCATACATTCAGTGGGGAGTGGACTGTGTAAACCGTTTTAATGGGATGTTTGCTTTTGCCATCTGGGATAAAACTTGTCAGGAGCTTTTTCTCGCTAGGGACCGTTATGGAATTAAACCTTTGTACTATACTCTTGTAGGGCCCACATTTGTTTTTGCGTCGGAACAGAAGGCTATTATTGTCCATCCCTCGGTGCGAAAGGAAGTTGACCTGGAGGGACTGATTGAATATTTTACCTTCCAAAATATCTTTACAGATCGAACTCTTCTGAAGGGCATTCGAATCTTTCCTGCCGGGTGCATTGCACAGATTTCACTTGGAAGAACCATCGAGCAGCTTAGCCCGATTCAGTACTGGGATTTCAGTTTTCAGGAGCCGGAACCTTCAGACCATGAACAGGAGTATGTAGAGGAGCTCGATCGTCTTTTCCGGCAGGCAGTCAACCGTCAACTGGTGAGCGATGTAGAGGTAGGGTCTTACTTGAGCGGGGGCATGGATACAGGGTCTATTACCGCTGTTGCAGCCACACAGCTTCCCTATATCAAGACCTTCACCTGTGGTTTTGACCTTCATTCGGCATCCGGTCTGGAATTGGGTTATGACGAAAGAGAGAAGGCGGAGTTGATGTCCTACCTTTTCAAGACCGAACATTACGATATGGTCTTGAAAGCAGGAGATATGGAGAGAGTTTTCCCTAAGCTTGCCTGGCACCTTGAGGAACCGCGTGTTGGCCAGAGCTACCCTAATTTCTATGTAGCCCAACTCGCATCAAAATTCGTGAAGGTCGTGCTTTCTGGAACGGGGGGGGATGAACTTTTTGGAGGGTATCCCTGGCGGTATTACCGCGCAGTTGTCAATGATGATTTTGAACAATATATCAATAAATATTATGCGTATTGGCATCGCTTGATTCCCGATCATGTGATCCCTGAAGTTTTCCGCCCGATATGGGACGAGGTGAAAAATGTTCGGACAAGGGACATATTCAGAGACGTTTTTCATGCCCATGCGGATCATTTAAACCGTCCAGAAGATTATGTGAATCACTCATTTTATTTTGAGGCAAGAACGTTTCTTCATGGTCTATTGGTCGTAGAGGACAAATTGAGCATGGCTCACAGTTTGGAGACAAGGGTTCCTTTTCTGGATAATGACCTAGTCGACTTTGCCATCCACATCCCTGTCAAGTTGAAATTAAAAAACTTGGGAGAGGTTGTTCGCCTGAATGAAAATGAACCCGGCCCTAAGACGCTCAAATATTTTCAGAGAATGAAAGATGGGAAACTTATTCTCCGTAAGGTGATGAAGCGATATGTTCCACCTGAGATCACGGAGGCACAAAAACAGGGTTTCTCTGCACCGGATGCGTCCTGGTTTAAGGGGGAAAGCATCGAGTATGTGCGTCGCCTCTTATATAATTCCAACGCAAGAATTTATGATTTCCTAGATCGAGGCGCAGTTCAAAAACTGGTTGATGAACATTTGGAAGGAAAAGAGAATAGAAGATTATTTATCTGGTCATTGTTGAACTTTGAATGGTGGTGCCACCACTTTCTTCAAGTTTCTTAACGAGACAAGAACACAGTTCGTTACAAAAAAATGGAGGTGGATCGCCGTGAACGAATTGGATAAGCTGTCGAAATTGTTTATGGACCTTTACAGTAGGCTCCGCGATGAGACGAGGGAGCACTGGCAAAGGGCCTTGCCCCTTGAAGAAATGCTCTTCGACCGTTGGGAGCGCGCGAAAAGCCTTGGTTTTGGAGAAGGGTCAAGCATCTATCATAACAGTTATGTATATGGAGATGTCAAAGTGGGCAGCAATACATGGATAGGACCCTTTACCCTTCTCGACGGTTCAGGTGGTTTGGATATCGGTAATCACTGCAGTATCAGCGCAGGCGTACATATTTATACCCATGATACGGTGAAGTGGGCGTTGTCCGGTGGGAAGGCAGAGTACGAACATGCTTCGGTTAAGATTGGCAATTGTTGCTACATTGGTAGTCAAACGGTCATCGCCAAAGGGGTAACCATCAGGGATCACAGTTTGATCGGTGCATGCTCCTTTGTCAAAGAGAGTGTGCCCCCCTACACAATAGCTTTTGGTGCCCCCTGCCGACCTGTGGGTCGCGTCCAGGTTGACGGATCGGGAAATGTAACCTTGCTATTGGACAACCGGGGCAATGAAATATAGGTACTTAGCCCCTTATGAAATCCATCGGTCAAATGAATCCTCAGATGAGAGCTGACCAAAAAAAGAGAATTCATGATAACCATCACCAACAGGGGCTATCAATTCTTTTCATTGTACCGAGTGACTACACTAGTTTATTGGCGAAAGGTGTCATTCATCTGATTCTGGAGAGAGACGAGAGGGGGTTTTTTAAGAAGGTCTTCAGCGCGCACCCTTACGCTTCCAGGACACAGACTCTTGCTTTGAATGAAACCCATCAAGTGATTGAATTTGGTCCCAATTATCCTTGTTCTATATTGAACTTCAAATATGGCAGAATCATAAACTATTTGCTGAAGCCGGCATTAATTATCAAAGTGCTGACCAATCTAATCAAACGAGAACACATTGATGTGATCAGAGCCACGGATGGTTTCTGGTGCGGGTTTTACGCTTGGGCTGTAAGTAAACTGGCGGGTATTCCATTTTGCATCTCAATTCATACAAATTATGAGAGATATTTTAGACAAATCGGGAGAAAAAGGGGCATGCCTCTATTATTCAAAATGTTCGAAAGGTTTACCTTACCTCGGGCACATTTGGTTATGCCCATTAGAGAGCATATTGTGCAAGGCATGTTAAGTATGGGAGTGGATCCCAACAGAATCTGTGTCATCCCTCATGGGATTTCGACGGAGGAATTTTTGATCCCAGAAAATGTTGAGATCTTTGAACGATTTGGAATTCCTCTGGGAAAGAAGGTAATCAGTTTTGTCGGAAGGCTGGCCAGAGATAACTATGTCTATGATATTGTTGAGGTGACCCGTCGCATTTCAATGATGAGAAGCGATTTTATCGTCCTTCTTGTTGGGGATGGCTTAGAGCATAATGGACTCAAATCGCTTGTGCAAGAATACGGCTTATCATCGATCGTAATGTTTACCGGCTTCCAGCCAAGGGACATCGTTATTTCAATCCGCAGTAGATCCCTTATGTCTCTGTGTTTAAAGGGGGGGTTCAGTTTGATTGAATCTTGCGTAGCAGGTTGCCCGTCAATCTCCTATGACATCGAATGGCATTATGAATTAGTAAAGAACGGGGAAACGGGGTTTCTAATTGAAGAAAGTAACCTCGATGCTGTCACGGAGGCTGTAATCTACTTGTTGGATCATCCTGAGCAAGCCCGGGAGATGGGAGCCAAAGCGCGTAAACTTGCTATCGCCAGGCATGATCTATCTCACACCACTGAAGTGAAAAGGAATTATTACAGAAAGTTATTGAAGTATAAGATTTCTTGTAGATGGTGAAAATGATCCAAGATATGAAAGAGATGAAAATGAAACAGAAGGCCCCGGTTCTGGAGGTGATAAATAACAACCCCTGGTATACCGCCGATCAGCTCGCAGCGGCGAAGGGTCATCAAATTCGCGCGATTCAGCGGCGCTATACGTACATCCTGCACAGCATCAAGGACTACCTCAAATCTCACGATGGGGAACCGATACGCGTCCTCGATGCAGGATGCGGTGATGGGGTGCAATTACAGCTGTTGACTCAGATCCCGGAGGTAGTTGTTTGGGGGGCTGATTATAACCCCCTGCGTGCGAGGCGGGCGCGCCAGAACTTCCCCACGGTCCATATCGTCTGCTGTGATCTGCTTCACCTGCCGTTCCCGCCAGCCTTCTTCGACATCATCCTGTGCAGCCAAGTGATTGAACATATCCCCCAAGATGATTTGCTCCTGGAGCGATTTGCTAATGCCTTAAAACCACGAGGCCTCTTGATCCTTGGTACGCCAAACGAGGGATGCTTCATGGCGCGTCTGCGCAATCACATTTTTGAGCGCCGTATATTGAGAAATACTGACCACGTTCATTTCTATACCGAGTTGGGCATTCGCTGTAAGCTCAAAGCGGCCGGTTTTGCCATCCAACAGATCATGCGGGAAAACTGGTTCTTCCCGCATCAACTGATAAACAATTATCTGGCAAATTGCAATTGGGGGTTTCACCTGGTGGGCTGGTTGAGAGCAATCATTCCATCGCAGACAGCAGGCTATTATTTTCAGTGTGTGAAAGGATTGTCGAAAAAGTGAAAATAGTTCCTTTCAATCAGATTGACCCTGGTGTCTGGAATAAGCTTGTAGATGAATCGCCCGAGGCCTGGCTTTATCATCGGACAGAATGGATAGAGCTGGAACAAGTTGGAGGCCATCAGAATGAGTCTTTTATGGTTATCTCTGATAAGGGGCAAGCTCTTGGAATCTTTTGTGTTTATCTGCTGAGGCGAGGCCCCTGGTGGCGTTTGTGGGATGACTACCTGCATACGGGACATTGCCGGAGTGGTCCTGCCATGGCTGATGGACTAAGCACCAAGCAACGCAAAGAGGTGACTGTCTTCGCTTTGGATTATATCGAGAGACGTGCTCGAATTTACGGGGCAAACAGACTGGAGGTACGCCTGCCCTCTCTTGCCCCTGCTTACCTGCCTCCATTGCGAAGTGAGATCAACCCATTGTGGCAATACGGATTCAGTACTTTCCCAATGTATGGTACATCGGGCATCCGTCGCCTGCAAACGGCAATCACCCCTGATACGATAGTCGAGTTGCAGAAGGGCGACGAAGGTAGCCTTTTCGCTTCACTGGACACTCGGGGACGCAATGCTGTACGAAAGGCTGGCCGTGCTGGTGTGACATGCGTAGAGGGCGATGGGTTAAAGGGGGTTGAGGTGTTCCATATGCTCTATGAGTCCAGTCACATACGTTCGGGTGCTGCAAATAGACCTCTGACTTTCTTTCGGAAAATGTATGAAAGCCTTGCAGCCAAGGGTTGGTTGAAAATCTTCGTTGCATTTTTTGGGACAAACCCTGTCGCCAGTGTCCTCCTGCTGTGCTACAAGGACGCTGTAACTTACTATGCGGGTGGAGTAGACTACGCTGCACAGCAGTTACGACCCCACAATCTACTGGTATGGGAGACTTTGAAACGGGCACAACAGAAGGGTTGCAAATGGTTCGAAATGGGTCCCTATTTCCCTTATTTGCCCGAGGAAAACAAAATGGCAGGAGTAGCTTTTTTTAAACGTCAATTCGGTGGCAGAGAGTTTCCTCTTTTTGAAGGGCTATTGTTCTACAACTGGCCGATGTATATTGCAGGGGTTCTGGTTGAAGAAACGAAGTGGCGGATTTACGCCAAGCTTCAGCGATTAATAGCTTCGAGGAAAGGTGAGGTGTAATGATGGGTTTCTGGCTCGCTCAATTGCAGAAGTTTTTTGACGTGCGAGCCAGGGAGCTACGGATGTGTGATGACGAATTTGCTATTAACGGTTACAAAGCACTTGATCAGCCGTCTTACTGGACAGAGCCAATAAAGAAGAGGTTACTTGATGATATTGTAACAAAACTGGAGTTGTCTCTGGAGCATCACGTATTGGATGTGGGTTGTGGTACCGGTATGGTATTGCGGCAGATCGCCCCGCACGTCGCTCACGTAACAGGTGTAGATTTCTCGGTGGACATGCTTAAAATCGCCCGCCACCATTTGCCGCCAAATGCGATGTTGCGACAAGCAAACGCTGCTGACCTCCCTTTTAAGGATGAGACCTTTGACCGGGTCCTTTGCTATCATGTCATTACGAATTTCCCTGATGATGATTTTACGCTGTCTGTATTAACTCAGCTAATTCGCGTTACCCGTAAGGGAGGGTTTGTTCTTATCGGCAACACGCCTGATTCCGACAAAAAGGATGTACAAACACAGCTCATTCTGCAGCAATGGCGTGGCACAGCATACCCCGCCTTTCGACAGCCCTTATTGAGTCGGTGGGAGGCCTGTCTTAAGAATATCTGGCGGTGTCGTATGTGGCGTCGTTCTGTTCAGCCTGCTTTGAGTAACCGTTTCTATACGAGGGATTTTTTCAGAAAATTTGCGTGGCAAACTTTCTGTGAAATTGAGATACTTCCAGTGGATGTTGAAGGATATCTCTATGCACCGTGTCGCTTTGACGCGCGTTTATGGCCGGGCGGGTGTCACCCGATTGAGACAAGATGATCGGTGAAATCAGTCCTAAATCGAATGAACGGGTGAAGGGCGAGATCTCGGCCCTATTCAACACCGTATTAGCCTCTTACGGATTCGGCCTATCCGGAGGTCTGGTGGCTACATTCTCAACTTATTTTTCAACCAGACTCTTTACTCCGGAGGTTTACGGGCAACTGAGTATGGTTTCCATGGCGGCCGGTATTATCCAGGCTGTAGGGTTTGTATGGTTGGGTAGCGCTCTGATCCGTTTTGGCAAGGACGAATATATTGAGACAGGGGGGGTTCGCCAGACGTTTCAGGTGCGTTTAATCCTCCTGGGCGTCATCGGGTTTGCTGCGCTGCTTCTATTTACCTCCTCTTACTTCTTCGCGCGCGATTATCTCGCGACGTGGATTGGTATGTCTGGTCGGATTTTATGGATTATCCCACTCCTTTTATTGTTGACGGTTTTGTCATCTGAATTGAGCGGCTATTTGAATGTCTTCGGAAAGTATATGCAGTTGGCTGGGTCAGATCTTTCCAGCCAGATCGTAAAACTTGCAGCTGTCATTCTGCTTTATATACACTATGGTGCAGCGGGAATCGGTTGGCTGATTGCCCTCACCATTTGCGGCATGGTAGCACAATTATCCTATTTGTCCGCGTGGGTGAAAAAGGATTGTTTCCACCTGGGAAAAACGACAGGAATCCAGGAGCCCCTACGCCGAACGATACACTATTCTATGCCAGCTCTTGGCACGTCAATCTTAGGTTACATCTATAGCCCGATTGAAATATTTCTAATTCGCTACTTTGTTTCGATTAAGGCTGTAGGGCTTTTCAGTATGGCGAATGCCCTGAACAGAATATTCGGCAACTTTGTCATGCTGCTCCCTGGCCTTACCTTCCCTATCCTGCAAGGTCTGAAGGGAACCGGCAATTCGGAGGCAATGCGGAGATATTATCAGAGGATCGTTCCTCAAGCGACGATTCTCTTTGCTCCGTTTATTGCTATGTGCCTCATCTGTATGCCATCAATCATGAAATTCTTTTTGAATGAACGCTATCATCCAGCCATAGGAGCACTCTTAATTCTAACCTATGCTGAAATTCCACATCTTCCCACAGCCCTGCAATCGTCCTACTCTTATATCTATGATAAAGTGAGTCAGACCTTCTGGGTTATGTTACTACAATATGTTTTTGAACTAGCATGCTACTTCATTTTAATTCCTCGAGTCGGGATCGAAGGCGCAGCCTGGGGATGGGTTGCGGCCTATCTGGCGAGCGCCGTCTTGCTTACTCATTATGTATCTCATGAGTTTGGTGTTTCCCTTCGGGCATATGTTGCTATCGCGTTATCGGCGCTACTGGGCATGGGGGCGCTGTTACTTGTCTGGTCGAGGGTACCCTTTGGGTTACAACTGATAGCCATGTCGGGCCTGATCATTGCTGCCGGTTTGGTGGTAAAGGTCGTAAAGCTGTTTGACCGCCAAGACATGGAATTAGTTGTAGCCATAGGGGTGCCCCGAGTTCTTCATCCTCCTTTAAGGGGCCTTTATCGAATTTTAGGATGAATATGGTTTCTATGGTTGGGGTTCTTTATAGTCGCACTAGCCAGCGCTGGTTGTCAAATCTGGCAGAACAAAGTGGGGCTATCCATGAATTTAAAGGAGCGACTGAGACAGTCCGCTGGCTAAAAGGGGAATGGGCTTATCTAGCGCCCAACGGAGCGGCTTCGCTGCTGAGACGCCTCTGCATCAAGTTCGATTGGTTGACAGATGAAGATTTGACAGAACCAAAGAATCTTGAGCGTTATCATACCCTCATCGTCCCCCATGCCGTTAAGTTGCCCGCGAAAGCTCATAAGGTCTTGGCAGCTTGGATTACTCAAGGAGGGTATTTGCTTGCAACCGGGCAGGTGGACCTCCCTGAAGAATTATTAGGGCTTTCGGATATAAAATGGTATCGTCCAAATGGTTATACTGCGATCCACTACGGTAAATATAATATCATTGTCGGTTATCGTGGCTATACTGCAGGTGTTGGCGAACCAGCACCAGGAAGTCAGGTATTGGCCTCTGCGTATGAGGTTGTAAATCCGCAAGAAGGGATTGTGGGCAGAAGGGATTGCCCGATAGGTCCCGGCGTCATAAAAACCGGGAAGGTTCTTTATATCACCCTTCCACTTTTCGAGACCTTTGGCGCGATGTTGCAAGGACATGTCAATTTCGAGGATATGCGTGGCTGGGGGGATCGTTATAAATATTTGGACCGGCTTGGACGTTTCGTTAAGGACGTCTTAGACGAGGGGGATTGGCAACACCTTTGGCATGTCCGGGTTAAGCCATGGGGTGAGTATCACGGCGTTGTGGTCCTGCGGCATGATGTGGACGAATCCACAGATACGACCTATCTCGATTTTGAGCGGGAGAATCAGATCCCGGCCACCTATGCCATTCTCGATGACCGTCGTCGTCGGCATTGGTTAAAAGCCGTTGCCTCTCATCCTGCAGCTGAAGCGGCTTACCATTTCGATACAACCCCGGAGAAAAACCCCATATCTAACCTATTATCAAACAGGTCGAGAAATAGGACTGCTAACCTCCCAAAAAAGACCAGTGGAAAGGGATTATGGAAGCAAATCAAGAAAGCCCGAGAGGGGCTGAAGATTCCAATCATGACTGCGCAACGTCACAACTCCTATTTCTTTTATCCCGAGATAATAGATGCGATGGATTATCTTTACGAACAAGACCCGGAAGTGCTTGGATTGGGAACCATGTTTCGCTTCACCAATATTATGTTTGGAGGAGAGAAGGGGGGAAATGGCTCTACTTATGTCGTCCAGCATCCTGATACGAGCGTACCCTTCTGGTTCCCTTTTAAATTATGGTACGCCAGCACCGGTTATCATCAGGCGTTGCGGGGATGGGATATCACACATATGCTGGAACCAGAACCTTGGCTCACAGAGCATCTGTTTAACCAGGAAGAGTATCTTGAGGAAGGGGTATATACTCTCGGTTTTCATCCCGCCCATTGTTGGGGGAAAAGTTTCCGCAAAGAGGGAAACTGGGAGTGGTTAAAATATGCTGTGGAACTGGGACAGTCTCGGGGTTATCTATTCGCCACCTGTAAGGAGGTATTTGAGCGAATCACTCAATGGGAGTGTTTAGGTTTTGGCTTGGGGGCAGGGGAGGGCTGGGTTGATAATAAACGATCTCCCTCTCCGGTGACTGTTTACTTGGAGCATTCTGATGGGCAATTATTTTTTGAAGAAAAGAAGGCATCCGTAGAAATAGTCAAGCCGACATTAACAAAAGTTATTTTAGCAAACGGGGATTCAATCCATTTCTCGGTAGGTTAGATTTTCATGTTTGAATCTTTAATGCCCTCTCTGGTTATCCTTTTATTAATCGGGCTTGGCCTGATGATTAGGTTCCGTCCTTTCCGGGTCAATGCAGCGCTTGGTGTCGACTATTGGTATTGGCTTCTTTGTGCCGAGGACGTTAAGAAAAGACGCAAACTTCCACCGAGGCTCCCTAACTTTATGCTGGAGATTGAAGAGCAATGGTATCCACCCCTCTTTGCTGGATTATTGGCCCTCGTTCCCATGCGATGGTTAGAAAACCACGGAGGTAAAATATCACAGCTCATCGATCTCTTGCAGGGATTCATGATCTCCTTAGCTGTCCTTTGGTTCAGTGACAGTTTGATCATCGCTTCTCTATCTGGTCTATCTTATTTCTTAGCCTGGTTCCCTCTGAGTTATAACACACAGCTTCAACCCAGAGGATTAGCAAACCTCCTCTTGAGTTTGGCAATGATAGGACTATGGTTTTATATCGATAGTGGGTCTATAGCCATATGGGGTGGGGTATTGGGACTGAGTGTCATCCTGCTTTTCCTCCACAAGATGACGGTTCAAATGTGGATCGTGTATCTTTTAGTGTTTGGAGCCTGGGCATGGGATTGGAAAATTTTGCTCTTGATACCTACCTCATTACTTTTAGCACTGGTTGTTTCAAAGGGTTTTTATCTTAAGATGCTTAAGGCCCATTGGGATATTGTTTCGTTTTGGCATCAGAACATCAAGTACTTAGGAAGCCATCAGTACTATGAATCAAACCTCTATCGAAAGGAGAACTTTGATTCGACAGCCCATCATCAAAGTGGATGGCGTCATCAGATCCGCAAGCTATTGAGTTTCTATAAGTACAACGCTTTTATACTGCTTCTTCCAGTTTTAGCGTATCACGCTATCTATCAACATCAAGGTAAATTAGAAAATGTTCTATGGATGTGGCTGGGCGTGACTTATCTATGGGCCTTATTAACAACGTTTGTGCCTTACTTGTTAGCCTTAGGGGAAGGTCAGTACTATATCTACCAGACCTTTTTGCCGCTCTTCCTTTTGGCCGGCCTTTCCATACACTTAACGACCGTTTTCCTTCAGGGTTGCCTATTTGTTTTCTGGGGAGTAGGGATGTTCTACTCAGTATTGAAATGGGAAAGATATTGCCGGTCTATCCCCCTCATCAGGACGGCCTCCGTTGGAAATGATCTCAAGGAGGTGTTAAATTATCTAAAATCGTTGCCGGAAGACGGAGTATTTTGTATTCCATTCCTTCCGTCAGATGGAACGGCATTCTGGACCCGGAAGAAAGTATTCTGGGGTGGTCATAGTTACGGTTTTCAGACGCTTCTCAAACCCTACTTTCCGATCGTGCGAGAACAGATCAGAGAAACCTTAAAAAAGAAGCCAATAAATTATCTGCTTTTCTGGCGCGGCTATTTAAGGTCGCTCAATGATATCGGATTGGAGGAAGGGAGAGATATCCGCTATCTTTTTGGTAAAGGGGAATACGATCTGTATGAAGTTGTTAAGTAACCTGAGGAAAAACACTCGAGGAATTTTACCTATCAGAATACAGCTCCATTTAATGACCCTGCTGAGGATTGCTCAGGCTCTCTATCGGCGTCCAAGAGGGTATCGCAATTTCATTCTTAGTGTATTCTCGCAAATGATCGGTTCGGGAAGTGCATATGGTCTCCCCGTCTCCATTACTATCGAACCTACAAATATCTGTAACTTGCGTTGCCCTGTTTGTGAAACAGGAGCAAATATCCTAGGCCGTAAACCTCAAACGATGACTTACGAGGAGTTCGTCAAGATCATCGACAAAGTCGGTCCTAGCGCCAACCATGTGATGTTTTACTATATGGGAGAACCTTTTTTGAACGCAGAAGCTTATCGCATGATTCGATATGCCAGAAACATGGGCTTGTATGTCATGACCTGTACCAACGGCGATGTGGTCGATCCGGAAAGTCTTTATGAATCAGGGATCAATCTGGTCAGTTTTCAGATCGGGGGAGTAACGCAGAAGACTCACGGCATCTACCGGGTCAACAGCAATCTTGCCAGAACCATAGATAATTTGTCTATGTATCTTGAGATTATTCGCCGCCGAGGTAGAAAACCCACAGAGCATCAAGTAGAGCTCGGCTTTATCGTCATGCGCCATAATGAAGGAGAGGTTGAAGAATTTCTTAAAATGGCTGAGAAAATAGGCGTAGACAGGAAAAGCATCATTAGCCCATGCGTGAGGACACCTCAGCAAGGTCGGAATTTTTTACCGGAATCTGAAATTTATTGGATCTATGAGCGAGAGAGACTTGAAAAGGAAGGCTGTCTGTCCCCTAAGAAGAATTATCCCAAAAACTCGTGCCCTTGGCTCTATTATTCGATCACCATACAAGTGGATGGCAATGTTGTCCCGTGTTGTCGGGACCCTCATGGGCGGTACGTTATGGGCAACTTATTAGAAGGCTCCTTGGAGAAGGTTTGGAATGGGCCGAAAATGAAGAGGTTCCGTCAAATGCTGCACAATAACCAGGAAATGGTGAATATCTGCAGACTCTGTCCTGGAGAGGGGGTCGCCCCCCTATTTTAGGCCAAGCAATGATAGACAAGAACGTACGTTTCTCTTTTGGCAAGAATTGGCAGAGCTTTTTGAATAACGCACTCACCCCGGAGCGGATTGAAGTAGCGGCTGATTCTCTCCGGAATCTCTTTGAAGAAAACTGTTTTGAAGGTAAGACTTTCTTAGACGTTGGATGCGGGAGTGGGTTGTTCTCCCTTGCTGCGCGCAAGTTGGGTGCGAAAGTACATTCGTTCGATGTCGATCCATTATGTGTGGCGTGCGCGAATGAATTAAAAGAGCGCTATTTCCCAAACGACGAAGGCTGGAGAATTGAGAAAGGCGATGTTTTGGACGTGGATTATCTGAAATCCCTGGGACGGTTTGATATCGTGTACTCTTTTGGAGTCCTTCATCATACAGGCTCAATGTGGCAGGCTTTGGAAAACGTCGTCCCATTAGTAGCTAAAGGAGGAAGATTATTTATCTCGATTTACAATAACCAAGGTTTTGCGAGCTTTTTCTGGGCTGCCTTGAAGAAATTCTATAATCGTTCTTCGAGGCCCCTAAAGTGGTTAATTGTTTTAAGCATGGGAGGTTACTTTGAATTTCGTTGGGCAGTAGCCCGCCTAATAAGATATCGATACCCTTTTACCTTAAAGTATTGGCCACAAAAGAAAAAATACAGGGGAATGTCTGTTTGGCATGACCTTGTTGATTGGGTCGGTGGTTTTCCTTTTGAAGTAGCCAAACCTGAGGAGATATTTGAATTTTATCGAAAGAGAGAATTTGAACTTGTGAAGTTAAAAACCTGTGCTGGCGGAATCGGGTGCAATGAGTATGTATTTGTAAGAAGGCAAAGCGAGCATAAATAAAAGATGACGCAATATTAAGCCCTCTTTATTGGCGAGAAATGTTCAGATGAAAATCCTGATGGTTATTTCACAATTTCAACCCATTGTCGGCGGGGCGGAGAAGCAAGCTCAACTTCTTGCGAAGAAGTTGGTTGAAAAAGGGGTAAGCGTGAATCTCGTAACAGGTTGGTGGAAATTTGGAACCTCTCGCAAAGAAATGATTGACGGGGTAGGAGTATTTAGGAACTTCTGTGCCTGGGGAATGTTCGGAATGGGAAATCATCGAACGATTCGAATGATTGGCGGAATGATCTACGTCATCAGTCTGGGTACTTATCTGTTGCTTCATGGGAGAGACTATGACATCATCCATGTTCATCAATTCCTCTACCCCGCATTTATTTCGGTCCTCCTGGGGAAGAAAGTTCTTAAGAAACCTGTTTTAGTAAAAAGTGCGAGTTCGGGGGCAACCAGTGATATCGAACTATTAAAAACGTTTCCGCTCGGGGATTTCCAGTTGAGATTTCTTTTAAGGAAGCTGGAAAACTTGGTTGCAATTAGCAAAGCAACCGGGAAAGACTTCAAAGAAATTGGATATCCTGAGTCTCGGATTTCCTATATCCCAAACGGTGTGGAAGTTCTCGCTCTGGGGAAGAGGATCTACAACCCGGTGACTCGGGTCATCACGATCACCCGTTTCAGTCAGGAAAAGGGGGTGGACGTCCTGCTGAAGGCTTGGGCTGAAGTGGTTCGAAGAGAGAGGAGCCTGAAACTTTCAATCGTAGGCTTCGGACCTCTTGAGTCTCATCTGAAAAGTTTATGCTCTTCTTTAAAAATAGCTGATTCTGTTGAGTTCGTTGGGATGATCCAAAGCACATCCAATTATTTAGAAAAATCGGATCTTTTTGTATTAGCTTCGAGATCGGAAGGCTTGTCCAACGCTTTGCTCGAGGCCATGAGTTATGGAATCCCTTGCATCGCAAGCCAAGTGGGTGGGAATGGTGAACTCCTCGGCGGAGAGAATGGGATCATTTCGCGGGGAGGATATCTTTTAGCTAAGAATGGGTTGTTAGTCAATCCAGATGATGTGACAGGTCTTGCCGAAGCCATCCTCTTTTTCCTTAGAAACAGGAACGAAAGGGATGGGATGGGAAGAAAAACCAGGCAATTTATTGAAGAGAACTATTCGATCGACTGGGTTGCAGAAAGATACATATCTTTGTATCGATCCATCCTGAATAAGAGATGAAGAGATGTGTGGCATTTGTGGGGAAGTAGATTTTAGCCAGAGGGGAATAAAAATGGAGGTCGTTCAACGTATGGGCGATGTCTTGGCGCACCGGGGCCCCGACGATGAAGGCATGGTTTTTATCCGTGGCGCCCAATTTTTTGAAGTAAAAACACCCTGCAAACCCTATGGGGCGGAAAATGGTTATGAGGTGGGTTTAGGCCATCGCCGACTGGCCATCATCGATCTTTCGTCGGCTGCCCATCAGCCCATGTGTAATGAGGATGGGAGTGTCTGGATCGTTTTTAATGGGGAGATTTATAATTTCCAAGAGCTAAAAGAAGGATTAGAAAAGAAGGGCCATCGGTTCAAATCAAAGTCAGATACAGAAGTGATCATTCATGCTTATGAAGAATGGGGGAGCGATTGTCTGAGTCGTTTCCGCGGGATGTTTGCATTTGCGATATGGGATTCAAAACAAAGGCAATTATTCATGGCACGAGACCGACTGGGGGAAAAACCATTAGTATATTATAAGCAAAATGGTCGGTTTGCTTTTGCTTCGGAGATCAAAGCTCTTCTTCAAGTTCCCGGAGTCGAGAGAAAAGTGAATAACAATGCCATCCATCATTATCTGACTTATCAATACGTTCCTTCTCCAGACACAATCTTTGAAGGAATTAAGAAACTTCCCCCTGCCCATTACCTTCTCTATGATTCCTCTGGCAACGTGAGAATAGAACGATACTGGAAGCTGAATTTTAACTCAGATCAGCAAGCGTTGAAGCACCCTTCAGAATGGTTTGAGCTCATACAGAATGAGCTCGAGGAGTCCGTGAAACTTAGGCTGATGAGTGATGTTCCGTTAGGTGCATTCTTGAGCGGAGGGATAGATTCCAGTCTTGTGGTTGGGATTATGTCGGAGCATAGTGAAAAACCGGTTAATACATTTTCTATCGGTTTTGAAGAAAAGGAGTTCGACGAACTTTCTTATGCCAGACTGGTAGCAAGACATTTTTCAACCGAACATCACGAATTTCTTGTTAAGCCGAACGCTATTGAGATTCTACCCAAACTGGTATGGCACTTTAATGAGCCTTTTGCCGACTCCTCCGCTATTCCAACCTACTACGTTTCGAATATGACGAAAGAGTACGTAAAGGTTGTTCTGACCGGGGATGCCGGGGATGAAAACTTTGCTGGCTACCCGAGATATCTCCGGAGCAAATGGGTTGCCCAGTTTACAAAAATTCCGGAAACCGTGAGAAAAGACTTGATCCCCGTCTTTTTGCGGAGATTATCTTCTTTCCGCTGGAGGGAGAAAACCTTCAATCGTCTTGCAGATTTTATAGAATCTCTCTCTATCTATCAGGCTAACAATTATGCAGAGCAAATTAAGATCTTTAACCGAAAAGAAAAAGATGATATTTATACGGAAGATCTTGCTAATCATTTACAACAGGTCGATGCGTTGAGTTTTATCTTAGAAAAGTATAATGAAGTGGAAACAAACGACCTTATCGATAAATTGCTCTATGTCGATATTAATAGCTATCTGCCTGAGGATCTCCTGGTTAAGATGGATATCGCGACAATGGCCAATTCAATCGAAGCAAGAGTCCCCTTTCTCGATCATAAGTTTATGGAATTAGTGGCCGGAATTCCGTCTCGCCTAAAACTAAAGGGATCCATATCTAAATTTGTCTTGAAGGAAGCCTTCTCAGATTTTCTTCCTGAAGCCATTTTGAAACGAAGAAAAATGGGGTTTGGCGTTCCCGTTTCAAGATGGTTTAGAAACGAATTGAAGGATTATGTCTTTGAGATCCTCTTGGATACCAGGACCTTGGGCCGTGGCTATTTCAGGGAAGAAGGAATCAAGCGTCTGTTAGATGAACATATCGCCTCACGTTATGATCATTCGGCAAAGCTTTGGGCTTTACTCGTTTTGGAGATATGGTTCAGAGTTTATATGGATCGGGAAACAGAATTTGTTTCAAATATCTCTTAGATGGCAGAGCGAGGGATGGGTGAAAAATAAGAAGCTCCCTCATTGGTGTGTAGCGAGTCTTCTCGTCGCAGGGTTTTCTGGGATCCTATATTTTAATTCATGGGGGAATCAGTTTACCAACTGGGACGATGCGATGATTTATGCTAATTCTCAAATCAGGAGTCTTGGTTGGGAAGATATGCAAAGAATGTTTACATATGAAAAAGGATTAACCTATCAACCGGTTCGGGTTTTAAGCTATGCCGTGGATTATCACTTCTGGAAACTAAATCCATTAGGTTACCATATTACCAATACCCTTTTCTATGTTTTGACCTGCACTATGGTTTTTTTCGTCCTTGAGGCCCTCTCAAGGCACTTGAGAAAAGGAGTGTCAGAAAATTCTAATTTTAGGGTTGCCCTTTGGGGAAGTCTTCTATTTGCAGCCCATCCCGTGCATGTGGAGGCGGTGACCTGGCTCGCTGCTCGGAAAGAGGTACTTCAAGGATTTTTCTTTTTTCTCGCTTTCTATCTTTACCTCAAAGGAAGAGAAGGGGAGGGCAGAAACAGAATCATTTACCTCGGTCTCGTTCTTTTATCTATTCTCTTTGCTATTCTTTCGAAGCCTTCTGCAGTGGTATTTCCTGGAGTTCTTCTTGTTTATGAAATTGCTCGGAAGGAAAATGGATGGATTGATTTTACAAAACAACACTGGATCTTTTTTGTCCTCTCAACATTACTTTCTTTGATTTTCGTCTTTATCTTAATCAAAGTGATGGTTGAGGCTGGGGGAATCAAACCTTACCGCGGAGGTTCCTTTTTGAATAATTTGCTCGTCAGTGATTATGCCTTTCTCTATAATATAAAACTTCTAGTCTCTACGATAAACTACTCGGCTGCGTACACGATCAACGTTAGCAATCCTCTTCTGAGCCTTCGAACCCTCGTCTTCGTCGGGATTACATTTCTACTTTTTGCTTTCAGCCTCTGGTCTTTGAAGAGGACGAAGGTTATCTTCTTTTGTTTCTTTTTCTTCCTCGTAACCTTACTTCCTTACCTTAATATTTTCCCTATTAGCACGCTTCTTGCGGATCGATATGTATTTATTGCTTCCTTCTCATACTGCTTTCTTTTAGGGATTGGGTTTGATAAACTCTACGGGTTTAGGAGAAGTAGATTTTCCGAAGGCTTTTTCAAACTCCTCTCCATCGTAATATTTCTTTTTCTTTTGATTGGGTACTCTTTCATGACAATTCGACAAAATCAAATATGGGAAAACAGTTATACATTATGGGCTGATGCCGTGGAGAAGTATCCTGATAGCAATACTCCAAACGCGCTAATGGGCGTGGTCTATATGGAATTGAGCATGGATGAAAAGGCAGCGGAATATCTTGAAAAGGCAGTCCAGATCCTTCCTTACGACTACCAATCTCGAAATAACCTTGGGATTGTTTATGGAAAATTGGAACAACCTGAGAAGGCCTTAAAAGAGTTTATGACCGCAATCTGGCTAAAACCTGAAGATGATACGATTAAGATCAACCTTTCCATGTTTTATCAGAGGCAGAAAGAATGCAAAAAATCTGAAGAGATTTTAAAGTATCTATTGTCAAAAAATCCAAAAAACGCTAATCTATACTTCCGGTTGGGATTGCTATATAAAGAGGCGGGGCAATACGATGAGGCCGTTTCCGAACTGAAACAAGCTGTTGAATTAGCCCCCAACATTATTAATCCATATGAAGAAATCGGAAACATATACTTGAGTAAGCTTAGAGATGTAGAGAAGGCAAAGTATTATTATACAAAGGGGATCGAAATGGCACCGAGAGCGAAGTCCAAAATAGAAGATTTGAGATGGATGATCCATGATCTTGAAAGATAACAATGAACGATGGACAATGAACGACGAACAGGGAAAAACGAAATAAACGTTGAAAAATTAATAACAAACAATTAAGACACACAGTGAACAACAAACAATGGAAAGGGCGAGAAGGGAGCGCTTTTTCAGTTCAGGCGCTGGCCAGTTTGGATAGCAGCTAAATCCTTCCGGAAAGAAATGAGACAGGTGGCGAAAAACTTGCCGGAGAAGGAACGTTACCTTCTGAGAGACCAAATGTCGCGCGTTGCAGATTCGATTTGTCTGAATATAGCGGAAGGCTCGAACAAGCTCTCGGACATTGAGTTGAGCAAGTACCTGAATATCTCCGAAACCTCTCTGGAAGAAGTTGTGTGCTGTTTGGACTTAATTCTCGACGATGGTTACATTACTGAGGATGTTTTTGAGAGGTATCTGAAGGAAGCTGAGGGGTTGGGGGCACAGTTGATTGCATTTGGAAGAAAGGTCCGTAAGCAAGGGATTCGGCTGTAAGGTTCAAGTTTATAGTCCATCGTTTATCGTAAATAGGTTGTTATGTTGCACATTATTTCAATAATTTTTGGGGCCATTGTGGGGAGTTTTCTGAATGTCTGTATCATTAGGCTTCCTAAGGAGGAGTCTATTATCACTCCGGGCTCCCATTGCCCTCATTGTAAGAGTCCTATCAAGTTTTATGACAATATCCCTATGCTCAGTTACTTTATTTTGAATGGGAAGTGTCGTCATTGCAATGAGCCTATTTCTTTTCAGTATCCTCTGATTGAAGGGCTTACGGCATTTGGCTCCCTCATTATATTCCTGAGATTTGGGCCATCTTTGAGTTATCTCTTCTTTTTCTCTTTTGTTGCCGCATTGATAGTCATTACGGTCATTGACCTATACCACAAGATCATCCCTGATGCGATCAGCATTCCGGGGATCGGTGTTGGGTTGTTAGGCTCTCTGATCGTTCCCTATATTACTTTTTTCAATTCACTCATAGGGATATTGGTGGGTGGAGGGAGCCTCTTCTTAGTGGCCACGCTATATCAGTGGTTGTTTAAGAGGGAAGGAATGGGTGGAGGGGATGTTAAATTGCTGGCTATGATCGGTGGTTTCTTGGGGTGGAAAGCGGTTATACTTACCATTCTTTTGAGCTCCTTTATTGGCTCTATTATAGGGATTGCAATCGTGTTGCTAAAAGGCAAGGATTTTAAATATGCCATACCCTTTGGACCGTTCCTTTCCCTTGGCGCTGTCATTTCACTCTTTTACGGGGAGACCCTAATCACTTGGTATTTTGGTTTAAGAAGATAACCGTATGAAAAGTCTTTGGTTATTTAAGAAATTGAATTTAGGCCTAAGGACCGAGATCATCTTTAATATATCGCTTCTCATGCTGGCAGCGATCCTTTTGATCGGATTCAGCATATCTAAGATCACCGAAAAGAATATTCTCGAAGAAAAGATAAGAAATGTTGAAGGGATGATGAGGGATTTTCAATCGATCATTGACTTTATCTCCAGGGACAAAAAAGATCTTTCATTAGCGCACCCCTTTTTGAAGAAAGAGATCCAAGATTTTGTTCATATTTATAGAAAGGAGCAAGGGTTTTATGATTTAGTGATAACGGATCATGAGCTGAAAGTCATTGCCAGTAAGAGGCCCGAGTTGATGGATAAAAGCTACTCCAATGACCTTATGAAGAATTCTATCAGGTCTGGCCAAATCAATACCGAGGTTGACAAATCCGGAGGTTTTTTGTCAACGCAATATAGAAAATTGATCGTCTCCTCACCCTTATGGATCCGGGGCAAGATTGTGGGGGCAATTAAGATGGAAATCCCCATTGGGGATGTGATGATGCATTTATTAGAATCTCAGAGAGTGATTCTGATCTCGATTATTCTTGATGCGATCGTCCTGATCGTTTTTGGCAGTTTTTTGCTATCGCGCGTTTTGGTCAAACCGCTGAAAGATCTTATCCTTTTGACACAAAAAATTGGCGCTGGAAATCTTAGTGAGAAAATAGAGGTGACTTCAAGAAATGAAATCGGCCAACTGATTGGTTCTTTTAATCTAATGATAGAGAGATTAAAAGAAAAACAGGAAAGTTTGGATAGTCATTTGGAATCTCTTGAGTTTGCGAATAAGAAATTGAAACAGACTCAGGAAGAGCTGATCCGTACAGAGAAATTGGCATCCATTGGGAGATTTGCTGCGGGGGTCGCACATGAAGTGGGGAATCCCTTGGGAGCTATCTTGGGGTATACCAGCATTTTACAAAGGGATGGAATAAATCAGGGGGAATCGAAAGATTATTTGAAGCGAATTGAGAAGGAGATTGAAAGGATCAACCGAATCGTCCGGGAGCTATTAGATTTCGTTCGGCCCTCACAATTTGAGATCTCTGATGTGGAAGTTAATAAAGTAATTGAGCATACCCTTTCTTTAATCTCACATCAAAAGAATTTTGGGGGTATCAAGACGCAATTGGACCTGCAGCCAAATTTGCCAACGATCAAAGGGGATGAATCTAAGATTTCACAGGTCTTGATCAATATCGTTTTGAATGCGATGGATGCCATGCCGAACGGTGGCATTCTGAGCATTCGAACTGAAGAGTATGTAGTAGAAGACGCGCTTATCGATCCTCTCCAGCAGTTCTATTCACCCAGGCGTAGAGAAGATCCAACGGAATCCGATTATTCCCATCTGCGGAAGCCAGACCCATTCGTTGCGATTTTTACCAAATTCTCAAAAGGGGATCGATTAGTCAAAATAAGAATCTCAGATACTGGGATCGGGATTAAAGAAGAGGATGTAAAGAGCATTTTTGATCCCTTCTTTACAACGAAGGCGCCTGATAGGGGCACAGGCCTTGGATTATCGGTTTCCTTAAGGATTGTTGAATCTATGGAAGGTGAAATCAGGGTGGAGAGCGAAGAGGGAAAAGGTTCGACCTTCGAGGTCTACTTCCCCGCTACCACAAGCATAGAGCATAGCGCATAGTGTATGATAAAAGAAATGTGATGTCGGGCACGTGTCACGGACACGGTGTTTATGGAGGATGAAATGATTCCGAAGCGAATTCTCATTATAGACGA
>Ga0299912_10000953_pt1 | contig 23605 bp, 20 predicted proteins | sample RVTome_2_FD_207667 | JGI IMG/M metagenome (GOLD analysis project Ga0299912, IMG submission 207667) | Soil microbial communities from uranium-contaminated site in the Upper Colorado River Basin, Wyoming, United States - RVT95D214 (version 2) ... | reverse complement strand
ATGGCGTATATAGAAAAATAATTACGCCCAAGCTAAGTAATACATATTTGTATTTTAAATGTAATACGGTTCGTTTTCTCATCTTAGTTATTACATCTCTTTGTCTAAAAATTTTTTTGAACTAATATGACAGCCTGCAACGGCAATTTAACCGCTTGAAAAATATACATAATATGTACATATATAACAACGAATAAATAAAAAAGATAGGGATTATATTTAAGCGTCAATAAGTTCCTTAATTCGCATCATCCGCCCGATCCGCTTTGAAATTCCTCCAGCAAATCCGAATAACTGCTGTTCTTGGGATCCTCTGCGATAGCCAGCTTGATTTGCTTGATCGCCTCCTGATGGTTGCCGCGGGCATCGCAGATAGAGGCCAGCGTGCTTAGCACCTTGCCCTTGAATTCGCCGGGGGAGGCCATCTGCACCGCTTGCCGGGTAAACCTTTCCGCTTGTTCCAGATTGATCTTACGTTCCAGGCACCACTTGGCAAAAGTGTAGAATTCTTCGGGGGATTTTTCCCAATTAGCCGGCATAGTCGATTTTTTAATACCAATTGCCTTGACAGTGTCTTTATCGACATATAGCGCGTATTCCGATTTTAGCAGAGCATTATCTTTTTGAGTCTTAACATCCTGCCGGTTGGCGGTGATATCGATAGCGGCCTGCAAATATTTTTTTATTTGACCGGTTGTTTCTTTTTTGCGCGCCAGGCGGGTCATAATCTGGGCTGCTTTGACGAGGATATCGGCGTTATTACTCTGTAAAGTCAAAACCGAATCGGCTATCGGTAATACTGCCGGGAATTCGAGCGTATCCTGCCAGACGGCGTTGGCTGTATTTTGAAATATCTCGAAAGCGTATTTGGATGGATTCGACCCGCTTAATTTACGCGCTTGACGGTAATAGTCGTTGGCTTTTATATAATCCCAGATATCGGTATAGTAATTGGCGAAATACAAGGCGTCATCGAAAGTGGGCTTGGCCTTATACCTGGCGAGACGTTCATCGACAGTGGTTTGATCGGATAAAGCATCATTAAGGGCGCTGATAAAGCGGCCCGCGCCGGTATAACCGGTCCAGCGCTTGATAATTTCGCCGCGGCTGTCTAAAAGAAAGAAAACCGGGAAATAAATTCCAATAGTAAACTTTTTCGAAAGCTCTATACCCTCGCCATGCTTAAAATTTAAGGTGAAATGGATAACTTGATCCAAAGCTTGTTTGATATCACTCCGATTGATCGCGTCCTGAGCCGCCTGGGAACAAAACTCGCAATCATCCTTGAAAAATTCCAAAAGTATCGGTTTACCGGATTGAGCCGATAAGGTTTTGGCCTCGGCAAATGTTTTAAGCTCGCCAGCATCAGTTTCAATGACGTTTAAGGCCGCCAAAATTATCGTTAAGGTCAAAAAGGTTTTCATCTTTATTCCTTGAATAGTATTTTTATCCGTGAAATTCAAATCATTAACATTTCTTTTTATACTCACAAACTTGTCTTATGTTAAAAACTAATTTTTCGGCAGAATGTCAATATTAAATCCGACAAATAAATAACTTATTCAGGTTCAACGGGTAGTCTTGTTTTCATCTGAGGAGATAAATATATTTTCACAATCTCCCCTGACCGGCGGCGGGCCAATTCCCCGGAAATAATTTATGATATATGTCAAATCATAGCCGGTAATATCGCAATCGCCATTGGCGTCGCCGGCCAGGAAAGGATCAGGCGCCGGAAGCTGACCCCTAAAAAAACTAATTAAGTAAGTTACGTCTGAACTCAATAAAATGCCATCGCCATTAGCATCGCCGGGAATAAAATCGGTAGTAAATGTAGCGGTAATATAAGAATCGCTGACTATAATAAAACTCACGGGATTAGAATTGCTTTCAATTTCTCCGCTCCAGCCGGCGAATTCCCAGTATGCCGAAGGCGTAGCGGTCAAAGTCACCAATTCTCCGGACTGATAGCACATCTGGTCGGGTTGCAGAGAAACAATGCCCTGCCCGTTTATATCTATACTAATAATATAACCCATATTCGAGGCGGTTACCAGCGGCGAATTCGACAGACCCGAATAATTGCCGACCTCATCGAAAGCTTTCACGCAAAAATAGTAGGCCGCGCCGCTTTCTAGGCTGATTACCAGCATCGAATCGATCTGACCGGCTGGCGAAGGAACCGGCTCTCCGGCTATCCGATTGGCGTATAACCACTTATATTCTGAGTTAATAGGCCCTAATATAGCCGGTCGATAACGAATGTCATAGCCGGCCGCTCGCCCTATATTGCCGTCATCGCCCGTGGCTGTCCAATGAAGCATCACCTCGCCATTAGTCAGATCATTTATAACCGGAGCTTCCGAATCGGAGGATGTTTCGGTTTGCAGGAGTATTGCCGGTGATCCTTGATCGTAATTATTGCTTTCGGATAAGATATCAGCGGCCATGACTAAGGCCAACATGCCTGAGGCTAAATATATAAAAATCATAAATAGAGTTTTAAAAGTGATTACAGCGGCTTCTGGCAAAAGCTGTTGTAATTGAAAGTTAAAATTTAACCGCACTATTCTATGCTATTCTTTTATTACTTTCCCGAGAAGCAAACCACTACAACCTTTGGCCAATAGCAGTAATCAAGGCTCCTCTCTTGCCTGATACCTGTCCAAAGATTAGCTTATCTTTACTTAGAAGCTATTGTATCTTCATAATACCCAACTGTCAAGAATTATTAATAATTAATTGTACAAAAAGACAATATTGCATTGGTGATATCTGTAACTTGAATTCATTCAAACAGATAAGCAAAACATAAAGTGTTTTTAAGCCTCCGGAATCTATTATGATTTATATGTTCATATTTTATCGTGAATACTCCTAACTTGATACTGGCGCAAAATCTGGTTATTTTGGTGACTAATTAAACGAATTAAATACTTGATAAACCAAAGAGGAAGGCTAATAATCCGAAAGAATAATTATGGCAAAACCGATTAAAATCCCTGAATCATTTTTGATAGATCATACCGCCATGATAGCGCCCCAGGTTAGAAAAGTTGGCGTGCAAACCGGTCCTGCCGGCGACAGAGTGAGTAAATTTGATTTAAGATTTATCAAACCCAATACGGACGCCATGCCGACGGCGGCCATTCATACGCTTGAACATCTATTGGCGACTTATATGAAAGAGTACCTTGAGGGAGTTATCGATATATCACCTATGGGTTGCCGCACCGGATTTTATCTGTCGATCTGGGGAATATTGATTCTGACACCATTCAGCAAGCTCTGATTAAATCGCTTAACCGGATTCTTGGGGCAAAATGGGAAGATGTGCCCGGAACTAAAGCCAGGGAGTGCGGCAACTACCGCGATCATTCCCTGTTTTCCGCTCAGGAGTACGCGCGAATAATTTTGGCAGGATTTGACAAGTTATGATCGGTTTAATCGGGGCCATGACCGAAGAAGTCTCGCTGTTCAAGGAGAACATGGAACTTAAAGATTCGGTGAAATTCGCCAATATGCAATATCATATCGGCCGGCTCAACGGGCAGGAGCTGGTGCTTTTACAGTCCGGGATCGGCAAGGTCAACGCGACTATCGGCACGCAAATCATGATTGACAGGTTCGCTGTCGACTGCATCATTTTTACCGGCTTGGCGGGGTCGTTGGTGGCGAATTTGGATCGGGGCGATATGGTTATCTCCAATTACGTTGTGCAATATGATTTCGACTTGACCACTTTCGGACGGCGTCACGGGGAGCTTCCCGATGTGGGGCGGATGATAGAGGCTGATCCCATCCTGATCAAGCTCGGTTGCTACGGTTTCGATAACGTGTTCAAATATCAAGACAATTCCCCCCGCCTGATGGTCGGCACGATAGTTTCCGGGGACAGGTTCGTATCGGACCCAAGACAGATCGAATGGCTGCAACGTGAATTCGGCGCGGTAGCAATTGAGATGGAGGGAGCCGCGGTCGATTATACTTGCCTGGTCAACAAGATACCGTTCGTTATTATCCGCACAATCTCTGATTCGGCCGGCGCCGACGCCAAAGATGAATTCGAAAGCTATTTAAAAGAGGCCTCAAAAAATTCTTATTCGATCGTCAGCAATCTGCTGGAAGCGATATCGCATAAAACGGAAGCGAGTGAGAAATAGAAAAAGTGGCTCTTGACTTATTTAAGTTGAAGTTCAATTTCAGGATATCGCTTATTCCAATGCGGCGAACCGGAATAATGACCTTTAATTGGCGGGAAGGACAAACGGGATCGTTCGCCATTAATTCAATTATCTGATAAGTTAATAGCCAATAGTCGCGATCAATTTTATTAGCTTGATATATGCCAGGCGGTTTTATACTATTAAGATAAGGAAGTAATAGAGTCAGACAAGGGAATTGAATGGAAGAAACACCGCAAGATCTCAGGTTTTTTAAAGTAATTCTAAGTTCTATCGCCGATGGCGTTTTTACGGTCGACAGCGACAGAAAAATTACCAGTTTCAATCCGGCCGCGGAGAAAATTACCGGTATTCCGGCATCAAAAGCTATAGGCAGCAGATGTCAGGATGTCTTTCATTCCGATATCTGCGAAAACTGTCCTTTACGGGAAACACTCAAAACCGGCATTGAAACAATAGACCGACCGGTAAATATTATCAATAGCCGGGGCGATAAGATTCCGATCACTATTTCCACCGCAGTCTTGCGGGATGATGACGGCAAGGTTTTGGGCGCGGTAGAGACTTTTCGCGACTTATCGATGATCGAGAAACTGCGCAAAGAGCTTAACAAGACTTATTCGTTCGAAGATATAATTTCAAAAAGCCCGAGGATTCACAAATTATTCGCGATTATGCCGGATATCGCCGAAAGCGACAGCACGGTGCTTATTCAGGGGCCATCAGGTTCGGGTAAGGAGCTGTTTGCCCGCGCCATCCACAATTTAAGCACAAGGTACGATAAGAATTATGTAATTATCAATTGCGGTACATTGCCCTTACAGCTGTTCGAATCGGAGCTATTCGGCTATGTCAAAGGGGCGTTTACGGATGCTAAAAAGGATAAAAAAGGCAAACTGACAGTTGCTGAAAAAGGCACCGTATTTTTCGATGAGATAGGCGAACTGCCGATGTCAACTCAGGTTAAGCTTCTACGCCTGTTGCAGCAAAGGGAGTATGAACCGGTCGGCAGCACCGTGCCGGTGAAAGCGGATATTCGAATCGTGGCGGCTACCAATCGGGATTTGAAAGAGTTAGTAGCCCAAGGCAAATTCCGCGATGATTTATATTTTCGCCTGGCAGTCGTAAAATTCGAGCTTCCCGCCTTAAAAGAGCGGCGTGAGGATATTCCTTATTTGGTCGATCATTTTATCAATAAATATAACGCGCAAAGAGGTAAAAATATTATCAGTATCAGCCCCGGCGTGATGGATATTTTGATGAAATACGATTTCCCCGGCAATATCAGAGAACTGGAAAACACTATCGAATACGGATTTGTTGTTTGCAAAGGCAATATTATTCAGATTGAACATCTCCCGACAGAACTTATTGGTGCCGCGGATGTTTTTTCCGGTTTGGCCAAACCGGGCAAAACCTCATTAGCCCAACCAATCGATGAGCAAAACAGGCTAAAAACGGTTTTGTTGAAGCACAAAGGCCAGCTTACAAAAGCAGCTAAAGAATTAGGCATACATCGCGTAACTCTCTGGCGCAAACTCAAAAACTACGATATTGATATTGACCGTTATAAACATTTCAAGTCATAAATAACTCCCCGCAAATAGCGTTGCATAAACAACCAACGCAACACATATTTGCATCATTGCAACATACATTGTTGCGATAATTGCAACACTTATTTTTACCTATCTTCGTATCATTATAACTATCAATGAATTAGGGGTGATGCTTTACTTGGCATGATATGTGCATATGCTAAGGGTATGGTGAAAGTGGCCATACCAATTCTGGATAATAGCGTGGCGCCTTGTTTTGAGGTTGCCCGATTTTTCCTCATTGCCGAAATCAGCGATCAGCGGAAGCTGTCTTCTACTATTAAAGAATGCGTTGGCTGCGACGGGTACGGACGGATCAGATTCTTATTCAGTCAGAAGATTGATATCCTGATTTGTAACGGAATCAAGGCATTCTATAAAGACATGCTAATCTCATCCGGGCTAAGGATATTATCAGAGGTCAAGGGTGAAGCGGAAAAAATATTGGATTCCTTCATAACCGGGATGGATTTTAACTCCACTGTAAACAGTATCAGCCCGGCTTCCACCTGCGAGATTCCGCATGATGATCTGGTTTGCTGGTCGCGCGAATTATTTGAAAGCGGCGGTTATAAAGTCTCGGTAAGGACGGATAATCAATCAACCTTCCTGGATCTGGTTGCCGAGATCATATGCCCTGTCTGTAAAAAGACAATTCGCGTGGCAATTTGTTGCGGGGCGCACACTTATAATCCGGAACTGGAGATAAGGGAGTTTCATTTCATTTCTCCTGCCGATTACCATGCCAAGGTATTCGTTTATCCGGCAACATCTCAGGTGGCCAAAATCTGTCGGGAATATAATATCGAACTGATCGATCCCAATAATTGGGAAGACTTTTCGGGTGATGGTTCGGCTGTCGGTATTCAGATTTTAAAAACCCCAATACCCGGTCATGAAAAAGCTTTTGGACTTTAACAAGATGAAAATAGATCAATAAAACAGATGGAGTGTTGATGAAGTTAATCACGATCAGCGAAGAAGTGAAAAAAAAGGCGTTTGCTCGAATTAAAAAGCCTGAGGTCATAGCCAAACAACGGCTTGATGTCAGGTATCATATTGAGGATTACGATACGAATGACCGTCCTCGCCGTTTTCTGGAAGCTTTTGCCGCCATTTTGAAGCATTCGAATTATCGTTTCGCGCTTGAACATTTTATCAGGGTCAGCGCCAAGTGCGGGCGATGTTCAACAAATTGCCAAATTTATGAAGTAACCGGAGATCCCAAAGATATTCCCTGTTACAGATCCGAATTACTCCTTAATATATATCGTCGGCACTTCACTATTTCTGGAATGCTTAGGGGCCGCCTTACCGGCAAAGGGTATCTTACGGATGAAGTCCTGGAAGAGCTGGCCGGAACGGTTTGGGACTGCACCGCCTGTAAACGCTGTACCAATGAATGCCCGATGGGGATTGACCATGCCCTGGTAACCCATCTGGCCAGATACATTCTCAGCGAAATAGGTATCGCGCCGCGAGCGCTGGTTGTCAGCACCCGCGAGCAGTTGGAAGGCAAAACCGGCAACACCTCGGCCATACCGGTTCCCGCGCTTTTAGATACGCTTCAATTCCTCGAAGAAGACATGCTCGAGGAAAAAGGCGTGGAAATTAAATTTCCTCTCGATATCGAAAACTGTGATTATATATTCATACCGGCAGTCAGCGATTATCTCATGGAGGCGGAAAGCCTGATGGGCATAGCGGCCGTATTTACCGCCACCGGCGATAAATGGACCACAGGTACAGGCTATTTCGACGGTATCAATTACGGCTTGTTTTACAGCGACCGAATGCTCGAACGGGTGGTCAAGAAAGTACATGCCGAAGCCGTGAGGTTGAACGCGAAGAATATCCTAATCGGCGAATGTGGTCATGCTTCACGTTCGGCCAAATATTACGTGCCGACATATTGCGGCGGCAAGGATGCCAAACCGGTTCTCAATATTATGGAATACACCCACGACGCCTGGAAGAAAGGCAAGCTGAAACTTCAGGCGAAGGCGATAAAAGAGCCGGTGGCGTACCACGATCCTTGTAATATCGCTCGGCAAGCCTGGATATTGGAGCAGCCCCGCGAACTTCTTAAACATATCTGTGAAAATTACGTGGAGATGACGCCTAACCGCACCAGGCAAATATGCTGCGGCGGCGGCGGCGGTACGGTTTCTATCGATGAGGTTCGTCCCTACCGCACTCATGTGGCAGGTAAGACCAAAGCCGAACAGGTACGCCGATCGGGCGCAAAATACCTTGTTGCGCCCTGCGCCAACTGCAAAAAACAACTTCGTGAGGTGATGGAAGACAATAAGGTCGATTGCGAAGTGGTCGGACTTCATGACCTTCTTTACAAAGCGATAATTTTCCCGGATGGGATGAAAGTGCAGGAACCGGTGAAAAAACAGGAGAATGAATAACTATGGAAGCGCTGCTTGAATTTGCCAGAGGGCCTTTGTTCCGGGTCACGTTTGCCATAATGATATTGGGAATATTACGGATACTTATTCTCGATATCTGGGGTTTGATCGAGGCTACTAGAAAGGCCGCAGATAAAAATATCCCCTGGAGTTTGGCTTTCCGCAAAACGATTGCCTGGCTTTTCCCGATTAAAAGGATAGGAGCTAAGAGACCCGTATATAGTATCATTTCGGTTATTTTTCATGTCGGTTTGTTGATTGTTCCGATTTTCCTGTACGCTCATGTTCAGCTATGGAAAGGCGGTTTGGGGTTTGGCTGGTTTGCTTTAAATAAGGATTGGGCCGATATTTTGACGCTCATAACGATTTTGGGCGCGCTAGCCCTGTTTATCGGGCGAGTAGCTTTTATCGAATCCCGCCAATTGAGTCGCAAGCAGGATTATTTCTGGCCGCTTTTATTATCGATTCCGTTTGTTACCGGATTCGTTTGCGCTAATATGGCGGTCAGTCCGGCAAGCTATCAATTTTTCATGCTTGTTCATATTTTGGCCGGCGAACTTATTTTCGTGCTTCTGCCTTTTACCAAAATAGCCCATTGCGTGCTGATGCCTTTTTCGCAATTCATAATCACGGTAGCCTGGAGGTATCCGGCCAATACGGATGACGCGGTTTGCTCGACTCTGAACAAGAAAGGAGCGCCGGTATGAGCAAAGCCATACTTACCGATATCACCAAATGCATCGGCTGTCTCGAATGTGTACAAGCCTGTAAGGTAGAAAATAAACTGGCTTTAGATCAGCCGAAAAACTGGCAGAAAAATGATGGTCTGTCCGCCAAAAACTGGACCTCTATATTAGAAAAACCGCATAAACGCTATATTCGAAAACAATGCCGTCACTGCCTGGAACCGGCCTGCGCCTCCGCCTGTCCCGTAGGAGCGTTGCATCAAACGAAGGAAGGCGCGGTTATATACGATAGCCATAAATGTCTTGGCTGCCGCTATTGCATGATGGCTTGTCCATATGGTATCCCCCGCTACGATTGGGATGAGGCGGTACCTTATATCCGCAAGTGCATTCTTTGTTACTCCCGTATAAAAGACGGCCAACAACCGGCCTGCACGCAGGCTTGCCCCACCGGCGCGACTATTTTCGGTGAACGCACTGAGCTTATTGCTATAGCTCACGAGCGAATCAGAACTGACCCCGGAAAATATCTGAACAAAGTCTGGGGCGAACATGAAGTTGGCGGTACCTCGGTTTTATATATTGCCGATATCGATCTTGGTTTTCTATCATACAAACCGGACTTGGGGATCAAACCTTTGCCGCAGACTACGTCGGTGGCGATGAAATCCGTGCCGTTCGCGTTTGTCGGCATGGGCGCCGCGATGCTTGGATTGAACTGGATTATCAAGCGCCGAATTAAGCTTCAGGGCGATGAAGACAAGAAAGAGGAATAGAAGATGAATAGAGTAAATGCATTCAAAACAATCCTCTGGATGATTGTCGGTTTGGCAACCGCGGTTGGTATAACCCGGTTTATTTTCGGCCTGGGGGCGACTACCAACTTAACCGATGCTACGCCCTGGGGTATGTGGATAGGTTTCGATGTCATGGGCGGCGTCGCTCTGGCCGCCGGCGGTTTCGTGATAACCGCGATTTTCTATATAATGCGGCGGGAGGAATTTCATCCAATGGTCAAGCCGGCTGTCCTGACCGCTTTCCTCGGCTATGTGGCTGTTATTGTCAGCCTGCTGGTCGATCTCGGCCTGCCCTGGAATATCTGGCACATGATCGTTTATTGGAACCCGCATTCACCGCTTTTTGAGGTTGGCTGGTGCGTGATGTTGTACACGACAGTATTACTTCTGGAATTTTCCCCGGTACCGCTGGAACCATTCAGCCGTTACGCGAAAATCAGAGAATTTCTGATGAAATATAGATTTATATTCGTACTGCTCGGTATCATGCTTTCGACTCTTCACCAATCATCGCTCGGCTCGTTGGTGCTTCTCTGGCCGTTTAAGGTACCGGAACTCTGGTATTCGAGCATTCTGCCTGTTCAGTTTTTTATCTCGGCGGTAGCTTTGGGTTTGATGATGGTATCGCTGGAAAGCCTGGTTTCAAGCTGGCTTTACCGGCGTGAACCAGAAACTCATTTAATCGCTAAACTTGGCAAGGCCGCTGTTTGGGTCCTGAGCATCTACTTGGCAGTTAAAGCAGGCGAACTTCTGGTAACGGGCGAATTCGGTCTGATATTCAATGGTTCATGGCAAAGCACAGTTTACATAATAGAAATGCTTATTTCCACCATAATCCCGATTGTCATTTTCTCCGTGCCGTTATCGAGGAATAATGTCAATTGGCAGTTTGTCGGTTCTCTTATGGTCGTGTTCGGCATGGCTTTGAACCGTATCGATGCCGGCGGGTTAACGATGATAGATGCCGCCGGTGAATTTTATCTGCCGTCCTGGATGGAAATCTCGATTACCGCCGGTGTCATCTCCGCGGCCATTCTCGTGTTCTTGTTCGCGATCGAGAAATTCAAGGTCTGGGACGCGCCACCGCGGAATCCCGATGCCGATCCGCTTAAATTGCCGGTCTTTGATCGGTCCTCGCAAGTTTGGCTGGGCGAACCGAGAATTTCGGCCAGAACGAAATATTCTCTGGTGTTCATAATTGCCATGAGTCTTGGTTTCGCTTTCTTGTCCGAAAATAAGATAGAAGGCCGGGGAGTTCCGGATATAACGGTCGAAAGACCCAGAGGCGGAGATACATTGTTTATCGATGGGAATCGTGACAATTACGGCGTACAGTTTCAACATGCCATGCATATCGATAAAAACGGCGGCAAAGATTCATGCGCGATATGCCATCACATGAACGTGCCCAAAGACAAGCAAAGCGGTTGTTACAGATGTCATTCGAATATGTACAAGACGGCCAGCGCCTTTAATCATGACTGGCATAACAGCACGGGCGGCGGCAATATCGCTTGCCGGGAATGCCATCAGACAGATTCGGAAAAAACCGCGCTCACGGCCAAAAAGTGCGATCAATGTCATACGGATCTGATACCGGCCAACAGCCATATTAAAATCGATATTTACATTACGCCGGCTTATACCGATGCCATGCATGCGATGTGTATAGGCTGCCATAAAACCAAAATGGAACAAACAGCTGATTTAAAGAACCTGGCTGTCTGCACAACCTGTCATCAAGCCGGGTCACCCGAATATTTGAAAGTGGATATTCTGAATAAGCTGCAGGGGCCAAATTTCAATCATGTTGTTTTACCGGGCTGGGAGCCAAATAAAGAAATTAGCGATTAGCTATGGTTAAAGTCAAGAAAATAGATTCGATAGCGAAAAAGCGGCCGCGTGAGGCTGAAGGCTGGATGTATAAAAATATATTCCAGCTGGTGCCTTATAATATCGCAATAATCGACCGCGATTTCAATATCGTTTACGCCAATGATAATTTTACCGAGTATTTCGGTGATTGGCAGGGTAAGAAATGCCATCAGGTCTATAAAAAACTCGATCATCCCTGTGATCACTGCAATTCGATCCTGACTTTTCAAGACGGCCAGACGCGTGTTTGCGATGAAGCCGGGGTGGATCAGTACGGCAAGCCTGCCCATTATGTTGTCCAGATTGTGCCCTTGAAACAGCGAAAGAACGGCCCGATAGATTACATTGTGGAAATGTCATCCGATATCACCGAGACCAAGAGATGGCAAAGAGAATATCAGCTATTGTTTGACAGGGTGCCGTGCTACATTACGGTTATCGATAAAAATTACAAGATTATCAGAGCTAACGAGAGTTTCCGAGAGAATTTTGGCGATGTTATAGGCAAGCAATGTTACGAGGTTTATAAGAAGCGCGATACCAAGTGCCCCAATTGCCCGGCGGCGAAAACTTTCAAGGACGGCAAAGTTCACCGGTCAAATCAGGTTGGGATCAAGAAAGCCGGCGATAAAACTTATTACATCGTGGCCACATCGCCTGTGGGCCGGGGCCATGGTGAGGTCAATCAGGTAATCGAAATTTCTACGGATATCACCGAGACGAAGATGCTGGAAAAAGAAATTATCGAAGCCGAGAGATTGACGGCGGTCGGCCAGACTGTGGCCGGGCTGGCTCACAGTATTAAAAATATCCTTATGGGTCTCGAGGGCGGGATGTTCATAGTCAGCCAGGGCTTAAAAAATAACGACACTAATATGATCACCGAGGGCTGGGAAATGCTGGAAAGAAATTTCGAGAAAACCACGACTCTGGTGAAAGACTTTTTAAGCTTCTCCAAAGGCCGGCTGCCCGATTTGGAACTCACTAATCCTAATGACCTTGTCATGGAAATCGTAAATCTGTATCATCAAATTGCCAGGAATATGGGGATTGAACTCAAAGCGAACTTAGACGAGAATATTGATAAGTTTCCTCTGGACCCAAGAGGAATCCATACCTGTCTAACCAACCTGGTGTCAAACGCCATCGATGCCTGTCAACTGAGCGATAAGAAAAATCTTGAAGTGATAATAAGCACGAATTTTAGCGGCGGGCTTTTAACGATTGATGTGACCGATAATGGGAGCGGCATCGATTACGATATCAAGAAAAAGATATTCACGACGTTTTTCACCACCAAGGGCGGCAAGGGCACTGGATTGGGACTTTTAACCACCACCAAAATCGTCCAGGAACATGGCGGAAAGATATCAGTCCAGACCAAAAAGGGCGAAGGCTCAAGTTTTGTAATGACATTTCCCAGAAAAAGACTGTATATGCTCTACAAAGGAAATCAAGATTAACGGTAATAAGGCGAACAGGAGAAAATTATGGCCAGTAAATATCATAAAACTATCCTCGTGGTTGATGATGAAGAAGACGTGCGCAAGTACTTGTCGGCCGCGTTGATCGGTTCGGGTTTCGATGTTATCGTGGCGCAGGATGGATTTGAGGCGCTTGAGCAGGTAAAAAAGCACAAACCGGATTTAATATCACTTGATCTGGTGATGCCAAAAAAATCCGGCGCGAAATTCTACCACGATTTGACGAAGAATAAAGAATGGTCAAAAATCCCCGTTCTTATTGTTACCGGTCACGCCCGTGATGATCTGGGTAAGGCCGATCTGAAAAACCTGACCATGTCGGGCCCGGGCGTTTATCTGGAAAAACCGGTAAAACCCGATAACTATATCGCTGCGATCAAGAAGCTGTTAAATATGGATACTACCGAAGAAGAAAAAAAGTTGGGCGATAAAATAAAACTTCAAAGCGAACTAAAAACGATGATCGATAATGCTGATCCAGAGATATTGGAAAAACTTAAAAAAATTATTAAACCGGATAATGAAAAATGAAATGGGTAATATTCTAATTTATCTAAGGCGGACGCCTTGAATAATTGGAGGTACTGATATGACAAAAAAAGTATTAATAGTAGAAGATGAAAAAGATCCCAGAAGGTTTCTGGAAATTCTTTTGCAAGAAAATGGATTCGATACTTATACTGCCGAGGACGGTATCATAGCCATGGAAATCGTGAAAAAAAGCAAACCTGATGCCATTCTTCTGGATATCCTTATGCCGCGTGAAACCGGCATAAAATTCTATCGCGACCTCGTGAAAGACGAAATCTATGTCAAAATTCCGGTTATCGTTTGCAGTGGGGCGACTCAATACAAGCCATTGTTCGAACTTGACCGCCGGGCTTTGCCGAAACCGTTTGCGTTTATCGAAAAACCTATTGATAAAGACAATTTAATAAAGAAACTAAAAGAAGCCGTCAAATAAGATTTAATTGTCTGAACCGGACCAGAGGCGGATTATATAAAATAACACCTTTTTCTAAAAATCCGCTTCGGCTCATTATTTTATACTGCCGGAAACCATTATAATTCAGGTGATGTTTACGGCAGATAACCTTACAACTCTAAACGCTGAACGCCCAATCACTTAATCCCGTATCGTTCTTTTATCTCCGACTCGGCTTTAATCCAATCCCCTAGATCGTTGCCGTGACCAGCGCCGCGTTCCAGAAAAATCTCATAAGCTCTCTTCTTAACTTCATCAAGAAACCATTGAAGGTTAATCTCGGGTTGTTTTGTTTTGGCTTTCCCGGTGGTTTTTTTTGTCGTATCCTTTTGGGGTGCTTTCTTTTTTGCCGGCATTTTTTCCTCCTTGTTTTCCTGCAGCAAGTAATTTATTCATTGGTCAACTAACCCTGGATTACCGTAAAACCGTGACAGCCGACGTTGTGGAATATTAATAAAAACCTAGTGATGCTTCGGCCGGATTAACGGTAAATCGCTGTTTTCATTTTCTTAAATGATTATAATATATCAAATTAATTTAAGCTATTAAAAAATTGCCTTGTCCGATATCGATTGCCCCGCAACTTCATAAAATCAGATTAAAATTACAAACAACAACAAAACGGGTTGCTGCTTTTAGTGTTTTTCGAATAGCCTGGAGGTGTAAGCAGACCTTAATCGCAACCGGGCCAGCCATCAGGGGCTTCGTCAGGCAAGTCTGCCGGCGTGGGCCAGGCAGGCTCATAATCGGCGCAATATCCTATGCTGTCTATGCCGCGGAAGAAATTGACCAGTTTGGTCACATCACTGCCAATTAAACTGCAATCGCCGTTGGCATCAGCCGAACACCAGAATAAACCGAGATTGCCATCGAAGTTGCAGGGTATGCTGGTCGGTATACCCCGGAAGTAATTGACCAGGTAGGTAACATCCGGCCCGGTAGCCAGCGGTGGCCAGGCACCTCCTGACATGTTAACATCGCCGGGCAGATATTCATAGCCCTCCCCGGTGACAATAACGGTAACTGTGAAAGCGCAAGTATCCGCGTTGCCGGAACTGTCAAGCCCGATACAGGTTACGGTTGAGGCATCCACTTCAAACAAAGACCCGGATGGCGGATTACAAATCAAAGAGCCGGTCGCGCAATTGTCCTCGATAGCCGATTCATACACCAAAATAGCGCCGCCCATTTCCGGATCGTAATTCAACACCGTATCGCCGGGACAAGTGACAATCGGGTTTTCATTATCTTCGATAGTTACATTGAAAAAGCAGGTATCGGAATTCCCACCGGCATCTTGAGCGATAACCCGCACCGGCGTTATGCCAAGCTCGAAAAATGTTCCGGAAGGCGGCAGGGCGGAAACAGCGACCTCGGGACAATTGTCCGTTGCCGCAGGCGCATACTCAATAACGGCGCCGCATAGGCCGGGATCATTGTCGAATATAATATCATTCGGGCAAGGTACTACAGGAGATTCATTATCATTGACGGTCACCGTAAAATTGCAGGTATCGGCGTTACCCGATTGATCTGAAGCTATTGCCCGCACTATAGTCGTCCCCTTTTCAAAAAACGAGCCGGATTCAGGGCTGACGACAATAGAGACGGATGAACAATTATCAGTGGCCGTCACGGAGTATTCAACCACGGCTCCGCATTCGCCGGGATCGGTGCTTACAGTCATATCTTCCGGGCAGGTTGGTTCCGGTGGAATTGCATCCAGCACGGTTACCGTAGCCTGACACGTATCGGCGCCGCCCCTATTGTCCGTGACGATTAAAGACACCAAAGTTTGGCCAAGCGGATAAGGTCCGGCCGGCGCTTGAACTAAAGTAATTGGATCGTCATCGGGATCATATGAGCCATTGTTTATAGAGGCGTCCGCTTCGCATCCGCTGGAAACATAAACGCTATCATTTTGGCATTGGGCTACCGGAAACTCATTTTCTACTTCCCCGCCTAATGGGTACGATGAAGCCAATGAGAAAAATTGTGTCGATGATAAACTCCCCTTATGCGATACCGTTAATCGGTAGTTTCCAGACGATGGGGAAGCCAGATAGATTTGTTCGACGTTATCGCGGATATTATCGCCGGTCCCGGCGGCGGCTCCGGGATTAGCAGGATTTAACATGTATGGATAATAAATTGTCGTCGCGGTCAAATTCTCCAGCTGAATATCCAGATCATTGACAAGCATTATCGTTGTTGGATTCAATGACGGCGATGGCGGCGTTCCGGAGGGATCGGTCCAGCAAATGGTGATTCTTACAGGATCAATACCGTTACCGGTAATATAATATTCTCTCGTATCATTATTAGCCAATGAATCTTCAATAATATTGCCATTGTCTACCGAATCTGCCTGGATAAGCTGGATAGCCTTAAGCGTGTTCATCAAACCCCAGCCAAACTTATAATCCGGACCATTATAACTTCCCGCCTCGTCGGCGGTTTGAATTACAGTCGCTTTTATCGTGGATGATAACGGCGTGGTGTCATTATGAGTCGCTTCATAATAGAGGACCAACAAATTTAAAGATCCCGAGACGTTGGGTGTGCTCATCGAGGTTCCGCTCAAACTGTGATAAGAGTTATTGGCATCATCTAAGCATGAATACAAACTTATACCGTTGGCAACTAAATCCGGTTTGATTCGGCCATCATCGGTGGGGCCCCAACTGCTGAAAGAGCTCATAACCACATCACCGGGGTTGGTATAGCCGCCGGGGATATCATTCACCGCTCCGACGGTTATTATATTTTTGGCGGTTCCATTCCAGGAAACGCAATCGTAACCATCCGATCCGCCATCTATATCGCGTGTATCGTAACTCCATTCCCAGGAACCGCTATCCCAAACCCAATGACCTTCGCCGGGATCAGGGCCATCATTACGGTCGTTACCAGCCGATTTCACAATAGTATAATAAGGGGCGTTATAAGCCACAGCATCCCACGACTGGGCGGTGGCATCATAAAAACCGAAGCCGTAATCTTCCGTTGAACTAATCGAAATATCGCCGAACCAATACCAGTCGTCCGACCAGTACCAGCCGGTGATATAGCCATATGAGTGGCTGGAGATATTCATGCCCGAGGCCGCGGCTGAAGCCATTTCCGAAATATCATTAGTCCATTCATAAGCGGCTAATGTTCCTTGATAAGACATACCTCTGGCGGAATCGACCACGCCAGAGGCTATCATCGTGCCGGCTACGTGAGTGGAGTGATAGTGAGTTCCTCCCGGACTGTCCATTTGGGTTACCCGGCCGGCCAATTCCTGATGTGTCAATAAAACTCCGCCGCCGTCCCAAACACACAGTTTTCCCATTGTCGTGCCCGAACCGGTTAGCGAGAAACCGCCGCTTCCTCCCGGCCAGACGTCATTGGTACTGATAGTCCTGGCGGCGTTCAGGTTTTCTATAGCGTAGTAGAAAGGCTTGTTGCTTTTGCCGATTAACATAAGCCGGACATCTCGATTTTGGTTTAATTGCAATTGCGGCCGTTCGGAGCTGTTGAGAAGATCATAATACAGCTGCGGGTGTTGTGCCTGAAGTTGATCGGCAAAATCGATACTCATTTGCTCCAAATCAGCAACTTTCGTCGCGGGCTGGGCGAAAGCGTATTCATTAAAACCAATTATCGTTAAAACAGAAACCGTAAAAACTGCTAATGCTTTAATAGATTGCCTGAGTTTAAACATCCCATACCTCGGTATTTTCGTTTAAAATAAATTTAGCCTGTTACTTGATTATATTTAGAAAGTGGTGATTTCCTTGCTTAACCCTAATCTAAAACATCCAGAAGTAGATCGGTTTTTTCGATCTTGTAGGCAATATAATATGGTATTTAAAATCGTCAAGCGTTTATCATCAAAGAAAGATTTGCGAGCCGATGTTTTTTGACCAGGTAATTTAATTTACAATTAGTCTGATACCCTGGCCGTGGATACTCATAATCTCTATTTTTTTATCGTCTTTAAGATATTTTCTCAGTTTCGATACGAAAACATCCATGCTTCGGCCGCTGAAATAGCTGGTATTGCCCCAAATTTCTTGTAAAGCTGCTTCACGCTTAAGTGTCCGGTTTAAGTTAAGGCAAAGCAAGCGCAATAATTCTGATTCTTTGGTTGTCAGTTTATAATTATTGCTTTTATTTTTCAATATCTGGCTTCGGCAATCGAAAAAATAACCGCTGATTTGAAACTCACCAGGGGTATTTTCGTTTAGCTGTTTACCGAGGCTTCTTTTCAGCACCGCCTGAATTCTTAATAGCAGTTCCTCCATACTGAATGGTTTTGTCAGGTAATCATCGCAACCGATTTTAAAACCCTGAATCTTGTCTTCTTTGAGAGATTTAGCGGTCAGGAAAATAATCGGTAATTGCTGATCTTCCTGTCGGACCTCCTGGGCAAAGGCGAAGCCGTCTTTTTTGGGCATCATGACATCGACCAGGCACATATCGAAACGTTTATCCCTGTAAGCGCTCAATCCCTCTTCGCCGTTGATTTTGAGGGTCACCGCATAGCTCCGCATCTCCAGATGTTCTTTAATTAACATCCCCAAATTACGATCATCCTCTAATAGCAGAATATTAATATGAGACATAACGCTTCATCACTCGATAGTTTTCAAGGCCGGAAAACGCAGTTCAACCAGCGTGCCCCGTCCCGGTTCGCTGTCCAGCCGGACAGATCCGCCATGCGCTTCCGCCATCAGCTTCACATAACTTAAGCCAAGCCCGAAACCCTTGATATCATGAATATTACCCGTGGGCACGCGATAATATTTATCGAACACCTGTTTTTTCGATTTTTCGCTGATTCCTATTCCTTTATCCTGAAAGCCGATAATCAACCCATCGGCTGTATCTCTGGTCGAAATAGTGACAACCGGTTTATCCGGCGAATATTTGATAGCGTTGTCGAGGAGGTTGTGAATAATATTTGATAAGTGTACCGCATCGGCTTTCAGCCAATGGTTTTTAGCTTCTAATACTTTCGTGATTTTGCCGCTTCGGTTTTCCACCTGTATCGCGATATTTTGAACCGCCCGATTAATGATTTCATGCGCGTCGATTTCGACAAGCTCCAGATCAAAATCCTTATTCTCCAGCATCGCCATCTGCAGGATTTTCTCGACCTGGCTTCTCATCCGCGAATTTTCGTCTTTAATCATCCGGCTGTAACGTGCTACCTTATCCTGATTTGAGATAATCTCCGGTTTGGCAATAGCCTCGCAGGCCAGGGAAATCGATGAAATAGGCGTCTTGAACTCATGCGTCATGTTATTGATAAACTCCACCATCAAGCGGCCAAATGCTTTTTGCAAAATTATAGTCCTGATAGTGTAGATAAAACAAAACACTATGATCAGCATAAAAAGGATCGTGGAAGATAAAAGCGGTCCTATCTGTTTCAGCATATATACGTCATGATCGGGGAAGTATAGCGCCAATATGTTGGGTACGGCAAAAAGGTCGTGAGGAAATAGCGAGGCTTTGAATTCCGAATTTTTTAGTTCAGCGGAGTAGCCGGATGGTTTTTCGATACGCAGCGAGTCATCCTCAAGCGATATGACGCCATAGATATAATCGAGCGCGATACCCGATTCTCTCAATCCGGCGGCGACCGCGGAATCCAGAGCCAGCGGATCGAGCCGTTGTTCGATTGGCTCCCATTCTATGGTGGTGAGATCATTGAATACTTTAGTGAAAATTTGCTGTTTATCTATACCGGAAATATTGGTCGAAATAATATTACTTTTATTATTGGCTCCACCCTTAATTAAAATATTGGCGTTATCGGATTTGAATCGATACATATACCCGGCCGTACCTTCTGAATCCAAAAGCTTGATACTGTGCTCGCCCTGTGTTTTACTGGTGTCGACCAGCACTGTCTTTTCTCCTCCCTCCGGGTAGTAAGCCTGGATAGTAACATGTTGGGTAGAAGGAATTTTATAATACAAATAGCCGTTTTCTATTCGCACCGGTTGAGTTGAATCTCCACAACACCCCAATGAGAAAATACCACTATTGATTGAATCATTTTCGCCTTCGAATGCCATCACTTCAACGCGTATTTGCCGAAGGCTATCTATTACGGGTACTTGAGGTCCCGCATGAAGAATCGTCGTCGCCGCTTCTCCGGTTTCAAGCTTGTAGACTATTGAGTTTAAGGCGGATGACACATTGCGGCGAAAAGCCTGCTCTTTTAGTTCAATTGCATATTTCAGCAGAAATACCTGAAGAATCACCAGGCCCGTCAAAGAGATGACGATCAAGGCAATTATTCTGCCGACCGATTTTTTCGAAAGTTCCATGTCTACAATATACATATTTTAGGTTTAACTACCAACCATCTTAACATTTTTTAACATCTGTTAACATTGATTAACTTCATCGATCGCAACATTCTGTTTATGTTATTCGTCAGAAAACTAAAATATCCAACCTTTGAAAGGGGTTAGCGATGAACAGGAAATTCGCATGGCTACTATTAGCCGTAACCGCAAGCGCGGTAATGGGAAATGTGGCTTTAGCCCAGTCCGCAAATCAATCGCCCGGTATGAAAATAATGACTTTTGAACAAGGCGCCGTCCAGATTATCGATGAACTTGGGGCAGTCATAGTATCAGAAGACAGCAGCCTCACGGTTCAGATGGTTATGCCGGCCCAAGACCGACCGGCCGAATACCAGGCTGTTGATTTACAAGCAAAAGATCAGATACTGATGCTTAATGGTAAGAAAATTATTTCTATTCAGGATTTGGATGAGGGTTATCAAAAAATTGATGTTGGCCAGGATGTCCAATTGGCTATCAAACGCGGTAAAGACAGGATGATAGTGTCATTCCCCAAAGCTGATCCCGAAAAGCAAACGAATCAGCGGACTCTAATCTTACGCGCTCAGAACGATCTGCCAATAAGCTAATCAGAAGACGCTAAACCAGGCACACAGATTATTACTTTGGACGACACCGCCGGTGAAATTTATCCGGTTTTAGGCGCTGGAGTTATTCTGGTTGAGGATGATAAAAACGTGAAAATTAAAGCGCTTCTGCCTAACGCCGCCGATCTTTATGGGGATGTCGCGATAGTCGAAGGTGACATCATCAAATCGTTGCAGAAAAAAGATATAACGTCAGCGGCACAATTTTCGAATATTTTCAAAAAGATTCCGGTCGGTGACCGGGTCGATTTATTAATCCTCCGAGACAACAATGAAATTGTAGTTCTCTTTGATAAAAAAGAACCACCCGTGATTATGAATAGAAGCGACGAAGATTAAGGATTAACCCATGTTTTCATCTATGCGCGGACAATTTATCCTGATATATCTGATTATCCTGTTAATGATGCCTGTGCTTAGCGGCCAGGTAGGCTCGGTATTCAACCAGCGGGATGATACCTACAAACTGCTCGGCCTGAAAAGGGCGAAAGAGGCTTATGAAACCGCTCGCAAAGATTTCGAACGACAGCGAGAATTATACGACCGAAAACTGATTTCGAATCTGGAACTGGATAGGGCCAAAACCACGCTCTCCGACGCGGAAGTAAATTATCAGCAATCACTTTTGGCTGTTTTGTTCGAGGAACAATATATAACCATTTCTGAGGCCGTAAAATATCATGCCAAAGATGGCTCCAGTCATGTGCGACTGACTCTCGTGAATGCGTCCGGGGGCACCGCCGAATTTCAAAAGCTCCTCAATGTTGATGACGAGCTGTTTAGATCATTACAGCCGGATATTATAAACAATATCTATGTGTCATTGTTAAACGATGATGGCACCATAATCAGCCAGCCCTATGAAATCAAGATCGATCAGCTTCAATTTGGCCGGCCGGAGCAAATCGATTTCAAATTGCTGGAAGACCTTGATGTCGTGACCGTTTTCTTCATTTACAGTAACGGCAGCCAGCGGAATATGAAGATTTTCCTGCAAAAAGACGCCGCCGTTGACCAAGTAGCGGTGCAGTCCGTGCAATTTTCACAAGAGATCGAATTGGGCAAAAGCGCTACCTTCGATCTGTCCCTCGAATTGTATAGCGGAGTCAATAAGACTTACAGCCTGGTCGTATTGAATTTGCCGCCGCAGGTTGGCAGATTTTTTAAAGATCCCGGCGGCCAAGCCAGGCTTAGCCAGGTGAAATTCACGGAAAGCGCCCGCACCAAAAAAGCCGCGCTTGAAATTTCTCTGCCCAACCGACTGATGGAAAATATGGTTTTTGATAAACCTATTCCTTTTTTCGTGATTGTTTTGCCCCGGGAACAGCTGGAAAAACTGCCTGATCCCCAAAGCAAGCAGTGGACGGAAGACGAAATCGGGGCGCTGGATGCGGGTTTCGTGAAATTGGAGATGCTACCCCGCGGCAAAGGCCGGTTATTGGTTAGAGCGCCGCAATTGTATCAATCGATCCAGAAAGACAAAAGCGCTTCCATAGCGATTGAATTGGTTAATGAAGGCAGCCGACGGCTGGATAACATTAAAATCGAAATCGACCTGCCTTTGAACTGGACTAAAAGCGTTTCTCCGTCAAGCATACAATCGCTTGATACGGGTGAAGAAACGCGCGTTGATCTGGTTTTTACACCGCCGGATGATATAGCCGTAGGAAAATACGATGTACGAATTCGCACTAATGGCCTGTCGGATCATCAGCCGGTAAACGGCGAAGATAAAACCGTGACAATCGAGATACAGGCATCAGCCAACATCGCCGGAACGGCTTTGCTGATTTTGTTCATAATAGCGCTCGTCGGCGGCATAATAGTGTTCGGTATTCGTCTGTCAAAACGCTAAACCTTTAAATGAGCATAAACTGAGGAAAATTATGAAAGATGATTTATTGCTTAATGGCAGGCCGCAATTGGAAGCTGTAAACCTGACCAAACAGTATGAGGACGGCGTATTGGCGCTGGATCATATTTCATTTGGCGTGCGGCCGGGTGAAATTTTCGCGATGCTGGGCGGCAACGGCGCCGGTAAAACCACGACTATCAATTTGTTTTTAAACTTCATCGAGCCAACCGACGGCGAAGCCCGAATTAATAATATCCCCTCGCACCAAGAACCATTGCTGGCCAAAAAGCATGTAGCGTTCGTATCGGAAAATGTCATGCTTTATGAGAATTTTACGGCTATTCAGAATCTCGATTTTTTCGCCCGCATAGGCGGCCGCAAAGATTATAAGAAAAACGATTATCGTGATGTTCTGCTTCGGGTCGGTCTAAGCGAGGTTTGGCATAACAAACGTCTGCGGAGCTTCTCCAAGGGTATGCGTCAGAAATGCGGAATCGCTATCGCTATCTTAAAAGACGCCTCCGCGGTTTTGCTGGATGAACCGACATCCGGGCTTGATCCCAAGTCCGGCCATGAGTTTATCCAATTAATGAGGTCGCTACGCGATGAAGGCAAAGCGATTCTTATGTCTACTCATGATATTTTCCGCGCTAAAGAGATAGCTGACACAATCGCTATCATGAACAATGGGCGAATTATAATGCAAAAAAAAGCCGACGACCTGGCCGGAAAAGACATCGAGAATGTTTACCTAAACTATATGGCC
>Ga0299912_10000952_pt1 | contig 23608 bp, 36 predicted proteins | sample RVTome_2_FD_207667 | JGI IMG/M metagenome (GOLD analysis project Ga0299912, IMG submission 207667) | Soil microbial communities from uranium-contaminated site in the Upper Colorado River Basin, Wyoming, United States - RVT95D214 (version 2) ... | reverse complement strand
CAGAGAAAAGGCGCGCAATGCGTGAACTTTCAGACTGGCGAATCATTCGGCCCAAATCCGGAACAACAGAAAGAGATACTTGGGGCAAATCTGTTGGCAAAGATTGGGAAACCTGAAGGAACGGGCCTGACATGGTGGAATTGGGCCGTTCTCATCTTTAGCCTCTTGAGTTTCTTGATATTGTTGAATCTCACAGGGGTGTTCTAATGAGTGAGACAAAAGAGGCAGAACCACAATCAAAAATCAAGATAAATTCGTTAGATGATCTGAGGCGGGTTCTGGTCGTTGCGGAAGGTGGAGACCCTGATGCAATTCAGGCGATAACGAATTTCATGGACCTCAAGAGTAACGCAGAACGTTCTAATTTTCCGGATAAGACAATTACTCTGTGTGTTGGTCAATTGCTCGGGTTTGGAAAGCTATACTACAAAGACCACACGTGGGACCCTTGCACATTGGTGGCGGATGCTATCTCTGTTCCGTTCATGGGCTACAAGGGTTTCAAGTCAAATCAGTTCGTTGATATGACACGACAGACACCGAATCTGGCAGACCTTCAGACTTCAGCAGGTGTGGAAGCGGCTAAATCTGGTCTGTGGAATAGAATTACAGGGAGAGGAAAGACAGAATGAGCGGATACTGTAAATATTGCGACTCGCAGTCGAATGGCATCATCAGGGTCTTTGAGAACGGAGTTTTGATATGGACCGGATGCAGCAACTGTTATCTCAAGAAAAAGGAGTTAGAAAAGGATGCCACAGAGCCGCAGTAAATATGAATTTTACAAAGAGGCCAGCCTGAGCCAGCAACTAGCCCACAGACACCCCGAATATAGTGATTATGCAGGGTGTGATACAAAGACCAGTCTGACCCTTGCGCGGCTCAAGATTCTCGGGAAACATAATATCATAGACCTCGATGATGCAGGGATAAAGCTCCTTGTTGACCTACTCAATGAGAAACGAAAGGCTATGTTCGCAACAAGTGAAAAGGTCAACGAGATAACCAAAATGGGTCTGCAGATGCCCAAGGCCGAAGATGAATTTTACGGGACGGGTGACGATGACTCGAATACAGACACTTGATGACTTCATCAAACGCACCTACAAGCGGAAATATCAATCGGTTTGGACCGCCACGTTAGGACCGAATCAATCAGGGAAAACAGACTGGAACCTATATCAACTTGAAAGAATCCATGCGCTAGGCTTAGGTGATGCCTTCGGGGCAAACATGCCACTTGAAGCAGATTTCGAGATTGATTTCATTGAGGATTTCGAGACCCTGAGGAAGCGATGCGAGATGCTCAATCCTGATCCTGAGAAGTTCGGAATCAAACGGTACTTCTTCTTGGGTTCCGAAATGGGTGATTGGGCCCCAAAGGACCAACCTTGGTTAAACGTACGCTTCATTAAGGAACTGCAACAGGTCAGAAAGTACGGTCTGAGTTTCCTTGGAGATGGCATCGCCAGGATTGATAGCAGGATTTTGAATGAGAAACATTTCCATGGCTATTTCGAGAAGATGAACAAGGCAAAGCCAGAGTTAGCAGTCTATTATGACTGGTTCAATTCGAAGAAGGTCAAGTTATACGATATTCCTAGGACCCATATTGGCTTCAATACATGGTATAGTGCAAGTTTCTTCATGGAACCACAAGTCCCTAGCGATGCAGTAGTTCCATTCAATGAAGAGCACAAGATCGTAGCAAAATATCTCGAGACTGGAAGTTGGGATAAAGCCGGTATCCATCGTCAGACAGGAAAAGACGCAATAGGAAAAGTGCTAAAGTTCCATATGTCACACTGTCTAAAATCGCTCCCTGAAGAAGATAATGCCATAGAGCCTCTAGAGAATGAGCACACATAATTATTCTAAAAGTGTATAGGGATATGTCTTGTCAAGTTGTCAACCATACGCTAGCTAGGTTCATGTTGTTGTGAGAGTTGACAAGATACGCATACGCTTATTAAGTGGCACAATATCTATATATTGGGTCATGTTTGACAGAAGATAAGATAAAAAATGAAGATTGAATGTTGGCCCTTCAGGATTGACACGACAGGGTTTGATTTTCTTGTTGTGTTTCTCTATCTAGATGAGTTAGGAGAAGAACCGTTTCCGATTTGCGAGATAGAATTAGGGTACTATGTCTTTGAAAGGAGATGAAATAAAAATGGAACTTAATGATGAAATACCTGAGTGTATTCACAAGTTTTTGAAATGGTGTGAAGAAAAAGGATTCGAGATTCTGTTTGAGGATATTCTAAAATATCCGGTCAGAATGATATTAGAAGAACAAGAAAGACTAGTGGGCAAATTAGTTTTAGGACTTCCAAAAGAAGATTTGAAACATATCAACACCATATTAAAACGCCATTTTGGAGATAAGAAAAATGCCAAGGTACAACAAGAAGATCACTTCATTGATGGAGTATCACGACTTCAAACAGGCAATTGGTGAACTCCCCATAATGAAGCAAGCGTTTCTCTCAGTCCTCTTCTTCGCAGGATGCAGAGTGTCAGAGGCTCTAGCCCTCAAAGGAACTGATATCAATTGCATGGGTGATACTATCTTTATCCAATTCTTTCGATTGAAAGGAAGTAAACAGACAGATCCGCAAGAACTACCAAGGACAGAATACTTGGCTTGGCTCTGTGGGAATGATGGCAAGCTCTTTTCATTTGGCCGCAGGACTGCACATAGGATCGTGAAGAAGGTATTTCCTGAGTTGTATCCTCACTATTTCAGGATGAATAGAATAACGAAAGTCGATATTCTGTTTGGAGATGCGACAGTGTACAATGTCTTCGGAATTTCTGCAACTTCGATAGACCATTACCGGGGAAAGGTCGATATCAAGCGGGTCGGGAAAGCATTACGCGAGGAACTGGTTTAACCAAAACACCCTAGCTGCAGAGGCAGAACATGGCAAAAGAAATTTGAAAGGACGTTATGAGAGTTCCTTTGAGATGTATTCTCTGTTTACTTTCGGTTGCCTCTAGGAGGATTTTGTTCTCTCAAACAGATTTCACTACTCCCATAATCCATTATATACTCGGGTTCTACTCTTTCTTGTGAACTAAAATGGCAACAGCACGATGGTATCAGACCAACTTTACCGGAGAAGCACTCCGCGAAAAACTTGAATATGCAGACACTCTTGACATCATCCTCCTAGTTGATGATCCAGAAGACCAAAAGGAATTGACAGAGAAATTAAACTGGGAAGTAGGCGACTACGACCTGAAGACCGGACAAGTCTGCATCAACTTCAGAGAGTAGGGCACGCCTACTCTCTCTCTTTTTTTCACTCATTCTTCAAACAAATCGTATTCAATAAGCACGTAAGCGCCACACTTACAGATATAGCGTTTTTGCACTCTGGCAGCTGTGAGAAGTTCATCTACTATGCATTTCATCTCAAAATTGTCACATTTGGGATTTGGACATTTCATCTAGTGCTCTGTCTCCTTCAAGACTTTCTCTGGGTTTATTACATGCACAAAGAAATCTTCTAAGTCGTGTACTTTCCTTCTCGATACTTGGTTTATGACTCTCTGAAGCTCATCAGGCGATTCTGCACCTTCAGCTCGGTACAGATACCTCTTGATGAACCATAACGGCAATGGCCCTACTATACCCTCAACGACTGGATCTGTTTCGTGCCTATTTCTCCGTGAAGTCAGAGTTTTCTTTCCTTCGCGAATACGTTTCAATGACCATCTATTAAATTTCATCTCTCTGCCTCCTTCCTTATCCAGAAGTCCGTCTTGCATCCGTGGCACCTGTGATATGTCCCGCCCTCAACGAGATTGCTCGGGTGAGAGTTCTCAGATGCCATGCCACAGACAGGACAACGTAGTGCTTTCATTCTGATAACACCTTCATCGCTTCTTCATATTCCAACTTCAATTCCGGACACATGCCCACCCTGCACGCCTCGCTGTATGTGCTCTGTAAGCGCTTCATCAGCTTCTGTTTGCCGAACTTGTTAGCCTTAGTCGTGTGGCTCATCTCTATCAAATCCTTTAAGACCTCGAATCTGGGATCATCATACGTCACATCGAGAGTCTCAAAGAGCTGCAATTGTACGACTGGCGTGAGGTCTTTATCCTGGAGAAACTGTGAGAGAGCCATTTCAACGACTATCTCCCTGTCGATTCCCGTGTTTATGCTGTACAAATCTAGGTCTCGCTTCAATGAGAAGGGAATCTTCGGCCCGATCTGCACTTTTTTCTCTGTTGTTTCCTTCATCTTTCTTTCTAACCCCTTGGTTTCCAATCGAGATTGGTGAGGGAGTATGTATGTATGTATGTATGTTATAGTTAGTTAGTTAGTTAGTTAGTTAGTTAACTGGGTTGATTGCGCGTATGGTATGGGGAAGCGGGGGAGTCAGGCTAGGGAAAGACCTGCTTAACGGGATTCGGACCCGTACTACCATGCGGTTACACCATGTCGGCAGTCTGACACCTTTCCCATGTTTCCTGCCCCCGTTCTCCATGAGGTGAGGGGGAACAGGCACCTGTATCTGTTCTTTCTCGCAAGTAAGGGCGAACCATAACCATTGAAGTGCGTACCCCTCATGGGTGAGGGAGAGAGACCGTACCTCTTTCCCTCTATCTTCCGGGAGGAAGACATTTACCTGTGCAACGTTGTACGGAGTCCTGCCCCGCGTCACTAGAATGGCGCCGGATCAGTCCGTTCGTCTGGGAATTCTTCGGGGAAAATATCGTCGTCAATTTTTTCCATAATGCGCGTAAGGAAGACGCAGAGGATGGCGAAGCCGACAAGGGCAGCGAGTATCGCTACAACGATGAGGAGGGCGGTGCTCATTGCGTCCCCCACCTCTTAGCAAAGGCATAGGGATGCTCCACATAGAGTTCACGTAGCCTTTGTAATATCACCACAACGGTTTTTTGTTCGTCTCGTGTGCGGCGGCGTATCGGTGACGCATCGAGCTGGTCAAGTCGCGCAAAGAGTCTATCCACTTCATCTTGAGGGTTCATGGTCTCTGCTCAGCCTCCTTTGGTATAAAACAACTGGGCCAAAAATATCGGCATTGGTCACATGGTTCCGGCGTGAGGTCAGTTTTGCCATCAGCATGTTTACATTTGTTACATTTTCGGCTAATGTATCCCTTCATTCCTGCTCAGCCTCCAATTTCTCGATTCGAATCTTTAGACAATCAATCTCAGCCTGATAACCAGCTAGAAGGGCATTGATATGATTGAAGATGTCCTCAAAGCGGCTCAAAAAAGAGATAGCAACCTCTTCGGGTACGGGCTTCTTGAATGTGTTGAACAACTTAACAACCTCGCCCAACATGTCTTTTGTTTCAAGTTCGCTCATTGCTGCTCAGCCTCCTTCTTCATCATGCGTTGTTCAGTCATAGTCACAAACTTCGTCTTTGAATCCATTCAAACCATCTCCGAATACCTCTTCAAGCGTCTTAAGGCTAAGCTTCGATTTGCCCGCCTCAAAGTCTTTCTCAGTCCCTTCATCTACTCGGATGAATACACTGAATGCCCTCATTCTCATATTGGGGCCGGTTGTTATCGCTATCACCCCAGATCTGACTCCACTTGGAATCGTCATATACACCAGCTGATGAAGAATCAATATCACCCCACCTATCCTTACCTTCTTCGCTAGATTCACTCGGTTGGGGTTCTTCGACAGAAATGAGTAGGGGCCAATAGCCTTGGTCTGATACAGCCTCTCAGAATAGGTCTTAACTCGAAACATCTTTGACAACGACTCTAGATAGGAGGTCATTTCCCTATCTGAGATGTTAGGCTTAAGAAATCTAGCAAGCCGTATCACACCCTCCCAATCAACTGTCTCATAGGGAGGATCTACGACCATAACATCATAATAATCATCAGGAACCTTTGATACTGTTACAGGATCTGTAGCATCACCAATGTAAGTGGCATCAAGGCTAGGGTTGATGTCCAATGTATGTATGTTGGGCCGTTGTATCACCGAGCCTCCAAAGGGGAAGAACATCTTTGTCTCCCCCGGATCAAAGTTGGGAATCAAGTTGAAGACCTTCAGCGCAGTCTCCACCCGTTCCATCAGCCCGCCGGGGAAACACCCTCGATATGGCCCTGTGCTTCGTTGGCATGCCCAGAACCCGTTTATGACAGGATATTGCCCGATGCTAGGATGATACCGATAGCCGGTTATCTGAGTATTACCATACAGCTGTAACACTCGTTCTTGATGGGGTTGCCATCCAACCGCATCAGGATCGGGGACATATATCCAAGGTTGAACATTAGTCGTGACTATTGCCATTCGTCTTCCCCCATTAAATTTGAGAGCTCCGCCCGAGCCTCCCTAAAAAATCTTATGAGATCCAACCCCACTTTGACCGAATAGAGGAATGCTACAAAACTGACCACGCTGAATATGACTGAGAGGACTAATGGAAGGCTCATCAAATAACCCCCTTCGCATTTTCACTCTTCAACACCTCTCTCAGCCTTTCAACCTCCCCAATATACTCTATCTCTCTCATTGTTCTTCGTTCCTCCGTTTCCATCGTCGAAACATCTTTGTTGCTGCGCCGATAAGCAAGTCCTTCTCGCTGCCCTTCTTCTCCCAGAGCGCACCACCATAATGGGTGTTCGGCAGCACGCGCTCCCAGCCGAGAATCCCGAGCGTCACGCCTGCCCCTACTGCACACCTTCCTGTCAGCTCGCCCAGCGCCTTCGGGCCGATGAGTGTGATCTCATAATGCTGCAAGACGAGCTGCGTGAATGCGGCATACGTCTGGCTGTTCACCATCAGAAGGCATCCTCCCAGTTCTTGAACTCTCCGTAGACCTTCGCCATGTAGTCCGTGCCCCCGGTGTCTGTGAATGGCACTTCTTGGATATAGGGCTTGATTGCTTTTGGCTTCATGATGCTCCAGCAGTGCGGACCGTACCCTCGTGCTATGCTCTTCGGGTCGTGCAGTTCTCCGCCGCATCTACGGCAAAAATTACGACAGATGGACACTAACATTCTTCTAACGGCTCCATATATTCAATCCACTTACCCTTTGACTTTGCATATTCTATCTCAGAACGTGTAGATTCCCCGATGTACCCGTCTTTGTTAATGATGTAGACCATATCTGCAAGGTCAATCTTTGCCTTGTGCAATTTGTCCAAGTCAATCTTGTATTGTTTCATGTAGGCGTTATCTTCGTGAAAGGAATCATGGTCCCAACATCCGGGCTGAAGAACAATATCTCCAGAGAGAGTAAAAGCCCAGTTGGTCTCATCAAATTCTTTCTTGAATCTGACACTTCCACATAGACAGACGATTCGCCGTTTCATTTCTCTAATCTCTCCTTAATCTTGGTGACATTCAGCACATGGACGTAAAAATCGTGAAAGGGTCACCACCTGCGGGGCAAAAATTGGAGGGATATGATTTGTCGCGTGCGAGATGGAAAAAGGAGATTGAAGAACATATGGCTAAAGCACACGACAGGCACCCCGCAGGCAGTGTTTGTTTGCACTATGGAAGCCTCTCTTTGAGATAGAATAATGCCTCTGCGACTCTGAGAGTCGGCCATTCAGACTCATACTTCCGACTTGAAAAACGGTTGTAGAACTTCCTGAATTCGTTCTGAAATTCGTAGAACTTATGATATCTTTCACGATATGCAGTTTCGCTCTTTTCAGTCTCTCGCAGTTTCCTCTCAAGTCGCTTCACTTGTTTTGTTAGATTTCTTCTTGTTTCTAGTTCTTTTTCTTCTTCGCTCATTAGTTTCTTCCTCTCTTGTCAAGAATAACAACGATGTCCTGAAGTGCCCTACTCGTCGCATGGATCGTGCAGGCAGAATATTCTTTGTCCCACCACGCGCACTTGTCCTCGATGCACTCATTGGTACCGGGGATGTAGAAGTTCATACGCAGGGGGCATATCTTCTTCGCCATCAGCAGCCTACCCCCGCATCATGCTCAGAATCCGAGAACTCTTTGCCTGACTCTATTTCATGCCAGAAAGTTGAAGCATCAAGAAAGTCCAGAAAATCGTCTAAGTCTTTCAGTTTGATACAGATTTTCATAATTTTATATCTCGTCACTTTGCCTCAGCCTCCTTCATTTGTAAGTTCTTACCATCAAAATGACCAACAGCATATCCAAGTCCGAAATAGAGAAGCAAAAAGAAAACATAAAACACAAACTCAATTGTTTCCATTATGCCTCAGCCTCCCTGTGTTCGTGATACGTTATCCAATAGGTCCAGAAGAAGCCTGCAACTATCCAGCCCACAGCGACGCCAAACCAAAAATCATTCTGCAGCACTAGGCCGATGAAGGTGAGAATACAAAAGAGAAACATCCCGATGAGAGTCCAATCAACAGAGTTCAGCCTGTGCCTCATGCCTCAGCCTCCTTCTTCTTCAGAACGACGCTCTGCCCACTGCAACGATAACGATATTCAATATGATTCCCAAGTCTATCACGCTTAATTTTCAGTTTATGACCTCCAACCAAATAGCCACAAACAGGACAGTTCATCTCTGCTCAGCCTCCTTCTCGTGCTGAGCAAGATACGTTCTCAGGGCGAAATCCACTTCTCGCGCCCCCGAGCCTCTCGTGACATCGCCAGTTCGCTGTTTGGCAATCTTCTCGAATCTCTGTTTAAAATCAGCAGGCAATTGTTTCATCCAGACTGTCATAGTTCATCTTATAATGACTATAAGCAGTATCTAATAAACAAAGCGCAGACCTGCATCCTATTAAAGAGCGTTCATGTCTTCTCACAGGCCGTTGTTGTTCGTTTGAGAGAACAATCAGCGTCACTGCTCGAGTCGGTCCTCTTCATCCTTGAAGAACAAGTCCCTGGAGAACAAGAGCGGCAACAGCAAGCAGATGACAGAGGCCAGAAAGGTGTACGTGATCGTCAGTCGCCAGTAGCCCATGACGACGATGAGCGAGATGAACAGCAGGACATAGAGTGACCTGTAGGCCCATGTCATGACCTGGACTACTTGCTTATCATCTGCAGCATGCATTGTATGACCCCCAGGATGAGCACGAATATCTGCCACCAGTAGAACGGGGTTGCGTCCACAAGGGCAAAATACTGCGCCAGTATGACAGAATCGACGATGATGAAGAAGATGCCCAGCGGTCTTGCCTTCTTGATCATGAAGTAACTGATGACGACCAGTCCGAGAGGCCCGAAGAGCCCCCAGAGGTCTGTTGTTAAGAACAGGTCGTAGAATATATTTATTCCTTCCAAGCCTCCTATGATTATTGCACTCTCCCCAATAGGTATGAGCGCATATATAACAACTATGATGGGCGGGTTTATCTCTGCAAGTACGAAATCCAAGAGATTGATGTTTCCGAACACCGTTACAGATGTGTTTAGAATGGTTGAGACCATCGCCGGAATATCAATTACTGCATTGATGAAGATGATGAATTGCTCTCCCGAGAGAATGTTAGCGACAGCAGAACCGGAGATTGTGATAACGCCGTTTAGGGTTATGCTTGTACTTAATGTGGTTGTGACAATCGAGGCAATCACGATATTTTCAAATACGAATAATGATGTTGCCCACTTTGAAGAGACAACCCCAGCAAGTACAATAGTCTGAAAGATGGTCATTACTGCACTCATTACAGTAACGGGCGTCTCATCTAACAAAATCTCTTCGTTGACTGTGATTGATACCGTCTCGGCTGTGGTCGTGCTTTCAAAGATGTTCACGACTTGAAATACCTCGATATTTAGCAAAGCACCAGTCCAGACATGAAGCAATACGGCTTCGATAAGCCAAGCATCCGCCAGTGTTGCCTCGTCCGATGTATCAGTGAATCGAACTTCGAATGCCGCGCCTGTCAGGTAAGAGCTCACGCTGACGTTATTCCAGCCTTCCGCAACGTCACTAATAACATTAGTCCACGAACCCGACCAGATATCTACTCTTAGGGCTTCGGTGCCTTGTGTACTGCCAAACACACAGAGTTCTTCGTAGGCCTCATCATAGTCTGCCGTTGTCCAGCCGACCTCTAAGTCGAGGTCATAATTGACAATAGTAGCTGGCTTGAGTGCAAGACCAAGCACACCGGTCGGGTCGGCCGCTACTGCATTATATGAGCCACCGTCCACGGTCCCCGCAGCTGCCATCGTTGCACACTGGAGCTGAAGCGTTCCATCGTTGCCAGCGCCGTTTGAATACTGAGCAACTACTTCAGTCCAGTCACCACCAGATTCACTTGTAAAGGAAACATAGGTGTTCGTGTCCTCGCCGTTGTACACAAAGTTGATAGCAAGTTCCTTTGTGCCTGTTGTTGTGACTCCTCGGTCGAGGATTGTTGACACTGAACCCTCGGACACCCAGTTCACTGCTTCATAGGCAGAACCGATCGTCTGATGGACATACCTGAAGTTGTGGATTCTGGCAAAGAAGCCAGTCGTTCCGCTTGCTCGTGATACAGTTGCAGTCCCAGACTCAGTTCCATCACTGTACTTGTAATAAATCCAGACTCTCGCATCAGTGCCAGATGTGTAAGGTCCAAGGAGCGCAGTGAACCCATTGAAACTACTGGGAGCGGTCGCAGTGTCGAGAATCATCACCTCTCCAAGCAATAAATTGCCCGCAGTCAATGTACTCGGATATCCCGGTGTGCATGTCGTAGTAATACTGGCTGAACCAGCACCGCTCGACACATATGTGACCTGTGTTGTGCCGCCTGTATCGCCCTCAGTCAGTGTGTCATAGACTCCATCCTTGTCTTGCATCTCGGCAAAGGATGAGTGAGTGCCTACATCCGTGTCTGCGATATGTAAGTCACTTATGGCATCAACAAAGTCCTCGAAATTATCGCCATAGCCCGACGTTACAGCAGACCCTTGTAGTTTTGGAAGGATGGCAGGAGAACCAGTGACATTCTCAGAAGGAAAACACAGACTGCTTGCCAAGGCAACGACTAGGAAGACAGGTATTAGGAGCTTGCACCATCTCGGGGCCACAGTGTAGCCCCCTAACTGCCTATCTGAAAGTTGACTATCACTTGTAGCGTGTCAGAGGCTAGTAAGGGCCCCCTTGAGAAGCTATCATCGTAGTTCAGCATAACCCCAACAGTAGCATCGTTAAAGACACCGCATTCGGTGATGGTCTCTCCTGAGAAATTACCGGGAGTCCATGTGAACGAAATGGTAAAGTTGTACGATCCGACTGTTGCATATGTCCCTTGATACCGCGAAAATTCGGTTTCCAATGTGGTACTAGCCGTGCCACCACCGGAACCCGTCCCTATCGCTAAATACTTCCAGACCGCTAACGCAGAATCTGCAATATGCCCTCGCAAGGCCGCTCTCACAGCGTTGGTAATGACGTTATGATAAGCCTCTTCACTGAGTAAGAACCCATCGCGGTAAGTTCTCATGTATATCATAGCGCCCCAATCGCGCGATTCGTTGACTTTAACAGACTCATCAATTTCTACTTGAAGCTGGTGTATCATGGCCTGTTGATAGGCGATGATTGTTATGTTTCCCGCAAGTAGTCCTACTAAGAGCAGTCCTACTAGCATTTCCCGTTTTCTCATGTCGTTTTACTCCATAGATTTAATGATTGACCGCTTGCACATAAATATTCCCTTTCTTAGAAGATTCCTCCGATTAATAGGCCCCAGCCAAGCATGAAGGCAACCAGGCCATAGAATAGCTTGTCCGTAGAGAAGTTCTTTCGACCGCCATAGACGAGATAACAGGCACTTGTCGGAATCAGAGCCATTCCCAGAATGACCAAGAAGATATTGAGGTTTGTCACATCGAATGGCAGCCAGAATGTGAGAACAACACTTCCAACTTCGTTCCATGTCCTGTAGTCCATGAAGATGATGGCTGCGATGTTTGCGGATGCCGTGAACTTGATTCTGAGATCGGTGAGAGTGCCGAATATCAGATTGCCTTCCGTCTCAGAAGAATACCCCACCCACGCAGTATCTACATAATAGTCAGTCTGTGGAATTCCAGAGCCAGTGGTCACGTTCCAGACGTTGTACGTTGCTGAATTGACAGCGAGCGCGGGGTCGTGGTCTAGGACTATGCTTGTGAACGAGGTTCCTGAGCAGGTGAGAATGTCTGAAGAGACATAGAGGTAGTCGTCAGCTGAGATGCCGGAACCAGTATAGGTGAAGTTCGCTATCGAGTAGGCCTTGGCGAAGTCGAACACAAGAGAACCGGATGCTGTGAGTGTGACTCGCAACCAATACACGTAGGTATCCAATGCTTGCATGTTGAACCGCTTGACGCCTGCGCTGATGGCAGTAGAACTCTGAAGGGTTGCATAGGCTGCACCGTCCCATTGTTGGAGGGTCCAACTTCCACTTCCAGAGTCGATATCGAATGAGAAGAAGGGATAATAGGCACAAACGATTGCGCCCGCCGTGGCTGTCGTGTCTGCAACGATGAGGAATGTAGAACCGTCACCATCTGCTGTGAGTGTGACCGCATCGCCACCAGTGGCTATCGTGCCGCCGTCAGCGCTTGATATGCCTGTTGTAGTGCTCCCGTCGTGCTGCCAGCCGGTCTCCGTACTTGGTCCAGCACGGAGGTAGTCCACATAGAATCGGTTAGGACCAGTTGCTGAGGAAGCAACATAGAACATGACTAAGATACATTCTATGGCCTGATTCGATGGAATCAGGCCCTTGAAAGTGGTCGCTGTCGAGGATGTGGCAAGATTTCCTGTCTGGCCATACGAACCACCGAGTGAATCGGCAGAATACCAGCGGACGACCACATTCGTCTTATACAAGTCCGTTATGTTGTTCTTGAGTCGAATCTCATAGTAATAATTCAGCCCGTTGGTGATTATCGGGGCGTTGGTATAATAGATGTCATATACTCCGTCCTTGGCGACATCGACATACATCTGGTCATCATCGGTTCCCCATGTGCCGCCAACCACCTGTGTCCAGTCGCTGACATCACTAAAACTCTCCGCGTAGTGGTCTGCGTCGTTCAGGAGCGGATACGTGAACACGACCTCCGCATAGTCAACATGGATCTGCGGGTCGTCGTCCGTTTCATCGAGATAGAACCTCACGAATATCTTGCCATCAACGACATGTGCCTCGTCAACAGTGGCGTTTATCCATGCGAAGGCGTTGAATGTCAGAGCACCGATGTTGTCCCAAGCAGATGCATCCTCATCCCACACATCCACTGTGTTTGCAGAGGGAACGACCGTATAATGCTTAGCGTAGAGGCCCACAGCTATTGAACCAAAGTTCTTATCCGCTGGAACTGTGAAGTTCAGATAGAGAATGCTCAGGTAGGGTGTGGTATCTGTCACGTAGTACACACTGGCATCTTTCACATGCGTAAAGGTATAGTTGCCCGTCGTGGTTGCTCCTACTGTGCTGCCAGCGCTCGCAAGCACCAGCGAGGAAACCATGTCTCCATCGGGAAAGAAGAGCGTGTCATCTGGAAGTGTTTCACTGAAGGAACTGATACTCTGCGGTGACTCGTCCCCATAGCCCGCAACCTGAAAATCTTTGTTCATGTTCGGGTTGTTTACCCTATCTGCAACATCAGAAGATGGTATCGAAATCATGGGTGCTATATAAAGCACGAGAAGAAACACGATACAGAGTACGCTTCGCATCTTCATGTCTTCAGCCTCCTATCCATAAGACGGGATTGAACGAGTCCAGCCACAAGTGCAGCAGCGCAAGACTGAAGAAGAAACCAGCCCACAGTGTGAAACGGCCTGCCTTGGACCCCGCTAAAGTTCCAAGGGTCCGGTACTTGCAGTATCCAATACCACAGATGGTCCCAATCAAGCAAGCAAGACCAAAGCCCGCCAAGAAATGCACATCCCAGAATGACATAGAGTAGTCTCACCCTCCCACTTCCGTGTAGAATACCTCATACGTCACTGTGACCGTATATACCTGTCCTGAGACTGGCGTAAAGACCAACTCGACAGAGTATTCGTAGAGAAACACATTCTCGCCATAATCGGCCCCCGAGATATAGGTCAGGTTGGACTGTGAGAATACAACAGTTCCATTTGTGCCTATGACAGTCACATTATGCCGGATGATGTTCTTGCCTTCTGCAAGCGTGCTGATTCCGTATGTGGTCGCATTTAGCCACGTGCTGACCAACAGAGTGATATTTGTGACAGTCGCATTGATGGCCAGAACTGGGTTGGCTCCACCATCCATGTCAAACATGGTCTGTGTAAAGACCTCATCAACGTAAGCATCAATCCTGTTGAACCCGATCCCCCCAGAAGGATAGGTGAAGGTGACATCTGAGATCATCAAATAGTAAGAACGAGACCACACATTAACATAATAATAAGCGATGTTACCAAAACCCGCGTAAAGAACGCTGGCATCGTATTCTTCTCCAGTATTCACAGACCCGCTGTAAATCAGACCTTCAGGGTAAGTTGTCTGATAGATGTAGATACTTGTCTCTTGTCCGAGATGATCCAAGGAAATAAAATACTCATCTCCCGAATCAAAGACTTCTGTTGTAAGAGTTGTATTAGATGGTGTGTTTCCATTTCCGCTATTATACAGAAGAGAAATAACTCCGTTTTCATCCCAGACTATAGCTAACGCCCAATGGGTAGCTGAATCTAAATCTGTTTTTTGATAGAAATAACCAAGCGGAACTAGATCAAATGTGCTAGTTGGCGCAACTATGCCTTCCCAAAGCGTTTCTATATGGATAACATTATGATTAACGAATTCGTCAAAACCGAAAAACTCGAATTCCCCCGCGTCGCAATCAGTTATATACGCATTGATGGCATCAAAACCTTGTAGGCCCCCACCTGAACAAGTCCAATATGCATAATCCCCGTAAATATCGCCTATTTCAAATGGCATCGTCTTGTTCGTATATGTTGCCACTGCGGGGGCAAACTCTTCATTCTGAAGAATCAGAACGAACTGCGTCTTTGCAGGCCGGAGTGACACCAGCAAGAGAGTCACACAGAAGAGTGTGAGGAGAATCGCACTTATTCTCTTCCGACTAGACAAACGGTATCATCTCCTTTATGATGTACCAAAGCACATAGATGATGCTTGCCCATATCGGGACGACAAGAATGATATTCACAAGTAAGGGCACATCTGGAAGTTGAAGCAGTAAGAGACTCACTATCAATGCGCCGATGTTTGTCGTTGCTGATTCTGTGAGCCCAAGGCCATGCAAGAGGTACAGTTCTGAAGCGGTCCACGCATCCGCAGGATCGGCATACAACGTAATGTTCCAGTAGACAACAAACCCGCCAAGTGAATTGCCGCTCCCGATAGAGAATAATGAATAGCGGACCGTTCCGTTAGGCGCATCACTCTCAATCTCCGTGATGCTCAAGACTCCGCCTCTATTTTCACCATCTGGTGAGATGAACTCGCAGCTATCTAATTGTCCGAGCCAGAGAAACCCCAGAAGCAGGACCTTTGCGCCAAGCTGCATAGTGCCAGCATAGTACGAATAGACCCATTCGAAAGCCCCGAGCGTATAGACATATTGCCCAAATGCCGTGAGGTTGTCTTCCACATACCACTCGCTCTCTGCAAAATCAGTGGCAAGGCTCGGGGATATGGGCGTTACCATATCAGGAGTCTCACCAAGCCCCATAAGGTCAGCAGGGACCGCGCTCAGCAGAGCTGCGAAGATGATGATGAACGCAATAGCGAATACAAAGCCCCGCATCTCGTCTGCCATTGATTAACCTCCTGTTACGGTCTTCGAGCCAAGAAAAGCAATAGCAACGGCCATGAGTGCCACAGTCGCTATCATGATCCAGAACGGGAGCCAGCCAAGCCCCAAGACCACACATTCAGCAAAAAAGATGGTTATGAGCCAGATCAGAGGAGCATTCCTGCCTCTAGATAGCAACATGACTGGGAATAAGAACGTACAGATGACGACCAGGCTCAGCAGAAGTTGTGCAGTGGTCTCATTTATCCCGAAATATGTTGCTAGGCCCGCGGGCCAATCTTCGAGGCTCATAATGAGAAATCTCCTACGTAGAGATATGACTAAGGCGGTAATAAAGAAACCGCCTCAGCCAGATTTGGGTCTAGTTCTTGTACTTGACAGTTGCCCAGACCAATGCGATCCCGCCAATCACCAGCGCAAGGTAATAGAAGGCTGGAACGTAGGTTGCGAGCAAGACGATGACATCTGCCAGTGGTATCCCTGCGAGGGTTGTGGCGTTGATTTCGGCCACTGCCTCAGTCACGGTTGGACCAAGAGCAACACCGATGAGGATGAAGATGACCGCGCCAATGATGCCCATAACGATGCGGTTCACCATGTTTCCGATTGCCGACATTTCTTTTTTCTTCACCTCCGCATCATTTATATCGTAGTCTCTATAAGGAACAGGTAGGTATTAAGTATTGCCTGAAGTGAACTTGAAGTGAGGCTGAAGTCATGCCAAACGAGAAAATCGAACTTGCTGTTTTTGATAATGACCTCAAATGTCGGACAGTAAAGAAGTATGAGGTCAGTGACGATGGAACACAGATACGGATCGTGACCTCTGGAGAGAATTTCTGGATGCCACGATTCGGTGTAAATTCAGGGCTATATTTGCCACGACGTAAGAAGTTCTTGTTTTTCGGCGCGCAGATATGGAAGCAGCTCTATTTCGTACAGAGAAAAGGCGCGCAATGCGTGAACTTTCAGACTGGCGAATCATTCGGACCAAATCCGGAACAACAGAAAGAGATACTTGGGGCAAATCTGTTGGCAAAGATTGGGAAACCTGAAGGAACGGGCCTGACATGGTGGAATTGGGCCGTTCTCATCTTTAGCCTCTTGAGTTTCTTGATATTGTTGAATCTCACAGGGGTGTTCTAATGAGTGAGACAAAAGAGGCAGAACCACAATCAAAAATCAAGATAAATTCGTTAGATGATCTGAGGCGGGTTCTGGTCGTTGCGGAAGGTGGAGACCCTGATGCAATTCAGGCGATAACGAATTTCATGGACCTCAAGAGTAACGCAGAACGTTCTAATTTTCCGGATAAGACAATTACTCTGTGTGTTGGTCAATTGCTCGGGTTTGGAAAGCTATACTACAAAGACCACACGTGGGACCCTTGCACATTGGTGGCGGATGCTATCTCTGTTCCGTTCATGGGCTACAAGGGTTTCAAGTCAAATCAGTTCGTTGATATGACACGACAGACACCGAATCTGGCAGACCTTCAGACTTCAGCAGGTGTGGAAGCGGCTAAATCTGGTCTGTGGAATAGAATTACAGGGAGAGGAAAGACAGAATGAGCGGATACTGTAAATATTGCGACTCGCAGTCGAATGGCATCATCAGGGTCTTTGAGAACGGAGTTTTGATATGGACCGGATGCAGCAACTGTTATCTCAAGAAAAAGGAGTTAGAAAAGGATGCCACAGAGCCGCAGTAAATATGAATTTTACAAAGAGGCCAGCCTGAGCCAGCAACTAGCCCACAGACACCCCGAATATAGTGATTATGCAGGGTGTGATACAAAGACCAGTCTGACCCTTGCGCGGCTCAAGATTCTCGGGAAACATAATATCATAGACCTCGATGATGCAGGGATAAAGCTCCTTGTTGACCTACTCAATGAGAAACGAAAGGCTATGTTCGCAACAAGTGAAAAGGTCAACGAGATAACCAAAATGGGTCTGCAGATGCCCAAGGCCGAAGATGAATTTTACGGGACGGGTGACGATGACTCGAATACAGACACTTGATGACTTCATCAAACGCACCTACAAGCGGAAATATCAATCGGTTTGGACCGCCACGTTAGGACCGAATCAATCAGGGAAAACAGACTGGAACCTATATCAACTTGAAAGAATCCATGCGCTAGGCTTAGGTGATGCCTTCGGGGCAAACATGCCACTTGAAGCAGATTTCGAGATTGATTTCATTGAGGATTTCGAGACCCTGAGGAAGCGATGCGAGATGCTCAATCCTGATCCTGAGAAGTTCGGAATCAAACGGTACTTCTTCTTGGGTTCCGAAATGGGTGATTGGGCCCCAAAGGACCAACCTTGGTTAAACGTACGCTTCATTAAGGAACTGCAACAGGTCAGAAAGTACGGTCTGAGTTTCCTTGGAGATGGCATCGCCAGGATTGATAGCAGGATTTTGAATGAGAAACATTTCCATGGCTATTTCGAGAAGATGAACAAGGCAAAGCCAGAGTTAGCAGTCTATTATGACTGGTTCAATTCGAAGAAGGTCAAGTTATACGATATTCCTAGGACCCATATTGGCTTCAATACATGGTATAGTGCAAGTTTCTTCATGGAACCACAAGTCCCTAGCGATGCAGTAGTTCCATTCAATGAAGAGCACAAGATCGTAGCAAAATATCTCGAGACTGGAAGTTGGGATAAAGCCGGTATCCATCGTCAGACAGGAAAAGACGCAATAGGAAAAGTGCTAAAGTTCCATATGTCACACTGTCTAAAATCGCTCCCTGAAGAAGATAATGCCATAGAGCCTCTAGAGAATGAGCACACATAATTATTCTAAAAGTGTATAGGGATATGTCTTGTCAAGTTGTCAACCATACGCTAGCTAGGTTCATGTTGTTGTGAGAGTTGACAAGATACGCATACGCTTATTAAGTGGCACAATATCTATATATTGGGTCATGTTTGACAGAAGATAAGATAAAAAATGAAGATTGAATGTTGGCCCTTCAGGATTGACACGACAGGGTTTGATTTTCTTGTTGTGTTTCTCTATCTAGATGAGTTAGGAGAAGAACCGTTTCCGATTTGCGAGATAGAATTAGGGTACTATGTCTTTGAAAGGAGATGAAATAAAAATGGAACTTAATGATGAAATACCTGAGTGTATTCACAAGTTTTTGAAATGGTGTGAAGAAAAAGGATTCGAGATTCTGTTTGAGGATATTCTAAAATATCCGGTCAGAATGATATTAGAAGAACAAGAAAGACTAGTGGGCAAATTAGTTTTAGGACTTCCAAAAGAAGATTTGAAACATATCAACACCATATTAAAACGCCATTTTGGAGATAAGAAAAATGCCAAGGTACAACAAGAAGATCACTTCATTGATGGAGTATCACGACTTCAAACAGGCAATTGGTGAACTCCCCATAATGAAGCAAGCGTTTCTCTCAGTCCTCTTCTTCGCAGGATGCAGAGTGTCAGAGGCTCTAGCCCTCAAAGGAACTGATATCAATTGCATGGGTGATACTATCTTTATCCAATTCTTTCGATTGAAAGGAAGTAAACAGACAGATCCGCAAGAACTACCAAGGACAGAATACTTGGCTTGGCTCTGTGGGAATGATGGCAAGCTCTTTTCATTTGGCCGCAGGACTGCACATAGGATCGTGAAGAAGGTATTTCCTGAGTTGTATCCTCACTATTTCAGGATGAATAGAATAACGAAAGTCGATATTCTGTTTGGAGATGCGACAGTGTACAATGTCTTCGGAATTTCTGCAACTTCGATAGACCATTACCGGGGAAAGGTCGATATCAAGCGGGTCGGGAAAGCATTACGCGAGGAACTGGTTTAACCAAAACACCCTAGCTGCAGAGGCAGAACATGGCAAAAGAAATTTGAAAGGACGTTATGAGAGTTCCTTTGAGATGTATTCTCTGTTTACTTTCGGTTGCCTCTAGGAGGATTTTGTTCTCTCAAACAGATTTCACTACTCCCATAATCCATTATATACTCGGGTTCTACTCTTTCTTGTGAACTAAAATGGCAACAGCACGATGGTATCAGACCAACTTTACCGGAGAAGCACTCCGCGAAAAACTTGAATATGCAGACACTCTTGACATCATCCTCCTAGTTGATGATCCAGAAGACCAAAAGGAATTGACAGAGAAATTAAACTGGGAAGTAGGCGACTACGACCTGAAGACCGGACAAGTCTGCATCAACTTCAGAGAGTAGGGCACGCCTACTCTCTCTCTTTTTTTCACTCATTCTTCAAACAAATCGTATTCAATAAGCACGTAAGCGCCACACTTACAGATATAGCGTTTTTGCACTCTGGCAGCTGTGAGAAGTTCATCTACTATGCATTTCATCTCAAAATTGTCACATTTGGGATTTGGACATTTCATCTAGTGCTCTGTCTCCTTCAAGACTTTCTCTGGGTTTATTACATGCACAAAGAAATCTTCTAAGTCGTGTACTTTCCTTCTCGATACTTGGTTTATGACTCTCTGAAGCTCATCAGGCGATTCTGCACCTTCAGCTCGGTACAGATACCTCTTGATGAACCATAACGGCAATGGCCCTACTATACCCTCAACGACTGGATCTGTTTCGTGCCTATTTCTCCGTGAAGTCAGAGTTTTCTTTCCTTCGCGAATACGTTTCAATGACCATCTATTAAATTTCATCTCTCTGCCTCCTTCCTTATCCAGAAGTCCGTCTTGCATCCGTGGCACCTGTGATATGTCCCGCCCTCAACGAGATTGCTCGGGTGAGAGTTCTCAGATGCCATGCCACAGACAGGACAACGTAGTGCTTTCATTCTGATAACACCTTCATCGCTTCTTCATATTCCAACTTCAATTCCGGACACATGCCCACCCTGCACGCCTCGCTGTATGTGCTCTGTAAGCGCTTCATCAGCTTCTGTTTGCCGAACTTGTTAGCCTTAGTCGTGTGGCTCATCTCTATCAAATCCTTTAAGACCTCGAATCTGGGATCATCATACGTCACATCGAGAGTCTCAAAGAGCTGCAATTGTACGACTGGCGTGAGGTCTTTATCCTGGAGAAACTGTGAGAGAGCCATTTCAACGACTATCTCCCTGTCGATTCCCGTGTTTATGCTGTACAAATCTAGGTCTCGCTTCAATGAGAAGGGAATCTTCGGCCCGATCTGCACTTTTTTCTCTGTTGTTTCCTTCATCTTTCTTTCTAACCCCTTGGTTTCCAATCGAGATTGGTGAGGGAGTATGTATGTATGTATGTATGTTATAGTTAGTTAGTTAGTTAGTTAGTTAGTTAACTGGGTTGATTGCGCGTATGGTATGGGGAAGCGGGGGAGTCAGGCTAGGGAAAGACCTGCTTAACGGGATTCGGACCCGTACTACCATGCGGTTACACCATGTCGGCAGTCTGACACCTTTCCCATGTTTCCTGCCCCCGTTCTCCATGAGGTGAGGGGGAACAGGCACCTGTATCTGTTCTTTCTCGCAAGTAAGGGCGAACCATAACCATTGAAGTGCGTACCCCTCATGGGTGAGGGAGAGAGACCGTACCTCTTTCCCTCTATCTTCCGGGAGGAAGACATTTACCTGTGCAACGTTGTACGGAGTCCTGCCCCGCGTCACTAGAATGGCGCCGGATCAGTCCGTTCGTCTGGGAATTCTTCGGGGAAAATATCGTCGTCAATTTTTTCCATAATGCGCGTAAGGAAGACGCAGAGGATGGCGAAGCCGACAAGGGCAGCGAGTATCGCTACAACGATGAGGAGGGCGGTGCTCATTGCGTCCCCCACCTCTTAGCAAAGGCATAGGGATGCTCCACATAGAGTTCACGTAGCCTTTGTAATATCACCACAACGGTTTTTTGTTCGTCTCGTGTGCGGCGGCGTATCGGTGACGCATCGAGCTGGTCAAGTCGCGCAAAGAGTCTATCCACTTCATCTTGAGGGTTCATGGTCTCTGCTCAGCCTCCTTTGGTATAAAACAACTGGGCCAAAAATATCGGCATTGGTCACATGGTTCCGGCGTGAGGTCAGTTTTGCCATCAGCATGTTTACATTTGTTACATTTTCGGCTAATGTATCCCTTCATTCCTGCTCAGCCTCCAATTTCTCGATTCGAATCTTTAGACAATCAATCTCAGCCTGATAACCAGCTAGAAGGGCATTGATATGATTGAAGATGTCCTCAAAGCGGCTCAAAAAAGAGATAGCAACCTCTTCGGGTACGGGCTTCTTGAATGTGTTGAACAACTTAACAACCTCGCCCAACATGTCTTTTGTTTCAAGTTCGCTCATTGCTGCTCAGCCTCCTTCTTCATCATGCGTTGTTCAGTCATAGTCACAAACTTCGTCTTTGAATCCATTCAAACCATCTCCGAATACCTCTTCAAGCGTCTTAAGGCTAAGCTTCGATTTGCCCGCCTCAAAGTCTTTCTCAGTCCCTTCATCTACTCGGATGAATACACTGAATGCCCTCATTCTCATATTGGGGCCGGTTGTTATCGCTATCACCCCAGATCTGACTCCACTTGGAATCGTCATATACACCAGCTGATGAAGAATCAATATCACCCCACCTATCCTTACCTTCTTCGCTAGATTCACTCGGTTGGGGTTCTTCGACAGAAATGAGTAGGGGCCAATAGCCTTGGTCTGATACAGCCTCTCAGAATAGGTCTTAACTCGAAACATCTTTGACAACGACTCTAGATAGGAGGTCATTTCCCTATCTGAGATGTTAGGCTTAAGAAATCTAGCAAGCCGTATCACACCCTCCCAATCAACTGTCTCATAGGGAGGATCTACGACCATAACATCATAATAATCATCAGGAACCTTTGATACTGTTACAGGATCTGTAGCATCACCAATGTAAGTGGCATCAAGGCTAGGGTTGATGTCCAATGTATGTATGTTGGGCCGTTGTATCACCGAGCCTCCAAAGGGGAAGAACATCTTTGTCTCCCCCGGATCAAAGTTGGGAATCAAGTTGAAGACCTTCAGCGCAGTCTCCACCCGTTCCATCAGCCCGCCGGGGAAACACCCTCGATATGGCCCTGTGCTTCGTTGGCATGCCCAGAACCCGTTTATGACAGGATATTGCCCGATGCTAGGATGATACCGATAGCCGGTTATCTGAGTATTACCATACAGCTGTAACACTCGTTCTTGATGGGGTTGCCATCCAACCGCATCAGGATCGGGGACATATATCCAAGGTTGAACATTAGTCGTGACTATTGCCATTCGTCTTCCCCCATTAAATTTGAGAGCTCCGCCCGAGCCTCCCTAAAAAATCTTATGAGATCCAACCCCACTTTGACCGAATAGAGGAATGCTACAAAACTGACCACGCTGAATATGACTGAGAGGACTAATGGAAGGCTCATCAAATAACCCCCTTCGCATTTTCACTCTTCAACACCTCTCTCAGCCTTTCAACCTCCCCAATATACTCTATCTCTCTCATTGTTCTTCGTTCCTCCGTTTCCATCGTCGAAACATCTTTGTTGCTGCGCCGATAAGCAAGTCCTTCTCGCTGCCCTTCTTCTCCCAGAGCGCACCACCATAATGGGTGTTCGGCAGCACGCGCTCCCAGCCGAGAATCCCGAGCGTCACGCCTGCCCCTACTGCACACCTTCCTGTCAGCTCGCCCAGCGCCTTCGGGCCGATGAGTGTGATCTCATAATGCTGCAAGACGAGCTGCGTGAATGCGGCATACGTCTGGCTGTTCACCATCAGAAGGCATCCTCCCAGTTCTTGAACTCTCCGTAGACCTTCGCCATGTAGTCCGTGCCCCCGGTGTCTGTGAATGGCACTTCTTGGATATAGGGCTTGATTGCTTTTGGCTTCATGATGCTCCAGCAGTGCGGACCGTACCCTCGTGCTATGCTCT
>Ga0299912_10000949_pt1 | contig 23628 bp, 25 predicted proteins | sample RVTome_2_FD_207667 | JGI IMG/M metagenome (GOLD analysis project Ga0299912, IMG submission 207667) | Soil microbial communities from uranium-contaminated site in the Upper Colorado River Basin, Wyoming, United States - RVT95D214 (version 2) ... | reverse complement strand
GAAAAAGAAGTGGCAAGCCACCAGTTGATAAATAGGAGGCAATAGAAATGCAGCTACGTATTCCGGGACCAACACCTTGCCCACCACAAGCTCTTGAGGCAATGGGCCGGCAAATGATAAACCACCGGGGGGCAGAATTCGGCAAAATCCTCAATTCAATAACGGGGAAATTGAAACAAGCGTTCCAGACCAAGGGAGACGTTTTCGTACTTACTGCTTCGGGCACCGGCGGGCTGGAAGCAGCCGTCGTTAATACCCTGTCGCCAGGCGATAAGGTTTTATCTCTTGCCAACGGGTTTTTTGGTGAGCGATTTGCCGATATCGCCGAGCAATACGGCGCTGAAGTAATCCGCCTGAACTTTGAATGGGGCAAGCCAATTCACCTTGATGCTGCGCAACAGGCGCTGAAGGCAAACGCCGATATCAAGGCAGTGTTAGCAACTCATAACGAAACATCCACAGGGGTGACCAACGACATTGGCGAGATCAGCGCCGTGGTCAAGAAATTCGATAAGCTTCTCCTGGTTGACGCTATCTCAAGCCTGGGCTGCATCAATTTGTCCACCGACGATTGGAACTGTGACATAGTAGTCACTGCTTCACAGAAGGGGTGGATGGTGCCTCCCGGACTAGCCATGGTTAGTGTCAGTGAAAAAGCCTGGCAGGCTCATGCTAAAGCGAAAATGCCGCGCTATTACTGGGATTTCACCAAAGCCAAAGACTTCCTCCAGAAAGGGCAAACTCCCTGGACACCGGCTGTCTCCATCTTTTATGCTCTTGATGTTACTCTGGATTTAATGTTGAGCGAGGGACTGGATAATATATTCGCCAGGCATGCCCGAGTAGCCCGGATGGCCAGAAACGGAGTGAAATCGCTAGGTCTATCACTTTTCCCCGACGAGAAATATGCTTCCAACACAGTGACGGCAGTCAATGCCGGCGACAAAATTGACGTCCCCAAATTGATTCAAATCCTCCGAGAAGAATATGAGGTAATCCTTGCCGGGGGTCAGCAAAAATTGTCAGGCAAGATCTTCCGGATCGGCCATCTCGGCTTGGTATATGAGAAGGATATCAAGTCGGTACTAGACGCATTGGACAAAGCTCTGCCCCAGGCAAAGAAAGGCTAGTTAAATGACGAAAATCTTGGTCGCTGACGCAATTGCTGAAGAAGGGATACAAGTTCTGCGCAGCCATGCACAGGTCGATATCAAGACCAAACTGGAGCCTGAACAGCTTAAGGCTATAATTGGCGATTACGATGCCCTCATTGTGCGCAGTCAGACTAAAGTAAGGGCAGAGGTTATTCAATCGGGGAAGAAACTCAAGGTGATTGGCCGAGCCGGCGTAGGCATAGACAATATCGATGTCGATGCTGCTACCAGAAATGGCATTGTGGTGGTTAACGCCCCTACTGGCAATATCATAGCTGCCGCAGAGCACACCATTGCCCTCATGCTTGCCCTGGCACGTAACGTGCCGCAAGCCAATAGCCGACTTAAATCAGGCAAATGGCAAAGAGAGGAATTGGTTGGCACGGAAATCAGGAACAAGACGCTGGGTATCATCGGCCTGGGTAATGTCGGCTCTGAGGTAGCCAAAAGAGTCCAGGCTTTTGAAATGCGCGTCATCGGCCACGACCCCTTCGTCTCCAAGGACTATGCCCGTAATCTCAAAGTTGAGTTGGTCCCCATGGATCAGCTTCTTAGAGAGGCTGACTTTATCACTCTCCACGTGCCTCTGACCGCCGCCACCAAGAGACTAATCGGAAGCAAGGAGCTGGTAAAGCTAAAGCCCACTGCCCGGATCATCAATTGTGCCCGCGGCGGACTGATTGACGAGGAAGCACTACTTGAAGCACTTAGAGCCGGAAAAATAGCCGGCGCTGCTTTCGATGTCTTTGACCATGAGCCAGTGACAGATAGTCCGCTATTCAAAGAGGACAAGATAATCGTTACCCCTCATCTAGGCGCTTCCACAATTGAGGCTCAGACCAGCGTAGCCAAAGATATTGCAACTGAAGTTTTGGCTGTGCTTCAAGGACAATTCAGCAAGTACGCTGTTAATGCCCCACACATAGCTCCTGAGATGGTCCCGTTTATGAGAGCAGCCACAGTTGTCGGCACTCTTGCCAGCCAACTAATGGAAGGACAAATAAACTCAACACACATCAAATACAGCGGCGGAGTGGCTAACTACGATTGCAATCCCATCAAGACCGCCCTCATCAGCGGGCTATTGCAGCAATCAAGTGAAGAAAGAATCAACCTTGTCAACGTTGGTCTTATCGCCGCTCAGCATGGCTTGAAGATCAGCGAGGAAAAAGAAGCAGCGTGTCAAAATTATGCCAACTTGCTCACCCTGGAGGTCAACACCAATGTGGGAACCACTATAATATCGGGCACAGTTAGAGATGGCGACACTCATATTGTCCAGGTCAATGACTTCTGGATGGATATCGTGCCCACCGGCGGGTATTTCCTTTTTTGCGATCATCTCGACCGCCCTAGACTTGTTGGCACCATCGGTAACATAACTGGGAAAGCCGACATCAACATCAGTTCCATGCACTTATCTCGACTCCAGCCACGGGGTAAGGCCCTTATGATTTTGGCCTTAGATGAACCACTGGGCGAGGAGCACCTACAGGAAATACGTGGCCTTCCCGGTATTTACAGTGCCAAAGCAGTAAAGCTATAGATAACCTTTTCGCAAACGCAGTCAATCCAGGGGATTAATGATCAAACCGGCGGGGAGTTTGGGATAAAAATAAGTTGATTTACCTGGCATCCTGTCTTGAGCATCGGCAACAGCCTTGACCATCTCCGGCTGCGGAGGCTTTAACAGGAAGGCTAACTGATATTTCTTTTCCTTTACTTGTTGGTAGGCTTCTTTCAAATCCACGGTATAAGCGACATCCAGTTCCTTCGCTCCGCTCAGGACCTTATCCAAAATGACATGATTAAGGATGCTGACCCCAAACTCCCGATAAGCTTGAGACCTGTTACCGGGCATCATCGCTTCAAGAGAAACATCTTGACGTCTCGTCAATGCGACCAATGAGTCAGGCTGTAAACCCAGGATTCCCAAACACCTATCAGCTGGCAGCTGACAGTAGTCAGCTTCTAAGGGGACAAGCTCAAGGACAAAGAAGTCACTGAGTTTGTCTCCCAGTCTCACCAAGGTGGAGGGCGCTATACCACGTACTAGTCTGTGCAGAGGTAGAACAAGCAAGCCGGGGTCAGAAAACTCAACTAACTCCATCATCACATAGCGGAAGCCGTCGGTTATCAGCTTGCAGCCGTCAGATTGCTCCTGTGCTCTCTCTTCTTGATAAGTCAGTGCTGTTTCGTAGCGGTGATGGCCATCAGCAACATAAAGCGGCTGTGACGATAAAAGCTTACCTAGTTCTCGCTTGATTTCTGAGTCGGTTACCGCCCATAGAGTATGAGCTTCCTTGGAGTCAGGGAGATTACTTCGTTTCGCTCGCAATGACATTAGCGGTTTTTGTTGTGCTACGCGGGATAATATGGCAGCCACCTTTTGCTCAGAATCATGGTAAAGAGAAAACAATGGGCTGAAGTTAGCTCGGCAAGCTCGCATCAAATGCAAACGGTCGCTTTTCGCTTTGGCAGATGTTTCTTCGTGAGGATATATACCGTTGCCCCAAGGCTCGAGCTTAACGCGAGCTACTAGCCCGCGCCTTACCATCTTTTTGCCTGAATACTCGAATAGATGGTCATGCAAATAGAAGCTGGATACGCTGTCATGCTGAAGAATTCCTTGCTTCACCCATTGTTGAAAGGTAATAGCTGCTTTTTCATATCTATCACCAGTCGGCTCGGCGAATTCCAAGCGAATAACATTGTAATCACTCCTTTCATAGTAAAGCTTCTGCTGTTCGGGAGTGATAACATCGTAGGGAGGACAAACTACCTGAGCTAGATCGCCAATTATCCCTTGGTTATAGCGTATGCCCTGAAATGGAGAAACTTCCATTTAGTTAAATCTCAAGTTCTAAGCTCTAAGCTCTGAACAAATTCAAAATGCCAAATTCGAATAACAAAACTGTCTCCGCTTTGAATTTCTGTCATTCGGGCTTTGACATTATTTAGCATTTCGGATTTCGTGCTTAGGATTTCTCCCTTAAGCACATCCCGCCAGACTCTCTCCACCTTCAAAGCCAATATCGCCAGAAAAGAACAATGGCGGTGTTCTTTTACCGCCATCACTCCATAATACAAAAACCCTGCTCGCCTTTTAAACCTAGCCAGCAGCAAGCAACTCTGAAACTATCTCGCTGATTTCTTTGCCATCAGCTTTGCCTTTAAGTTGAGGCATAAGCTGAGCCATAACCTTGCCTTTATCGCCCGGCCCCTTAGCTCCAACCGCCCCCATCGCTTGCCGTGCCGCAGCGATAACTTCTTCACGACTCATCTGTTTGGGAAGGTAGCTCATAAGAACAGCCAGTTCGGCTTCTTCCTGCGCTACCAGATCCGCACGATTACCCTTCTTAAAGGCTTCGATGCTCTCCCGACGACGTTTTGTTTCCTTCGTAATGACATCAAGCACTTTGTTATCGTCTGCGGGCTTCTGTTGCGCAATTTCGGCATACCTTATCTCAGATAACAATAACCTTAATGTAGAGAGTTCTACGCTCTGCTGTCGCTTCAGTGCTCCTTTGAGGGCTTCTTGAATCCTATCCTTCAGTGTCATTCTCTTGCTACCAGTGCCTCATCAAAAATTTGCTTCATCATTTTCAAACCGACCTCGCGGACGCAGACAACTGGACCTCCGGTCCCTAAGAACGAAGCTTTTCAGGGGGAATTATCTAAAGCTCTTTCGCCTCTTCGCTGCCGCTTTCTTTCTTCTCTCTTCACTGGGCTTTTCGAAGTGCCTGCGGCGACGAACTTCAGCCAAAATGCGGTCTTGCTGCACCTGCCTATTAAATCTGCGCAGCAGAGCCTCGAAACTTTCGCCTGAACCAAGCCTTACATCAGCCATATCAAAACAAAGCATTTTACCCCAATCATCTCAGCATGTCAATCAGGGAAGGCAATATTATGTTTGACAAATACTAGCAAAACTGCTAAAAATATAGTATCTAAGAGAAGAGATGGTAGAGGACATGGCAGACGATATGGTCCCTGAGGAAGAACGCTCCAAGCTTTATTGTATGACTAAATCCCTGACAAGGAGGGGGTTTTCTTTCTTTGTCAAAATAGTAGACAAATATGCTCCAGATAGGCTGCTGCTTTTTGCCCTTAACTTTTTGGATAAACGTGTCCCAAATAGACTGATCACTTTCGCAATTAGAACGGTGAAAAAACTGGCTCCTCGCAGGCTGATCTCTACTGCTATTACTGCCGCTGATGAGTATGTGCCTGACGAAGTAGCGAACTCAAGAAAGGTCTGCACTGTCCTAGCTGGAGTAGGAAAATACATTCCCGATGAGATAATTCCCCCGGCCTCCACTGGAAGGTGGGAAAACCTTAGAACAAAGTTTCATATTCCGAAGTTAATATCGAGCAGGCAAAAGTGAGCCTACCGAGTTGATATATCTATCCTAATGGTAGCTCCTCGCGATACTGCTCAGGGAAAAGTAGGGTTATTGAATGCAGTACAAAAAGGTCTGTGTTGAATCTTTTGGTTATGAACTCCCCGAGAATACCGTCACATCACTAAGCCTGGAAGAAAGACTGGCCCCAATATACGACAAATTGAACCTTTCCTACGGGCGTCTGGAAATGATGACGGGAATTCACGAACGGCGATTCTGGGACGATGGGGCAACACCAAGCCAAGCGAGCATAAAAGCAGCAGAAAAAGCCATCGGCAAGTCGGGAGTCAGAAAAGAAGACATCGGCTGCCTGCTTCACACCTCCGTATCCCGCGATTTCCTGGAGCCAGCGACAGCTGCTGTGGTCCACGATTCTTTGGGTCTTCCTCCCACAGCTACCATCTTTGACATCTCCAACGCCTGCCTGGGTTTCATTAACGGCATGGTGACTCTGGCAAATATGATCGAGCTGGGGCAGATAAAAGCAGGAATTGTGGTCGGCTGTGAGAGTAGTAAACCCATAGTTAATGCCACAATCGATAAACTCTTAAGAGACCCGAACATCACCAGAGACAAGCTTAAGCTCGCCTTTGCCACTCTGACTTTGGGGTCGGGAGCGGTTGCAGCGGTGTTGACCCATTCCTCTTTGTCTCAAGACGGCCATAGGCTTCTGGGTGGGGTAACGCGCGCTGCTTCACAACACAATGGTCTTTGTCGTATAGAGGCCGATGTCTCTTTCCTCGACCTGGCCGAACTCCCAAACATGCACACAGACTACGACGGGGTCCTGAAAAACGGACTGCGATTAGCGCCCGATACCTGGAAGGACACAAAACAAGAGCTCGGATGGAATAACTCCGACGTAAGCAGGTTTTTCACTCACCAGGTCAGCGCCGTGCATAGTAAACTGCTGTTCCAGGCTTTAGGCCTCGATACGACAAGGGACTTTTCTACGGTGGAGTATCTGGGAAACATTGGCTCTGTTTCCTTGCCCATTACCATGGCTATCGGAATTGACCAGGGGTGTGTTAAGCCTGGTGATAAGGTTGCCATGTTGGGGATTGGCAGCGGCCTAGTCTGTCTCATGCTGGGTCTGGAATGGTAGGGAAATTGGCCCTAGCAAGGTGATTACAGGGAAATACTCCCTGAGACAGCAATGCAATTAACAAGATTTCTTCAATCTGCTGTGACATCTACGTTTTTGATGGAAGTCTTACCCTATGTCGGCAAATAAATCTGACGAAACGCGAGTAGTAATTACCGGGGTTGGCCTCACTGCGCCAAACGGGAATAATCTACCGGAGTTTCGAAGAAGCCTACTTGCCGGCAAATCCGGGATACAGAAGCTAAATATCCGCTATATGGGTGAAGTACTGGCTGGTCTATGCCACTTCGACCCACTGAAATATCAAAAGAAGAAGGAATTACGTCGGGGAACGAGGGCGGGTTCTATTGCTGTCTACTGCGCCCAAGAGGCAATCGCTGATGCTAGATTAGATCTTGCTTGCGTTGATAAATCGAGGATTGGCGTCTATCTTGGGATTACCGAGCATGGCACCGTGGAAACCGAAAATGAAGTCTATGAAATCAAGCAATTCGACTATGACGTAAAATACTGGTCTCACCATCATAATCCCAGAGTAGTGGCTAACAATCCCGCCGGCGAAGTTACTCTGAACCTGGGAATTACTGGACCGCACTATACACTGGGGGCTGCCTGCGCTGGTGGCAACATCGGACTCATACATGGCCTGCAAATGCTGCTGCTCAATGAAGTCGATTTAGCCTTGGCTGGTGGAGTTTCGGAGAGCACCGGCTCCTTTGGCATTTTTGCTGGCTTCAGAAGCGAAGGAGCTTTGGCTTCTCATCCTGACCCTGAGAAGGCATCACGCCCGTTCGACAGAGACAGGAATGGCGTGGTTGTCTCGGAAGGCGGCTGCATTTTTGTTCTGCAGAGACTAAGCGATGCCCTCAAAAGGGGAGCTAAGATTTACGGCGAAGTCGTGGGCTATGCTATCAACTCGGATGCCAGTGACTTTATTTTCCCAGACAAAGGAAGGCAAATTCAGTGCATGACACTTGCCCTCAACAAGGCTGGCATATCTCCACAAGATATTGACATCATCAATACCCACGGGACAGGCACCGTCGAAGGAGACACCGTGGAGTGTCAGGCAATCAGAGAAGTCTTCGGTGAGCATCCCCACGCCTATATAAACAACACCAAGAGTTTCATCGGTCATGCTATGGGGGCTGCCGGTGCCTTAGAATTAGCTGGCAACTTGCCCTCTTTTGAAGACCATCTCATCCATCCTACCATCAATCTGGATCACTTGGATCCCAAGTGTCCTCTTAACAATCTGGTTATCAATGAACCAAAAAGGATTGACAAGGTCAATTATATATTGAATAATTCCTTCGGAATGTTAGGCATCAATTCGGTTGTTGTCGTAAAAAGATTCGAAGAATAAAGGTCAAGACATTCCTGGAATAAACAAACTGGGGGGTACATGACCAACGAACAAATTAAAGCCACCATCCTGCAAATAATAGCCCAAATCATACCGGATGAAGATCTCAGTGACCTCAAGGGCGATATCCCGCTACGAGAACAGGTGGAACTGGACTCAATGGATTTCTTAGACATCATTATGGAGCTGCGAAAACGCTACGGGATCGAAGTACCCGAGAATGACTATGTACGGTTAGCTACCCTGGATGGCTCCGTAGCCTACCTAGAGCCCCTGATGAAAAAACTTTGACCGATAGTGTTGGTACGCCAGGAACACAACTTTTTTGCCGCATTCTTTCCGAGGATTGAAGGCTTAGTTAGCTTCTGATTTCGAAAAGAGCCTGACCGTGGATTACGACGTTCTAATAATCGGCGCTGGAATGTCCGGCCTTGCCGCCGGCATTAGATTAGCCTACTATGACAAAAGAGTCTGCATCGTGGAAAGACATCATCGGGTGGGGGGACTGAACTCTTTCTACAACCTTGGTGGACGTAAATTCGATGTCGGCCTTCATGCCATGACCAATTATGTCCCCGGAAGTGTTAAATCGGCGCCATTGCCCAAGCTGCTGCGACAGCTCAAGCTAAAGGCTGAAGATTTCGCCCTCCGCCCACAACGCATGTCTGTAATTAAATTTCCCGATAAGACCCTCAGGTTCAACAACGACTTCGACTTTTTCGTCCAAGAAATGGTCGACAAGTTTCCCAAGCAGGCTGACAGTTTCTTAAACCTGCTCAAGACGATTTTCGAATATGATGAACTGAACCTGTATGCCAAGCCGGTTTCGGCTCGTGAAGTTGTGACCTCCATTATTCGCTACCCGCTCCTCGTTGACATGATCTTCTGCCCCCTAATGTTTTACGGAAATGCCCAAGAGAATGACATGGAATTCGGACAATTTGTTATCATGTTCAAGAGCATTTTCTGCGAAGGTTTCGCTCGACCTCGCGCTGGTGTACGCCAAATCCTCGATGTGCTCGTCAAAAAATATAAGGCTTGCGGCGGTGAATTAAGAATGAAATGCGCCGTGAAGAGTCTGAAATGTACTGGTAGCCGGGTTGAATCAGTCCTGCTTGAAAACGGTGAAGCCCTGACAGCCGAGAGAATACTATCCTCCGCTGGCTATGTGGAGACGATGAAATTGTTGACCAACCATAATTCCTCAGATTTGAACTGCCATGCCGGGCAACTCTCATTTGTAGAATTTATTGTAGTTCTAAGTAAGGAACCTGCTGAAATGGGTTATAACACAACGATAACCTTTTACAACAACTCAGACAAATTCAATTACCGAAAGCCTGATCGGTTAGTTGACGTTTCCAGTGGCGTTATTTGTTGCCCTAATAACTTCCAATTCGAAAGTCCTTTGCCGGAGGGCATGCTCAGGATAACCAACCTGGCTAACTTCAACCTCTGGAACATGCTCAGTGACGAAGAGTATAAAGCCCAGAAGACTGCCTGGCTGGAAACCACGCTCAAAGAAGTGGTGAAATTCGTCCCTGATTTCCGGGATTCAATCATCTTTACGGATATTTTCACCCCGAAAACGATCCACAGATTTACCGGCCGTATAAATGGCGCGGTCTACGGCACACCGAATAAGATCAAAACGGGGAGTACTCATCTGGATAATCTATTCATCTGCGGCACGGACCAGGGATTTCTGGGAATCGTGGGGGCAATGCTCAGCGGTATCTCCATGGCAAATCTTCACGTTCTACAGAAGACTTAGTCGAAACCAAATGTTAGAATCCAGTAATTGAAAGGTTTTTCTGAGATCCCCCCTTAGGATAAGAGGGGCAAGGGGACTTATGAAGGAAAAGGTCCTTGTAACAAAGGAACAGCCATGAGCCACGATTGGTCGAAAGACATAAGGTCGCAATATGACGTCATCGTCATTGGAGGTGGGCTAGCAGGATTGACATGTGCCAATATGCTGGCCAGACAAGGCCGCTCAGTTTTACTCCTGGAGCAGCATCACAATCTTGGTGGATTGGCTACCTGGTTCAAAAGAAAGGGACATATCTTTGACATCGCACTACACGGATTCCCGGTGGGCATGATCAAGACTTGTCGTAAATACTGGACACCTGAAATTGCCAACATGATTGTTCAACTCAAAGGAATCAGATTTGACAACCCCCAGTTCTCTTTCACCACAACTTATGACAGGGAAGACTTTGCACGCATCCTGGAGCAGCAATTCAAAATACCTCCGGAGAACATAGACAGCTTTTTCGAAACAGCCAGAAACATGAAGTTTTACGATGACCAAAGTATGACCACAGGAGAGTTTTTTGAAAGATTCTTTCCTGGCCGTGACGATGTTCACCGCATGTTAATGGAGTCAATTACGTATGCCAATGGGTCAACCATGGATGATCCTGCGATAACTTATGGAATTGTGTTTTCCAACTTCATGAGCAAAGGGGTCTATACTGTTCGAGGAGGAACAGCGCAGTTTATCGGAAAAATGCGCGAAGAGCTTTTGAAAAACGGCGTTGATATTCGAACTAAGTGTTTGGCCGAAAAAATCATTATTAAGGATAGAATAGCTGCCGGCGTAATAGTCAACGGGAAGACAGTCAAGAGCAAGGCAGTTGTCTCCAATGGTAATCTACTGTCCACTGTTCACAAACTGGTCGGAGACGAAAATTTTTCTAGAAGCTTCATCGAGGAGGCTAACAAGGTACGCCTCAATAACAGCAGTTGTCAGGTCTATGTCGGCATCAAAAAAGGCGAGAAGATTGACTACATCGGCGATTTGCTTTTTACCTCAGAGGCGAAGAAATTCGACCCTCAAGAACTTTGCAGCAAAAACACCACCAGCCGGACCTTTTCCATCTACTATCCGCAAACGAGGCCAGGCTCTAATATGTACTCCATCGTTGCCTCTTCCAACGCCAACTACCATGACTGGGCCGCCTTATCCGAAGAGGAATATCGCTCTTCCAAGGAGCAATTGATTCAAAGAACGCTTAATGCGCTGGAAAAATATGTTCCTAAAATTCGAGATAAGATAGGCCATCTGGAAGCCGCCACTCCCAAGACATTTCACAGATATACGCTCCATTTAAGCGGCGCCTCATTCGGCACCAAATTTGAAGGATTAAAGGTCAGTATGGGACTTCCCAAGGAGATAGCAGGACTTTTCCATACTGGCTCTGTGGGGATTATTATGTCAGGATGGCTAGGCGCAGCCAATTACGGAGTAATTGTCGCCAACGATGTAGATAAGTATCTCTCAGCGGGGGGCGCCCGCTGAACTTCCCCTCTTAAGATAAGAGGGGTTAGGGGAGTTATGAGATGTATGATTTCAAAGGACAGACTGTCATTGTCACCGGCGGAACCAGAGGAATAGGTAAGGCAATTGCCCAGAGCTTCCTGAAAGCAGGTGCTAGAGTTATTGTCACCTATTCGACAAATGAAGCTGCAACGACACAATTCAAACAAGACAATAGCCAGTTTGCCGAAAATATCGATATCCAAAAGCTTGATGTGAGTAAGTATGAAGAAGTGGAAAAATTCTTCAAATACGTAGACGCGAGGTACGGAAACTTTGAAGTGCTCGTGAACAACGCCGGTATCAGAAAGGACTCTGTACTGGCTATGATGAAAGAATCGGACTGGCACGATGTGCTGAATGTCAACCTCACCGGAATCTTTTATACGTGTAAATTTGCTGTCAGGAATCTGATGCGCAAACGATATGGACGGATTATCAATATAAGCTCTGTGATGGAGAGATATGCTTTTGAAGGTCAGGCGAATTATGCAGCTTCAAAAGCGGGGCTCAGTGCGTTGACCAGATCATTGTCCAAGGAGGTCGCTACTCGTGGCATTACGGTCAACTGCGTGTCGCCGGGATTTATTGAAACCGAACTCATCCAGGACCTCCCGGATAAATTGCGTGAAGCCTATCTGGACAGGATTCCTGCAAAGAGATTTGGACGCCCCGAAGAGGTGGCAGCTTGCGTTCTCTTTCTGGCCTCCAAAGAAGCGTCGTATGTTACCGGTTCTACCCTCGAGGTGAGTGGAGGATTATGAGATGGAGGAGGTCCTAAACGCTATACCCCATCGTCCACCGTTTCTGTTTGTTGATAGGATAGTAGAATTAAGCGGCACGAAAATCAAGACAGCGAAAGAGATAAGAGCCGATGAACCAGTCTTCGCAGGGCATTATCCCGGACAACCAATCATGCCCGGGGCACTTATTTGTGAATCCATCTTCCAAACGGGTGCAATACTACTTTCAAAAATGCTGGGTGGTATGGGGGGAGGTATTCCTGTCTTGACCCGTATTAACAACGCCAAGTTCAAAAGCATCGTCAGGCCGGGCGACACCTTGGACATCGAAGCAGAGTTGGTGGAAAAAGTCAGTAATGCCTATTTTATGAAAGGCAAAGCCTCAGTCGGCGGCAAAACCTCGGTCACCGTCGACTTTACTGTCACCTTGGCCAAAGAGGCACCCTGACGCATATTGAGAAGAATAAAGGGAGCACGGTATGGATTTTTTGGATATTGCTGACAAGAATTTCCTTGTTTTCGGGGTGGCCAACAAAAAGAGTGTGGCCTTCGCCGTCGGTCAGGTCCTAACCGAGGCTAAGGCAAGTGTAATCTATAGCGTTCGCTCGCAGGCTAGAAAGGAGAGCGTCGCCAATATTCTCTCCGGTCCTGATATCTATGTATGCGATGTAGAGCGGGAACAGGAAATCAAAAAACTGGCTGAAGATGTAGCCAAAAAGCATCCCAAGCTTCATGGCATCGTTCATTCCATCGCTTTTGCCAACTATGAAGAAGGGCTTAAGCCGTTTCACGAAACAAAAAGGAAGGACTTCCTGCAGTCAGTTGATATCTCCTGCTATTCCTTAATCGCCATTGCTAATGCGTTTAGAGACACATTGGATGAAAAGGCATCTGTTGTCACTATCTCCATCTCAAGCACCAAAATGGCCGCTGAACCTTATGGCTTCATGGCCCCGGTAAAAGCTGCCCTGGATTCGACCACCTGCTTCCTGGCTAAATCCTTCAGTTCTTTCTCCCAAATCCGATTTAACTCCGTGAACGCCGGACTTTTGAAGACCTCGGCATCTGCGGGAATACCAGGATATCTGGACTATTACCTCTTCGCGGAACAATTAACCCTCCGAAAGAAAGCTCTAGCCACCAAAGAAGTAGCCAATACCGTGGCGTTTCTCCTGAGCGAGCGATCTAGCGGCATTAATGCCCAGGGCATCATCGTGGATGCTGGGATGTCGATCAACTACTTTGACAAAGATATCATCAAGAAAGCCACAAGATTCTAAGCCCATGATTTTGTTTCCTGTAGTCATGCCAGTTATCGAAACCGGACATAAACCCTCAGGGGAAGAAAAGGTAGACCATCTAGGCCAAAGTGCCCGAGAGGCACTGAAAGTGAGTGCCGAAAAAAGCCGCGTGAGACTTGGAGAGCTACCCAAGGATGAAAATGGTGTGCCATGTCCAGTTGCTGGCACTCATTGGTCTCTCTCCCATAAACCTAAGTACGTGGCGGCAGTGGTCAGCAAAGACAAGGTTGGGATTGACATTGAAGAAATGAGATCCCGGGCTGAATCACTCTTTGCTCGTGTGGCGACTGATGAGGAATGGGCACTACAGGAAAAGTGCTGGGACACTCTTTTTCGTTATTGGACGGCGAAGGAAGCGATTCTGAAGGTCATCGGAATTGGTATAGGTGGGTTAAAGACTTGTCGAATAGTCTCAGTCCCCGACGAGAATCATATTACTCTGGATTACAAGGGGCAATCGTTTCTGGTGGAGCAATTAAGGCACGATAACCACATCGTGTCAGTTCTCAAGGATGATAACCAAATCGAATGGGTAGTGCTCGACAAATCCTAAATCCCAAGCACGACATTCTAAACAAATCCAAATTCCCGAATTTCAGTACCAGAACTCGTTTGTAGACTTTGGACACTATTGTTTTGATATTGTTTGGTTTTTGTACTTGCCTTCGCTGAAGCTTTAGGGCAAGCAGGTTTGGTGCTTAGGATCTTCTTCAAAAGTGGGTCTTGTCAAATTCTTTTGCTCGGTATCGGTCCCATCCGGGAAACGTCTCCTCATAGACTCCGAGCCTTATTCCGATTAGCTTCATGGCCCGCAGAAGCAGCATCCTGGACATCCTGGGCTTACTTAGCAGTGTTTTCATCAAGGCAATGAGGGTTTTGGTCAGCGTAGGCGGGCATCCTTCTATTTTGATGGCATTCTCCAGACCTTTATTACCTCTGATCGCACAATCCCCGTAAAGCAAGACCGCCTGGCTATCTCTCGCCGGTTTCAATCCCAGCCCATAATAGAATGCTACCCCGCCAAAATCCATTCCCGGATTGTCTTTGCCGAATATTGATAGCGCCAGGGCAAGCGTGGCACCACAAGCGGAACAAAGAGTCTGTCCCGGATAAGGAGCGGAAAGTCCTGTTATCTTCGACGGGCCTAGTAATTCTCTGTCGGGTTCAAATCGCCACTCAAGTTGTTCCTTGAGAGGTTCTATGTCATCTCCTTTAATTTGAATCGCGCTGATGTCAAAAGAGCGATTGTGTCTCTGGGCGAATTCCTTCAGATAGTCAACTTGTGCCGGATCAATTCCCAGGATTGTGGCTCCCACAACATCGCACTCGAATATATCTGGGCTGGCGATAATCAAATCTTTCCGCCGAGCTACGCCGGCAAGAGTTTCCGGTCCCTTCTCCAGCATGTATATGCCATCAATTATGACCAGGTCGCTCTTGATAGCTTCGTTTAACAGGCAAACCAGCGTATCGAGGCGCTTGCTAGTATGAAACCTTTTTTTGGAATCTTTGTTGAGACACCCCTTCAGGTTCTTGAAACCTAGAGAGACCTTGGCTTGAAAATGAGTCTTGAGCACGGGGACATTGATGAGAAAGTCTGCCTCTAATGCCGCTCCCGAGACCTGGACCTTCATCCCTCCTAAATCCAGCTCACGAAAACCACCTTGGTTGAAATCAATTAGCTTGATTCCGTATTTTTTCGCCATCTTCTCAATGCCTGTGCCCTTAAAACCCTGTTTCGTATCCGGCGCAAGTTCATCGAATATGCCAATGATGGCTCCTTCTCCTACGGAAATATCTTTGCACCCATATTCGAGCAACAGCTGCACCAGTCCATCTATAATCCATGATGTGGTCACCATTCCATAGGGAGGCATTATTTTGTGTCGGAAACAATTGTTGGGTTTTATCAGGACTCTGTCGTTCTTGTTGAGCTTATCAAACCCACTGCACAGCTCAATTGCCTTACGCAGTGAAGCCAGCGAACCGTCGAACTTTACCAGCGATACCGGCATGAGCTTTATGCACCCACCTGATAGTTCTTGATCTCGTCAACATATAAGTCCAGGAACATTTGAGCTTTCTCTTCAGAGAAAAGGGCAGGCCTATAAGTAAGAGAGAAATTAAGATTTCTGTTGTAGATGCCGGCGGCGATGCTCAACCCCATTGGAGTAACCACAGGCGCTGAGCCAGTAACATTCAGTATTTTGGCGTTTCCCATGCTGCGCACAGCTGGCTCTTCAGAGCCTAACTTCGGCCAAATAAAGCCGATATTGGTAAAGAGAATACTGTCGACATATGTCCTGGTAACCATCAAGAACCGGCACATTCCCTTCATAACCCAAAGAGGAAATCGGGAGCAAAAGTAAAAGAAATAAACCAAAGAGAAAGCTATTCTATTCAGGGTCTCATCAATGGTATCTGCTCTGACCTTCTGCAATAGCTTTGCGGGGTCGGCCCTGTCCTTGGGCATGGTAGGCAAGGAAAACCAAGCTGCCTGATTGGAAACAACATAGCGAAAACCCTTTGGGCTTATGTTTGCCGGAGCCATTATACGTATCCTGTTGCTTCTCTTCCCATGCATGCTGTTCCATTCATCCACAGCTCGGTAACAGGCTGCCAGAAAGATATGGTTCAGCTCAACCCCGGCCGACCTGGCCTTCGACTGAATTTGCTCAAATTCCCTGGGACTTATGATTTTGAAGCAGAAACGGAGTTCCTTGGACTTTCCCGACTTATCGTGGAAGACTCTTGTTGGAGGAAGAAAGGCGCCTATAACGAAGCGATGGAAAAGACTGAAAATCATTTTCCTATAGTAGTACTTCACCTTTGACCTCTGGCTGCGGGCAAATTCCAGTAACTCGTCTCCCTTACGATTTATTCGGATATCCCCCTCAGATTCGGAATTTCTGGCAGCCTCGTTGTTGTAACTCTGGATAACCTTCCTTGCGAAAAGAAGGGCACGGAGCCCATCCACCGCCGAGTGATGAAAAGTGAAAACCAGGGACGACTCCCCCTCATTCTTCCTTAATAGAAGAGCCCTCACCGGGAACTCCTTGTTAATTCTAAACGGCCGGTTCATCCAAGAGGAAAGATAGGCATCGTGATCCGTATCCTTGAGTTGAGCCTCGTCTGCAACGCTCAAGACTCCTTTCTCAAGATCTTCCTGTATTTCTCGACAAAGCCTCCAATTTCTACTACGCAAAACTGTTCTCATCACGGGATGCGCCTGTTGCGCCGACAGAATTGCTTGATTCAATTTGCCGTGCTCTATCTCCCCTTCAAGATCTATGATCAGGTGAATAAGCATAGGTTCATTTATGCTATCAAGAGCTAGCAGGCATTTATCAACGCAATTCAGGGGGATCGAACTGGCTGAATTTTCTGTTTTCTCTAGCATGGTAGTCTCAAGCTAGCCTCGGACACACAAGTTTTCATAGTCGCCTAGTTCATCGGGCACTTTGCCTCTTGTTGTTGCCTCTTTATCAAGGTTATTGCCTCGCCTCGTTCCTCCCAATGACAAACAAACAGCCCCAATTAGCTGAACCACACAATATTTACGCTGACTCCTCGACCTTTTTCTTCGCTGCCTCGGCAATCTCCGCCGAGACCCTTTTACCGCCCCGGCATGCCATCCAGGCTAGAGCCCCTGAAACGTCACCCCCAAGGGTCGCCCTCGTCTTGCCGTTCACGGGTTCCAGCTTATAGAACCGTGTCAAATTGGTACCTAGGGCCTTCCCATTCATGACCACAGTCCTTTCCGGGACAAACTCGGTAACCGTCATCAATAACGTAACAGTAAGTCCGCTTACCTTGGCCGTGACGGAAAGCTGCGAGCCTACTGCCAAAGGCCCTTTAGAGATCCTCTCAATCTTCTTGATAGACGGCATCCATTGCGGCCACCCTTCAAGCTTGTCTATCAGCGCCCACACCTTTTTGACCGGAGCATTGATTTCGATGCTGCTCTCAAACCTCATATTCGCCAGACACCTCCTTTGCATAATATCTTAGACACATTATACATCATAATACAATCTAACGGACTCGCCGATGAGCATATCCTCCGTGTTTCTCTAACTCGCTAAATAGAAAAAAGGTGCCGGGCTAAACGCGAGCTCGTCGCAGTCTTCTTGAGGCCAGATCGTTTCCAGTGATAGAATACGGCTCATAGGCCACCAGCAAATCAGTCCAGTATCTCGTGGAATTCAACCGGGGCATGAGCTTCAATAGACCTGATATCATCCGACCTCCCAGTGAATGGAAAAGCTATTTCCTCCCTTTAACCAGCGGCTGCTCCAACAACACCTGCACTTTCTGTGGATACTATGGCTCGAAGCTTCAGATGCGAGATGTCGCCGATGTCAAGAGCGAAATAGATGCTGTAGCCTTATTCACTCGAAATGGCATCCGCCTTCCCGATATTCCCAAGGTAGTGTATGCCGTGGCTCAAGACTGGGATGGCAGGAGAATATTTCTCCAGGATGGCGATGCCCTTGTTTATCCCTTGCCCAAATTGGGGGAAGTTCTAAAGTACTTGAATGAGAAACTGCCCGGTGTGGAAAGGATCGGCACATATGCTACGCCCCAGGATATCCTGCGCAGAAGTGAAGATGAGCTCAAGGAACTGAGGCAGCTCAACTTAGGTATCTTTTACACAGGGCTTGAGACCGGCGACGAGGAACTGCTCCAGAAGGTCGGTAAACGGGTAAGTCCACACGAGGTGATCGAGGCGGGAAGGAGAGTGAAAAAAGCCGGGATAAGCTTTTCCGCAACGGTAATCCTGGGTCTTGGCGGAATCGAGGGAAGTCAGAAACACGTGTTTGAGACAGCCAGAGTTCTCACTGAGATTGACCCGGATTATGTGGGAGCTTTGACTTTAACCCTGGTCCCCGGGACCCCGCTCCATGAACAATGGGAACGGAATAAATTCCATCCTATTTCTCCCTTCCAATCCCTGCAGGAACTGAAATCAATCATAGAGAATTCCAGCTTCACCGATTGTTTCTTTAGCTCAATGCATGCCTCTAACTATTTTCCCGTCCGGGGAAGATTGCCTCAGGACAAAAAGAGGATGCTCAGCGAACTGGGGACTCTTCTGGCAGCCCGAGATCCCTCTCTACTCAGGCCTGAGTTCCTCAGGGGGCTGTGACCATGACTGTGGGAGCAGGCTCAATCAACCACTATGTACTTCCCTTCCCCCACCCCCACTCCATGCTTTAATGCGGTAGCAATCTGTGGTAGTTCCCAAGGATTGGCAGGGATCTTATTAGAAGCCCGGTAACTTAAGAGCACCTTCATTGCCTCGACATCGATGGCAATAAGGTCACCAGAAGCAAGCACCAAGCCTGGCTCGACCAATTGACCCTTAGCCGGCCCGTCGGATACGAAGGCTTTCCTACCATCCATGACAATAAGATCGGGCTGCCAACAGAGACTTACTTCAGCCAGCTTCTCCTGCAAATGACCAAGGTGAAAACTACGCCGTTGCCCAGGAGCAACAAAGCCGAAGGCAAGCTTAACGCCGCCAGAAAATACAGCAAGGTTGTGCGTTTTCATACATGGCAGATAAACCATCTTATCAGCTTCATAAGCCGAGCGAGGCATTATGACCTTGCTTAGATAATCTCCATTGATGTTGATCTGTACCCAATCATCAGGTCTATCATCAAAGGCAATAAGTTCCACACCCAGCCTCCGAGCTAACTCGGGGACACCAAGTTGATTGAAGACTCTTCTAGTCGGACGCCAAACGCCACCAGAGCTCTCACCAATAGTGACTTTGGCCCCGGCTTCCAGGATGAGTTCAATCATGACTTGAAGAAAAGCCAGGTCAGTTGAGGCTGGAAATGAGTCTGGACTGTTGAAATTTGGTTTCACAAGAACTCGGTCACCCCTACCAACGGCCTGTTTCAGATTGCCCATTAACGCTATCGCTTGCTCGATAACAAGTCGAATATCCCCGGCCGCTTTCACTTTGGCTACGACCGCCTGGTTATTCTTAAGCCATGAATTACTCCCTCGTGGCTTTGGCTCTACACATGGAATATTGCGTGGTATCCTGTCACCCAGAAAGTGATAGACTCCAACAACTCTGTCAAAAAGAACTGCCATATGACATCCACAGCAGACTCAGGCATTTCGTACTTCTCGAATGGTCTGCCTAACTCATCGTATTCCCATCAGCGGTCGTTCCACAAGAGCGGCTGGGATGTGGTACTCTCACCTTGATTCAGCGGATTTACCTCTCCCATAGATTGCCGCAAACTTCATGCGATGATATGGGGATAGCAGGACAGCGCCTGGATTATTACCGGTGACCATGTCTTTAACTACAACGTAGGTGACAGGAGCCTTGGAACGCTTGATGAAAATAGTGTCATGTCCGACGCACAGACCATATATGAAGTTCAGCTCCGTGCCTTCTCGGTTCATAATCTCCGCTTGGGCAATGGGATTACAGCTTATGCCTAGTGGATTTACCCACTCATCAGGTATCCCCGTTTCTTGAGGTTTCAAACCACCTACCATACAGGCTACAGAGATAACCTGAAGACCGGCCCTATCCAGAAACCGGGCAAACTCCCTGCCCTCACGGATTAAGCCCACACATACAGCTAACCCCACCTTTTTGGCACCCAGCTCCCTGGCAAATTCGATGCACTGCTGGACTCGAGACCAATCATAGCCCCCTTTCTTGAGCACCTTGGCTGCCGCCAAATGAAACCTTTCGGTGTCAGGCTCAAGGTATTGCCGCTTACTTTCTTCGACCAGGTCCAGATATCTCTGTGCCTGGCAATATTCAGGGATTCCCTCAGGATACCTCGCCAGACACTCATTGTTCTTGCACTGGTGACATTGGATTGTATTAACTTCTCGGGCCATTTTCCCTCCTTACCAGATATAAATACGTTATGCTCATTTGAGGATATCAACACTCCGTTCAGAAACCTCAACCACCCCCTCACTATCAAGGCTGATTCTATACTTGGGTTCCAGCCAATGTCAATTAACACAACGATGCAGTTCCATAATTGGCATAAGAGTCCAGCCACCCCGTTCCCCCGAACATCCTTCACTTGCACAGAATGTAGTATAATACGACTAGCATACTATGCCCAAAATAAAAGCAGGCATAATAAGTGTGACCGGCTACATTGGTGCCGAACTCGTGCGCCTGCTTCACCAACATCCCCAGGTGAAGCTCGTCACTGTTACGGGGAGAAGCGCAGCCGGGCAAAAACTGGGCGATGTCTTTCCCAGCCTGGCGGGCACCAGCCATATAATAAAAGCCGAGCTTGATGGTGAAGTTGACGTTGCTTTCTCAGCAATGCCTCACAAAAGCAGTATAGATATAGTGCCATCTTTGCTAAAACAAGGCATCAGGGTTGTCGACGCCAGTGCTGATTTCAGATTGAAGAACGCCGGCGAATACGCCAGATGGTATGGATTCACTCATCCATTGCCCAAGCTACTGAAAGAGGCAGTTTTTGGCTTGCCCGAGCTGCACAAAAATGAGATTGCCTCCGCCGCCTTGGTGGCAAACCCGGGTTGCTACAGCACCGGTGCTATCCTGGCCCTGGCACCACTAGTCAAGCACGGGCTTATCCATCCCGATATAGTTGTAGACAGCAAATCAGGCGTCTCGGGCGCCGGTAGAACCCTGAGCTTGACCACTCATTATTCTGAGGTAAACGAAGACATCTGTGCTTACTCTCTTGAGGGACATCGCCACTTGCCCGAGATAGAACAGGAGTTGAAAGCGCTCAACCCGCCAGTATCCCCCTCAATATCTTTCGTGCCGCACCTCGTACCCATGACCAGGGGCATATTGAGCACCTGCTACGCCAGATTGGCTGAAGGCCAGCGCCCGACAGCTAATAGCTTGATCGAAATATATCGGGAATTCTACAAGCACGCCCCATTTGTTCAACTAACGACCACGCCTCCCCACACCAAGCATGTCTGGGGGACTAACTTCTGCCTTATCTATCCCACCCTTGATTCAAGGACAGACAGGCTCATAGTCATCAGCTGCCTGGACAACCTCGTCAAAGGAGGGGCAGGACAAGCCGTGCAGAATATGAACCTGATGTTCCACCTGCCTGAGACCACAGGGCTAGAAGCCCTGGCAATTTACCCCTGAAATACGCAGGGGTATCCCTTCCCTGGAACCACTTCGATATGACACCTGTGTGAGTTACTCCCGTTTCACCTACTCTTTTCGTTAAGTAGGATATTTACCATCATTTTTAGTACATCCTGGCTATTGGAAATGCTACTAAAGGACTATTTACAGTAGCTAAGGGGGATGGTATAGTGAAATCAGATTGGGTTTATTCAAATAAGCCCACTGCAGCTTGTGAGACGGGGATGGCAATTAAGTCAATCGCAGCAGAAAGCAGGGACAGGAAAAGCCGAGCCATGCCGGCCACGGAATTGGCAGGAAACTCGAGGAATGTCAGCTCGTCTTTTGCAGACGAACACCGAACTGGTAACAATCTAGCGACGCAGAAAACAAAACAACCACTGATTAAAATCCTTATCTGCGATGATGATCCGGCAGACCGCAAGCTGATCCGGGCCTGTGTTCAACGGACAACTGACAGGCAAATTGTGTTGCTAGAGGCGGGGCAAACGGACGAAATCCAAAACGCTCTCGCTAAAGGTAGAATTGACCTGGTCTTGATGGACAGTCAAATGCCGGGGAAATCAGGGATGGAGTGGCTCGTAGAAATCGCAAGAAAACAACTTGCCCCCGTAGTCATGTTGACCGGCCCTGGAACGGAAGAAGGGGTGACACAGGCCTTTCAAGAGGGAGCAGTTGGTTACTTGCCAAAGAGCAGTCTAGCCCGAGAAAAGCTAAAGAACACCATTGACGTCGCGCTGGATAAATGGGCACGTCTCCAGCAAGCCAGGGCCGACAAAGAAAAGCTGGAAAGACTGGCAACTTTTGACTCGTTGACCGGACTGTACAACCGACAGGCAATTCTGGCCAGGCTACGTGAGTTGATCAACCTTGCTAACCGCTACAAAGAGGATTTCAGTCTGATCATGCTGGACATTGACCATCTCAAGAAGATCAACGACCGCTACGGGCACCTTACTGGAGACGAGGTTTTAGAGGGGATTGCCACTCTAATCCGTCGGAACATCCGGGATACAGATATCGTGGGACGCTATGGAGGCGAGGAGTTCATCATGGTTTTGCCCAAAACCACTTTGGCCTTATCCTGGATCGTCGCTGAGCGGCTCCGCAGCACAATAGAAAAGGCTGAGATGAAAGACTCTGCCGGCCATGTATTTTCCGTAACAGTGAGCCAGGGCTTAGCCGGATGGGAACGAGGTGAAGAGGTCGCTTCTCTTATTTCTCGGGCTGACGAGGCTCTCTACAAGGCTAAAGAGAAGGGGCGAAACCGCGTGCAAATCTTGCTCGGCCCAAGTCTGAGAGATAAAATTTAGGCCAGACTTCTCACTCCCAGCCTCCGGCAACCACCGCTTCCTTTGTCACTACCCCCAAGCAGGTAGGTTTCTCCAGGATTTCCTTTCTCAAGACTAGCCGTAAGCCTAATCCGAAGATCAAGACGCAAAAGGTGGGGTTCGAAATTTTCACCTTAAGACCTGACCAAAACATGGTCGCAAGATAAGAGAGGCTACGGCAGTCATGAAAGCGACTTTCCTCTACCAAGCTCAAGGTGTTTTGCTATATAACAACGCCGCCATCCACGACCAGAGTGTGTCCGGTCACATAGCTGGAGGCATCAGAAGCCAGGAAAATCACAGCCCCAACCATCTCGTCAGGTTCGGCTACCCGCCGCAACGGCGTTCTCGCCATGACAGCTTGTTCAATATCTGGATTGCTCCAGAGCGCTTCACTGAATCGGGTTTTGGTGAGCCCCGGCGCTATCGCATTCACTCTGATGTTGTACTGAGCCCACTGCTGTGCCATCACTTTCGTTGCCATAATCACCCCGGCTTTACTTATAGAGTAAACCGGCAGAATGTCGGGGGTAATTCCGGCTACTGAAGCAACATTGATGATCTTACCTCCGCCTTGCTCCTTCATAACCCTGGCTACCGCCTGGCTGAGAAAGAACAGCCCTTTCAAGTTGAGATTCATAATGGAATCCCAGGCGCGCTCCTCTATATCTATGGCCGGCGCCATGGTCGGGTTGGTACCAGCGTTATTCACCAGAATATCGATCTTGCCAAACTCATCTTTCACCTTAGG
>Ga0299912_10000948_pt1 | contig 23629 bp, 14 predicted proteins | sample RVTome_2_FD_207667 | JGI IMG/M metagenome (GOLD analysis project Ga0299912, IMG submission 207667) | Soil microbial communities from uranium-contaminated site in the Upper Colorado River Basin, Wyoming, United States - RVT95D214 (version 2) ... | reverse complement strand
TGGTATAAGAACCGGGACGGCTCTCTACATAACCCAGGGCGGCCAATTCAAGATAAGCCCGGTAAATGGTGGTACGATCCAGTCCCAGAATTTTGGCCATCTCCCGGGTGGGCGGTAAAGCATCACCTTTTTTCAGAGTATCATTTTCTACCATTTCTCTGATCTGTCCGATAATCTGCTGATAAAGGGGGGTACCATTTTTGCGGTCCAATTTAAGAAGCAGCATTAATAAGACTCCGTAGTTTTAATGTAGAACTTTTATTCGTTTTGGATCCCGAATTATAATCAGGCTCAACTGATTTTCCTTTCATAGTCAGTCAGTAAGTAATTTCTTAAACAGCCCTCGATATTCCATAAAATTTTCTACAATGCCATCGGGATTTTCTCAAACTTCAACTGGCTTAGATCATCATCCATATTCCCTTCCTGTCTCTCAAGCCGAATCGTTCAGTCAATATAGACTATTAATCGGTTGGCGTAAACAACCAATTATATCTTATTATAATCCAGCCAATTTAACGGTTAAGTCTCCATTTAACAGGCAGGTATCATTATGATTAAATCGATTTTAACTTCGGTGAGCTTCAGAAAGATGTTTTAAAACCGATTATATTCTAGAGGAATGGAAAAACTAATTCTTTTAGCAGTGGGCTATGAAAGATATAAATAAAATCGCCCTGATTAATATTTATCTTACCAACCGGGTGTTACGGAAAAAATATGAAAAGGGAATGGCTGAAGACCTGCTGAGTATCGAGTCCATGTTTGAAAGAAATGACTTTTCCGGTTTGGATGAAATTTTCAACAAATATTTCAGTGCCAGAAATACCAATAATAAACCCCCTCAGTCTGCTACCTGAAGTTACCGATAAAAAATAATAGTGAAATTTGACTGGTCCGGCCATGGTTGTTCGATTGCCATGCTGTCTAGCAGATTTCTTATTGCCGTGAAATAGTCTGAATTAGGATTTATCTTCTTCTGACTCATCCAGGCTAATTATCTTGCGGGTATAAAGAAATCCGCACATAATTGCGGGTATTCAGGTACTCACTGGCAGAGTTCTGGATATCCTCCAACCGCAGTTCCTGGATCAACTCCGCCGATTTTAAAATCGTCGTTGGATCTTCATTCATAAAATAGCATGATTCCAGCTGGTCAAGCCAGAAATCATTCTCCTTTAGATTTGTTTCCAGTTCATTCAGGTATATTTCTTTCACTTTGTTTAAATGAACCTGATCGGTTCCGAAATTTCGCAGACTGTCCAGCTGAGTAATGATCTCTTTAGTAAGTTCATCCACCCGCTCAGGATTGGAACCGAAAGAAATGTTGATTTGGTATCTTTCGCGCGGATACCGGGAAAAATTGCCTGCTATTCTTACTCCATAGGTTCCCCCGAGATCTTCCCGGATTCTCTCCCGCAGCTTGATCCGCAGGACATCCAGCATTACTTCGGCCATAAATTCCTTCTCCCGGCTCCAGTCTTCTGTTCCGTTTAAAATCAGAGTGGTCTGGCTTTTCGCTTCCACTCCTTTTTTTACGGTCTTTTCAATTACCCCGGAGGGATAATCGAAAGTGACATCTTTCCAGGATTCCGGTCGGGCCAGAGACGGCAAATTACCCAGGTAGGTCTGAACCAGCGGCTTGATCGTTTCCGGCTGAAAATTTCCCACAAAAATAAAGACAAAATCACTGGCATCAGCAAAACGCTGCCGGTAAAACTCCACTGATTTCTGCAGATCCATTTTTTCTATGGTCTGGATGGACCAGGGTTGATAGCGGAGATGATGTTGAGTGATGGCAACCGTAATGGTATCCTGAAAAGCCGATTCAGGACTGGCCGACCGATTCTCATAGAATCCTTTAAAGCGATTTTTTAAAGCAATAAAAGTAGTGCTGTCTTGACGCGGCTGAGTAAAATACAAATAGATGAGTTGAAAAAGTGTTTCCAGGTCACGGGGTGAAGCATTCCCGGAAATTCCCTCGGTCAGTTCATCAATATACGGAGAGAGACTGACCACTTTATCGGCCGTCTTCTTTTTCAATTGTTCCTGCGAAAAATTTCCCACTCCACCTTCTCTTACCACTGCCACCGAAGTACGGGCCGGTACCAGCAGTGAATCAGCCGCCAGGGAATAACCACCCGGACTGAAAGCGGTAAATAATACTTCATCATTTTTAAAATCGGTGGGTTTTAATATCACCCGGACTCCATTTGTTAGTCTGAGCTCAGTGATGTTTAAGGAGTCAGAATAATTTTCACTGATAATTGGAATCTCTGCCGGTACCTGTTTCAGCAATGGTTCATCCAGAACCATATCCACATAAGGTGTAACCATTTCCTGTTCGCTTTGGGCCAGCACGGCAGCTAACTCACCCTCCCCCACAGGTTGAACTTCCTCTTTTTCCGGAAAAGAGGCCATGATTACCCGGTTTTGATCGGTGATCCATTTTTCACTCAGGTCATTCACTTCTTCCAGGGTAATTCCCGGCAATAATTGTCTGAATAATTCGAACTCTGCATCGATACCCGGGACAGGCTCCTTGATCAGAAAATTACGTACATATTCCGCGGCGAACTGCCCGGATTCACTCTTATCCTTCTCCTGGTAAGCCTGTTCCATCATCCGTAAAAGCCCGGCTTTGGTGCGCTCCAATTCAGACGGCTTGAAACCATATTGTTTAGCCCGCTTTGCTTCCTGAACCAGGGCGGTTAATCCAGCCGGAATCCCGTTTTCCTTGACCTGTGCATTTAGATATAAAACCTCGGCGCCGCGCACGTACCTTCCCTTGCCGGAATAAGCCACCAGGTAGGGAGCTTCGGCGGTGCGGCTGAGTTCCAGTAACCTTTCATTAAACATTTGTTGATAAAGCATTTCGCTGAGACCTGTCCGATAGTCCCCAATCGTCCGGCTGTCCCGGACCGGCAATTTATAATAAATCCCCACCCTTGAGAACCGGGCTTCCTGGTCAGAGGCAATCGCAAACAGAGTTTCCGAATGCGGAGGAACCTGAAAAAGCGATCGTTCTTTGGGTGAAATCTGTCCGGGAAGCTGGCCGAATACTTGCCGGATGATCTCCTGGATGGAGGTAATTTCGAAATCCCCCACCGCAATCACCGCCATCAGATCAGGACGGTACCAGTCATGATAAAACTGGCGCAGAATTTCATAATGAAAAGTATCGAGAACTGCTTTTTGACCAATTGGCAGACGACTGGCATATTTTGATCCCTGAAAAAGAATGGGAAATTGACGGTCCTGCATCCGGGCTTCGGCTCCTCTGCCCAGCCGCCATTCTTCAACAATTACTCCTCGCTCTTTATCAATCTCCTGATCCTCAAAGGTGATGGCACTGGCCCACTCCTGCAGGATCTGAAAAGCAGTTCTGACGATGTCACTACTGTCAGTCGGGATCTGCAGCATATAGACCGTCTCATCGAAACTGGTGTAGGCATTAATTTCCGGACCAAATTTCATCCCAACCAATTCTAGGTAATCGATCAACTTATTTTTCTCAAAATTCCGGGTACCATTGAAAGCCATATGTTCACAAAAATGCGCCAGGCCTCGCTGTTGTTCGCTTTCTAAAATTGAACCGGCATTCACTACCAGCCGCAGTTCGGCCCTCTTCTCCGGCCGGTTATTCTGGCGGATATAATATATCAGACCGTTCTCCAGGGTGTCTTTGATCACCTTTGGATCAGAGGGAAGTGCTTGATTCAAGTTTATGGATGGTTGCCCCGGTTGTTCAGATTTTTGTTTAGTGGCATTTTGAACAGCACAGCTCAGGAAGACCAGAACAAGAAACCAGAACAAATAAACCCGCTTCATATCTTAGGTTCTCCGCATTAAAGTAATTGAAAAATTTTCTTATTTTCATTTTGAACAATAATATTCTCATTGGCTGAATCAAATCTGCTTGATTATCTCATCCAATATCCAGAATTATTTCGCGGCAAGGAGAGTTATTCCTGAAACGGGATGATATCATGATCATCTCTATAATATTTTGCCACTCCAGATTTCTTAATATGCTGTTGATTAAATTAGCTTATAAGCCAAGAATTTCAAAGGGTTTCATCAGGTTGAATAAAAAAATAAATACCCAGTAACTTTTACCAGACAGTCGCAGTAGATATCCGCGCCTCAACATAAGAAAAATAAGTTCAGGGATTGAAAATTTATTTTCGTATTTTTCCAGTTGTTTTTACCTGGTACTGTAATTCGATAATCAAATTCTCTAGAGAATATATCATGATGAAAACGTTAAGATTCTCGTTACTGATCATTCTGCTTGGCGGTTTGAGCATTGGCGGAATATGGACTGTGCTGCTGAATGAGTCAAAACCGGCTAAGACTTCAGGTGCGTATGAAGCCCTCAATTTCTTCAGTGCCCCCAGGGCTTATCCGCGACCAACTATTCCTGACATCTCTCATTATGCCGCTTATGAAGCGGCCGAAAATAATCCCAACTTAAATAATGAACAGTGGCATCTCACCCGACCCTGGAAATCAATTGGCCCGCATAATACCGGCGGCCGCACCCTGGCACTTACCTTTAATCCTCAAAATCCCAATACCATTTACGCCGGCTCGGCCAGCGGCGGCCTATGGCGCAGTAAGACCGCTGGATCAGGAGCAGCAGCCTGGGAGTATGTTCCCACCGGATTTCCGGTATTGTCTGTAACCTCAATAGACATTGCCTCGAATGATTCCAATCTGATCTACCTTGGTACCGGAGAAGTATATAATTATCAGCAAGCTGGAATGGGTGCAGCTTTTCGCTCCACCCGCGGAAGTTATGGCATCGGCATCTTAAAAAGTATCGATGGAGGAATTAGCTGGAGCAAGAGCCTGGACTGGTCCTACAATCAGATGCGCGGTGTGATGGTGGTAAAAATCAATCCGCTTAACTCACAGACGGTCTGGGCCGGCACCACTGAGGGCACTTATAAATCCCGGGATGGCGGTGTTACCTGGAATCAGGTCCACAACGTGATCATGGTATGGGATCTGGTGATCAATCCGCTGGATACCAATATTGTCATTATTGGTTGTGGTAATTTTTCTTCAACCGGCCATGGGATCTATCGCACCAGCAACAGCGGTCAGAACTGGAATAAAATTACCCAGGGTTTGCCAGCCACTTTTGCCGGAAAGGTTCATTTGGCCATCTATCCTCCTTCCCCTAATATTGTTTTTGCCAGTATCGGCAATGGTTTCACTTCTTATAATGGATACAGCTGGCTGTGTAGATCGGTTGATGCTGGTGCCAGCTGGAACGTTGTTTCCACCCAGGACTACTCTCAGTGGCAGGGCTGGTATTCGCATGATGTGGGAGTAAGCCCGGCAGATTCCAATCTGGTGATTGCGGTAGGGATAGGAGTGTGGAAATCGTATGACGGCGGTATCAACCTGGTACAAAAAGCAGAAGGCGGATTGACCTTAGGCAGACCACCGGTCGGTGGATCAGAAGGTCCGGCCAATTATGTCCATGCCGATGTTCATGATATCAGCTATCATCCGACCAATCCATCCATTGTTTATTTCAGCACCGATGGCGGGATATTCAGATCTCTGGACGGAGGTGAAACCTTTTCCGCCTGTAATGGTGGTTATCAAACTGTACAATTCTATAACGGTTTTTCTAATTCCCTGCAGGATTCTCTGCTGGCCCTGGGAGGCTTACAGGACAATGCCACCATTATTTACGATGGCCAGTTAGCCTGGACCCGGGTGATAGGAGGCGATGGGGCCTGCACCGGCCTCAATGCCAACAACGATAATATTTTATATGCTTCCTGGCAGAATCTTAATCTTCTCAAATCTACCAATCGTGGACAATCCTGGTTTAACCTTTACGTCCCTTCTTCATCTCCTACCAGTTTCATTGCTCCGTTTGTAGTCGCCAGGGATAATCCCCAGGTGATGTATGCCGGCCGGGCCATCATCTATAAATCAATTAATAGCGGATCTTCCTGGACGGTAACCAATAACGGATCAGCTCTGGATGGCAATCCGGCCATAGCCATGGCGATCTCGCAACAGAATAGTAATATTGTCTATGCCGCCACTGCTCCGTCTAGTCAGCCACGCGGTATTTTCCGTACTCTGGACGGCGGGGCTGGCTGGACCAATATTTCCGGAAATCTACCCGACCGTTATCCTGCTGACCTGGCGGTCGACCCCACTAATGATGCAGTAGTTTATGTATCTTTTTCCGGTTTTGGTACTCCCCATCTTTTCCGGTCGACCGATTTTGGGAACAGCTGGCAGGATATCTCAACCGGCCTGCCAAACGTTCCCACTTCAGCAGTGGTAGTGGATCCTCTCTTTCCGGATCAGCTTTATGCAGGTAACGATCTGGGGATCTATGTGTCCAATGATGCCGGAATGAATTGGTACAACTATCAGGAGGGATTGCCCGAAGCGGTGATGGTCTTCGACTTAGTTATTTCAGCGATTAACCGGAAATTACGGCTGGCCACTCATGGTAACGGAGCTTATGAACGGGATCTGATTGGCGGAGTCTCACATATTGATCAGAAGCAAACGGCTGTCACCAGCTTTGCACTAAGACAGAATTATCCAAATCCTTTTAATCCCTTCACTACTATTGCTTACTCCCTGCCGCAGGAAGCTCCGGTAACTTTAGTCATCTATAATACCTTGGGACAGGAAATTCGAACTCTGGTAAATCATACCATACAATATGCCGGTGATTATGAAATGATCTGGGATGGACTGAATGACGCGGGTAATAAAGTCGCATCCGGAACTTATATCTATCAGTTAAGAGCTGGGGAATATAGCGTCAGTAAAATGATGTCTCTTACCCGCTAAATCAGGAAAACAATCTGTCTCCACTCCTACTGCTTTGGAAGGACTTGGTCAAGCGGGGAGCTATTAATTCTATTCTTCTTTCATGTTCCTGGTTACTCTGAGATCTATCCCGCTGCTTCAAAGTACTGAGCACTATCGATAGATGAATTTCCTGCCCGGACTTATTCCACCATTTCAAGGCTGGTTAATATCACCAGAAGATGTTATTGCTCTTCGGCTCTGCTCTTACAATAATGATAATCGATAGTATAACTCTTCGATCCTTTAATAAAATTAGTGGGAATATGCATTTGACGAGAATCAATTTGATATTATTGATAATCCACCGAAAGTCCTTGGTGAAAATCCAACAGCAGTATTAAATTTTCCCTGATTTTAGAAAACTTTATTATTATGAAATCTGATTTTTTGGATCCAATCTGATAGCCGGGAAATTCTCCTGAGGATTGCAGGAAAAATGTCATAGTCGGGTTAATCAATCATAAGAATTTCCGAGAGGAGAGAAACTAAAATGAGTGTGTATTCAGTAGGGGTCGATCTGATTGAAATTGAGCGTATTGACAAATTACTGGAAAAGTATGGCGAAAAATTTTTAAAGCGAATTTATACCAAAGTAGAGATAGAATATTGCAGCAAAAAGAAAAATAAAGGCAGTTACGCCGCCCGTTTCGCCGCCAAAGAAGCGGTTTTTAAAGCCACTGGTTTCGGTCTGGGAAAAGGCATGACCTGGAAAGATGTGGAAGTGGTTAATGATGAAAGAGGTAAGCCGGAGGTGAGGCTTTACGGCAGAACGGCCGAAATATTGGCAGAAAAAACAATTCAGCTATCACTTTCTCATTCCAAAGATGCCTCCATTGCCATGGTGGTGGTACACGAATAAAAATCAGATTAGGTACCCTTTTTCAGGGATTTAACAGTAGGTATTTCCAGTACAAAATTATTACGGTCTTTGATCTGGGCATCCAGGGATATTTTACCGCCCTGTGCCTCCATTGCCAGCCGGCAGAAAATCAGACCTAAACCGCGGGCAGGTTTATAACCAACTTTTTTCAATTCCGGCTGGGCATTCTTCAGAAAGATCTTCTCTTTAAATTCATCGGGTACCGGCTTGCCATCATGAGATATTCTCAGATGAATGGAATCATCCTTACCCTGACTGGTCTCAATCTGAACGCTCATGAATTCGGGAGTATTCTGGAAGACGTAATTAAAACAATTCTCCAAAACCCTTTCAAAAATATTTTTATCCACAAATATTGAAGAGAAATCCTCCCGCAGCTTCATGTGTACCGATTTAGACTGATGCTCCGGGATATCTTTTAACGATTCGACAATATCGTTCACCAGACCGTTCAGGTCAGCAAGCACCGGTTCGATTTCCAATTTTTGCTGTTCCAGCCGGCTGATATCCAGCAGATTCAGAATCATCCTCAGCAGGCTGCGGCTGCTGCGGGCAATTCGCTGGGTATAGATCTCTCTGGTTTCAGGAGAAGCAACCGGACGGTTCATTTCCATCATTTGCAGATTTCCCTGGATAACAAACAACGGATTTTTCATATCGTGAATGATCAGATTGGTCAACTCCTTTTTCAGCAAATCCTCCCGCAGCAGAGCTTCTTTTTGTTTCTCCAGTTCCTGATTTCGCCTGATGATCTCATCATGATAAAATTTAATGCGCAGAAGCGATCGTACCCGGGTAAGCAGCTCAACACTATCGAACGGTTTGGACAAGAAATCGTCAGCGCCGGCTTCCAACGCTTTTATTTTATCTTTCAGTTCTTTTAAAACGGTAATCATGATGATCGGAATATGAAAAGTAGACTGCCGCTTTTTTAGTTTTTCGCAGACTTCATATCCATTCACTTTTGGCAGCATGACATCCAGCAGAATAATATCAGGAGGTGTGTTCTCGACAATTTCCAGGGCCGCAGCTCCGTCATTGGCTTTAAAAATTTCATAGCCGGCCGGCCTGAGAAAGTATTCCAATAAATCCACACTTTCCTGACTATCGTCCACCACCAGAACTTTAGCCTTGCTCTTAAGACTGTCTAACATCCCGGTATTCACCCTCTTGTGCTGCGGTTTAGTGCTCTTCTAATCATCGGTAGGATATTAAAAAAAGTAAAAAAAGATTTTTAATTTCCTAGGTTACCTGGCAAAGCGAATTTTCTTTGTTGAATTTAATGCAAAAATTGCTTCAAAACTCCAGAAAATTTTAAGATTTTTAAAACCTAACGATCAGGGTTTACCGTCGAATAAAAATTACCGGTTATACGAGAATGTCCGGAGAGCGAGAAATATGTGGAAAGAATTCAGGTTATTTATTAGATGAAAAACAGACCGCAGTCACCGATATAAAGTATTTAAATGATGGAGTAATATCCGGTAATTCTCTCTAAGATGCTACTCCCTGCTGGATACGTTCTTCTTTCTTTTTAATAGCAGGGATCTTTACCAGAATGCGGTTACCGATCTTTTTATCCCAGTCAATTTTAACCTCTCCGCCCAAATCCCGTATCATTTGAATACTTACCGTCAGACCTATATTTGCTTCACTGGAATGATCCAGATCGGCAAATGGATTCATGACTCGATCGATATACTCTGCCGGGAAGGGAATTCCGGAGTCGATCACCTCAATCAAAACCCACTCCCGGTTCTCTGATCTGCTGATAATATTCATGGTCCCATTTTGTCCGATCTGCATTTTGGCATGTAGAATTAAATTCAACAGAATCTGTTGAAAGAAGATGGAACCGCATTGGGTGATAGGCAGGCTTTTCTCCAGATCCAATTTTATTTCAATATTTCTTTTTTCGATCTGTCCGCGCACCAGATTTAAGGTGTTCACGATCAGGGGATTAATCTCCAGAAATTCTTTGGCGGTGTCTTGATTTGGTTTTGACATGTTCAGTAATCCTCTGACAATATTGGCGATCCGTAAAGATTGTTTTTCAATAATCTCCAGGCTTTCCTCGGTTCGATGTCCCATCCGGGCCATCTGAACATTGCCCATGATAATCTGCAGCGGATTGTTAATTTCGTGGGCGATCCCTCCGGCCAGTTCACCAATGGTAGCCAGCTTAGAAAGCGAAATGAGGCGGGATTGAAATTTTTTAAAATCCTGATTTTTCCGTTCCAACATTTGACTCAGCTGCTGAAATTGAATGGCCAGTCCGGCCTGCTGAGTGATTACATTCAATAATTCCAGATCCCGCACGCTAAATTTGGACTGTTCCTTTTCGGTAAGCAGAATAAATACTCCCCTCTTCTGCAGCGGGACCATGATCACATTGCCTTTTTTCCGGCGAAGCTGGTCGTAGACAATAAAATCCGTCAGTGGAACCACGATCGGATGTCCCTGTTCCCATAACCACTTGAGGATACCCTCTTCAATGGCACACTTAATAATCAACTGAAAATCATTGCTGGATTTTACACTCACAGCAGTGAAATTTTCCTGATCAAAAAGAAAGATCTCACTTTGACGGAAGGGAAAAATTTTCTGGACAATTTCTTTCAGATACTCAAAAATACGGGCAGGCTCCCAATTCTGATCGACAATGAGTGAAAGCTTCTGAATATACTGGAATTCTTCCAGGGAATCGGAGAAATCCCCATCGATCTTGCGCTGTTCGCTTAAATCTTCTTTTAAAAGATTCAGATCTTTCTTTAGTTGGCTGACTACCGACAGATAATGTTCAATGATGACGTCAATTTTCGGGGTCCGGTCCAGCGGTTCTCTAAAGGTCGTAAAAATTTCATCGACTTCGGTTTTACTTAAAGGTTCAGAAAACATCCGTATTCTCCTTTGTCCGGGATTTAGGCGTTTATAAACATCAAGGTGGTGTCTTGCAGCACCTCGTTTAATTTCTCTCCTTCACCCAGGATATGATCCTGATAATAATCGAGATCATGTCCATTACATGGAATGAATTTTTTCATGCGGGACATGATTTCTGTCTCAGATATTTCCATCCAGTGTTCGGCAACTGGATTGTTTTTTTCTCTCAGCGAATGAGCCAGCAGATCTGCCAGGTAAACGATCTTCACCAGCAGGCTATCCCCTTCCCTCTCCTCCGGAGCATGATGATTTCGAATGGTCTCGGTAATCATTCGCGGAAATCCCCAGGCCTCACCAAGCCAGGTACCTACTTCATCATGGCCAAAGCTCAGCAGCTGTTTTTCTGCCACCCGGAACGGCAGATTTTTCATTAAAGACTGTTCCATCACCCGAGAATATATTTCCGGAAACTGCTGGGCTAACACCTGGTTTCCGATATCATGCAGTAGTCCGGCCACATAAGCCTCTCCGGCTGCTGGATAACCAGCCAGTTCCGCCAGATAGCGGGCCGCAATCGCAGAGTAATTACTGTGGAACCAGAGGTTTACCACTTCACTCTGATCAATCAATTTCTGCTGATCCGTGAATTGGTCCATTACCGATATACTCCAGACCAGTTCACGCAGGGCCTTTAGTCCGATGATAACCACGGCTAAATTTACTGTGGTAATCTGACCGGAAAATCCATAGCAAGGGGAGTTGGCAAGTTTTAAAATCCGGCAGGTCAGCACCGGGTCAAGGGCGATCCAACGCGATAGGTCAGATAGTGAGGTTTCGTTGTTCTCCAGATATGAAGCGAAACGACAGGTTACCGGTTCAAAAGTCGCTAATTTCTCCAGTCCGCATATTTTACTCTTGATATTCCCTGCTTTAAATTCTTCCTGATTCATATTCCCTCAATCCTTGATGTCTTTATAATTATTTCAGGGGATGTCAGTCATTTCTTACACGTTCAGCTCCTGCAAAATCATTTTCCGCATTCTTTCGGTAGTTTCACTATGGATCTGGGAAATTCTTGATTCCGAGACATTCAGAATTTTCCCGATTTCCTTGAAGGTCAGGTGTTCAAAGTAATAGAGAGTGATGGCCAGACGGGCTTTTTCCGGCAGTTTTTTTATCACCTTGACCAGTATTTTTTTCATTTCCTCATCTTCCATCTCCGCCAGGGCGTTGACATTGGTTTCATCCTCCACTACATCATAAAGATTGTGTTCATCAAAATTCTGATTAGGTTTATCCAGTGAGACCAGATTGGTACGATTTACCTGTGACTGCCAGTGCTGGTATTCAGTCTCACTGATTCCCAGATGTTGTGCCACCTGCTGAGAGGCAACTTCTCCACGGTAGACCTGCTCCAGATCTTCCACCACCCGCCGGATCTGATTAGACTTGGAACGCAGCGAGCGCGGTATCCAGTCCTGTTTTCTCAATTCATCAATGATAGCCCCTTTCACCCGGGGGATTGCATAGGTTTCGAATTTTATTCCGAAGTAGGGATTAAAACGGTCCAGGGCTTCTCCCAAACCAATCACTCCAATATTTACCAAGTCATCCCGCTCCACATAACTGGGAATCGATTTGAACAGCTTACTGACTACATAATGCACTACTCCCAGATATTTCTGCATTAGCCGGTTCCGAAGCTCCGGATCCTTTTTTTTGAAATACCCTTGCCACAACGGTTCAATTTGTTTTTTCATGTTCTACTTGGCCTCCATTTTGGTAATCGAATTTCGGAATGGTAAAGAACTCACTCGGTTTTTTCTCATTTTTCTGATTAACGGCTGACGATTACGGTGATTTAACTTCAAGTTGTTATTTTTATGGATCATACGATTCACCTGCCGGTTATTTCTGGGGTATCAGTGAAGAAGCTTTTAGACTTACCGGTTGATCACCTGCCAGTGATCTGGCAATTTGCTGGATTTTTATCAGCGCGGGTGAAGAGAAGGGAAATGGCGGCGATTGCAATCCGGTAAATTGAAACTCCCCGTCCAGCGGAACCATCGCCAGCAGCTTTATATCCTGGTTAAGGAAATGATGCAAAGCATATTGCAGGTTCTGATGGGCTTCTTCGCCGCTTTGAACATCCAGAACCCGGTTGATAATAAGGTAAATATCGGGTCTGGATAGATGGGGATAGACCGCCTTCAGCATGGTATAAGTATCAAACAAGGCTTCGGCATCGGCCGTGCTCACAAAGATACCTGAGGTTCTGGTCTTCAATAAAGCTAGATTAAGCTCACTCATTCCGGCAGGAGTGTCAAAAATGAGGAAATCATAGTGATTGTTATGCTCAGACAATTGTTTCAAAAGATTCTGGATGAAATAGCGCTCCATTGGGATAGTTCTGGGTTGAGAAAAAGTAAAGCCCAGAAAATCAAAATAATTATCCAGAGTTATAATCTCAGACAGCAGGGCAGATTGGGGATTTAAGACCAGATCATCCGCTGAAATAGTGGAGACGGGATGAAGCAAAGACTTCAGACTTGACTCATTGTCAGCCAGATCGAGCAGCAAAACCGGGTGGCCCAAATGAGCGAGGGTCTGGGCCAGGCTGAGGCTGAGAAAAGTTTTTCCGGCACCGGCATGGCTGCTGAAAAATGCCAGACCGTTACACTCCTGTTGAAGTGGCAGAAATAAATTTTGTAGGCGCGATTGCTTCTTATCCAGGCAAACTTTTTCATGATCCTTCATGATTCTATTTTCACTCCCTTGAAATAGATAGCTACTTTTCTGCTCATTATCACGGAGAACTCTTATGATCGTATCTTTTCTGTCTCTTTCCATAATCTTCTGATCCGCAAACTTGATTGTCACCGCACCATAAACCGCACTGCTAAACATTAAAATGCCCATCAGGTTCAGAAAAGAAAATGCTGCTAATCGACCGTGATAAATCATAGAATAATCTGTTGTACCGTTTACTATTTTAATATTCGAGTACTGCCTGAGCAATGGGAGAAGTCGCAAGTTATATGCCACATAAATCCAGAGCGGCAAATAAAAAGTGCAGATTTATAACTTATTGATAATAATATGATTAGGGAATTACACCAAGAAGGCTTATAATTTTATCCAGTCTGAAGCAGGCTAAAAAGTGGTTATAATTTCGACACTCGTATCCTGTTTTTAGACAACTGACTGGATAGAAAAAAAATGCGAAAATCGCAACTTAACGCTGTAAATTCGAGTATTGCTCAGAGTAATAATTGGCTTGAATTGCTGATCATTTTATTGGTAAGAGCAGACAGTTCCCAGCAGGGCCATGATAACTGCCGGGTTTTAATCCTTTAATGTTCGAATAGCGGAAACAGCTGGTAAATAATTAGATATGAGGGAAATGACTGCAGAATAATTGCAGAATATTTATGATACATTTTGATAAAATTACCTTATCACTTAAATTAGAGGTTTATAAATACCAATGGGTTCCTGAAAAATTTAAAATAATTGGGAACGAAAAGTCTTTTCCAGACGATTAAAACATGTTTTATTGGCAAGATCTCATTTTTGATTGAAGTAACCGGCGAATGAAAAAAAATACCTGGGTTTTCTATTTCTTTATCATAGTTTTTACCGCCATCATCTCTTTGAATCTGGTTTGGAGATTTACTCCGATCAGGGCCGAGATCAATCAGACTATTCAGGAACGGCTTAAACCAGTCCTGGGTGAATCATTTGCGATGAGCAATTTTTCCCTCGGATTTGGATACATGTCATTTTATAACATCGCGATCGGGAACAACCGCGATGATTATACCCTGAAATTAGAAGAAATTCAAATTGGCTACAGTATTCATAAATTGTTGTACAACAAATTTGATCCTCTAAAGGTAATCGAGTCTGTCACCATAAAAAATCCCCACATCATCATATTCACCCAGAAAAAAGAAATTGATGAAAACCGTCCCGCCCAGAATTTCAACCTTTCAGAAATCTTGTCCGGATTGAACAAGCTGGCTGAGATCGATCGGGTGGTCATTGAAGACGGTCAAATTATTTGGGGAAAAACCTATCAGACCACTACCCGGCTGGTCTCAGAGCTGGATGGTTATTTGCTGATGCAATCGGATTCCAGCCTGAGTCTGAATCTGCGCGGCCGATTATTCGAATCTTCCTCCAAAGATCTTACCCTAACTGGAGAAATTGATCTGGGTGCAGACAGTCTCTATTTGCTGGGCGATATTAAAAAAGGTCATCTAATTGAAAGCATCCCGTTCCTGAACAACAAGACATTCTCGCTCAAAGAATCGGATATTTCCGGGGCTGTGCAAATCACCTCCTCATCTTTTAAGATGGAAGACCTTACCTTTTCCGGTAAAATATATGTTCAGAATATGCAGGCGGTTTTATTCGATCAGATGATAACCACCAATGATTTTGAAATTCAATTTAAGAACCAGCAGATGCTTCTCTCCCCGATGTCGGGAAAAATGGAAGATGGACGGTTTGTCCTCAGTGGCAATCTGGGAACTGTTTTTCAACCCGGATTATATTTCGCAATCGATTTTGACGATTATTCAGCAAAGCACCTGGCCATTTCCGCCCCTATTCTGGAGCTCCTCAACCAGGGGAAGCTGCAGGGACATGTTGATATCAATGGCCCAGCCTCACACATTTTTATTACCGGAAAAATTTATTCATCACAACTGTCCTACAGTATCGTCCCTTTTTACCGGGCGTCTCTGGATTTCACCTTTAGCGAGAAAATCTGGAGCTTTCAGCATATTGAAACGCAATCCATCGGGATGCAGCATCAGGGACGGGGACAGATCGATTTTAATAAGATGAATATATGGTTGACCCTCAACAGTCATCGCCGGCTCGGTGCAGACGATATTCCCATCCTGGACCGAATGAATGAAACCGATATGGAATATTATACTACCATGCAAGGTGACTTTCCTACTTTGACTTTTACCGGAAACATCCATGGACAGTTTTTGCAGCAGGGTGACAGTATCCTTACCACTCATGCTACATATGAATTAATTGATGATCGTATTACGGTCCAGAATTACCGCTCCTTCCCCAAAGGACTTAAAATTTCTACTAAAGTGAAAAATCTATGGGATGAGCCCGATTTTGAAATCCTGGAAGTCAAGGATATACCCTTTGATTCACTTAGCAGCGTGGAACCTTTCTACTGGTTAAAGAAAAAATATCAAGGAGATATCTATTTTTCAGGTCCGGTGAATTTCCCTACCACTAAAGTTAATTTTTACAACCGGCTGACAAAGGAGGCGGTCTTTACTTTTGTGGGCAATGCCGTGAATCTGATCGAACCCGATTTAAAATTCAAAGGCCAATTTACATTTCATACTCAACCGGAAATGATCAAGGGAAATCTGAATCTGGAAAACAGGAGTGATTTCCTAAACCTGGCGGTAAATGCCTCGGGAATGTTAAAGGGAAACCTGAAAATAAAAAAGACCGATCATTCCACCCTGGATGGTAAGCTGGAGTTTATCAAATTTCCCATAACCTCCCATCTGGGCAGGTTCCCGCAATTAAGCCGGGCCATAACCGAAGGCAACCTTTTTGGCACAATCCTGATTAGCGGAACCACCGATCAACCCGCGGTCCAATTCGATATGGCCGGGGAGAATTTCATTATCAATAATAATGGATATTATTCTGCTGCTCTTAAGGGTGAATACCAGCCATCCTATCTCCGTCTGGAGCAAGCCAATGTAAAGTATAACAACCGGCCGGTGATCGAGGTTGGTTTACTTTGGGATATCCTGAACGATAAACTGGAAGCAGCCTGCCGGGGAGAAAATTTTGAGAGTAATTTTATCGCTTCTACCCTCCTACAGAATCCGGAACTTATCAAGGGAGCCATGAATTATGAGCTGAAAATTTCCGGGAATTCCCGGCATCCCTATATCTCCGGTTCAATCACCATGTCCAATGGCATTCTTAATAAGCGTGAGTTTCACCATTTAAATGTCATGTTTGAAGATTCTATCCCGCCTTCCTCATCACTTCTTAAATTGAACCAGCATTTTTTCCGGATCAACAAATTAGAATATGCTGATAAAAAAGACTACCAGGTCGAAATAACCGGAATCATGCCGGTTATTTCCACTCTCCCTCTGCGATTACGACTGCAAGCCCAGGGTAATATTCTGGCAGAACTACCCAGTATTTTACCTTACTTTCAGAAGCCAAACTGTTTGGGTGAACTTCTTCTGGATTTTGCAGGCAGCCGGGAAAATATAAAAATTGAATCTGGACGCCTGCTCATATATAATGGCAGTCTGAACTTTGAGTCGGTTATTCCACCCTTAAGGGATATTAAAGCCGATATTGAGCTGAAAAGAGGGGAGTCGTTCATCAATATCCGCAATATTGAAGGTAATCTGGAAAATCGTTTTGTTCAGATCTATAACCTGGATAGCGTCATGGTGAATAATTCAAACCTGGCGCCCTGGGATTTTGAAGATTTTGGTCTGAATTTTGGAGTTCTGGTTCTGGAAACCGATCAACGCGGAATACCACTTTCCATTCCCGGTCTGATGAATCCAGGGGATATTGGTTTCTTCGCCACCGAAGGCCAGCAAAACGGCGAAAAATTTTACTTTTCAGGACCGGTCGAGAAGCCGCAGGTACGGGGAAAAGTAATTCTTAATGAAAGCCGGGTAACTTTTCCGTTTTTAGTAGATCCAACAGTCGTTTCCACTCCTGAAGACGACAAAGTACTGGATTTTCTGATGAACATCAATTGGGATGTGAAAACCGCAGCCGGCGTTGGAAACCGCTATTTTGTTGATATCCCTGCCGTCATTGATCAGGTATACCTTGATCTGAATATTGATAACGTCTCGGAGGGCCTGGAATTTTCCGGTCGCCTTTCTGATGAAAGTTTCCGGGTTGGAGGAAGTATTGAATCCAGCCGGGGAAGGGTTGAATATCTGGATATGAACTTCCGGGTGGAGCGGTTTGGAGCAATTTTCAATAAATTTGAATTATTTCCGGAAGTATACGGCCGGGCCTGGACCACCGTCCGCGATTCCACTAATTTTCCCCGCGATATTTATCTGGTACTCTATGCCATTAATCCGGAGACAAAACAGGAAATGTCCCGCGGCCGCTGGGAGGATTTCCGGTTCAAGCTGGTCTCGAGCGATCCTACCATAGGGGAAACTCAGGAAAATGTTCTGGCCTACCTGGGTTATTCGGTGGAGAACATTTCCAATAAAGCCAGTGATATCGGGGTTACTCTCACAGAAAATCTGCTGATCCGGCCGCTGGTCCGGCCGCTGGAGCGAAAAATAGAGCGGGGCCTGGGATTGGATTATGTCCGTCTCAGTCTGCAACTTACCTCTAATTTATTCTATTACAGCCTGCAACCCCGCTGGAAATATTTACCGGAAAGCAGTTACATGCGTTATAATTATAACACTAGTTTTGATCCGGCTATGATGCTATTACAGAGCACGGAAATCACTCTAGGAAAATATGTATTTAAAGATATTTATTTCAGCTATTCCGGACAGCTAGTGTCCGTTTATGATGAACCTAAATTTGGTTTGAACCACCGCTTTGGGCTGGAATATCGGTTACTGCAGAACCTGCTGTTGGAATTTGAGTATGATAAATTGTACCTGGATCCTAAATTTTATAACCAGGATGCTATGCAGGATTTCCGGATTCGCTTCAAGCACTCATTTAATTTTTAATTGCATCACCCTTTAGGGAAAATTAAGTTTATGACCCTATTTTATAATATTTTATAATGATTATGAGTAAAGCTCTTAAAATTTTAACCGCCCTTTCATTCCTGCTGATTTTCTCCAATGTCGGAATAAGTCAGCCACAAAAATTTACCATCCGGGAGATCCGGGTTGAAGGGAATGAGAAGGCGGACTCATCAATCATTCTGATAAATTCCGGGTTGCGGGCCGGTAAAGAGATCACCAGCGAAGATATTCAAAAAGCCATAAAAAATCTTTGGGCCTTGAAATTATTCTCCGATGTAAAAATCCTGGTCGAACGCCAGACCTATGCCGGGCTGGATTTACTCATCCAGTTAACCGAATTTCCACGCTTAGACGGCTGGGTAGTAGAGGGGAATGACAAGTTGAAAAAAAAGGATATCGATACCGAACTGCAGTTTTATAAAGGAATGGTCCTGACTCCTTTTAAAATGTACAAAGGCCGGCGTAACCTGTTGAATAAGTACAAAGAAGAGGGATATTTGCTAGCTGAGGTTACCATCGATACCCTGTACCGCGATAAACATACCGTCCTGGCGGAGATTAAAATAGAGGAAGGCAAAAAAGTCCAGATCAAGCGAATCCGGATATTCGGCAATAAATTCCTGGTGGAAAAAGAATTAAAAAAACAACTAAAAGGTGTCAAGGAGGACCGCTGGTGGCGGGGAGCCGATTTTAATGAAAAAAAATATCAGGAAGATCTGACCAAAATATTGGCCTTTTGCCGGAAAAAAGGATTCCGGGATGCGGAATTTGAAAAGGACTCCCTCTATTACAGCGAAGACAAGAAGGACATGTTTATTGATTTATACATATCGGAGGGTCAAAGATATTATTTCGGTGAAGTAACATTCGAAGGCAGCACCATCTTTGGTGAGAGTGAGCTGCGCGAACAGCTGCTTTTCAAGAAAGGGGATGTTTATAATCAGGAGGATTTTGAAAAAAGTATCCGGGAGAATATTCAAAATCTCTATTACAACCAGGGTTATCTATTTGCCAACATTCAGCCGCGGGAAATTCCAGCCGGAGAAGATACGGTGGATATCAATATCCGCATTATGGAGGGAAGTGTAGTACGGATCAAGGAGGTGATTGTTGTTGGAAATACCAAGACCAATGAAAAGGTAGTACGCCGGGAATTTAAAATTTATCCAGGTGATACCTTCAACCGGGCCAAACTGGAAAGAAGCGTAAGAGATGTCTGGATCCTCAACTATTTTGCCAATGTTGTGCCGGATGTAAAACTGATTGAGGGAGATGATAAACATATCAATCTCGAAGTAAAGGTGGAAGAAAAATCGACCGATACCGCCAATATGTCGGCTGGCTATAGTCAGAGGGACGGGATGATCGGGAGTGTGGGTTTAGCTTTGAATAATTTTTCCATGGCCCATCCCTTCTCCGGCGGCGACGGCCAGCGCCTGGCTTTCGATTGGTATTTCGGACGCTATTACCGTTCCATCTCCTTAAGTTTCACCGAACCCTGGACTTTTAGTACCCCTACCCTCACCGGTTTTTCCCTGTTTAATACCCGCAGCGGGGGAGGATTCTATCCCTGGGATCGCACGGTGCGGGGTAGCACCGTCCAGCTTGGACGCCGCTTCCAGTGGCCGGATAACTATTTCCGGGGAGACTGGATCTTCCGGGTAGCCCAAACAAAAATATTCAATGTCCGCGACCCGGAACTACTGCAGAGTTATATTTTTGGAGTGAGCCGGCCCACTACCCAGATCAGCCTCACTCAGATCATTCAGAGAGACAGCCGGAACCGGCCGGAATTCCCAACTCAGGGATCGGTTTATTCCCTGGTAACTGAACTTTCCGGTGGCCCCTTACAGGGTGATGAAGATTACCTGAAAAATATTTTAACTGTGGATTGGTATATTCCCACCTTTGCCGGCTTTGTCATATACACCCAATCTAAATTTGGAGTGATCAGGGGTTTATTTGAAAACTATTATATCAATCCTGGAGAACTATTTTATATGGGAGGATCAGGTCTAAGTTTTTCCGAAGGCTTAAGAGGATATGATGAAGGAGTGGTAGGCCCCATCAGTACCTCCGGACAGCCGTTAGGTGGTCAGGCCCTTTTCAAATTTACCGCAGAATTCAGAATACCCATTGCTCCCAATCCCACCATCTTTGGACTGCTGTTCATGGACGCCGGTAATGTCTGGAGAGATTTTGATGAGGCCAATCTCCAGGATTTACGGCGGGGCGTAGGATTTGGTGTCCGTCTGTTCATGCCAATGATAGGAATAATTGGAGTAGATTTTGGCTACGGACTTGATTATTTTACCCCCCGTGGCTATCGCGACGCACGCTGGAAAACCCATTTCCAATTCGGAAAATTTTAATTTAGATTCATATAAGGGTTAACAAAAAAAAATCATCGACGAACCATTAAAGTTCAGGAGGTTATAGTGAGCAGATTTTCAATTTCAGTAGTGATCACCATCATTTGCCTGGTTCTTTTACTGAGCGGAAGTGATAGTTTTGCCCAGACCAAGATTCGGTATGTCAATTCCCAGCGGATCCTGAGCGAATATCCCGAAGCCCTGGAAATCCAGAAGAAACTGGACGAAATCCGTACCGGCTATGAAACCGAGTATAACAACATGCTGCAACGCTATGAGGCCCTGGTAAAAGATATTGAAAACCAAAGCCTGCTGCTGAGTCCGGAGAAAAAGGCCGAAAAAGAGAAAGAAGCTCAGGATCTGGGAACGCAGATTGAACAATACCGCTACACCAAATTAGGTCCACAGGGAGAATTGTACAAAAAGAATCTGGAAATGACCCAGCCGTTATATGATAAGATCGATCAGATCATCAAGCAGATTGGGGAAGTTGAGGATTATGATTATATCTTCGATGTAGTACAGGGTGTAGTCCTCTATGGAAAACCCGCATACGACATCACCAACCGGGTGATCGAAGAATTAAACAAAATCAAATAGCATTGAATCAGAAATTTAAAAAAGCTGAAATGCCGACAAACATTTCAGCTTTTTTTATTGCAGAATTCCAAGACGATATCTATTCCAGAAACGCAGAAAATCATTCCTCAACTGGCAGTAATCGCTCTTCTTCTAACCGTTTTATTCAGTTAAAACAAGCATTATATTGGAAGCAAAAACCCATTATACAATAAGAGGTATGCTGAAATGCCGTCTTTTACTTTAAGAGAATTATGTACCAAGGTCAATGGCGAACTGGTCGGTAATGGTGATACCATTATCACCGGAGCGGCAAAGATCGATTCTGCAGGCGCTGGAGAGATAACCTTTCTGGCCAATCCCCGCTATAAACAATTCTTACAACAGACCAGAGCCAGTGCCGTGATCCTGGATAAGCAGACTGATCCGGGAATTGAGATTGCCCAGATCAGGGTGGATGATGTTTATTTCCGCTTTCTGCAAATTTTCCTGCTTTTCAATCCCAGAAAAGAAATATTGGAGCCGGGAATACATCCCAGTGCAGTGATCCATCCTTCCGCAACGGTTGGAAAAGAAGTGGCCCTGGGCGCCCACACTTTTATCGGCCGAAAAGTGAAGATTGGAGATCACACTAAAATCTTTCCGGGATGCGTCCTGCTGGATGAAGTTATCATTGGAGAACATTGCATTTTATATCCCCTGGTCTCCATCCGTGAAGAGTGTCAGATCGGAAACCGGGTGATCATTCACAATGGGGCTGTGATTGGCAGCGATGGCTTTGGCTTTGCGCCCTTTGAAGGCCGCTTTCATAAGATCCCGCAGATCGGAAAAGTGATCATCGAAGATGACGTAGAAATTGGTGCCAATTGCACAATTGACCGTGCTACCATGGGCGAAACCATCATCCGCAACGGAAGCAAACTGGATAATCTGATCCATATTGCCCATAACGTGGAGGTGGGGGAATCCACGGTGATGGCAGCCCAGGTTGGCATTTCCGGTTCTACCAAGATTGGACATCATGTCATGCTGGGAGGACAGGTCGGGACAGTGGGTCATATTACCATCGGAAATTATGCCCAAGTGGGCGCCCAGTCTGGAGTATCTAAAAGTATTCCGGATAAAGAGGTTTATTTTGGAACCCCAGCCCGGCCAATCATGCGCACCAAGCGAATTGAGGCGGTACTCAATCAATTACCGGAATTGCTAAAAAGAGTGATCCATTTAGAAAAAGAGCTGGAAAAATATCAGCAAAAAAACATGACACCGGATGAATAAAATCGTAAAGCAATTTTCACTGGTGTCTATCATCATCATTCCAAATGGGATAAAATTGATGCCAGGTTGTTCAAAGTATTTCTCATTTTTACTTGTTGTTTAATTTTATTAAGTTTAGGATTAAAATTTCAGTAGCATGCGTTATAGATTTTTTATTCAGGAAGGGTCGGCCAGATGATTAAAAAGCAAAAGACAATTCAGAATGCCATCTCCTATACCGGCGTCGGCTTACACACCGGTTCAATCTCCAGCATTACATTTCGTCCAGCACCTGAAAATCACGGGGTTGTGTTTGTTCGCACCGATGTTAGTCCCGCAGTGGAAATTCCTGCGCTGGTTGATTTCGTGGCAGAGGATAACGGGATCGATAGTCTGCGCGGCACCAATCTGGTGAAAGATGGGGTAATGATCTACACCGTGGAACATGTGCTGGCCGCCCTGGCAGGACTTGAAATTGATAATCTGCGAATTGAACTGAATGCTCCCGAACCCCCGGTAGGTGACGGAAGCTCCATGCCCTTCGTCAATGTACTCCTGGAAGCTAGCTTGATGGAACAGAATCAGGCCAAAAATTACCTGGTGATCGAAGAATCATTGTATTTCCATGACGAGAAAAAAGGAATTGATCTGGTAGCCCTCCCGCTGGATGATTTCCGGGTATCGGTGATGATCGATTATAAAAATCCAGCCCTGGGAAGCCAGCATTCCGGACTCTTTTCCCTGGAGAAAGAATTCATTGTGGAATTTGCCCCGGCCCGGACCTTCTGTTTCCTGCATGAAGTGGAACTTCTGATCGATCAAAAACTGATCAAAGGCGGGACTTTACATAATGCCGTGGTCATTTGTGATAAGCCGCTGAATGGGGTAGATGAAAAAAAGATTCGCAACAGCCTGAAAATTGATGGTCATGTTTTTGTAGGCGAGAATGGATTGTTGAATAATATGCGGCTGCGTTTTAAGAACGAACCAGCCCGCCATAAAGTGCTGGATATGCTGGGAGATCT